>Ga0116156_10000313_pt1 | contig 53336 bp, 38 predicted proteins | sample AD_UKC045_MetaG_FD_89891 | JGI IMG/M metagenome (GOLD analysis project Ga0116156, IMG submission 89891) | Active sludge microbial communities of municipal wastewater-treating anaerobic digesters from USA - AD_UKC045_MetaG | ecosystem: Engineered > Bioreactor > Anaerobic > Digestate | place: USA...
CCATCCCCAACGGCATAGGCTTTGGCACGCTTATCACACAATCCATACTCCCGCAGCCAGAGCGGGGATTCCTTGGGGGCATCCGCTATCAGAAAGGGTGCATCGCTGAGCCCGCGGACAATATTTTCCGCATCGAGATGCATATCGGGCGGACCTTCCATGCCTGCAATGAGTTTACTAACACGTGGCTGGTCCGTAGGATTCTGCACTTCAATCTTAAATAGATCCGCCGCGCCATTTTCCTTATAGGGAACGGTCATGGCCGTGACCTTATACAGCAGATCGTCATATTGCCACCCGCCCCAAATGGCCGGATACAGGTTCTCCATCAATCCCAGTCGAAACGATTCTAGGGTATCGGGCTTGATCTCATTCTCACCGTCATAGAGCTGGAAAACCAGATCAAATGCCGGATACCGGACATGCATTTCCCGGCCCATGGCATTGAAGTCCTTGTTGCCGGTGTCGAGTCCGAAGGCGCTCCACTCATTGGCCGCGCTGTTGCGTCCGGGTGCGCATTCTTCGAAGGATGTCTGGAATACATCCACTCGTTTATCCACATAGTTTTTAAGAGGAAGCGGCTGATATTGCCCCTTGCCTGTTTTGGAAAGCATGGCAAGTTCCTGTTGCTGCTTCATCACTTCAAGATCTTCCGTAGCCGCATGTTGGATTTCGACATTGGCGAAACAGCCCGGCTCTCCATCCCAGGGCGAGAGGTAGATCTCTGTAATCTGCGCCGATTCCCAACCGAGCACCTGCCGCATGTCGTCATAGAGCCTTCGTTCCACTGGAGTCCAGGATTGGGGGAGTTCTTTGCTGACAAGCACCTCGATGGTGGGGTCCGCCGATGCGGGCTCGGACCAGTCCCCCGCGGCATATCCGAAATACCGCGTCTGATTCGTCACGGTGTTTTTCAGGGTTGCCTGAAGGATGCATACACGGCCGGTTTCCTTTTTCCACGACCAACGAAGGACCGTTTCCGGCGTTATAAACAGCGGTGATTGGATTTTTATCATGGTTTGCTGTCCACTAACGCGCACACACGGTTTTCCGTCAGAAGGCTGGGCAACAAACTCCGCAGGGCCGCCTGCCAGCACCAAATCATTTTGCTGTGATCCCACGAGGATGGAATGAACCGCCTGATAGGCGGTTTTTTCTTGGGATGCAACGGGGATGATCAAATTGTTGGCGGAAAGTATCGCGCAGAGCGCAAGTATGGTCCACATTGGCCAGCCACTCCTTTTTAAAACCGCTGTTTAGAATTTTATCCAGGCCATGTCATGCACGGCGAGTTCCACCGTACTGTGTTTTTTCGCATTGATACCCACCATCACCGAGCGTATATTTTGGGGTTGAAGCGCGTGGTCGGGATCTTCCTTGGAATACGAACCCCACGTCGCGTTGTTAAAAAGGGCGACGATCCGCTGTGGTTCTTGCGGCGAGTTTTTCAACGGCAGTCTGACCACGTACATCGCGCCGTTGTCTTCGATGAATTGCACATGTACATCGCCCTCGCCTTTTGGCAGAGACAGACAAACCGACAGGCCTTCCATGGAAGCATCGGGAACCTCTTCGGGCTGCAATTTCAGGACGGGATATCCCCAGGGATCCGAATCGCCGAACTGCATGGTGAATGACACGCCGTCCTTCAGGGGCTGATGCGTTCCTGAAGCGCCCGCGGAGACATTATCCTTCCACTGATCAGACGTGCGCGCGGAAGCAACAGGTGTAGTGACAGATGGCGCAAGGGATTCCTGTGTGGCAACCAGTCGAAACGCCAGAACGGGTTTGCCTGCCGGACCGAAATCCCCGCGCAAAACAACCCATCCACCGGAAGCGGATTCGCGAGACGAAGCGGGAAGCGTAGTTTTGAGAGATAGGGCAATACGCTCGAAAGGCGGAATGGTAACGACGTCAGGAACAACAGAGACATTCCACCCGGTTGGGAGTTCTTCCATCAGGATTTTTCCGGACACTGCGTGCTTGCTGAAGTTATAGAGGTGTACTGGAATGTCCGTCTCCTGGCCAGCGGGGATTTCGTGCGCCTGCTTATTGAGGCAAGTTGCGATTTGCGGCATTTCGAGTTGCATCACGACAGGCGAGGGTTCACCGGGCTTGAATTCACTGAGCGCAGGCAATGGCTCCAAAGAAAGTTTTGCGCATTCCCCTTTTGGCAACACGATAAAATATGCTGCTTTATCCAGCTTCTCCAGCACAGTTGTTGGTTGGGGGCGTCCGAGATAATCATACACCGCAATCACCGGCAGGGATTTTGGAAGAGGATTTTCCTTCGGCGTTTCCGACCAGATAACGAGCACTTCCCGATCCGTTCCGTCCGGACGCGCCTGGAATGCATATACATAGGGGCCGTCTTTATCCACGGGGGCCAAACGCCCGAGGCATTGTGCACCCGCGAGGAGACGTCCTACGGCCGCCAGCGCCACATAGCCCGGACGCGGCGTCTGATCGTGTCTCAGTAGCCCGAACTGATGGACGTTTTCGAGATAGTTGCCGAGAATGAAAAAGAAATGGCGGTTCACCCCGGCATAGAGGCTGCTGGCGTAGGATCGCGCGATAAACCGGGCCTGATCGAGTTCCTGTTCCGGCGTCAGTTCTCCCCCTTTGGAATCCTTGATGAAATGCAGGCCGATACCGCATTCACTCAGCCAGATGGGACGCCCCGAAGCGGCCGTACGCGCATGCTCAAATCCTTTAAGATACGTTCGTGGCGGATCGTAGGTGTGGATGTTGTAGGTTTCAAAATATGGCCAAGTCTCGTTTTTCAGGACGCCTTCGCCTTCAAGTTGCGACGTGCCGCCCGCAAACACATTCCAGGAAACCAACACATCAGGATCGCCTGCCTTGAGACCCCAGTAGGCCGCTTTTTGCAAAGAGCACATCTCGTCAATGGTATGCCCGCCAAAATTGGGGATATTCGCTTCATTCCAGGGCTCCCAGGCTGGCACCATGCCTTTGAAGCGCTGCGCCATCGCCTTGCAGAAAGAATATTCATCGCGCAAATCCCTGGGGAAGCGCGACGCGGCCGATTCGCCGTCCAATTCCCGTTGGAGCGCCCAATCCGGTGTTCGGTGGAATACCTGCAGGTTTTTTAGTCCGTAACGATGTTGAATTTCCGCGGCGGTGTCGTAATTTCCAGTTGTTGCGAACGTGCCTTTGGCGGGTTCCAGTTCGTGCCAGGACATACGATCTCGAATCCAGTTCACGCCTGCCAAGGCGGCCAGTTGCGCGAAACGTTCCTGTTTTGCGGGATCGTTTCGTGCGAACCACGCAGTGGCGGAATCCACACAGATCGGCGAATCCTGCGGGGTGGGTTCCGGCAGCGATGCCAGCACCGCGAAGGTGGTCCAATGCACGGACTGCTGTTGTGCATTGAAAAATTCCATGCGATACCAGCCCACACCGAGGCCGCCAGGACATGCAGGATTGTCCTTCCCTTCGCGAATTACGGTATTCGCATCGTCCGTGACACGCCATGATACGGACGTCTCAGGAACAGGTATCAGGATGTTTTCTTTTTCCAAAAAAACATTGCCGGGATGTCCCGCGCCCGGTGCGGGGAGTGTGCGTGAAATGATCTTCGCATCATGCCAGAGGGAAGGTTCCGTGTGGCCTTGTTTGGAGACACAGGCGCAGAGGATGCAAGACAAGCTGACTAAACAAGCAAGGCCTTTATTCATTACACGGTCCCTTTCGAAGGAGAAGAAACTGGATTCTTCACGGGTTGTCATCATTGCCTGTTGTTACTATGAAAAACTCGTTCTGTTGATACTATGAGCAAGCATACCATGCCTTTCAAGTTTGCCGCTGCATTGACCATTTGAAAAGGGGAGGGAAGAATTCGCCCTATATGTACCGAACCCTATAGGAAATGTTTTGATTGTTTTGTTCCAAGGAGGCATAATCCGTTCTTTCAAAGGCATGATGAAGTGAATGAGGAGTGAAGACTATGGCAAAAGTAGCATTTATCGGCGCGGGGAGTTTGGGATTTACGCGGGGACTGGTGCGGGATCTGTTGACGTTTCCGCTTCTGAAGGATGCGACGATTTCGCTGATGGATATTGATCCGGAGCGGTTGGATTTTGCCTATAAGGCGGTGAAGACGATTGTGGAGCGGGGGCAGTATCCGGCGAAGGTGGAGGCGACGCTGGATCGAAAAGCGGCGCTGAAAGGCGCGGATGCGGTGTGCTGCACAATTCTCTGCGGGGCGGTACAGGTCTGGCGGCATGATATCGAGGTGCCGAAGAAATATGGGGTGGACACAAATATCGGGGATACGCGGGGTCCGAGCGGGGTGTTCCGGGCGCTGCGGACAATCCCGGCGATGGTGAGCCTGTGCAAGGATATGGAGCGGTATTGTCCGGATGCGCTGCTGCTGAATTATACGAATCCGATGGCGATGTTGTGCCGGGCGATGCAGCGGACGTCAAAGATTCAACTGACGGGGCTGTGTCATAGTGTGCAGGGGACGGCGGAGATGCTGGCGGAGTGGATTGGCGCGCCGATGAGCGAGATCACGTACCGGTGCGCGGGGATCAATCATCAGGCGTGGTACCTGGATTTCAAGCGGAAGGGAAAGGATGCATATCCGGCGATCCGCAAGGCGGTGGCGCGTCCGGAAATCTACAAGGCGGAATTGGTGCGGAATGAGATGTTCCTGCATCTGGGGTATTACGTGACGGAGTCAAGCGGGCATAACAGTGAGTATAATTGGTGGTTCCGGAAGCGTCCGGACCTCATTCAAAAATATTGCACGAAGAGCACGAATTGGAATCCGGGGGAGTATGCGTACATCTTGAAAGAGTACATGCGCCGGGAGAAGTGCTGGAAGAAAGAGGTGAAGGAGTGGTTTAAGCAGGGCGCGCCGATGCCGCTGGAGCGGGGTCATGAATACGCGGCGTACATTATCAATGCGCGCTTGGGCGGGGACCCGTTTGAATTTAATGGGAATGTGCCGAACACGGGCCTGGTGCCGAATCTGCCGCAGGACGCATGCGTGGAGGTCCCGGTGGTGGCGAATAAGCGGGGTCTGAATTCGATCTATGTGGGACCGCTCCCGCCGCAGTGTGCCGCGCTGAATAATGTCAGTATCGCGGTGGAGGAGATGGCGGTGGAAGCCGCGCTCACCGGGAACCCGGAACTGGTCTTTCACGCGATCGCATATGATCCGTTAACGGCGGCGGTGCTCTCGCTGGCGGAGATCAAAAAGATGGTGAAGGAGATGTTTGAGAAAAATAAGAATCATCTGCCGCAGTTTAAGAAACTTAACTTCTAAGAGATTTTTCTGAACCTTCTTTTTTTTCGGGAGAAAAGAAAGAAGCAAAGAAAAGCCGGGATAACAGATTCGTTCCCAAGTGCAACTTGGGAACGAGCAACAAGAGGAGGTGGGAATGGCACAGCCAATTACGGATTACTCACGGTTATGCATTCATACGATGACGACGAAGCCGTGGTCGTTGAAGGAAGCCGCCGATGCATACGCCAAGGCGGGTGTAGCGGGAATCACGGTGTGGCGTCAGCATCTGGAGCCGTTTGGGGCGAAAGAGGCGGGAACCATCATGCGTGATTCGGGACTGAAGGTGGTGAGCCTGTGCCGGGGCGGTTTCTTTCCGGCCACAAGCAGTGCGGCGCGGGAGGAAGCGAAGACGGATAACCGCCGGGCCATTGACGAGGCGGCGGAAATCGGCGCGCCGCTGGTGGTATTGGTGTGCGGGGCGGTTCCCGGCATACCGCTGCCCGTCGCGCGGCAGCAAATCATCGATGGCATTGCGTCGGTGCTGCCGCATGCCAAAGCGGCGGGCGTGAAACTGTCGATTGAGCCGTTACACCCGATGTTTGCGGACAACCGATCAGCAGTAAATACGCTGGAGCAGGCCAATAACATGGTGGTCGCGCTGGGCAGCGAATGGGCCGGGGTTACGGTGGATGTCTATCATCTGTGGTGGGATGCGCATCTGGAAGCGGAAATCGGGCGCGCGGGGAAAAATATCCTCTCGTTTCATGTATGCGACTGGCGTACGCCCACGCGCGATCTCTTGAATGATCGCGGGATGATGGGCGAAGGCTGCATCAATATTCCGCAGATCCGCGGTTGGGTGGAGCGCGCGGGATTCAACGGCTTCATTGAAGTGGAGATTTTTTCAAACGAGTTCTGGGCACAGGATCAGCAGCAACTGCTGCACCGTATTCAGCGCGCCTATCGTTCGCACGTTTAGAACCGCCCGTCCGAATGTATGGGCGGAGCGGTTGCCTTTGTGGTGAAGGAAAATGGAACAACGCCCCGCAGGGTGTTGCGCCTTGCGGGGCGTTTTACAGGAGAATCACAGTGCCACTATTTCGTGGGAGCCGCTGCTGACGCCGGTGAGGGATCCGGCGCAGGGTTAGATGTGGAGTTGGGTGCTTTGGGTGAGGGGTTGTGATGAGGGGAGGGGGAGTGGGTTGCTGCAGGGTGATGTTGTTTTACAGCAGCGGTGTTCATGGGGCGTTTCTCGAAGATCGAGGTTACGTCCAATTGTGTGCGGTTCTCCTTGAGAATACCGGTGACTTCAACTTCTTTGCCCGCGAATTTCTCGGCCGCGGCCATTTTGGGTCCGACCAACGCGAGGGTTTTGCCATTCAAGGCGTTTATGTCTTTCACTTGACGGCTCATGGCCTTGGTTACCGTAATCGATACGGTTTTCGCGCCATTCGCAGTACCGGTTTCCACTTTGCCGATGAACGTGCCATGTTCCGCAGCAGGTGGATTCGCGGCAAACGACCATCCACAGAGAGATACAACCATTACGGCCACCAGGGCGACTGCAAGCCTTTTCATATAATTTTCCTTTCGATTGACCGGCCATTGTCATGGGCCTGGTGTCCAGGAGTTGTTTGCTGGGTATTGTTCAATGCCAGCAGGCAAATTACCTTGCCTGTGAAACCAACAGGGTCTCAATTTCCAGCGATTCAACTTCCGCACCTCTGAACAGGCATAAAATGTGCCAATGTAATTCGCGCCTCTTTGACGTGTACACAACCTTTTCAACGGATTGAACTTAGCGTGGAGTCATCCCAAAATCCGATTCCCAACCCGTCGGTTTTGGTAACGTCAAATGCCTGAAATTATCCATGGTGAAATCAAAAATGCCGCAAATGAGGCAGAAGGGACTGGAGCAAGAAGGAAACGTTTCGTTGTTTGGGGCCTCATTCCTATATACTTGCTCTTTGTTTTACGATGCAGGTGGAATTTGGATATGAGTAACTCAGTGTTTAATCGGTTTAAGGATCGCTTGGGCGAAGTAATCGATGTGCAGGCGGCCATTGCGGTGTTGCATTGGGATGAGGAAGTGTATATGCCATCCAAGGCGGGGGAAGGACGGGGCCGGCAACTCGCCACCCTTTCCGCTCTTGCCCACCGGATGTTTACCTCACCAGATATGGGCGGGATGGTCGAGGAACTGCTCGGGCACGCCGACTCGCTCGATCCGGACCAACGAAAGCTGGTGGAAGAGACCTGGTATGACTACCAGCGCGCTGTCCGGCTGCCGGACACCTTTGTGGAGCGGTTTGCGGAGGAATGCAGCCGGTCGTATCACGCCTGGGTCACGGCGCGGAAGGAATCGAACTTTTCCCTCTTCCAGCCCTGCCTGGAGACGATGGTGGAATTGCTGCGGGAGAAGGCGGAATATTTGGGTTACGAGGGATCGCCGTACAACGCTTTATTGGAAGAATTTGAGCGCGGCATGCGTATGGAAGAACTCTCTACCCTCTTCTTCAGTCTGGCGCCCCGCTTGATCGCCCTGGCGCGGCGTATCTCCGCTGCCGATCCTCCCGATACCCGCTGGCTGGATCAATCCTGGGACGAGCAATCGCAATGGAACTTCTCGCTTAATGTATTAACCGACATGGGGTACGATTTTGAGGCGGGACGCCAGGATCGATCGGTGCATCCGTTCACCACAAATTTCGATTTATATGATGTGCGGATTACCACCCGGATCGATCCACGCGATCTTTTCTCCGGATTGATGGGGTCGATTCATGAAGGCGGCCACGCGCTCTATGAACAGGGGTTTCTCGAAAAAGACCGGCGCACCCTGCTGGCACAAGCGCCCTCGCTGGGCATTCATGAATCGCAATCGAGGTTCTGGGAAAACATTATTGGGCGCAGCCTGCCGTTCTGGCAGCATTATCTTCCGGAACTTAAAAAACAGTATCCGGGTCAGTTGGACAGTATTACGCCGGAACAGGTGCATCGCGCGATTAACCGGGTGCGTCCTTCGTTGATACGTGTTGAAGCGGACGAATGCACGTACAATTTGCACATCATGCTGCGTTTCGAGATAGAGGTGGCGCTGATCGAAGGGGCGATCTATGTGGAAGACGTGCCAGCCTTGTGGAACGCTAAAATGAAACAGTATCTGGGTGTCGATGTGCCCGAGGATCGTCTGGGCTGCCTGCAGGATATTCACTGGGCGCATGGGGCCATGGGCTATTTCCCCACGTACGCCTTGGGGAATCTGTACGCGGCGCAACTACATGAAAAAATGCTCCAGGACATGCCGGAGTTCTGGAATCACATTGAACAAGGCGATTTTTCTCCGGCTCGGCAATGGCTCCGAGGCCAGGTGCATCAGGTTGGACGCCGGCAGACCGCCTCAGCGATAATAGAAGCCGCCACGGGCGCGAAACCGTCCGCGGAACCGTTTCTACGGTATTTGTGTGGGAAATATAGTGCTTTGTATGGACTGAAAAACGTGGACATGATGAGCAGTAAGGATTGAATGCATGAGGACACTGGTTCTCGGGGCCAAGGGCCAACTAGGCAGGGATTTGATGGAGGTGTTTGGGAAGAAAGGCGAAATCTGGGGCGCCGATTTGCCGGAAGTGGATATTGCGGACGGGGTGGCGCTGGCGGCCCTGGCGGATCGCCTGGGTCCGGATCTCATTATCAATGCCGCGGCGTATACCGATGTGGACGGCGCGGAAGAGAATGTGGAGACGGCCTTCCGGGTTAACGAGACCGGCGCACGGAATGCCGCGGACGTGGCGGCGTATCACGACATCCACGTGGTGTATTACAGCACTGACTACGTCTTTGACGGCGCCAAGGGGTTGCCGTATGTTCCCTCCGATCCCATGGCGCCAATAAACATGTATGGCCGTTCAAAAGCCGCTGGCGAAGCGGCCACGCGCAAATCGGCGTTGAAATGTTTCATTATCCGGACCGCGTGGCTTTATGGCCCGGGGGGAAGTAATTTTGTGGAGAAGATCTTGCGCGCTGCCGAGACAAAACCGGAGTTGCGCGTGGTGGAGGACGAAATCGGATCGCCCACCCATACCCTGGACCTTGCGGAAGCCACGCTGGCGCTCGTTCAAACACAATCCTACGGCTTGTACCACGCCGTCAACGAAGGAAGTTGTTCACGTTATGAACAAGCCAGGGCCATCATCGAATACACGGGGTTAAAAAACACCGTTGTTCCGTGCAGTCTCAATGAGTTTCCCACCAAGGCGCAGCGGCCCGTATACTCGGTGCTTGATTCAAGTGCCGTGGCTGAAGCAAGCGGCTATGTCCTGCGCGGCTGGCGTGAAGCCTTGCAAAATTACATCCAACGAAGGGCGGAAGCACTATGAAACGAATCTTGGTAACGGGTGGCGCGGGATTTATCGGGTCGGCATTTGTGCGGTATCAATTGCGCACTTATCCTGATGTGCACATCGTCAACCTCGATAAAATGACGTATGCGGGCAATCTTGACAACCTCCGTGATTTGGATCCCAACCGGCATACCTTTATCCGGGGAGACATTGCGGACGCAGCCATAGTATCAAGCGCCATGGAAGGCTGTGATGCCGTGGTGAATTTTGCCGCGGAAACCCATGTGGATCGCAGCATCCTGGGGGCCACCGAATTTCTTCGGACGAATGTGGACGGCGTTTATAACATTGTGGAAACCGCCAAGAAACTGGGGGTCCAGCGGGTGCTGCTGGTGTCCACGGACGAGGTGTATGGGAGCATCGAGGAAGGCTCCTTCAAGGAGACGGACCCGTTAAATCCGCGCAATCCGTACAGCGCGGCCAAGGCCGGCGGGGAATTGCTGGGGCGTTCCTATTTCACGACCTTTGGCCTGCCGGTTATCGTGACGCGCGGCTCCAATACCTATGGACCCTATCAATATCCTGAAAAAGTGCTGCCGCTGTTTGTCACCAATGCCATCGATAGCGAGCCGTTGCCGTTATACCGGGGCGGCGAGCATAACGTGCGCGACTGGCTCTATGTGGACGATCATTGCAGCGGCATCGATACGGCATTGAGGAAGGGCGCCCCCGGCGAGATCTACAATGTCGCGGGCGGCAATGAGCGCGAGAACATGACCCTGACGAATAAGATTCTGGAACTGACCGGGCGCGATGAATCCCTGATCACGCTGGTGGCGGACCGGCCAGGGCATGATCGCCGCTATTCCATCGATCCGGGCAAGTTGAAAGCACTGGGGTGGGCGCCCGCCATGCCGTGGGACAACGGCATGGAATTGACGGTCCGCTGGTACCAGGAGAACGAGTGGTGGTGGCGGAAGATTAAATCGGGAGAATTCAAAGAATATTACCTGAAACAATACGGGAATCGTTGAAGAACAAACGAGGCAATTGCCTGAGCAAATGCTGAAACCGCAACATTCTCAATGTTCAGGAGTAATATTGAATGCTTGTGTTTGTGGACATGGGTGCGATACTCTGGAAGGGTGGTTTAAGGAAAGGACAACAGCATGATGTGGCAAGATGTATTAGAAGGTACAACATACGGCGGGTTTATTGCGATCATTCTGGCAATGATTTTCCGTATCGCCCAACTTTTCGGCATTGAGCACTTGTGGTCGGGCATTCCAATTGTAAACGACTGACTGGGGTGGCGGGGTGACTTACTGCCGGTTAAGGAGAGCCGTCGTCCGGGCGGGAGGGATGATGGCATTCTTGTGTTGCCTCTCCGGGGAAAGCATGGACTCTATCGATTTTGCCACGGCCGCCTGGAAAGACGCATGGTTGCGGCATCCGGTGCTGGGGGATGCTTCTTTTGACGCCTTCGTGCATGCTCCCGGCAATCCCGTATGGCGGGGCGCGCCGCCGTATGAATGGCCGGTAAATGGATTTCTTTTTGAAGATCCGGTGAGCAGCAATTGGTATCTCTACGTGGGGCATTATTGCACCGGATATGCAATAAAGCCGGAGGCCCCAAGCTATTGCACGGTATTCCGTTCAACCGATAAAGGGCAGCACTGGGAATCTCTCGGACCGATTTTCCCCAAGGATACGTTTTTTTTCGAGGGGGAAGTGTCGCCGTTGTCGCATTGGCCGGATATTTCCATCACATATGCGGACAAGCGGTATCATCTTTGTTACGATTGGTGCACGGAGAACACCACGTGGCAGAACGCCGCCAATCCCCCGGCGGACACGAATAGCGGCGTGGGCTATGCCTGGGCGGATAGCCCGGAAGGCCCTTTTCAACGTTCCCCGAAGCCCATCGCCACCACCCGCACTCAGAAACCGATCTTGGGGAAGTACCGCCGCCTGTATGCCTCGACCATCATTCGCCGTGAGAAGGACTGGCTGGTGTTGACCCTGACGGACAGCGGGCCGTTTTTCGGCTGGGCGCTATTGGGCATGACCTCGGAAAAACCCGAAGGGCCATATACGGAAGCCAAATTGCTACTGCATCCTGAAGCGGATCGATATCATCCCCCCCTGCTCGAATTTTTCCCGGCATTTACCCATGAAGGGCATATCTATGCGCCGGCGACCTCCGTGGCGCTCAATCGTAATTATCAGGGGCTCTTCCGCGTACTTAAGGAACAAGCCATGGATCCCGCTGCATGGGAACTGTACGAGGCTGGGTCGGTGTGGCATGCGGAACCGGTGGGACACGAATATTGCGGCATCTGGGGTCAGACCTTTTCCGGATTCGTCTCCGAGGGCATTTTAAACGTTATGTTTCCCTCGCGGGACAGTCATGGGAATGGCACGATCAATCTTGCGTCGCGTTCTTGGGACATGCCCTATCGTGAACAAGGATTTACGGTTAGCGGACATGACGGTCCTTCGCTGGCACTCCTGAAAAAGAGCGGCCCCGCTGAACGTATAATGCTGGAAGTATGTTTGACGGGAACGGTGACATTACTCTGGAATTATACGGCGCCCTTGGGTCCGGACAAGCCTACTTCAGGTGCATCGCTCCATCCTTTTACGCTGTCGCGATTTTCAGGATTGGAACTTACTGTCGGCGCCTGGAGTCTTATGGAAACGGGAATAAAGGGTGATCGGAAAACTATCGCTCAAGGCATGCGTGAAAATAAAGACTCTACTGTTATTGAATTGACTTGGACCGCCGGCACTTCCGCCACCTTGGCGATGGATGGGAAGGTGGCCTGGTCCGGTGAACTGCCGTGTGGTTCGGGAAGTATGGGGTTGCTCACGGCCGCTCACAGTCACGCCACGGTAAACCGTTTCGAGGTGAAAGGAAGTCTGACGCCGTTGCGATTATCCTGGCTCTATATCGAAGCTCTGCTGGACGCCGCACAGAATCAAGCACAATGGGAAGAGTACAAAGATGACCCAAGCTTCCGCTTTGGCTGCGGCGCCATAAGCCGGAAACCTGGTTTGCAGGTGAAGTGGAATATCGAGGGGCGCAGTTTTACGCTCTGGGCGCCCAAAGGCCCGAAATACGGCATAGCGGATGTTTATGTGGATGACGCAAAAGCCGGTGTTGTTGATTATTCGTCTAGCACCTCTATGGGTTCAGCGCCCATTTTCACATTGGAGAATCTGCAAGGGCCGCGTCATGCCGTGCGCATTCAGTCCACGGTGGGATGTTTCCCCGTTGATTGCATCGAGGTAATGTGCGAGTGAGTGTCTTCCTCAAGAATACCGTCGCTCCTTCCATGATTGTCATGGGCACTGTTTCATTCGGATCAACCATTTCCAAGGCGGATACGTTTGCGCTGCTGGATGTGTTCGCTGAAACAGGTGGAAATTTTATCGATACCGCGCACGTGTATTCTGCGTGGGAGCCGGAAGGCGAGGGGGCGAGCGAGCGCACCATCGGTGAATGGTTAAGGGTGCATGGAGCGAGGGGGTCTGTTGTTCTAGCAACCAAAGGGGGCCATCCCCCGCTGCATAGGATGGATCGGCCCCGCTGCACATATGAGGAAATGAATCAGGACCTCAATGAAAGCCTTGAACGTCTAGGGGTGGATTGTGTGGACCTGTACTGGGCGCATCGCGATGATCCCAGGATGTCCGCTGGAGAAATCATCGATACAATGGCGCGTTTTGTTCAGGATGGCCGCGCCAGAAATATTGGCGCGTCGAATTGGACAAAGGAGCGCATTATTGAAGCGAATGCCTGGGCGGCGGCGCAAGGCCTGCCCACTTTTGTGGCAAATCAACCCCGGTGGGCATTGGCGGACCGTGTGGGCGAAATGCCCCCGCCCGATAATACCCTCGACGCGGATGTAGCCACGCAAAAGTGGCATGAAGACACCGGCATGGCCATGACGCCCTTCACGTCGCAGGCGAAGGGTTTTTTTGGAGAGAAAAACGTGGCGTGGGCGCGAAATGGATTTCAGGGGCCTATTCCCAGGGGGGATCGGTATGACGCACCCGTTAATCATCAGCGATTGCTGCGGGCCATACGTATGGCGGAGCAAAAGGGCTGCACCGCGCATCAAATCGCGCTTGCCTATCTGATGAACCAGCGATTCCCCGTTCATCCCATCATCGGCACCCGCAATCCGGATCGCATCCGCGAAGCCATGGCTGCATCTGGTATTCGGTTGAGCGAGATGGAATGCGATTGGCTTCGCGGCGGAGATACCTACTCTTTTTCCGAGAAGACCTGGGCGCAAAAGCGGTAGAGTTTTGCGCCTTTCTCCCAGGCGCGATCAGGCGCCCCCGCTTTCCGGCAGAGTGCGGATAAAAACTGGGATCGGTTCCAGCCCTGTTCGACGGGCACTTGTGGCAGGAGAAGCCCTCCGCCCCGCGATCCGCCAAGTTCAAGATAGAGCCCATCCCGGCCAATAACGATTTCATCCAGAGTGTTTATTGCCCTGTAGGGGGATTCAGGCGTATCTCCTGGGCACAATGCCGAAACCTCAATATCAATTTCGTCCAATTCCTCCGGGGTTACAGGAGTAAAACGGGGATCCCGCACGGCAGCATTGACGGCGTTATCCCGAACCGCTTCCGCCAAGGCTTCTACATTTTTCGTGTACCCGATGCATCCCCTCAGGCCGCCCTGCCGCCGCAACGTTACAAAAGCGCCATGTTTTTCCCGAAGATTATCCGTCAAGGGGTATTTATCCAAATCCAGATGCTCCCCCCGAAGCACATACGCCTGCAAACTATCCCGTGCAATTTGCAGTAATAGCTTCTCCTCTTCTTCCGTCAAATAAGGACACATAATATCACTCATTGGGGGATGACTCCTCTGTTTCGGTATGGCCGGAAGGGCCCTGGTAGGTTACACTACCATGTTCGCCAGTGCCCACGGGTGTTCCATCAACTTCGAGCGTAACAGGTCCGTTTTGCCCTTTTGTGCCTTTCATTTTAATTGTTACTGTTCCTTTTTTTCCTGAATTGCCCGGATTTTGCACGCGTTGCGGCTGCAATACAGTTTCCGGGGCTGGTACTGGGAGAGGTTCAGGTTCCATAGGCGTGTCAACCATGGTGGATGGGGTTTCCACAGGAACAGGTTCCTTAGCCGGCTCGGCAACCGGTTCAGGTTTCGGAATGCTTGGGTACACAGTTTCCGGCGCAGAGGGAACTGGCGCATCGGATTCCGGAGTCGGTGTTGCCATTTCCTGTGGTGGCGGTTCCTCCGTCTCCTCAGAGAATGCCGCCCGCACTTCTTCCGGCTGCGGGGGCGCGTCAAAGGCTACTTCACGCGCATTCCCTTTCAATTTCATTACGACTGACCCGCGTTTGGGTTCTTGGGAAGAAGCCTTCTGCGATCCGGAATCCGGGATATCCAAGGAGGCTTCCGGGATATAAAAGCCGATGGAAACATAACTTACTGACCGATTGGTTTCCTTGGTCTTATTGGCGGAAAGATCATGGGCCAGCATGATGCCTCTGGCGCTGGACGGCAACATCATTAAAAGGATTTGCACTGCGTTTGCGCCACAGATTGGATTCTTGGTTGTTTCAAGATAGTTTTGAAATCCCGCACTGTCATGATTAATGATCAAATCTACTGCTTGCTGGTCCAGTTCTTCGATGGCTTCCTTCATGTTAAGGGGGGAGGGCTTAAACCCGAATTCGTTCCCATAGTGGGTCAGATCCGTGCTGACCACCAGCAGGGTACGGTCATCCACCACCGCCCGGATCGCCTCCGCCACCGCTTTGCAGGATCGCCGGTCGAAATTGCCGCTTAAATCGGTGAATTTCCCCACTACTACCGGTACCAATTTGAACACGCCGAGCCGGGCTTGAAGAAACGGCAGGAGATTCTCCACATCGTATTCCCGTTCATGAATGCCCTCCGGCTTCCAGTAAGCAAGGTCTTTGCAGTCAATCAGGGGGGAGCGAGACAACTTTTCCACCAATGGACGGTCAATGGGAACTACGCCCAAGGGGGTGGCGAAACCGTCTGCAATAGGCATGGAACAGCCTTGAAATTCACGAAAATGGGACGGTGCTATCAAAATCACCCGGTCAAACTGGCCGGGTTGAAGGCTTTTAAAGGCATGAGCCGCCACTTCCCCGCAGAAACCATAGGCGGAGTGTGGCGCAATACAGGCCACAAGCCGAGCCGATGGCCGGGGAACCACCGCCGTTTCAAAGTATTTATCCAAGGTTTTTTGGAGGGTCTCGGCTTTGTCCGGATAAAAGGTTCCCGCTGCCACCGGGGGACGAATAATCGCCTTCGCTGGCGCGCCCTGGGACAAACCTGCCGCCAGGCACACATACCCAAACACCGCCCCGAACCATCCCAAACGCATCACATGCCGTTCAATCATACCGTATAGGATACCACATTCCGGGTTCTGACTGTAATGAGTAATCCCCCTGCGAGGGGAGATTTCTCAGGAAGGCCTTTCCATGGGGGGAATTGTCACGGAGGAGGATCTAGACCCTTACATTGCTTCACTGAACTCATCGCGGTAGCGGGCCACGCCGGAGAGGCCTCGCGCGGATGCTTCATCGAAAATATGAATCATAAAGGCCTCTTCAGGCACGTTGTCCCATTGGCATCGGATACCGAACTTGGAAGCGGGCTGGAATCCAAAGCGGGGATAATATTCCGGGTGGCCCAACACAATCACAAAAGGGCACCCGCGTGCGCGAAGCATGGCAAGGCCTTGCCGGATAAGGGCGGAACCCACCCCCGAGCGTTGCCGGTCTTGAGCGACCGCCACGGGAGCTAGGCCCATACCATTCACCGGCCCTTTGGGTGATTCAATCACGGCAGGGCTGAAAAGGATGTGACCCACCACCGTGTCCTTATCCTCCGCCACCAGGGAAAGCACATCTTCACATTGCACACGGAGCTTGTCCACGACATCCGCCTCCAGGGGCTGACCGAATGCGTCTTCATTAATGGCGCGGACCCTGGGGATATCCCGGGAGGTTTCCCTGCGAATCGAAAGCATTTAATTCCTTTTCCTGACAGTAGGTTTTAACAGATCGGAGCAGCCTTCTCCGGGAAAGCTGCTCCAAAACGATGGTCATTAACGGTTACTTACGCTTTTTTACCGGGGACGGGGATGGGGCCAAGTGGATAGGGTTTATTCCAGTCGAGATCGTCGGGAACCAGCTTCTCGTTGTCGTTCCAGGCCTGTTCCCAGGTGATTTCCTGGCCTGTATATGCGGCCATGCGGCCCATAATCGCCGTGAGCGTGCTTTCAGCGGTTTCAATACCGGTGTTGAGGTATGGCGTCTCGCCGGTGATGCTTTTTACCAGATCAATGTGCTCCTGCTCCATCTCACTCTTTTCGTCCTTAGCCATATCACGGCAATTGCTCTTGCCTTTCGTGCCCACAACTTCTTCCCACACGTCTATCTTGGAATCGTTCCATTGACGGCTGAAACTGAACATGTGGGCGCCGTTCGCATATTCAAAATCACAGGAGAAATTATCCCAAATATTTCCATATTTCTCTTCTTTGGGTTTCCAGGCACGCCCACCGGAAGCAACCACCTTGATAGGGTGTGCCTTCATGGCCCAGTTGCACACGTCCAGGTTATGGATGTGCTGCTCGACGATGTTGTCGCCGCAGGTCCAAATCTGGTTGTACCAGTTGCGCAGGCGGTATTCCAGGTCACTCTTCCATTCCGGTTGGCGTTCATGGGCAAAGGGAAGGGTGCCATTCCAATACGCGCGCGCATATAGCAGTTCGCCCAAGACGCCATCATGAATCTGCTTGATCGTGTCCATATACGACTTCTGATGGCGGCGCTGGGTGCCCGTTACGAACGACAGTTTCTTCTCCTTGGCCAAGTTCACGGCATCCACGAACATCCGTACGCCGGGCGCATCCGTGGCGATGGGTTTTTCCGTAAAAACGTGCTTGCCCGCTTGGACCGCAGCCATTATGTGCATCGGACGGGCATACGGCGGGGTAGCGTGGATGATGATGTCCACGTCGGTTTCTAAAATCTTCTTGTAGGCATCCAAGCCCACGAAGCAATGGTCGTCTTTGATGTCCACCTTTACTTTTAAGTTACCGGACCGTTTTTCCATATTCTTTCTGGCGCTCTGTAAACGATCCTCGAAGACATCGGCCAATGCCACAATTTTCACATTGTCATTTCCACTTAGGTTATTCTTCACCGCATCGGAGCCGCGGCCGCCGCAGCCGATCAGCCCGATTTTTAACGCTTCTTTGCTTTGTGCGGCACTGGGTTTGGCCGACAACACCGCAAAGCTGGCCAGCGCCGACGCTTTGGCGAATTCGCGGCGGGTTATCCCGCCCGCATGCTTCTTATCCATGGATAATCTCCCTCCATTCGGTTTGTTTGTGTTTAGGGTTTTCCAGCCATCCCAACAGGACGGATAAAGAGCATACCACATTTTTTTAGTCAATTTATAGCTCTGCGCGAACACACCCAACGCCGCTTTTGTTGCCCAGCGGGGAGTCTGGAGTATAATGCGCGGGCAAAGGGCCGAGGAATCAGCGGGAAGTATGTTGGAATGTACGCGAAACAACTTTTTTGCCCGGACGCGCATCGTCGTGTTCGCTGGGGCGATACTGTTCCTCGGGATCGCTTTACCGGGAGTTGCGGACACAGTGCAGTTCCCATGGGCAACCGGCACAGGGGCTTCACAAGCTAGCGGCAATCGGTTCTGGAGTGGAATAGCGTCGTCGGACGACGGCAGCAAACTGGTGGCTTGCGCGAATCCCGGCCGCATCTATACGTCGCCAGACTCGGGAACCACCTGGACGGCACGCGCCTTCGAGCAGGCCTGGGTTGACGTGGCGTCCTCCGCGAATGGCGCCACGTTGGTGGCTACCTGGGACATGGACCTTTACGTCTCGACGGACTCGGGGGCTACGTGGACAGGAAAACTCGGCGATTGGAACGGCTGGGGCAAAGTGGCCTGTTCCGCCGATGGCACGGTGATCGCCGCGTGTACCACGCGTGACTACAGCGCTGGATACTTGGTTCATGTTTCAACCGACGGGGGCGGCACGTTTGCGTACTGCAATCGCCAGAAACTGCCTTATTCCGATGTGGCGATGTCGGCGGATGGCACGAAACTGGTGGCTTGTGTCGGCGGCGGCCAGGTCTGGACTTCGGCGGACACGGGTGCGACCTGGACGGCCCACGAAGACATCCGCGATTGGCGGAGCGTGGCCTCGTCGGCGGACGGCACGAAGCTGGCAGCTTGTGTGTGGGGTGGGCAGATCTACACATCGGGCGACTCGGGTGCGACCTGGACGGCCCACGAAGACAATCGTAATTGGCGGAGCGTGGCCTCCTCGGCGGACGGCACAAAACTCGCCGCCTATGCCCTCTACGGCGACGTGTATCTTTCGACGGACTCGGGCGCGACATGGACGCCCTGTGGTCACACTTGGAATTTTAAGCAACTGACCCTATCAGCGGATGGCACGAAGCTCTTCGCCGGAGCATGGGCCGGCCCCATCTACACGCTCAACACGGCCGACGCAACGGCTGTCTGCACAGTTGCCCCACCGGAGTCCCAGATTTCCTTTGCCTCCGGTTCCACCGTGGAAAAGCAACGCGAAGGCGAGGATGTCTGCCGTGTGTCGGATAATGAAGAACAGCGGCGGGACGCGCTCCCCAGGACGCCACGGCCGGATGGCGGATACCTCACCGACTGGTTGGTGGCCGGCCCCCTGGACGAAAACGCGCCCTTTGACGCGCTTTTCAAGCTAGCCGGCGGCGCGTTCCCGGCGCCCCGTGAAGGGGAAACGCTGAACGGCTTCGATCAACGTTGGGTCCGGTATCGCGCGGACGGAGACCTCATCAACATGCGGGAGGTCGTCGGATATGACCCGACCGTGACGGCCGCGGCCTATTGTGAATTCGAGAGCGACGTGGACCAACGGGGCCGCATTCATTGCGTCTCGCAGAATGCGCTCCAACTTTGGGTGAACGGCCGCCCGATCTTCGACCAACCCGAGGCGCCCTACTCACCGCTGAAATGGGAAGACCGCGACGCCGATCTCCTGCGGGGCGTCAACTCCTGCCTCATTGTGTGCAGCGCCTGTAACGCGGAGTTGTTTGGTTTCGCGCTGCGGGTCGACGGTCCGGAGGCGACGCCGGCGACGCCCCTGGTCTGGAATCCGAGTATTCCCAGCGCCCCGTCCGTTGACGATGGACGCTATGTGCTGCTTTCTCCGGACTGGCGATGGATGGCGGGAGACGACCCGGCCTGGGCGCAACCCGGTTATGATGACAGCAACTGGAACAAGGTCCCAGACTGGCCCTCCGCGGATACAATGGCGACGGGCGGCGTATACTGGATGCGCGTCCTCGGGCGCTTCGCCTACGGCAGTACGCTGGCGCCGTACGGATTCGTGGGGATCGATGCGCAGAGCGTTGATGTCTATCTCGATGGCGTGCGCATCCCTGACCGGAACAGGCATGACTGGGCGCTGGAGCCGTTTCGTTACCGCGATACCACGACGTGCTTGCCCAGGGAATGCACGCTGGCGGTTCGTGTGGTCAGCGAGGGGTGCGGGCGCCCGATCGCGCGTCTGGCCGTACAACACGCCGACAAGGCCATGGGCGAGGAGCTGCGTGTCCTGCAACCCCGAAAGCACCACCGCCTGTTTCTCTTGTTCTTGCTGGCGGTTTCGGTCGTGTACTACCTGCTGGTATACCGTAACCATCCCAGGCAAATCGAAGGCACTGTCTGTTGCGTTACCGTGGCGCTGGCCATCTTCTCGATGCTGATTGCGACCGCGGATAGCTGGACGTTCAAGCATGTGCTGTCCACGGCGGCCTGGATGTCTCCCCTATGGGCGGGGGTCGCGTTTATCGCCGGCATCGCGATGGTCCATGTCATGGCATACGGCGCCGTGTCATGGCGTGCTGTTCTGGGATACGGCGTGGTCAGTGCCGCGCTGTTTGCCATCGGTTGGAAGCTGGAGACCCGCTGGATCGCATTTTCTATCTTCCCGCTGATGACGCTGGAATACCTGCGCGTCTGGACAATGTATGACCTAATGCCGCGCCGGGCAAATCGCGGCGCTGTCGGGCTTGGCCTCCTTTTCCTTGTAGCGGCGCAGATCGTCACGGCGCTGTACGGCGTATCAATCGGACAGTATTTCCCCAATGCCGGTCCGTATGCCCACCTCTACGGACTGGTCGGCCTTGCGGCATGCCTCGTGATGTACACGTCGCGGGAATCCGCCCTGGGCATGCACGAACTGCAGGGCCTCACGGCCACGCTGGAGAGCAAGGTGGCCGAACGCACCCGGCAGGTGTCGCAACTCACCCAACAGCTTATTACGGCGGAAGAAGTGGAGCGTGAACGGCTTGCGCGCGAACTGCACGACAGCGTCGCACAGACCTTGTGGTTCGCCAAGATGGCTGCGGAATCCAAGGATACACAGATGCCGGAAATACTCGGTTTGCTCGACAAAGCCATTGGGGAGGTACGCACCATCGCCTACGGTTTGCGCCCGCCTGAACTCGATAAACTGGGATTTGTTCAGGCCATTTCGCAGCTTTGTACGGATTTTTCGTATAACACTGGGATTTTGCTTGACTATCAGGCCCACGGTGTGGATAATGTATCCTTAAGTCCAGTGGCGGAGGTGAACTTGTACCGCGTGTTACAGGAGGCGCTCAACAACGTTCGGCAGCATTCCGGGGCGTCCAAGGTGCGGGTTCGGCTCGTGGGAGCCTATCCCAATGTGATGGTACGGGTAGAAGACGATGGGCGGGGCTTTGACATGGATCAACAGGGAATGGAAAAAGAAGTGCACATGGGATTGAGCAGCATGGAGGAACGGATTCGCCTGACAGGCGGGACAGTGCGCATTACATCCGCCCCGGGCAAGGGTGTGCGCATCGTGGTGGAAATTCCTCAACAAAAGGAACAGGACTGATGCCGGATACCCGGACCATAGTAATTGTGGATGACCACCCCTTCGTTCTGCAAGGGATGAAGGCGGCCATTGAAGCTGAAGAGATGTTTGACGATATTCAATTGGCGGCAACCGCGGAAGAAGCCATGCACCTCGCCGAACAATGCGCCCCACAGGTGGCGATCGTCGATATCACCCTTCCTGGCATGGATGGCATCAAACTTACCCGGCATCTGCACAAACGCCATCCTGAGATGCAGATCCTCATCGTGAGCATGCACAACCGTCAAAATTACGTCATCGAATCGTTCCGGGCGGGGGCACGCGGCTATGTCGTCAAGCAATCGTCCACCGAGAATTTTCTCGATGCGCTCCGGTGCGTGGCCCAAGGGAATTATTTCGTGGACGGCTCGCTCGGAATGGACCTGGCCACCATATTCTCCAGCACGTCCAGCGAAACCAGTGTGCGCGACGCCGCCTACGCCTCGCTCAGCCCCCGCGAACAACAGGTGATGCGCCTGCTCGCGGAAGGCAAAACCTGCAAGGAAATCGGCGATGAACTCGGCATCAGCAGCAAAACCGCCGACGTCCACCGCGCCAACGTATTGAAGAAGCTCGACCTCGACAACACCGTCGAACTCGTCCGGTACGCCGCCACCATCGGCCTGATCGACCTCTCCGGCCCCGACACTCTCTAGTAGGGCGGGAATACTTGGGCCAATATACTTGGGCTAATATACTTCTTGACATCTATCCAGTTATGTCTTATAATATAGGGAGAATTCTTAGAAACGAATAGGGTATTTTTAGTGTGTCCAGACAACTAATGCGAAGGGAGAGACGGCTCATGAAGGCGTATTCGAGTTCTTTTATGCGGTGGTGCTCATTTGGAATTTTCGTAGTGATTATGACAGGCCTCGCGGGAGGGGCTATGGGCGACCCCCCGGCCACGATCAACATTCGTGGTCAATTGCTGGATGCGGAGGGGCACGCACTATCGGGGTTGCGGGACTTCAGTGTGCAGTTCTTTGACGCGGGGACGGGCGGCGCCGCCCTGGGCAGCGTGATCCTGGGCCAGACCGAGGTGTCGATTGAGGGTTTGTTCAACATCACCGTCACGGTGCCGCCGCAGGTCATCCTGAGTCCGCAGGCGTGGTATGCAGTGGCGGTGGCGAGCGGTCCGGAACCGGCCCCGTTGACAGGCGCGGATCTCTTCCCGAACCGGATCAAGATGGAGAGCGTGCCGTACTCTCTGGAGTCCGCCGAAGCCGCGCACGTGGACGTATCCGCCATCGGCTCGGGCAGTGTGCTCGATGCGGAATTCGGCTACCTGTCCGGCGTGACCGGCGGGATTCAGGGCCAATTGAACGCGAAGGCGAATGCAGCAGACGTCTACACGAAGACGCAGGAAGATGCCGCGCATGCCCTCAAGGCTAACGCGGCAGATGTCTACACGAAGACGCAGGAAGATGCCGCGCATGCCCTCAAGGCTAATGCCGCCGATGTGTATACCAAGGGCGAAGTGGATACCGCGATGACGACCCATGAGAACGATGTCACCGCGCATCCCAACATCAGTGTTGCCCACGCCACGACAGCGGATTCTGCAGACGAGGCCGGTAATGCGAATACAGTGGACGGAAAGCACGATACCGATTTCGCGGCGGCCTCGCATCCTCATAGCGGCGCCGATATCACCTCGGGCAAGGTAGGCAATGTTTATCTGAATACCGGTTCGGGCAACGGACTCGATTCGGACACGGTGGACGGATCGCATGCCTCGGCGTTTGCGGCCGCATCGCATCCTCATGACGGCGCAGCCATCACGACCGGCAAGATCGCCAATGCCCGGCTCAATACCGGCTCAGGCAATGGCCTGGATTCGGATACTGTAGACGGATCGCACGCCTCGGCGTTTGCCACCTCCGGGCACAACCATGATGCAGTGTATTGGAAAACGGGCGGGAATGCCGGGACCACCGCGGGCACGAACTATGTCGGCACCAGCGACAATGTACCGCTCGAAATGAAAGTCAATGGAACACGGGCCTTCCGGCTCGAGCCGAACGCGAATGCGCCCAACGTCATTGGCGGATATTCAGGGAATTGGGTTACGGCCGGTGCTTACGGAGCCACCATTGCGGGAGGGGGAGGCTCTGGATTTATCAACTCCGTCATTGCTAACTTTGGAACAGTGGGCGGCGGCAGGGATAACACGGCCAGCGGCGGGGCTTCTACAGTAGGCGGCGGTGAGTACAACACGGCCAGTGGTGGTTGGGATTCCACGGTGGGCGGCGGTTCCAACAACACGGCCAGCGGCTACAACACCACGGTGAGCGGCGGCTACTCCAACACGGCCAGCAACCATAACACCACGGTGGGCGGCGGTGAGTCCAACATGGCCAGCAATTATCACGCCACGGTGGGCGGAGGCTACTCCAACACGGCCAGCGGCTTTCGTGCCACGGTGGGCGGCGGCTCCGGCAACACGGCCAGCGGCTACATCTCCACGGTGGCCGGCGGCTATACGAACACGGCCAGCAACTCTTATGCCACGGTGGGCGGCGGCAGAGAAAATACGGCCAGTGAGATTTACTCAACGGTGGGCGGCGGCTATTACAACACAGCCAATGGTCTATACTCCATCGTGGCCGGTGGCGGACCGTCGGACACGGGAAATCCGACCACGACGAACAACCAGGCGCTGGACAATTATTGCACGGTTAGCGGCGGCGGCAATAACAAGGCCGGGTCCGGAAGCGGCAAGATCTACGCCACAGTGGGCGGCGGCGGTGGCAACATGGCCAGCGATTCTTATGCCACGGTGGGCGGCGGCGAAAGCAACACGGCCACCGCTTACAGAGCTACAGTGGGTGGAGGCTACTCCAACACGGCCAGCGGCGAATCCGCCACGGTGTCAGGCGGCGATACGAACATGGCCAGCAGCATTTATGCCACGGTGGGCGGCGGCGGCGACAACACGGCCAGCAGCTACTACGCCACGGTGGGCGGTGGCGACTCCAACACGGCCAGCGATGGTCTGGCCACGGTGGGCGGCGGCGCTTTTAACACGGCCAGCGGCTACCACGCCACAGTGGGCGGCGGCTGGTCCAACACGGCCAGCACTTATTACGCCACGGTGGGCGGTGGCTACGACAACACGGCCGGTGGCTCTCGTGCCACGGTGGCCGGTGGCGAGTCCAACACTGCCAGTGGCTCTCGTGCCACGGTGGCCGGCGGCTCCGGCAACACGGCCGCCGGGGACTATAGCTTTTGCGCGGGCTATAAAGCCGGCACGAATGCGGATGCCGATGGTTCTTTTGTCTGGGCGGACTCGACCGGGGCAAGTTTCGTCTGCCCCGTGGCGAACGTGGTCTCGATGCGCGCAAGCAATGGGTATTATTTATGGACGAACGCCGGCTCGACAACCGGGGTCTACATTCCAGCCGGGGGAGGCGCCTGGTCCAACGCGAGCGACCGGGGCAAGAAAGAAAATATCGTAGTCGTGAACCCGGTCGATGTGCTCGAAAAACTTATGGAAGTTCCTATAAGCACCTGGAACTTCATCGGGGCGGATCCAGCAATACAATATATGGGGCCGATGGCGCAGGATTTCTACGCGGCGTTCTGCGTCGGAGACAGCGACACCTCCATCAGTACGCTCAACGCGGACGGCGTGGCGCTGGCGGCTGTCCAGGGCGTGAATCAGAAGCTGGAGGTCAAGGTTGCGGAGCAGAACGAGAAGATTGCGGCGCAGGCGGCTGAAATTGACACACAAGCTGCGGAACTCTCCGACTTAAAAGCAAGGATGGCCCAACTCGAAGCGCTCGTTGAACAACTGGCGGCGAAATAGAGTCTCTTTTCGGCTCAAACAGGAAAGGAGACAAGCCATGAAACGATTAACCGAAAGAGGGTCTAGGGTTCAGGGTCTAGGGTCTAGGGTCTGTGCCTTATTCGTTTTTACGCGTTGGCCTCGTTCCCAAGTTGCACTTGGGAACGCACTTGCGGGCGAAGCTGTGCTTCGCAGAGGCCCAAAGTACAACTTTGAAAACAAGCACGTTCCCAAGTACAACTTGGGAACGAGGGGAACTGAGGAATCGGGAGGGCGAGGCTCCCGCCGAGCCGTCAAACAAAACATCCCTGTTTGTCATTGCGAGGAGACCCCGACGAAGCAATCTCGACATAGTGCCAAGCGAAAAACAGGGACTGACGCAAGCGAGCGAGTCCCCGAGCGAGACGGGTCTGTCCCTGCTTTTCGCGGACCAAAGGGAATTAACCAAAGCAAAGCTTTGGCGGCAAGCGCGTTCCCAAGTACAACTTGGGAACAAGGGGAAAAAACAGGCGCGTTCTTGACTCGTTTGACTCGTTCCCAAGTCGCACTTGGGAACGCACTTGCGGGCGAAGTTGTGCTTCGCAAAAGCCCAAAGTACAACTTTGAAAAAAAGCGCGTTCCCAAGTGCAACTTGGGAACGAGGGTGAAGTGGTCTCCCCGGATAGCCTTGTTCCTCATCGTAATGACGCTGCTGTTGTCGGTGCCACTCTTTGCGGAGAACTACAACAGCAACAACGCCTCGCTGAATTTGACGACAACCGACCTATCCTCTTCTGCGGCGCAGACAAACGGCGCGGGCGGGCGATTGGTTTCGGCGGGGACGCCGGGTGCGGGCGTGGTATCCATCAACGGTGCAGGCGCGAAAGGGATCTTCGAGCCGTTGAACGCGCTTGCGGGCGCGGGCGTGCCTTCCGCGAATTTCTCGGCCACGCCCCTCACCGGCGCCGCGCCGCTGGAAGTGCAGTTCACGGATCTTTCGAATCCCGGCCTGTACACGATCCAGTCGTGGTCCTGGGATTTCGGCGACGACACCCTGGACAGTTCCGAGCAAAACCCGAAACACACCTACGAAGCTCCCGGCAGTTACACCGTTACCCTGACCATCACCGTGGCGAACGACGCCCTCTCCAACACCAAAACCGATTACATCACCGTGGCCAACGGCGTTCCCGCTGTGAATTACGCGGGGTTATTGTTATTGGTGGCGATATTGGCGGCATTTGGGGCCACAGCGGCCAAGAGGTCGTTCAGGAAAAAATTAAAACATCAGGCACATTGATAACCAAAGCGAAGCGTTGCAGGCACGTGCGTTCCCAAATGCACTTTGAGAACGAGTGTGAAAATTGCGCGTCCGGGAGGGCGAAGCTCCTGCTGAGCCGTAAAATAAAACATCCCAACAGCGGCATGTATCGCAACACTCCTGATCTTGTTTGACGGCTCAGCAGGAGCTTCGCCCTCCCAAATACGATCTCTTCCTTCGCAGTAATCCCGGCGCCACCCATAGTTGCCAACCAAGTTCTTCGTGCCCCCAAGCGGGACAGGAACGAACCATACGATATGTTTTTCATGTGGTTCGTGGTAACAATCAAAACTAAACCCTGCTACGGCGTATCCTGGAGCATCGTTGTGCGGCAGGTCTCAAAGGCATCGGCCACCTTGCTGTTGCGGCTCATATCCCATAAGTTGACGCCCAATTCGCGCATGGCAAGCACCGTGGGAATCCAGCCCTGGGTCCAGCCCACTTCTATCGACCATGCGCCCCAGCCGCTGTCCGCGTTCGATCCCCAATACTCCCACTGGTTGAAATCGAACGCGCGGAACCAGCCGCCGTCCAGTTCAGGATGTTTCCCGCTTCGCACTTGTACCCGCACCAGAAACTCAGCAAGCCGATCCGCCATTTCCCGATAACGAGTCTCGCCGGTGGCGGCGTATGCTTCGTGCAGGCCGAGAAATGCGAAGTTGCAGGTATACAGGAGGTCGGCCACGGGATCGCCGTTCGCCTGAATCAGCGACGCCTCGTTGGTTCCGTATTCCGCGTTGGATTTCGGCGGGCGCAGCGTGCCCATGTCCAGCGCGCCAAGTTCTTCGCGGATGCCGCCGCATGCATCCTGGCAGCGCTGCATGTCATCGGCCATTTGCCGGAGCCATGCGCGGTGCTCGGGCCGGTCATCCACACGAACGAGCCATGCCAGCGTCAGGAGCATACGTCCGCGCTCCTGCTGGATGCCATTGGTCCATCGCCATTTATCCGGATAGGCTTCCATCATCGTGCGAATGGCCTGTTTGGTCCGTTCGAGCAGGGGCGCGTAGTGGGTCTTTTCATAGAGCCACAAGTACGATGCCCATATCCACGCTTCATAATGCGGCGCGAGATGCAGTGTGGGCGCTTCCCAATAATGGCGCCAGCCTCGTTTCAGCAGTTCATCTTCATTCAGGCAGCCGCCCCGGAAACCCAGGCGTCCGGTGGTGCGGAAGTTGCCCAGAATGTTCTTCACCAGCGCCACATCCCATTTATCTGTATTGAAAACAGCGGACGTGCCGATACAACTTAAAATTACCCGGATATCGTTATCGCCATACAACGACGGGCTGTCATACGCCCAGCGGATAAGCCCGCAGGTGGCCTTTTCCGGATCATCGCGGAACAGCCCGCTCTTCACATACACCCAATCGAGCAGATTGCCTGCAATGCGGCGGCTTCGTTCATCACCATCAAGTTTTGAACGCAGGGCGAAGGCCAGCGCGCTTTCTCCATTTGAGTCCGTGCGCATCCACCATCGGACGGGTTGCTCTCCATCGTATCGAATACGTGAACTGACACCCTCCAGCACACCAAACGTTCCATCACCCGCCGGCCATGTGGGGTCTGGACGCGGCCCGACAGGATTGGCCGGATCTACCGTGCCGTTCGAGCGGTAGAGGTCATACTTGTCTTTCCACGATGCATCGATGAGCATTCTGGCCCGGCTATGCCAGTCAATGCCCCGGATAATCGCTTCGCGGACCGCTTGGGCTGGCAGGGCTTCGTCACGGTTAAAACTGGGCCGGACTACCGGCGTCCAGTCCAGCGCGGGCACGGTTGCATCTGGCTGCAGCCATGAAAGCACCATGCGCCATAAAGCCTGCATGCCTTCCTTGGGCGCGTACCGCGCGGTTACGAATTGACTGAGTTTCGTAGTGGATACCAGCATATTCGCGCCATGCTCGAACAAGAGCGGGTGAGATTTTACATCCGACAGTCCATAGACCGCCGTATCCAGTCCTGCCACTTTCGCCAGCACGATATGCGACGAACGTTCAGGCGCCGTTACATAATGGCAGTCGTGAATCGCCAGGATACGCCCTGGCAGCATCGCGGCGCCGAAAACCTCCGAGGCGACCACTGCCCGTTCCAGATTCACCTGTTCAGGCTTTCCAACTTCGATTCCTGGAAGTGATGCCGGATATTCCACATAGATCCGGAGTCCTTTTTGAGTTGCCGTATTCAGCGCCTCGGACGGGATCTGGGTTGTCTTCTCCGGATACCCATCCGCAAGGATCAAGATCCCCGCACCCGCCTCGGCCGCACCAACGGCTTCATTAACCTCCCCGTATCGCGGACAGGACATCCCGGCAGCGCCCATAACAACAAACAAGTCATTATCCGGCGCGCAACAGAACACGAAGTTCGCTGTCGGCACCGCAGCCGCTGCGCCGTGGACGCACAATACCAGTATGAGTTCGACCAACAAAAGCAAGATAGACTTGTTTGTCTTGAAATCAGGGTTGCTCATACCTTATTTCTCATCATACAGCATTGAGCTTGTATGACTAACACTGTAAGGAGAAGTTGAACTTGGTTGTTCTACCATAATCGCCGGACAGCATAACGCTCGAAAGCCGCATCTATGCTTAGTATCGAAAAATTTTCTGCTAGACATTGGGCGGCAAGCAAGCGGTCAAATGGGTCACGATGGTGAAACGGCAAAACAGCAACCGTGGCCAGATGGTTGATACGGATAGGCAGCAGAGAAAACCCATTCTTTTCTAGCTGTTCGGGAATAAACTGCTCAAAGGGTTGTTCGACATGCAGCCGTCCGAGGCTCATCTTGATGGCCATTTCCCAAAGGCTTGCAACGCTGAGCCACTTGGCGTTTCTCTCGTCTTCAATTAGGTCTTTTGATTGGACACTGAGTTTTGAACTTCCCTCTATAAACCATAAAAAAGCATGTGTATCCAGAAGGAGGTTCATGCGGTGTAATCCTGGAAATCATCCATGGGTGCGTCAAAATCCTCGGAAATGGATATCATTCCCTTCGCACTGCCAAATACAGGCTTCTGATTGGGATGCGTGACAGGGATCAGTTCCGCTATCGGAACGTGGTTCCTGGTAATGACGATATGCTCTCCAAGCGTCACATCATCAATCAGCTTTGCGAAGTTCTCTTGTGCTTGTTCAATGGCCATGGTTGTCATGTTTGCGCCTTATGCCCACCATCGGGCACTCATAATTGTACGTTCGGGGTAACTTTGATGCAACCTCGTAAATTGAGTGAATTCAATATTTCGCCAAGCCGGTGCCAATAATGAATTCCGGGGCCACATGCATGAGTTCTCTGCGCCTGAAGGCTTTTGTAAGGTGACGTTTGGCGGCGTTGGAGACCGGCGGCGCGTCAATTGCAGCGGCAATTTTATAGTGTTCGGCAGCCTCGTCACGGCGGCCCAGGAGATCGAGACAACGGGCCGCCCAAACATGTGCTTCCGCGCGCATTATCGCGTCCCGGTAGTCATACTCTGTATTTCTCAATAACAGCGGCAGGGCCGGCTCAAATTTTTTCTCTTTCAGCAAAATAATACCCGCCATGCGCGGGAAAATGACTTCTTCAGGCAATAATTCCGTTGCGCGGAGCAAATGAAAGACGGCTTGACTGCTGTCCAGGTGGTCCAGATATGCCGACCATGCCTGTTCGTATTCATATACCGCCGCGCGCTCGGTTTCATTAAGTTGGTTGCCGCCGGGCAGATCATCGATCTCGTACTGCGCGGCATCACCGTCTAACAACGCGGATATACGAAATCCATAATAGCGCTCACTGTGACACACGGGATAGTCCCCATTGGCCAGCCAGAGCGCATTATCATCGGGACTCATAACAATACTCTGTACGTTGTTTGCACCGGCTACGATACTGCCCGTCACGCGCTTGCGCTGCTCAAAGGGGTCCACGCAATCGCTCAGAAGCTTTGGCACATCTTCCACGGTGAGTGTGCCCCGCTTCTCGTGCAGAAGTTCTGTAAGACGTTGAAATCGCCCGTATGAGTTAGCCCGCCATGAGTGTAACGTGGGTTCCATGCGTTTCATTTCTTCCGTGGTGTAATGATTTGTGCGCACGAGCACGCCGTTCTCCGGACGCACGATCTCCGCGTGATGCGCGGAAAATCCAACTGCCGCGGCCGTGCGCGCCCGTGTATCCGCAACGAAGATAGTAAGACCAACCATACGGGGCTTTGCCGTGATGCGTGCAATGGCCTCGTCAAGGGTTTTGCACCGGGCGAGCACGTCATGGACTATGGTGAAGAGGGGCGCACCCTTGGTGCATACATCGCGGGTGAATTTCGTGTGGAGGCTGAGGACGAGTCCGCTTTCATTGAAGCCCTGACCGCTGACTGGTGTGCTGAGAGCGCCCAACCAGCAGAATCGCTGGCCATGCTCCGGGTGCAAAACGATTATTGCATTGTTGGTATTCCAGACGCCGCGCCCGAAGAAATCAAAGTTGCGGCCAATAAGCACCTTGCCGTCCTTCGTGGCATCCCCGCATGCGAAGAAACCCGAACACATGGGCGATGGCGCCAGCAGGGCCAAGGAACGCCCCGCAAGATAATGCAAGATATCTGATATGAGAAATGTGTGCTCTGCTTGAACAGGATCGAGCCCGCTCACTTTTGCCATTGCCCTCAGAAGCGCACGCATATTCTCATCAATATCCGCGCGATTACGCCAGTGAAACCATCGCTTAAGCAGACTGTCGGCAGGGCCGGCCAAGGACGGCACGGCATGGGCCACCAGCTTCTTGATAAGCCCGTTCATATACTGAAACACTATATCTCCGCACACCTGGGAGGTCAGTTCTGCGTGTTGACGGCCCATGTCGGCATAACTGCCCCGTAACTGAACAATATAGATTCCCTTTCTACGGACGAGTGTGCCCCCGGCGCATTCCAGGCCTGATGTTTCCAGCGCAAGATTACGAATTGTTGACATGGTAAATGTTACTTCTCCATCGTTTGGTTGTAGGCATCCCACTGCATCGCCAATGCTTTTTCATCCATACCACCGGGATGGATCCATAGACGATAGCGAAGGAGGATCGGTTTGTCCTTGGACATCGGAATCAATCTTCCCCCCGGATAAATGGGCTGGAAGAAATTCAATTCGGGATACTTTCGCCACTCCTGCGGATAAAGCGGGTTGTCCATGTGTTGGAGAATGGCAAGGCCTGATCGTCCTTTTCTTCCGGGGAACTCTGCTGAATAATCCGCCCATGCGCGCCTTGGCTGAGCTTCCACAAGATCCGTATGAAATACTATCTCCTGTTCCTTCGCGGGCGCCATTCTGATGTTAAAACCACTGTACCCCGCCTCCAATCGACCGCAAAATTCCAGACCTTCCACCATGGCGGCGAGTTTAATCTCAAAATCTATCACACGACCTTGGTCAGTTTTTGGAAAGATATGGATACATGCAGACTCTGCTACCACCGGTATCGTGTCATCCCATTTCCAAACACTCTCCGCTTCAATCACCGCGGAACCGCCTTCCATATGCATCTTGGGTTTCCCCACAGGCCTTGCCCAGATCCCGCGCACCGCAAACAGGTCCCGCGTCTCCCCATGCCATTGAATCGTGGCCCACGACCAGTTCACCGCCCGGTGATGTGGATGATCCTTGGGGTAGTCCTCCGTCAATAACTGGCCTTCCAGTCCGTATAGCGCGGTGACGTAATCACCCCGGCAAAACTCCTTGCCGATACCTTCTGGGACTTCTGTGACGCCATGGCTGTATCTGAGGATGGGGATGCCGCCTTCGCTTACGTCCACATGGCTATCCCTTTCGATGCATCGGACCGCCGAATCCGGGGACGGTTCCGCAGCCCCGGCCCCTAACAATCCATTTAATAAAAGTATTATCGTCCACGCTGCCATTCGAAGTATCCATCGAGTTTGTGGCAATGACGTTAAAAAACACCGCCGTGGTCCATCGTCAGCATAGATAGTAAGTGGTTATAATACGTTGAACTCCTGCAAAATTCCTCTTTTGCAATTGCCTCTTGTGCCAGACTTGGCGTGTATGAGATTGATCAATATTGTACTATGGCGCATTTACACACGCTTTATTTGCAGTCGGCAACCCGCGCCGCTACAATGCCTTGCTACTATCAAAAACATCGTTCAGAGGACCTCTTTTTGAGGAAGGAGATAAAACATGAACCGTCAAACGTATTGGATGACATGTTGGATAATTGCGCTAGTGTGTGCAGTAGGATTGGGTGTGTGGGCCGTTGCCGAAGACCCCTCCGAAGAGGGATTTGTCTCGCTCTTCAATGGCAAAGATTTGACGGGCTGGGTGGGCGACACGAAAGGGTATGTCGTTGAAAACGGGGAAATGGTCTGTAAGCCGGGCGGCAACATTTTCACGGAGAAGGAGTACTCGGACTTCGTATACCGCTTCGAATTCAAAATGACGCCGGGAGCAAACAACGGCGTGGGCATTCGTGCGCCGCTCTCGGGCGATGCCGCGTATGCGGGCATGGAAATCCAGATTCTTGACGACCGGCACCCGAAATACAAGGAAATTCACGACTACCAAGCGCATGGCTCGGTGTATGGCATCGTGCCCGCAAAACGCGATCACCTTAAGCCCGCCGGCGAATGGAACACCGAAGAAATCACCGCAAAAGGCCGTCATATCACGGTCGTTCTGAACGGAGTAACTATTGTCGACGCGGACATCGACAAGGCAACTGAAAAGGGCACACTAGACGGGAAAGAGCATCCCGGCCTGAAAAATGCTAAGGGACACATCGGATTCCTGGGACACGGCGACATGCTCTGGTTCCGCAACATGCGCGTAAAGGACCTGACGAAATAACGTTAAACCTAGTATTTTGCGCTTTTCTATATCGGCGTGCCGTGCTATTCTTTCATCTATGAACACATAAGCTGAAATCAAAGCTGCTGCCGACGCGCTCCCTCCTGAGTCGAAAGAAGAACTTTTTCTTTATCTTGCCGCACGATTGAAAGGCGCGTGCGAGCTTCCGCCTCCACGTGAATTTAGCCGCGAACGAATCGAGACGTGGATTGCCGAAGACGAGGAGGGGATGCGACCCAAGCCGGTTAAATGACTGGCCAGCCCGCATCAACCCGTCATCACACTTTCCAGGGTTTGCGATAGCCAGTGGTAAGCCATGACGAGTCACAGGATGCATCGGCAAATGCCAATTTGTCCGGATCCCATTTGACGACCTGACGATGGTAATACGCCAAGTTCACCAAATGGCAGCAGATGGCGCTATGACCGCCGATGTCCGCGTTGGTGATAGGCTGTTTGCGCAATTCCACACATTCCAGGAAGTTCTTGACGTGGTCCTTGCTTTCGTAGAGTTTGATCTTCGCTTGATCCAGATAGTTTTTCTGAACAAAGTCCAGGGCGGAGCCGAGTGAACCGCCGTCCTCTCGTTTGGCGAAACCGGCGATCTTCTTTCCGTTGAGCCAGAACTCGAATTGCCCCCGGCTTACCCGCACTTCTCCGTCGGCGCCGTAAAAATGCGCATCAAACCCATCGCCTACCTGCGTGACGGTGACGCCGCTTTTGTACACCATGACGGCGCCCCGGCGATCTTCTGCCTTTTCCGGCGGACGGACCTCGATTGGGCCGCTCGCATCCATGTCGAGGCCCCACTGCGCAATGTCAAAATGATGTGCGCCGAAATCGCACACGCCGCCGCCGCCATATTCCAAATAAGAACGCCAGTTTGGGAAGAAGTCGTGAACGCCGCGGGGGCTTAGTACGGAGTTGTAAGGACGTTCCGGCGCCGGGCCCAGCCAAAGGTTCCAATCCAGACCCGGTTCCATCGGTTCTTCAGGAAGATCACAGGGGCGTCCCGGATCTCCGACTTTGCAGGTGACGCGATCGATTTTTCCGATCATGCCATTGCGCACCAGTTCGCAGGCCACGCGAAACTCCGTCATGGAACGCTGCATGGAACCGGTCTGCAAAATACGGTTGTGTTTCTTTGTTGCGTTCATCACCGCGATGGCCTCGATAATATTGTGGGTCAGCGGCTTTTCGCAATAGACGTCCTTGCCGCTTTCCAACGCGGCGAGGGTCGGAATAGCATGCCAGTGGTCCGGTGTGGCAATGCACACTGCATCGATATCCTTACGTGCAACGAGTTCCCGGAAATCATTGTAGGCTGCGCACTCCTGTCCGCCGGCCTCTGGGTGTTTCTTGCCGAACGCCACGACCCGCTCCTGTGCCGCGGTCCGGCGGTTGGTGTCTACATCGCATACCGCCAGCACGCGGACGCGTTTGTAATGCAAAAAGGCGTCCAATAGGCCCCGGTTCTGAATGCCCATGCCAATAAAACCCACATGGATCAGATCGTTTTTGGATATTAACTCCTTTTCTGATGTCTTTGCCGCCGTGACGCATCCCGGCAGTATCAAGGGGGTCACCGCAGCGGCAGTGGCCTTTGTAATGAATGAACGGCGTGATATCTTCATAACTCCTCCGATAGATTGTTGTTTTTATCCTGTTTTATCTTAGGGCGTATTGTTACGCTTTTGTACAAGCCGCCGCAAAATATTCCGGGTGGGTTGCCGGTTATCTATTCTCTTTTTGTGTCTTTGCCCGCACATGCCCATCCGCATCAAAAACAACCGGCACAATCCCTGGTTGTTCCTTTTGAGGCGCAGCATCGTCGTTGCCAAAGAAAGTGGACCACCACGTTCCCTGGACATCCTGGAAGAATGTCACATGGCCGCCATCCGGCACCGCGACGTACCGTTGGCCGTATGGGCCATACACATGGTCCGATTCGGCCACCATGCAGTGGTAATGCCCATCAATATTTTCCGCGGCGGCGAGGTAATAGCGCCCATTGGCTTTGAACATGGTGGCGCCTTCATAGCCTACATGGTCAAAGGAATTCTCACCAAAAATCTTTGCGCACAGGCTGGAATGATGATTCGGTGCGGAATCAACCCCATCCATTTTCAACCAATGATACGGCTCGGCCAATCCGCTCATGTCAGGTTTCATGCGCGCAATTTTCCCGCTGTGCCAGACGAAGTACACGGCGCCGTCGCTGTCTTCAAACAAAGATGCATCGATTTCATCCCCCAGGCGTTTATCCGGTTGTACGTCCACATAAGGTCCTTCCGGTTTCCCGGTCGTACTGCGCAATAGACCCGAGCCTGACGTCTTGGGTGTGTCGTCCCACCCGGGCATGCTGTAGGTGAGCCAGAACGTACCCTTCACATAATGAATTTCCGGCGCCCACAGCGGTTTTTTCGCGTTCAGAAATTTGTCATGCCACGGACTCGACCCGTATTGCCAGACCATGCCCAGCGGCGCCCATTGCTCAAGGTCCTTGGAGCGCCATACGCGGATGCCGTGGTTATCACCCCAGAATGGTTCGCATGTGCCGGTGAGGTAATAGGTATTGTCCGGCCCTAGGCAGATCGACGTGTCTCGCAACGGCGTATCAAAAAGTCTGCGAACCACTGCTATTTCCCGGACGTTTACTGTATTTCTGAGAGTTTCACCGTGGCATCCCATCCCGCAGACAAAACTTATGATAAGAAGAATGAACATGCCTGAAAAACAATTCAAGCTTCTCTTCATGACGCGCATGGAGCATATCCCTTGCTGAAGATGGATTCTTGTGAAACCGGCCAAGATGGAAATTGTTCCGCTCTAATTGTTTCACCAAAAAACGTAATACAGCAAAATTGTCACTGCAATGATAACCACTCCGGCAACGGGGACCGCCGAAGAGTGGCTCATATCAAATTCCTTGTTCTCCGGCATGACCACCGGTTCCCTAAGCGGCTTGATGGCGGTAACGATGGCCATGACAATGGTAAGGCAAATCGCCGTGATGGCCATCTGGTTGAGAAAGGCGATGTTTGCAACGCCTTCCGCGCTCATCGAACCCAGGAACGGCAAAGCACCTACAATCGCCGCCTGAACCACGCTGAAGTGCAGCGCGCCGTATATCGGCACATTGGCGATCATTGCCGCAATGGCGGCGGCGGCCGGGGTGCGCTTTACAACGAGGCCGAAAACGAAGGCGGTGAGAATTCCCGGCGAGATGAAGCCCTGGAAATCCTGAATGTAGTGGAACACGCCGCCAAAGCGCGGATTCGCGAGCATAGGCGCGATGAGACAGCCGATTACCACAAAGAGCACGGTGGTGGTGCGTCCAACAAAGACCAATTGCCTTTCACTCGCCGTTCGCCGGATATACCGTTTGAAGAAATCCATGGTGAATATGGTCGAAGCCGAGTTCAACATCGAGGCCAGGGAACTCATGACCGCGCCTGCGAGGGCCGCAAGCATGAAACCTCTCAGTCCCTGTGGAATCAAGTGACGGATCATCACCGGATAGGCCGCATCCTTGGCCGTGCCTCCAGCGCCGCCCAATTCATTCTTAAAAAGGATCCACGCCATAATTCCGGGAATAACAATCACAAATGGAATCAACAGCTTGAGAAAGGCCGCGAACAGGATGCCTTTCTGTCCTTCGCTGAGGCTTTTCGAGGCGAGAGTTCGCTGGGTGATATATTGGTTAAGGCCCCAATAATAGAAATTGGGAATCCAGATGCCGAACAGGAGCGCGGTGAAGGGGAGTTCGGGGTGGTCATTGGGCAGGCTCATGTGCATCTTCTCGCCGGCTTGCGCCATAAACGTTTCCCATCCCAGGATGATCCCGCCCTCGGGCGTCATGGCATGAAGCCCGAAAAACAACACAATGGCCCCCCCCAGGATAAGGGCGGACCCTTGAATCAAGTCAGCCCAGATAACCGCCTTCAGTCCGCCAAATACCGTATAGGCCGCCGCCAAAATACCAATCAGCCAGATGCTTGGCACGAGCGGCCAATCAAAAATCGCATGAATCGTCAATCCCCCTGAGTACACGACCGCTACGATGGTGACACACACGTAAACCACCATGAGAAACAGCGACATGATCGTCCGCGCGGTTGCGTTATACCGGTACTCAAGGTATTCGGGAATCGTGAAAATGCCCGCGCTCAGAAAGCGGGGAAGGAAGAACACGGCCACGAAGACCAGTGTGATCGCCGCGACCCATTCATAACTCGCGATGGCAAGCCCCACGTTGCCCGCGCCCGCACCGCTCATGCCGACAAACTGCTCCGTCGAGATGTTCGCCGCGATCAGCGAAAAGCCGATAAGCCACCAGGTGGCCGTGCGACCTGCAAGAAAATATTCCGCGCTGTTCTTTTCCCGGCGGCTCTTGTACATGCTTACGCCTAATACCGCGGCCACGAAAAGAAGAATGGATAGGTAGTCGATAAATGTCATGCTCATGTCCGGAATTTCCTTTCAGGTGTTATTGGGCCGAAATCGTGTAAAAGGCTGTCAGCGCCCCTGCCAAGCACCACGCCGCAACCACCAGTATCGGCATTGTTTTCATGATAAATTCTCCTTCCTACGGGGATAATGCTTTGCCAGGCTATGGGTTATAGCACCATTGCGGGAAATTATCCAATCAACCCAAGCAAATGCAGCTTCCATCAAGGGCAGGCTCTTATTGCCCATGCCCGAATTTCCGGGTTCATTGTACAAATTCCAGAAAGCGACGCGATGGTCGTTCGCAAAAGCGCCAACCATGGCCACCTCATCGCCTACCACGATTGTTCTGGCTTCGGTCAGGCTGGTTTCGATATCATCTGGAAAATACATGCCTTCTGAGGGCGGTATGTTTCCGGGCAGGCCGTACATGCGCTTTACAGAACATTTTAACGCACTGAAAAAAATTTCCCCGGATGGGTTTCTAAGGAACCATACAAAGTTGTAACATCAAGATAGCCCCGACAAAATTGAGACAGCATGGATGTTGGCAAAGAGAGGACTCACAGCATGACACCTCGCAGGAAAAAAATTGTCAAAATTATATTGGTTTTCATACTCATCTTTGTGCCCATTCTGAGCTATCTCCTTTGGCCCATCCGGACCGATAACACGATTATACCACCGGATCCCGTGCTGTTACCGGGAAAACGATCGTATCTGACGGAAACCAAGGCCAGCACCCTCGCACCACATCCGAATGTGATTGTCTTGCTCGCCGATGATCTGGGAAAGTACGACGTTTCCCTTTATGGCGGGAAGGATGTGACCACGCCGAACATCGATGCGCTCGCCCACTCGGGTGTCACCTTCACTGATGGCTATTGCACATCGCCTATCTGTTCGCCTTCGCGCGCCGGCCTGTTGACGGGCCGTTACCAGCAGCGGTTCGGGCACGAACTTCAACCTGGCGATCTCTATCCGGAAAACCGGCTCGAAATCCTGGCGGGCAATGCCGCGTACTATCTGGCAAGCGAACTTCCCGTCTTGCGGGGCACGTGGAAGGTCAATTACCGCTCCTCCTACCCCACCCCGGCCGCGCACGCGGCGCAGGGGTTGCGGCAATCGGAAATCACCTTTGCGGATCTCGCCAAGACACAAGGCTATGCGACAGGCGTCATCGGCAAATGGCATCTTGGGGGGATAAAAGGTTTCACGCCGCAGGAAAGGGGGTTTGATTACCACTACGGCTTCTATCCGGCGGCCACGCTCTATGCTCCAGCCAATACCCCAGGCATCGTGGATCACCCTTACACCGACAGCACGGGCACGTATCTTTGGCTTATAGGCCGGAGCGGCAATGCGGGCATACGCAGAAACGACGAAATCATCCAGGAGAATGGATACCTGACCGAACGAATCGCCGCAGAGGCCATGGACTTCATCGACCGGAACCGGGAGAAACCTTTTGTACTCTACGTTCCCTTCAACGCGCCCCATACGCCGTTCCAGGCGCCCGCCCGCTACTATGACCGCTTCAGTGACGTAAGGGATGAAACCAAGCGCGTGTATTACGCCATGATCGGCGCCTTGGACGATGCGATCGGCGACATCGTGAAAAAGGTGCGGGACGCTGGGCTCGAAGAGAAAACACTGTTTGTTTTTTCCAGCGACAACGGAGGAGCCACCTACACGCGGGCGACGACCAATGCGCCATTAAAGGGGGGAAAACTGTGTCATTTCGAGGGCGGCATCAACGTTCCCTTCCTGATGAGTTGGAAGGGCACGATACCGCCGAATACCGTATACCGCGAACCGGTCAGCATGCTGGACGTATTCACAACGATTGCCGCGAACATTCATGCTCCGCTGCCGCACGACAGACCGTATGACGGCGCCGACCTGGTCGAGAAAGTGCTTAAGCAAGAACCGGCCCATGATGTCCTCTTCTGGCGTTCAGGTTCTTCCAAAGCCGTGCGAAAGGGGGATTGGAAACTGGTCATCAGCGAGAAGAGCAACAAAAGTTGGCTGTATAACCTCGCCACCGACAAGTCGGAGAGCACCGACCTTTCCAAGCAGCATCCGGAGATTGTTGCCGAGTTGCAAACCGCATTAAAAGAATGGGAGAAGGGGATGATCGCCCCGTTGTGGCCAAGCCCGGCCCGCAACGAACTCCGCTTCGGCGGCGATCTGTATGTTTTTGATATTTAAAAAGCGCCCTTGAAATGCTGAAAGGAGAAAAGCAGATGCAATTATTCAGACGTGATGACCATGTTATTTCACGGATGGTTGCTTTCTTTGTTGCAGGTCTAATCGTGGCCGTTTTTTTCGCCGGATGTCAGACCACTCCCGCGAGGAAAGAACTTGCCCCTGATCTCGCGATCCAGGATCTTTTCGTGGGGATGCGGATTCCGAAAATCGATGTGGCTGTGGACGGGACGATCCTCGCCTTCGCAAAATCAGGGAATCTATTGCGCAGGAGCGAGGATGGCGGAAAAACGTGGAGCGAGGCCCAAGTGGTGGGAGACGATGCCGCGGGAACCAGCGTTGTGGATCAAACCACGGGTGACATCATGATCGTGCGTCCGGAAAAGGGCCTCCTTTGGCGCAGCAAAGACCATGGTAAAACGTGGGCCAGAGAAACCATCACCGTAAAGCCGAACGCTTATGGCCATGGCATACCAGGGGGGATTCCCATCGAGACAAGCTGTTCCGAATCGGGCATCACGCTGGACTACGTAGAACACAAAGGCCGCCTGCTTGTGCCCGGCAGGGTTATGGCGCCCAAAGGCAACAATGATCAGGAATGGTGGCCTTATCATTACAATACCTCCCTCTATAGCGACGATGGCGGAAAAACCTGGCAGACGAGCAATCCGGTCCAAAGCGGCACCGGCGAGGGGACATTGGCGGAAATGGCCAATGGCGACATCTATTATAATTCGCGTTCACATATGTCGGTGGATGACCGGCGCCGGATCGCCTGGAGCCACGATGGCGGCGATATGTATGTGGATTGGCGGGTGGACGATTATCTGCAGGAGGTGGGCCAGCCTTTTTATTTCAAGTATGGCAGTGAACCGAGTTATGGATGTAATGCGGGATTGGTGCGGCTGCCCTTTGAAACCACCGGCGGCAAAGACGTCATGATTTTCAGCACACCCGACAATCCCGGCGGCAGCCGAATCCGCATGAGCGTTTGGGCAAGTTTTGACCGCGGCCGAACCTGGCCGGTGAAACGTTTGGTGTATGAAGGCCCCAGCGCTTATTCCTCCCTTGCGGCGGATAAGAACGGCAACATTTATCTTCTCTTTGAGAAAGGGGAAACCAAACTGTACGAAACCATCGCCTTTGCCAAATTTGATCTTGCATGGCTTGTCAAAGGCCATAATCTTAAAAAGCTTCTGGCCACCCCGGTGACCATCAACCGCCCTTTGGGCGAAAAAAAGCAATCTAATAACGCTGGAAAATCTGCCAACGCACAGCAACCATCTTCCAAGGCGGTTGATGGACCTGTCTCTCTGCCGCTGGTGGATATTTCAGGGGATGCAAAGCGGCAGGTGGTCATTGCGGCCGGAACGGAAGAAATCTATCAAGGACATCCGACCACCGTGTTAATGCCCGACGGCAAGACGATATTTGCGGTCTGGAGCATCGAACATGGCGGTCATGCCGGGCCTATGGCCCGAAGCGATGACAGCGGCCTGACCTGGACGCGCTTGGACGCGACCCTTCCCGCAGGATTTGCCACACACATGAATTGCCCGAGCATCTATCGCATGACGGGCCCTGATGGCATAGATCGTTTATGGGTATTTTCTGCATGGACTGGGAAACGGGATCAACCGCCCTTCATGCCGCGCATTGTCAGTGAAGACGGGGGCCGCACCTGGCGCGAAATGACACCCCTCGGCGATGCCTTCGAGTGTGTCATGACCTTCAGTTCCGTGCTTCGCCTGAAAGATGGACAGTACGTTGGCATGTACCACCGGCGTTGCGGTCAGGATAAGAAATTCCTGCAAGTTATGCAGACATTCACCGCCGACGGCGGCCTGACATGGTCTACGCCGACGATCTCCGCCGAGGTTCCGGAAAAGATGCCCTGCGAGCCGTTTGTCTTCCGCTCACCCGATGGAAACGAGTTGTGTTGTCTTATGCGCGAAAACACCCACACGGGCCGCAGTCTTGTAATGTTCAGCAGCGATGAGGCTAAAACCTGGAGCACTCCCATTGACACGCCCTGGGGGCTGACCGGTGACCGGCACATGGGCGTGTATACACCTGATGGACGCATGGTCGTCGCTTTCCGGGACAAGGCACTGGAAAGTCCGACGAGCGGGCATTTTGTTGCTTGGGTTGGCACGTATGACGATATCCGTCAAGGCAAACCGGGCCAATGCCGTATCAAGCTGCTGCATAGTTTTGCAAAGTCGGATTGCGGATATCCCGGCGTGGAACTGCTTCCAGACGGGACTATCGTTGCTACAACCTATATAAAATACCACGAAGGCAGTAAAAAACACTCCGTGGTCAGCACACGGTTCAAAATGGACGAGATTGATGCGATGTTGACGGCACAACACCATCCTGGCAAGAAATAATCCACACACCTGCTGCCGGATGTGAAACCATTAAATTTGCGGATACGATTTTGCGGATGGAACGAAGGAGCAAAAAATGAACTGTACAAACAGCATGGCTATGTGTCTTTTGGTTTTATTGGTGACCACCCTATTCCCATATGGAATTTCGCAGGCTGCCGATTCGATACAGTGGAAGAACGAAGAAGGCCGCTGGACCGCGGCGCGCGCCAAGGAATGGTACTCCAACCAGAAATGGATGTCCGGGGCCAATTTCGTGCCCAGTACGGCATCTAACCAATTGGAGATGTGGCAGGCGGAGACCTTTGATCCTGCAACCATCGACCGAGAATTAGGATGGGCGGCCTCCATCGGTTTCAATGTCATGCGCGTATTTTTACACGATATGGCGTGGAAGGCCGATCCCGCTGGGTTCGAGAAACGGCTTGATCAATATCTGTCGATTGCCGACAAGCATGGCATCCGCACGCTGCTGGTGCTGTTCGACAGTTGCTGGAATCCCTTCCCCAAACTGGGCCCCCAGGAGGAACCTATGCCCAACGTCCATAATTCGCGCTGGGTGCAATCGCCACACATCGATATCCAGAAGGACCCGGCGCGATATGAGGAGTTGAAACCGTATCTGAAGGCGATTCTTACAAAATTCAAGGACGATCCCAGGGTGTTGGGGTGGGACCTGATGAATGAACCGGGCAATGGGAATGAGACGCAAGGGGAAAAGTGGCCCATCGCGGAAAAGAAACGGGCGCATGTGGTTCTGGTGGGCAAATTCTTCGACTGGGCGCGTGAAGTGAATCCATCCCAGCCGCTCACCGCGGGCGTATGGACAAACATCGGCAAGCAAGATGATCCTTTGAACAAACTGATGATTGAACGTTCCGACATCATCACCTTCCACACCTATGCCCCGCTCGAAGGCGCCAGGAAAGCCGTGGAATGGCTGCAACAGGCGGACCGGCCTCTGCTGTGCACGGAATACATGTCACGGGGCAGCGGTTCTACCTTCGAAACTATCATGCCGTATTTCAAGGAGAAAAATGTGGCGGCCATCAATTGGGGATTGGTCAGCGGCCGATCACAGACCATCTACCCGTGGGACTCCTGGAAGAAGAAATACACCGAGGAGCCAAAGCCGTGGTTCCACGATGTGTTTCGAAAAGACGGCACACCCTACGACGAAAAAGAAGCTACATTGATTCGCACGCTTAACGGGATCGTACATTAGCACGGCATGAGCATTCTGTATGCGATTATCACCGGCGGCCTGTTGCTATACCAGCTTTAGTTTGCGGAATGCCGCAAACACCATTTGCAGCATGATCAAGGCATTTTTCAGGCGCTTGGTCATTTTGGTTTCGCCGTGCAGGCGTTCGCGGTAGTGCACGGGCACTTCGATGATCTTAAGATGGTTGCGGGCCGCGCCGAAAATCCAATCGTAATCGCCCCAGTGATCAATGGCGCCGAAATGCTCGCGCGCCGCCAGAATCTTGGGATAATCCCGCCGCCAGATAGCCTTGGTGCCGCAGAGGGTGTCCTTCAGCCGCTGAGACAAAACATAGGAGAACAGCATGGCAAAAAGCTTATTGCCCACGATATTAGGCAGGCGCATGGCGCGATGCTCCATCGGATACACCAACCGCGAGCCGTTGATAAACTCGCCTTTGCCCGTTGCCAGGAATTCCGCGAATTGCGGCAGGTCTTCCGGCATTACCGACATGTCGGCGTCCAGGATCATCAATATATCGCCTTTCGCTTCGGCAAATCCCGCACGGCATGCCGCGCCCTTATTAATTCCCGGCCCCTGCACGATCTTGATGTCTTTTTCAGGATGCACCGCCTTCTCCTGTTCCAGGACGGCTGAGGTCGCATCCGTGGATTGATCATCCACAAATATGATCTCTGTGTGTTTGCCCATGACCGGAATGCGTTCCACCAGTCCCGGAATATTTTCGGCTTCGTTCTTGCAGGGCACGCATACGGAAACGCTGTAGCCCGGCGCGGATTCCTGAAGATTCAATGGCCGGGCAACGGAGTAATAGAGCATGCACAGGGGCCGCAGCAGGGGAATTAACGGAAGATATCGATTCAGCACATCGCTGAGATAGGGAACCTTAAAGGGAAGGATTACATCAAATCCGTCCGCAACCTGCTCAAAACCTGACAGCGCGAAAATGTTTTGGATATCGTGCCGGGACAGCCAATTCTGCACCGGATGGCGGGGGGCCAATCCCATCCTGCCCGCCGACTTCACCACTGGCGCGAGCAGGTAGTTGTAGCACACCTGCACCACGCGGGTATGGGGCGTGCAAAGCTTGCGGATTTCTCGAAAGCACTGCGCCAGATCCGGAATCTCCGTAATGCTGTTGACAAGCAGGATCGTGTCGAAGGTTGTCCCCAGGGAGCCACATTCTGAAGCGGACACCGCCCGAAATTCCAACTGCGGAAATTTGTCCGCCGGGAAACGTTTCCGGGCTTCCTCCGCCACTTCGGGGCAAAGGTCAATGCCCAAACCGTAGTCGGGGATTAAACCGGCCAGATTTTGACCCAGCCCGCAGCCGATTTCCAGAACCTTACCGGGATGTGGCACAAGATGGCGCAACAGGCGGATTTTACGATCATAATAATAGGCATACCGGTCCAGGCAGGCGGAATACGCCGGAGCCATGGCCTGATAGCACTCACGGACGTGCGCTTCCTTCTCGGCCATGTACCGTTGTTTTTCAGAATTTCCGGAATTCACTCTCCATGACTCCGGTGCGGCCTATATTCCACTGCATCACAACGCAGGAACGCCTCACACAGGCAATTCCCAGCCTTTGCGGTATTCTTTGCTGATGAGGGCGTTCGCGGCGGCATTGTTCGTAATCTTCATCGCCTTGGCGTCGTATTCGAGCTTCGTGCCCGTGCGAATGGCAATCGTGCCCAGCAGCACCATCTCGACAAACGGCGCCGCATAATCGAAATTCGAGCAGGCCGGCGGGCCGCCTTTGCATGCATCGATCCAATTACGGTAGTGCCCGCCCTCGACAAGAGGCAGCGTGGGATCGGGTTTCGTATAGCCGATCATGCGTTCATTGGGCATCAAGCGCGGGCGGGTGCCATACGTGCCCACGGTAATACATCCTTTGTCGCCGATGAACAACGATCCGTTTTCCCCGTCGCCAAGTTCCTGATCTGCGGGAATGCCCTCCGGACGTTTTGGAAGATTGCCGTTGTCATACCAATACATTTCAAACGGCGGCATCCCGCCCCGTGCGGGAAAACTATATTTCACTGTGGCGAACACCGGATAACTCAGATCATTACAGCCTTCGGAGGCCACAATCTCCGCGGAGTAGGTTTCCACCTCGCCGAGTTTCATTCCCCAAAAAGCGGGGTCCATGATGTGGCATCCCATATCACCGAGCGACCCGCAGCCATAGGCGAACCACCCGCGCCAGACATGCGGATGATACCCTTTGTTATACGGATGCATCGGCGCGCTGCCGGTGAACAGATCCCAATCCAGCGTTTCTGGAATGGGCTGTTCCGGGAGCAGTTCACTTACTCCCTGCGCCCAGCGGCCCTGCGGGCGATCCGTCCAGATATGCACTTCACGGACGTTGCCAATCACACCCGACCAGATCATTTCGCACGCCTCGCGGACGCCCCGCCCGCTGTGACCCTGATTGCCCATTTGCGTGGCCACGTTCATTTCCCGGGCGGTCTTTTGCAGCAACCGCGCTTCGGCAATGGTGTGGGTGAGGGGTTTCTGCACATACACGTGCTTGCCCATTTTCATGGCCATGTAGGCCGCCGGCGCGTGGGTATGATCCGGCGTGGTGATGGTCACGGCGTCAATCCCGTCGCCCATCTCCTCCAGCATCTTGCGGTAGTCTTTATAGTGTTTTGCGCCGGGGAACCGGGTAAACGATTCCGCCGCGCACTTCGCGTCCACGTCGCACAACGCCACAATGTTTTCGCGCGATACGGAACCGACATCCTCCCGGCCCTTTCCGCCAACGCCAATCCCCGCAATATTCAACTTCTCATTCGGCGATACTTTCTTGGGCACCACACTGGCCGTGTTCGGTTTTGTGGCGCACCCCGAAAGCGCCACCGCGGTCGTAGTGGTGGCCGCCAAGAATGCCCGCCGCGAGATTGTCTGCTTCTTCATTCTGCACGTCTCCTGGTATGATTGATTTCCAAGTCATTGCGTTAAACGCCCCGTAATCGTAACGCACTGCCTCTATACGTTGCCACTTTACCCTTTTGGGGGCAGGAGCTATTGGAAAGGCTGAGCAAGGGTGGATACAATGTGGCGGGTATGTAAAGCCTGTATGTAACGGTAAATTGGAATAACGTGTTATCGTGAAAGCGTATTTGATACGGAGAGTGCTGCTGATTGTGCCGGCGTTTATCGGTATCAGCTTCATCACTTTCTTGATCGTGCAGTTGTCTCCGGGTAATCCTTTGATGGAAAAACTGCGGCGCGGAGGCGAGGGTGGGGGTGTGGCCTCGGCGGCGATTCCGCCTGAATATATTGAACAGATGAAAAAAATGTACGGATTGGACAAGCCGGTGCCGGTCCGGTATGCGCTGTGGTTGAGGCGGCTGGTCATGTTTGACTTCGGGAATTCATACAAGGATCAGCGCCCGGTGATGGATCGAATCAAGGAAACACTTCCGATAACACTGCAATTGAATATCATTTCATTGTTGCTGATCTATTTGATCGCGATCCCGATAGGGGTGTATTCGGCAACCCATCCGCGATCCTGGCGGGACACGATTACGACCTTCATTCTTTTTATTCTATACAGTCTTCCGAGTTTCTGGCTGGCGATGCTGTTGATGTATTTCTTTGGAGGAGGACCATATTTTCACTGGTTTCCGGTGTATGGGATCAACAGCCAGGGGGCGCAGGATTGGCCGTGGCCTCAATGGCTGCTGGATCGATCATGGCACCTTGTACTGCCGATTCTATGTCTGACGTATGCGGACCTTGCGGGGCTGTCACGCTATGCACGGGCGGGGATGATCAATGAAATTCGTCAGGATTATGTCCGCACGGCGTATGCGTATGGCTTCTCCGAGCGCACGGTGGTGTACAAATACGCCATGCGGAACTCGCTGATCCCGATCATTACACTGCTCGGCGCATTACTGCCTTCGATGATCGGTGGCAGCGTGATTATTGAAAGCATCTTCTCCATCCCCGGCATGGGCCGTCTGGCGTTCGAAGCGATCCTTTCGCGGGATTACCCATTGATACTCGGAATCTTATCGATATCCTCATTGCTGACGCTGCTGGGATTGATTATTTCCGATGTGCTGTATGCCATCGTGGATCCACGGATACGGTTTGAATGAAGAACACGCACCAAAAACAAGGGTATTGGCGGCTGGTAGGCCGGCAGTTCCGGCGGAACCGGCTGGCGGTGTTATCGGCGTGCATTCTGCTGTTTCTGGTGGCGCTGGCTTTGTCGGCCCCGTTTTTGGCGAGCGGCAGTCCGATTTATTTGGTTAAGGATGGAAAAACGTATTGGTTTCCCAATGTATTCGCATACCGAGACTTGGTGAATTTCGATTATCCGCGCTGGCAGAAAGCGCCCGGGGATTATGCGCTGTGGCCCGTTGTGCCCTACGCGCCCGAAGACTCGAATTTAAGGAACCGGCTGCAAGGTCCCAGCCGGTATCATTATCTGGGCACGGACGACCGTGGCCGGGACGTGCTCAGCCGGATGATCTGGGGCACCCGCATCTCGATCACGATTGGATTCGTGGCGGTGGGCATTTCCGTCTTGATCGGACTCATCATCGGATCACTGGCCGGGTACTATGGTGGTTTTGTGGATACGGTGGCGCAGCGGATCATCGAGATCATGATGTGCATCCCCGTGTTCTTCTTGATCATAACGTTGATCGCATTTCTTCCACCAAGCATTTACAACATCATGGTGGTGATCGGCATCACGGGATGGACCGGTGTGGCGCGGCTTGTGCGCGGTGAGTTTTTAAGGTTGCGCGAGAGCGATTTCGCGACGGCGGCGCGCGCAACCGGTCTGAGCGACCGGAGGGTAATGTTCCGGCACCTGCTCCCGAATGCGCTGGCGCCGGTGCTGGTGAGCGCCACCTTTGGCATCGCGGGGGCGATTCTCACCGAGTCCGCGTTGAGCTTTTTGGGATTTGGCGTGCCGCCGCCCACCGCGAGTTGGGGCGAGATCCTGTCGCAGTCCAAGCGCTATATAGATTTCGCGTGGTGGCTCGTAACCTTCCCCGGCGGTGCGATATTCATCACGGTAACCGCGTTTAATCTCGTGGGCGAGGGCCTGCGCGACGCCATGGATCCACGATTACGCCAATGACAAACAACAGTATGCATAACGGTTCGGCACTCCTGCGGGTGTGCGATCTAAAAACACACTTCCACACGGATCAGGGCGTGGCCCGCGCGGTGGACGGCATCTCGTTTGACCTGCCCGCGGGCAAAACGCTCGCACTCGTGGGCGAAAGCGGCTGCGGGAAAAGTGTGACGGCGCTGTCGATTCTGAGGTTGATTCCGAGTCCCCCCGGCGTGATTTCCGGCGAGGGCGTCTTCTTTGAAAATCAAAATTTATTAGCGCTTTCGGAAAGGGAGATGCGAAACATCCGGGGCAATGACATCTCTATGATTTTCCAGGAGCCGATGACCTCGATGAATCCGGTGTTCCGTGTTGGCCGGCAGATCGCGGCGGTGCTGCGTCTGCATCAGCGGCTTTCGGAAAGCGAGGCAAGAAAAGAGACGCTCGCGATGCTCGATCGGGTGGGGATTCCGGCGGCGGAGCGAAGGATGGACGATTATCCGCATCAGATGTCCGGCGGCATGCTCCAGCGGGTGATGATAGCCATGGCGCTGGCGTGCCGCCCGAAGATTTTAATTGCGGACGAGCCCACCACCGCGCTCGACGTCACGATTCAGGCACAAATCCTGGATCTACTCAAAACGTTACAGCACGAAACGGGGATGTCGGTACTACTGATTACGCACGATCTCGGCATCGTCGCAGAGACGGCGGATGAGGTCGTCGTCATGTATGCTGGAAAAATCGCGGAGAAGGCATCCGTGAAATCATTGTTTGCGGCGCCCCAGCATCCCTATACAAAAGGACTGTTCGCATCCTTGCCGGCCCTGCAACGCGGCAAGGACCGCCTGTACACTATTCGCGGCACGGTGCCGGCGCCGACGGTGTTTCCCGGCGGGTGCAGATTTCATCCGCGCTGCCCATACGCCTTGACATGTTGTGCAAATGAGGCGCCGCCTTTTGTCGAGACCATACCCGGACATTACGCCGCCTGCTGGCTGCATGATCCCAAAACGATGCATGCGTTGGGCAAACCAGCAGGAATACCGAAGGAGACCTGCGCATGAGCAATGATCTCCTGGTAGTGCACAAGCTCGTGAAACACTTTCCCGTGCGCAAGGGCGTTTTTTCGCGCGTGATCGGGCACGTGCGCGCGGTGGACGGCATAAGCTTTTCCATCCCGCGCGGGAAAACACTCAGTCTTGTCGGTGAAAGCGGCAGCGGCAAAACCACGGCAGCACGGTCGCTTTTGCGGTTGATGGAGCCGACGTCTGGATCGGTGCTGTTCGACGGCATGGATGTCACGCAATGCCATCGGAAAGAATTGCGCGCGTTGCGCAAGCGCATGCAAATCATTTTTCAGGATCCGTATGGCTCTCTGAATCCCCGTATGACGGTATATTCCGTGTTAGCGGAAGCCTTGCGGAACCACAAAGTGGCCACACGATCTGAACACCGGGATCGAGTATTTGAATTGCTCAGCATGGTCGGGCTGCCTCCTGAAGCGGCGGATCGGTATCCACACGAATTCAGCGGCGGGCAGCGGCAGCGAATCGGCATTGCGCGCGCGCTGTCGGTCTCTCCCGATCTCATTGTGGCGGACGAACCGGTCTCCGCGCTTGATGTATCAATCCAGGCGCAAATTTTAAACCTTCTGGAAGACCTGCAAACCAAGCTCAGCCTCACCTACCTGTTTATCGGCCATGATCTCAGCGTGGTGCGCCATATTTCCGATACGGTTGCCGTGATGTACCTAGGAAAAATAGTCGAGATCGGACCATGCGAGGAAATTTTCGCGAAGCCAGTGCATCCTTACACTATCGCACTGTTGGCGGCGGTGCCCGTGCCCGATCCGGATCGCCGGCGGACACGCATCCTCCTTCCCGGCGATATCCCCAGTCCGATTAACCCGCCAAGCGGCTGTGCTTTCCATCCACGCTGTCCCGATGCGCAGCCCGAATGCGCGCAATACACCACACCACTTGTAGAAGTTACGCCGGGTCATACGGTGGCGTGCCCGGTGCATGCACCGGGGAAGGGAACTTGTTTCGCCGAAGACTCCTCGCAATGAAAGATAAAATCGTACTGCGGGGAATACACGATCAACGTTTCATTATTGGAATGTGGGGCCTTTGACCTGGAACGTAAGGCCGGGGATTTTAAGATACTCGAATTCGACGGCGTAGTTGTTGCCGATTATGCGTACAATGCGCATGTCGTCGAATTCCTCCCCTTCCCGCCGGGTGGTGGTTTTGATCTTTCCAGTGGTGCGGTCGGTGGTTTGCACGAAGATGTTGATGGCTCTGGTCTCTCTGTCTTCGAGAAATCCTTTTACTTCCACCTTGGGTTTGGCGATCATTAGTTTGGCGCGGTCGTCAAGACGGCTAAGCACTTCGCTGTGCAGATTTAAAAGTTCGAATGCATCGATGCAGGCTTCGACCAATGGCCATTGTTCCTGGTCGCGGGCGCGTTTGGCCATTTCGGCGAATTCATTTCCAACTTCTTTGAGAGCCTCCTGTCCCTGGGTATATTGTCCGTATTGCAGTTTGGCGTCACGCAATCCATTGATCACCTGGTTCCTGGTTTCCTCCGGAAGCGGGGTTTGATCGCCCGGCTGAGGGGTGTTCAACAATTGTTTGAAGGGTTCTACGAGCGGTTTGACCTTGGCCAGGATTTCCTCCCGTGTAGGTTCAACCGGAGGCGGGGGCTCGTTGGTTTTTTGCCAGAAACTCTTGTCGCAACCCATGGCCAACAGGGCCAGGCTCACTGTTAGTATCATCATGCGCTTCATAATCATTCGCTCCCATTCCCAATCGTGCATTTATCTTAAGAAGTCCTGCCTTAAGACAGAACCTGCTCTTCTGTTCCCTTATAGTCAACGCTTTTTCTTTAATTTTCAAGCCCCAGCAGGGCGATAAGCTCCGTTGCGGTACGTTCATGGCCGACCGCAAGAAATGCCGTTTCTTTGCCGGTGACGTACGTCTCGCCAACAGCGGCATAGAAAGCGTTTTTGTCTTTTACCGAGGCAAAGTTCTCTTGCGCCCACGCGCTCAGATAGCCCATGCCGGCATGCGCCTGTAACAGGGTGTGGGCGTGGATAATATGCGCGCCTTCCAGAAACACAGGATACAACGGCTGTAATTCCGGGGTTTCAAAGGCATCCACGAAGCGTTGGCCATACGCATTCATTTCCGTGCCGACAACGATGGGCAAATAACGCGATTGCGCCCGCTTCACTACATCAAAGAGGTTCTTCACTTTAAGTTTGCGTGTTTCCGGGTCCTTAAAATTCCAGTTCCGTTCCGGGATGATGGTCAGAACCGCTGCTCCCGACGCCTGCATCAGGTCCAGCAACTCATCAATGGACTGCTCTCCCGCCGAGGCGCCATCTACCCAGGCATAACTGGGGATGGCGCCGTTGTTGAGAATAAAAGCATTCACATCTTCGAGGCGCGGAAAATCCGGTCCTTCCGGCGTTACATACCCCACGCCGCCTGCCTTCATGGTCTTGGCGCGGATCAACCCCTGGAAAATGGGGCTGTCATCCAGACAATTCATTATCGTGTTTGCATCCGTCTTTAGTTTTTCCGCCCAGAAGGCTGCTCGCGCTTCAGATTCGGGAAACACCTGTTGTGCTTTGGCGTCATATGCCATGCAGACGTGCCGTTCTGTCGCGTTGCCGTTGGGCGTAAGCGGAAGCACGTCTGCATCGTAGTCAAGCGTAACCGGCGCAAGATAGGGATTGATTCGGTCCACCATGCTGCGGTTGCGCGCCTGTGCGATGGTCTTAAGGGTGGAGATCATTTCCGCGCCCTGCACGGCGGTTGAGGTGAATCCAACGCCCACGTGATAGCTGATTCCCGGTTCGCCGGGCGAGTTCATGACACGCGTGCCGAATTCGGGAACAAATACGCGGGTCTCGAATCCGGCGCAGCGGCGCAAATCGAGCCGGGCGCAGGCAAGCAGGAATTCATCCACGCCGTCCAGCACGTCAAAATCCACGAGACCCATGCCATACAAACCGGCGCACCGCGCCTTCCATGCGAGACATGAGGGCGAGTACCCATATCCGTTATAGGAGAAAATGCTATGGGCATGGAGATTGAAAAAGCCCTGCTGGACCGGCAGGTCAATTCTCCCTTCCTTTGCCATCATGATGAGCTGGTCCAGCGCGTCTTTCCGATGACGCGGATCGAAATCATTGAGTTTTTGTTCCAATGCAGCCTGCTTGTCCATACCACTACTCTCCATAACTTCAGGATAATCGTACCCCAAGTCTAACACACTTTCCAAAAGCCTGATACACACCATCAGGATTGCCAGCGCTGACGAGTTGAGGGGATTTTGCCACTTGCCCTGGCGTTGGCTGGGGTTCGCCCGTCCAATGACGGTTGTGGAGACAGAGGGGTGGTGTTGGGTTTTGGCAAGGGGGGGATGATGAAA
>Ga0116156_10000335_pt1 | contig 52029 bp, 44 predicted proteins | sample AD_UKC045_MetaG_FD_89891 | JGI IMG/M metagenome (GOLD analysis project Ga0116156, IMG submission 89891) | Active sludge microbial communities of municipal wastewater-treating anaerobic digesters from USA - AD_UKC045_MetaG | ecosystem: Engineered > Bioreactor > Anaerobic > Digestate | place: USA...
GGATCTGGTTTTGAATTGACTGTCATTGTACCATCAACAATAACATCAAACTCATTTTGAATATGAAGTAACTTCACGACTGTCATTGCATTTTTACTGCTTGAAGCAAGGGCGATCTTAATTCCTCTATTACGCAATTTGATTAACAGTGATTTAACGCCAGGAAAAATTTCATCAGGCGCCATTCGCTCAAGGTAATCAACAAACCAACCGTTCTTTTTATTGGCCAATACTTCCTTATCATGATCGTTCAATGAAACACCACCCAGATTCAAAATAATTTCAAGGGAGTGCATGCGACTAACACCCTTCAGTTTTTCATTGTCATCAATAGAGAGATCAAAACCCAATTCGTTCGCCAATCTTTTCCAGGCCAGGTAATGATAGTTTGCCGTGTCAACAATGACACCATCTAAATCAAATATGCAAGCTTTAATCAAGTCGTAAGTCGTTAGTAGTGAGATTTTGTAATTAGACTTTAGTAGCTAGACATTAGTAGTAAGATATTGATAAAGGCCTCTGCATAAAATCTATTGTCTATTGTCTATTGTCTATTGTCTATTGTCTATTGTCTTCTTAATAAAATGGGATCAAAAATAAGTCTCCTTAATGATTTTATTCGTTTCGTCAAGAGATTTAAATACTGCAAACGTTTTCCCTTGCGTGCGCAGCGCACCCAGAGCATTACCGTAGCGGGCAGCTCCAATATAGTCTCTCGGTTTTTGTAATAATCCAAAACCAACGCCACCTGCAAAGGAATCTCCACAGCCCGTTGTGTCAATAACATTTTCAACAGGTACCGCCACCACCATCTCTTCCCTCAATTTTCCACGCTCCATATAATAAACAAGGCAGCCACGTGAGTCAACCGTTATGTAAACACACTTTACGCCTTTTGAAAGACAGTGTTCTGCAAATGCCCGAAGAAGAACACGATCAACATCTGGTGTTTCAGAAAAATCAATACTCTCATATTCCTTTTTAAACCACGATGCGTGTGCCTCTTCCAAATTCATTTTCAATACATCGATATAGGGAAGCCACTGGTCTCTGTCAATCCAAAACTTTCGTTGACGTTCTCCATTTACAAGGCATGAAGTAGTTGGTCCGTGTGCATCGAACACAACAATACCTTTACTTTTTTTCTTTAAGAACTTCAAGGTCTCCAGCGAAATTTCATAATCGCTTATCGGAATGAACACAAATACCTTACAATCAATTAATCGCTTCACGTCATCCGGCATGATGGGATCCATAAACCCCGTTTGACGCTCTACTCTATTATTCATGTCTAAAAAACGAAGACTGATAATATCGCCCTGATCATTTTTTGTAGTAATGAATTTTGTATTGATGCCCTTGTATCCCTCAAATACTTCCAACACATTATCCAAATCAACCTGGCGTAAATGACATACCGGGATAATTTCAATTTTGCTTCCGGCCAACGTTGACAGCGCAATGGCAGGATGAGTTACGCATCCCCACTTTTGGATCAAATCACCTTGATGGGTAACAATATGATCACGTGGAATAGGGCCAAGGATTGCAATTCGTTTCATAGTCAGATTCGTTATTCGTTGATGGTCGATAGTTATTTTAATTTGTTAGCTGACGAGGTATGCAGCACCGATTACCCCGGCACTATCGCCAAGCGATGGACGTACAACGGGTGTATCAAGACGATTGTTAAATACGTATTTGCGCAATGAATCTAATCCACGGTCGTACAGCAAATCGATGTTACCTACGCCACCACCAATTACAATAACATCCGGATCGATGATGTTGATAATCACACTCAATGCTTTTCCAAAATATTCTACCAGACGGATCATGGTTTTCTGTGCTGTTGGATCAACCTTAGAATCAGCCAACGCAACAATATCTTTCAATGGCTTTCGATTACCTGTCTCTTTGAAATAATACTCTTCCAATGCCGGACCCGAAATTACTTTCTCAACACATCCTGATTTACCACAGTAACATGGCCCACCTGATTCATCTAAAAAATTATGGCCCCACTCACCAGCAATTCCTTGTAGCCCAACAATGGCACGGCCATCAATTACCAATCCGCCACCAACACCTGTTCCCATAATTACACCAAACACAACTCGAGCATTCGGATAATCTTCTTTTACCACACCATAACGTGCTTCCGCCAAAGCAAAACAATCTGCATCATTCGCCATCTCAACTTTTAAACCTAGCAGTTTTTCCAAATCACGTTTCATGGGTTTATCGTTCATTACTACCGAGTTGCAGTTTTTCATTAATCCAAGTTTTGGATCGAGCGTTCCGGGTGTACCTATTCCCATTTGAGTTGGTTTAAAGCCAGCTTCTTTTTCCATCAGATCGGCTACCTTCTTCACTTGCTCTAAAATATGTTCATAGCCCTGATCGGCTTCTGTTGGAACACGATCACGAAAAAGTACTTCCGGGTCTTTTGCCGATTTTAAAATAACGCCCTCAATCTTTGTACCCCCCATGTCGATACCCCAGAGACTGTTTTTATCCACAACGCTTTTTAATTTCTTTGTCATAAAAAACTTTCAAAATATATTAATACTTAATTCTCACCATCAAAATTCCCATCGGTTATCTTAAATCGCTATCAGAAAAGGCTGTGTAAGTTAACAGTCTCATCATAAAAATGAAGCGCTAAACCCCTTTTTTCTTCCTGATTTTTGTTAGTAGGCTTAGGTTTTATTTGTCGACTTCTCTGAATTCCATGTTTACGGAATCAGGCTATATCTTTAAAGTTCTGAACCGAAAAAATCAATTCCTCCAAAGACTTAAGTTCTGCAATCATTTTATCATCGCTCCAATTTAGTAGCGATTTACATTCATTGGCAATTTCATGTTTCCATGTTATTACCCTATGAATATCAAAATTTACAATTCCGATTCTGCGCATAAAAAAATCCTGAAGTCCGGTGACCATTTCATATTGGATGCAAAACCAAAGCTCAGCTTTTAAAAGCGATAATTCCGGGTGCTCATGAGCGGATCGCAAGTCGTACTGTTTTAAAATTAAGTCTGTTTGGACTCCAAAATTCTCTACCAGATAACGTGATGTTAACTCCGAAAAACCAGAAAGCTTTAATTTTTGAAAAACAGTATTCGTGTATTGCTTTACCTCTTTTACGTTAGCGAACTTTGAAGCTTCAAATTTTATTTTCTCCGTAAAGCATGATTTAAAATCACGAGCCTCAAAGTGCTCCTCAATGACCAAATCAACAACCCTCTCCGCCATTTTTCGATATCCGGTAAGCTTACCTCCGGCAATGGAAATTAATCCGGTTGACGATTCAAAAATTTCATCTTTGCGCGATAATTCTGAAGCCGATTTTCCTTCTTCATGAATCAATGGTCGCAAGCCCGCCCAACTGGATTCAATATCTTCCATCTTTACATTCACCGATGGGAACATTGCATTTACAGCTTTTACCAAATAGTGAGCATCTTCATAGGTTGTTACTACATTATCTTTTGAACCCTGATAATTTGTATCTGTTGTGCCGACATAGGTAGTGCGTCCGCGTGGGATTGCAAAAATCATTCGACCATCCTCTACATCAAAGTAAATGGCTTGCGCTACCGGAAGTTTTTCGCGGGGAAAAACAATGTGTACACCTTTGGTAAGATGCAGTCGCTTACCTTGTTTTGATTTATTCAGTTCGCGCAACTCGTCAACCCATGGACCTGTAGCACTTACCACAACTTTTCCATTCACAGAAAATGTTTCGTGAGATAGTTGATCTTCTACCGCTACACCAGAAATTTTACTATCAGAATAGACAAACTCCTTTACACTTGCGTAATTCAAAACCGTTGCACCATGCTGCACTGCAGTCTTCATAATTTCAATGGTGAGTCGCGCATCGTCTGTTCTGTATTCAGCATAGATTGCTCCACCCTTCACATCATGCTGAAGCAATGGTTCATACTTTAAGGTATACAGCTTTGTGAGCATTCTTCGCTGATCTTCTTTCTTTACACCCGCCAAAATATCATACACCTTTAATCCGATAGAAGTAAGCCAATACCCCATTCCCTTCTTTTCATACAGTGGCAACAGCATTTTTTCAGGCACAACTAAATGTGGTGCAAGTTTATGTAGAATAGCGCGCTCACTACCCACTTCCTTTACCAAACCAAATTCAAATTGTTTTAGGTAGCGGAGTCCGCCATGAATTAATTTGGTTGAACGACTGCTCGTTCCAAATGCAAAATCATTTTTTTCAACGAGCGCTGTTTTCAATCCGCGAGAAGCAGCATCGAGTGCAATACCTGCACCGGTTATACCTCCGCCAATAATAATTAGATCGAACTGAGGATAGCTTAGTTCAGTTTTTATTTTTTCGCGATTGTTAAAAGAAAAATCGGTCATTTTATTTTTAATGTTAGAGCCTCACCCTCGGTCCCTCTCCTTCAGAGAGGGATGACTGCTTCTTCTTAATTTGGTAATCATTGTTGCAGCAGTGCTACTAAATCTAGTTCATTAACAAATCAACTAATCATCAAATCAACTAATCAACCCAACCTTTTGTTCTCTCCACTGCCTTTATCCAGCCTTTATACAATTTTGTTCGCGTTGCTTCATCCATGCTGGATGTAAATCGTTTTTGAATTTTTCTATTCTTCACTATATCTTCCTTCTTCCACAGACCAATTTGAATTCCTGCAAGGTATGCTGCGCCCTGGGCAGTTGATTCAATTACTTCTGGTCGCTCTACTTCCGCTCCCAGAATATCGGCCTGAAACTGCATTAAAATATTATTGGCACATGCGCCACCGTCTACTTTAAGGCTCAACAATTTTACACCGGCATCTTCCTGCATGGCGTTTAAAATATCTTTCGTTTGATACGCCAGTGATTCGAGTGTGGCTTTAATGATATGATCTTTCCCCGTATCGCGTGTCAATCCAAAGATTGCACCGCGGGCGTACATATCCCAATAAGGTGCACCCAATCCTGCGAAAGCAGGGACAACATACACATCATTTGAACCCAACGCTTTTGTTGCAAAATATTCAGAGTCCTTTGATTGATCGATGAGATGCAAACTATCGCGAAGCCATTGCACGGCAGCGCCTGCAATGAACACACTACCTTCTAACGCATACTCCACCTTACCATCCAATCCCCAGGCAATGGTGGTGATCAATCCGTTTTTTGAATGTTGAATTTTTGTTCCGGTGTTCATCAACATAAAACATCCTGTGCCATAGGTATTCTTTGCCATGCCCTTTTCAAAACATGCTTGTCCAAACAGAGCAGCTTGCTGATCGCCCGCTACACCCGCAATCGGAATTTCCACGCCATTCAGTTTCCAATTTCCAAAATGGAAAGCAGAAGGTTTTACTTCCGGCAACATCGATTCAGGAATATCAAGTTCAGCTAAAAGTTTTGTATCCCATTTCAATTCTTTAATATCGAAGAGCATGGTGCGAGATGCATTCGTATAATCCGTTACATGCACTGTACCTCCCGTCATGTTCCAGATCAACCAACTATCAATTGTGCCGAAAGCCAGTTCTCCTTTTTTTGCACGTTCCTTTGCACCTTGAACATTATCTAAAATCCATTTTATTTTTGTTGCTGAAAAATAGGAATCGATTACAAGGCCGGTATGTTCGCGCACATAACTCTCAAGTCCTTTCTTTTTTAAATCTTCACAGATGGACGCGGTGCGTTTATCCTGCCATACAATAGCATTGTAAATTGGTTCTCCGGTTTTTCGATCCCAAACTACTGCTGTCTCGCGTTGGTTGGTAATGCCGAGTGCCTTAATGGAAGACGGTTCGAGTTTATTTTCATGAATCAATCGATTCAGCATTGCCATCTGAGTGGATAAAATTTCATTTGCATCGTGTTCTACCCATCCGGACTGTGGAAAAATTTGCTGAAACTCCTGCTGGGCAATTCCTTTTATTTCTCCTTTCTCATTGAAGAGTACAGCGCGAGAACTAGTAGTGCCTTGATCAAGTGCGATTATAAATTTCATGTTAATCGTTAATGGTTGTGAGTACTTAAACAAATATTATTCGATACAAAAAAGCGCCAAGAAATGCTCCAAGCAGTGGCCCTATAATAGGTATCCAGGAATATGACCAATCTGAATTTCCTTTGCCAGGAATAGGCAGAACAAAGTGCGCGATGCGTGGACCAAAATCACGGGCAGGATTAATGGCAAAACCTGTTGTTCCGCCTAAACTCAAACCAATTGTTGTAATTAATATCCCAACAATTAATGGGTTAATTCCATCGGCAAATTTATTAGCACCAATAAAAAGTAAACCCAAAATTAACACGGTGGTTGCGATTACTTCACTGATCAGATTGATAAAAGGCGAGCGAACAGCAGGTCCAGTAGAAAATACAGCGAGTTTCGCAGCAGCGTCATTGGTTCTTCCCCAATGCGAATAGTACTGAACCCAAACCAATATTGCGCCAACAAACGCTCCGGCAACCTGAGCCAGGCAATATCCTGCAACCTGATCCCAGGGAAAACTTCCACTAACTGCAAGCCCAACCGTTACAGCCGGATTAAGATGTGCTCCACTAATATTACCTACCGCATAAATGGATAAGGTAACAGCAAACCCCCAGGTAATACAGATGGTAAGCCATCCGGCATTGTTTGATTTTGTATCTTTTAAAACAACGCCAGCAACAATACCATTACCTAAAAGTATGAGCAAAGCGGTGCCAATAAATTCTGCAAAGTAGATCGACATGGATTCTAATTTTAAAGGTTGAGATTGGTGAGTCTAGTTTGGATGGGAAGATAACAAACGTTTTCGAAATAATGGAAAATTACCTGGTCCAACCGACCGGGAGTAATAGTAAGCTCACAACAATTATTATTTCTACAAGCTGGCTAACAAAAAGCTGTGCCCCGCAATAAAGTGTTTATAGCGGGGCACAGCAGCATACTTTTGAAAAGCTTAAAACGGAAATTTAGAGTTTGCCGATTATGCAACAACTATTCTTAACGATTTAGTGAACTCCATCACCCTTCGCGATCTTGCGGACTTCAACCGTATTTCCATCTGCTTGTAAAACTGGGCAACCCTTTGCAAACTCTACGGCTTCTTCAACCGTGTTGGCCTTTACAATAATGAAACCTCCAATCGTTTCTTTGATGTCACCAAACGGTCCGTTTGTCACTACGCCTTTGTGTCCTACCACCTTAGCATTGTCAAACGGTAAACCGGTGCCACTTACAAATTTATTCTGGGCAGAAATTGTAGCGATCCAGTCCATGGTTTGTTTCATCCAGACTTGCATTTGCTCTGGAGAGACTAATTTGCCACCATCCTCATGTCTGAAAATTAAAATGAATTCGTCCATTTTGTTTGTTGTTTAGATGTTACGCCCTATAACAAATGAATGTTTCTGAATTGGACAGGGATTAAAAACATATTTTTTGATGATTCCTTTTCTTCTGTTACGACTTTTTCATCCCCACAAATCGAATAACCGAACCCGTTCCGTTGTGGAACTGCCCTTCACTCAATTCAATTTCTTTTTCTTCTAACTCAACAATTTCATAATTCGCAAAGTCAGATTTTAATTCTTCGATTGAGAATAACATGGCGAGCTCTTTAGGTCCGCCAACTTTTTCATTCTTTGCTATATAGTCCAGATGTTTTTTACTGAACGCCTCAAAAATAATAACTCCGTTCTTGCGCAAATAAAGATCAAGCATCTTATGATAGTGTGATTTGATGTCTGCCGGAAAGTGGGCATAGATTAATGCTATGGCATCAAACTGTTCAAGACTATACTTCAAATCCTGAAGTTCACCAATTTGATAATCGATTCCTACATTATTCTTTTCGGCAAGACGGAGGGCTTTACTTTTTCCTTCACTGCTGATATCAAATGCTGAAACATTCCAACCGAGTTTCGCTGCGAAAACGGCATTGCGTCCTTCACCTTCAGCCGGAAAAAGGATAGATCCAGTTTTTAATTTTTCTAATTGTTCTTTTAAATAATTATTCGGTTGTTCGCCATAAGCAAATTCTTCTTTGCTATACCGATCATTCCATCGATCAACCCAAGAGTCGTTCATATTCTATTTGGCTTTTGTCTCAATTGAATTACACTTTCCCCAATTGGTTTTCTCTATTCTAAAAATATCCACCTTGTTCCCGTTATAGTTGGTGATTTTCACCAGCCGCATTCCGTTTTTGACTGCCACGTTTGAAGATGGTTTGTTTGTTACGCTTATTATGGATATTAGCGATTCAGCAAAGTTATTTTCGAATGCATAGTTTTTACATTTTTCGGCAGCTTCTGTTGCAATACCTTTATTCCAAAATGAAGGTAAGAGCGAATATCCAATTTCAAGTTCTTCTTGTCCGTCAACGGTTTGAACTAACAGACCGCAGTGCCCCATTAACTTTCCGCTTTCTTTGCTAATCAAAGCATTCATTCCACCCAAATTATTTTCATACCGGTAGAATTGCTTTGCATACCATTTCTCACACTCCACTTCTGGTGCTTCCAATTCTGAAATCCAATGTTGCGAGGTGATTGGGTCCTTGTGAAACTCAAGCCAATCATCAAAATCCAACAAGCTCACCTTTCTAAACAGGATACGCTTTGTTTCTTGTTCTTCTAATAGGTATTTCATTTTGATACTCATTGATCAACGACTTTGTTGTGTATTGTTTTACACTCAATTTTAGTCGTGTCTGATTTCGTTATAACAAACTCATTACAATTTAGCTTCCATTGACTAATTATAGTTGTGTGCAGTTATGCTCTCTTTAACCATTTATTAATCTTGATCGCTAAATCTCCACACGATCCCTTTGATGTCGAACCACATGGACAAAATTCAGACAAAAAATAATAGCTTCCTTTTATAAAATAGATTGGTATACCCTTGTCTGGATTCCTACTTCCCTTCCACTGGCAATTCTCCATTGTCAAACGCTGTTTTAGAATCCCTTTAAAAATAAGCGAATCTGTTGGGCTATAATCGAAGACATGATACGTAACCTTTTTCTTTGCATTTGAAAGTGTCATATGTCCCAGGCAATCGTTGTTTTCCAAGTAAATATGTTTTTCTAAGTTAGTAGAAATTTCAAGCCCGTCAGGAAAGTCATTTTTATCTATAAAGAAAGAACCATTTACCTGTCCGAAAACATTCGTCAGGATAACAAAACAGAATATTGTTAGACAGGCTTTTCTCATATTAAAATTGTGAATCTTCAGTTGGCTTATTTAGTAGCTAAATTTATCCTGCGTAATTGCCAGAACGTTTATGTATGTGACGTTGTGGGTTTAAGATTAGTGAATTGTCCCACGACACCAAACGCTATTTGAAAAACTAAACTACAAATTTACACTGAAACCCGCCATTGATTAGCACAGTTCATTGTTAGCGGTAGTTATTCTTTGCTCGTAAGTTGTCTCATAATGCTTTTATCATTTGTCGCAAGTTGCCAGATAATATACATTGCCATAATGCTAAGAAAAATACCAAGAATTTTCGATGAATAAATAACACTGTCATCAAGCCAATTTTCCGTTTCCCTGTCTCCGCAATACAAATTTATTTCAGGTTTTTTTAAAGCGTATTCAACACATATTTTATCAGCAGCTGTGCCGTTATAGGATTTAAAAGTCGATCCGGAATATTTTATTGCACTTTCCACAAACTCAAATGTAGCACGATGTCCTTTGGTGGATATTGAAACAACTTGACCAGTCGCACTTGCAAGATCATCTGAAACTACACTTCTAATTTTGTTGTGACTATAAACAACATAAAAGCTAATTGAACATATCAGAGCATAAAAACCAAAAATAGCAAGAAGCGAAATCGCACACATTTTCTTCACTTTTTTCCAATCGATTTGTCGATTTGATTTTCGTCTTAATCTTTTGGCTTCCCTCTTCTGACGTCTAATTGTCGACATTGCTATAATTCGTTTGATAATTACCGCTAACAATTCGATATAAACAATATTACTTATATCTCCTCATTGCCAATCTCTAAGATACATGCGTATACAGAGAAAACAACACTTAACATCTTCCGATTTTTTACTTTGAATTAACATTAGCAATTTGATAGACTTAACCTCCTCACAAAACTTCAAACCATACCGATTAAAAAACAACCGGATACAAAATCACATCTACGCGTCTATTCATTCGCATACCTTTATAACTATCGTTTCGGTACACGGCATTTTCTAGGCCCCAATCTTTTATGGATATTTTATATTCGGGAATTTCCTTTTGAAGTAATAAATACTGAACGGCTTCGCTTCGCATTTTTGAAAGCCACTCATTAAATTCCTTCCCTCCGATTGGATCGGTGTGGCTTATTAATTGAATATTATATTTCTCCAATAAATCAGGAACAGAGTCAAGCCACTGATAGAGTTCGGTTCCCTGAAACTCATCAATTTCATAACTACCTCCTCCAAAGAAAATACTTTTTCGAATTTCATCCTTTTGCTGTGCACAAGCCATACTTGCGGCACACGAGAAGATCAGGATGAAAGCCATTCGGAACATGGAATAAATTTACATAAAAGTCTACGCGATTTGAATAGTTCTACCAACAAACGCTAAAAGACCTCACACTACTTCATTTTTAATATTGCTACTTTAGAATTCCCTGCCAGAATAACGAGCGATCCAGTACGTGCTTTGCGCACCACATGAAACGACTTTTCATCTGACAAAGGTGCCCAGGTAAATCCTCCATCATTTGAAACATCTGTTCCACCCGGCCCCGTGGCAATCATTAATGTTTCATTAAGGTATTCAACACATTCGCGGTAACCGCGTGTTGGTGATGTGGGTCTTATCCAATGCTTACCTCCATCCAATGTGTAAAAATTATGGTCGATGGTTAATGAGTCCTTTAAATAATCTCCGCCTACGAGGCTGGCCTTTTTCTCATTCCAAAACGAAAATGAAAATATACCGGTAGTACTTTCACCATGAATGATGGGTGATGGAATAAAACTCCAATGCAGACCTTTATCATTCGAGTTCCACAAGCGGGTAACCTTACCACCTGTCGCAATTACCAATCTGTTTTTTTTCAAACATCGAATACCGGTTCCGCTTGCCGCGAAAGATGCTTCACCTTCTTCCAGTTTAGGACTTTCTTTTATTTCTTCCCAATGCTGTCCTCCATCCTTTGTGCGGAGTAAAAGCATTTTACCGTCAATGGGATCGCCATAAATAATACCTTCTTTGTCATTCCAAAAATCAATGCCATCAAAGAATGCATCTTTGTGTTCGTTTGAATAGACATTTTGCCAATTCAATCCACCATCATTCGTAATCAAAATATTAGAGGGTGATCCTGAGTTGGCAACAATTGCCGATGTGGCGCTAAAGGCATAGAGGGAACGAAACTCCGATTTTTCAAAACCGGGTATTAGTTTTTGCGTCCAACCAATGCCGCCATTAAGTGTTCGTGCTACATATCCACCACTCCCACTGATCCACGCCACACTATCATTGACAACCGACATACCGCGGATTGAGGTTTTAACGTTTAAAGGTATGGAAGTCCATTTCAACTCCTGACCAAAACTAAAGTGAACGATGACCGTAAAAAGAAGAATAATTTTTTTCATAGTTGAAATGTATTGCTTTTAGAAGACCTCGTCAAAATATTTATCAACTTTACGGTATGCAAAGACCTGCTATTTTTATTCTTCTTTCGCTTGTATCGATTGCGTGTCATCAGAAATTATATTCTATCAAAGAGGAATTCTCAGGAAGTATTGTTCCTGCCATTCCGGATTATAGTAACGATCAAAGCTGGGCTTCTCTTCCCGGCAAGCCAGACGCTGCAGATAGTATTCCCAAAAATTCAAATCTTGTTGAAGGACAATCACTCGCGAAAGCAGATGTGTTCTTTATTTACCCCACCATTTTTACAGGCGAGCCAACAAATCAATATCAATGGAATGCTGACGTACGCGATACCTTATTAAATCTAAAAATTCAACAGAGTACAATACTGAATCAAGCGAGCATTTTTAATGGTTCATGTAAAATTTACGCGCCATATTATCGGCAAGCACATCTGTATTCATTTTACACACCCGATAGAAAGGATGGTGAGCAAGCCCTTGACCTTGCTTATCAGGATGTAAAGGCCGCCTTTGAATATTACCTGTTACATTTTAATGAGGGTCGTCCATTTGTAATTGCATCGCACAGCCAGGGAAGTTATCACGCTGAGCGTTTGATAAAGGAATATATTGATGGTAAACCTTTGCAAAACAAATTAGTTATGGCTTATTTAATAGGCAGACCCATAAAACCCGATGCGTTTGAAAATATTCACGCGTGTGAAAAACCCAATGAAGTTGGAGTGTGGGCATCTTGGAATACCTTTTCGCGCGACTTCATTCCCAGAAATTATGATCACTATTTTAAAGGAGCATTGTCAACCAATCCACTCCTTTGGAACTCAAGCGAAATGTTTGCGTCAAAAGAATTAAACAAGGGCGGTGTAGCACTGCAATTTACTTATGCACCACAATTGGCTGATGCTCAAAATCACGATGGTATTTTATGGACAAACAAACCGTATATAAAAGGCCGTCTACTTTTGCGAACAAAAAACTGGCATCGTGCCGATATGAATTTCTTCTACATGAACATCCGTGAAAACGTTGCCCTTCGAATTGAAAAATATTTTGAAGAAGCCACTTCCTCACTTCAGAGTGAAAAGTAAATGGATCAGAACATTGTTGAAATCGCTGTTGACTTGTGAATTCGCTGTTGCTTTGTGAAAAACAAAAATCAGTAATCCTAGAACAGACTAGCGGTCATTACCTCTTCTTTTGTAATGCGATAAAACTCCTTGTGAATATTGAAAGGTGGTTCACCATTTAATTCCTTCATCACATACGTTCCATCCTCCTTCATTACCCACGAGTTCACATTGTCTTTCAGGTTATATCGCAGATTATTGATGGCTTGCTTTTTCAGAATATCGTCATCCAATAAAAACAACGATTCAATTCTTCTGTCGAAACTACGAACCATCGCATCTGCACTACCGATGTATACTTTCGGATTACCGGCATAGTGAAAGGAGTAAATGCGGGAATGCTCCAGATATTCTCCTACGATAGAGATTACCTGAATATTTTCACTTAATCCTTTTCGTCCGGGGCGCAAACAACACATACCTCTTACAATTAACTTAATAGGAACGCCCGCTTGTGAAGCAGCATACAATTCATCAATCATCTCTTTGTCCTGAAGCGAATTTAATTTGATAACAATCCCGCAAGGCAAACCCAGCTTTGCATTTTCAGCTTCATTCTTAATCAGATTACAAAGTTGTATGCGCATGTCGCGCGGTGAGGTAATCAGGTTGCGATAGGTTGTTGGCTGAGAGTGACCCGTTATTACATTAAAGAACTCGGATACATCGTTAGCATATACCTCTTTGGTAGTGAGCAAACTAATATCAACATACAAGCGAGAAGTCGACTCGTTGTAATTTCCACTGCTCAGGTGTACATATCGATACACACGATCTTCCTCTTCTTTGCGGACAATCAATAAAAGTTTGGTGTGCGTCTTTAAACTGTTTACACCATAGATCACGAAGCATCCTGCTTTTTGCAAACGCTGTGCTTCGCGTAAATTATTCTCTTCATCAAAGCGTGCTTTCACTTCGAATAAAACAGCAACGTGCTTTCCATTTTCCGCAGCGCGTAACAATGCTGCGGTAACACGAGATTCCTTCGCCACCCGATAGATCGTAATTTTTATAGAAAGTACATACGGATCATCTGCGGCTTTCTCCAATAATTCCAAAACAGGTTCCATGGAATTGTATGGATGATGAAGAAGGATATCGCGCTCTTTCAATACTTCAAATAGATCGCGTGCGCCAAGCTCAGGATAGTTAAGCGGCTTCACCGGTTCCAAAGGCTGCGCACGTTTACCTTTAAAATCTTTGTGGCCTATGATCTGCATTAAACCAGAAAACTCCATGAGACTTCCTTGCGGCACTCTGAAAACATTATAGTCATCTAGGTCCCATTGAATTTTAAGAAGGCGCATCATCCACGGATCAGCATGTTCTTCCACTTCAATTCGAACGACACGTCCTGACCTGCGCGTTTTTATTTTTCGCTTTAAGTCTTCCAGAAAGTTAGAATCAATATCTTCGCTCTCTTCCAATGTAAAATCGCCATTACGGTTTATCCTAAACAGGTTCGTACTGATAATTTCAACATTCCTAAAAAGGGATTGAATGTTATTACGAATGATTTCTTCAATCGGAACAAAATGAATTATGTCGCCTTCCGTTACCTGATAAAATCGCGGAAGATTTTGAGGTACTTGTATAAAGGAAACACGGGGTTGATTTTGACCTTCTACTTCCTGCATCGTTACAACTCCAAAGAGCAGACGGTTGTACATCAGGATGGGAAAGGTATGATAGCTATCGAACACCATGGGTGTTAACATCGGGAAGATCGTATTTCTGAAATACGCATCTACCTTTTGAATATTCTCAATGGAAAGAAGTTTGTAGTCAGAAATTACGAAACCGTTTTTTTCGAAGAGCGGTTTTAATTTATTAACGTAACAGTTGTTTTGATCGCGATAGAACTTTTGTGTCTCCGTCAATAGCAATTTGCGGAATGGTTCTTCACGCAATCCGCTATAATCAAAACGCTCGTTTCCGTAATCAATGTAATTGTATAAGCTACCTAATCGAATCGTACAAAACTCATCCAGGTTTGAAGCCGTAATCGAAAAAAACTTCATGCGATCAAAAATGCTTCTGTTCTCATGGTTGGCCTGATCGAGTACGCGGTAATTAAACTCAAGCCAGCTTAAATCACGGCTTATGTAATTACTTTCTCCAATCTGTTGATTGATTCTATCCGTTGTCGCTAATGACTCCTCCATGTTGGTAACTCAGCAAAAAAATTAAACATCAATGCGGGCATACTTCGCATTCTTCTCAATAAATTCCCTTCGTGGCGCTACTTCATCCCCCATTAACATAGAAAACAAATGGTCTGCTTCTGCCGCTGATTCAATGTTCACTTGCTTAAGCGAACGTTTTGTTGGATCCATGGTGGTTGTCCACAACTGTTCCGGGTTCATTTCTCCAAGACCTTTGTATCGTTGGATACCAACCGATTCATCCTTGCCTCCACCCAATTCTTTTACATACGCCATGCGCTCCTCTTCTGTCCAGCAGTAACGTTCCTCTCTTCCTTTCTTCACTAAGTATAACGGTGGCAAAGCAATGTAGACATAACCGCTCTCGATCAAATCTTTCATGTAGCGAAAGAAGAAGGTAAGAATAAGCGTGCGAATGTGACTTCCATCAATATCAGCATCGGTCATGATAATCACTTTATGATACCGAAGCTTGGCCATGTTCAATGCCTTTTCGTCTTCGGGTGTTCCAAAGGTTACACCCAATGCCGTAATCATATTCTTGATTTCTTCGTTGTCGTAAATGCGATGCTCTTGTGCTTTCTCAACGTTCAATATTTTTCCACGCAAAGGAAGAATGGCTTGAAAATTCCGATCTCTTCCTTGCTTGGCTGATCCTCCTGCTGAATCTCCTTCTACTAAGTACAATTCACAAATGCTGGCATCTGCACTGGAGCAATCGGCCAGTTTACCCGGAAGCCCTGTGCCCGACAAAACATTTTTACGCTGCACCATTTCCCTCGCCTTACGTGCGGCAATTCGGGCTTGCGCTGCAAGAATTACCTTGCTGACAATCATTTTTGCCTCGCGGGGATTTTCTTCCAAAAATACCTGAAGCATTTCTCCAACACTTTGATCGACCACACCCATCGCTTCAGAATTTCCAAGCTTGGTTTTGGTTTGTCCTTCAAACTGAGGTTCGGCTACCTTAATGGAAATAACGGCCGTTAATCCTTCACGAAAATCGTCACCGCTGATTTCAACTTTTGCCTTTTCGAGTAAACCTGATTTTTCAGCATAACTTTTCAGTGTGCGCGTAAGCGCTCTGCGAAAACCCGCTACGTGTGTACCACCTTCATGTGTGTTAATGTTGTTAACATACGAAACCATGTTTTCGGTATAGGATGTATTGTATCCCATGGCAACCTGCACCGGGATTTCTCCTTTATCATTTTCAATATAGATAACGGCAGGAATTAATTTCTCGCGTGTGGAATCCAGATACTCAACAAACTCGCGTAGACCACCTTCTGAATAAAATGTGGTAGATTTTGGTTCACCTTGTTCATCCTTCTCACGCAAATCTTTTAGATGTATGGTAATGCGCGGATTTAAGAATGATAACTCGCGCAAACGGGATGCTATGGTCTCGTAATTATATTCTTGTATTAATGTAAAGATTTCGTAATCCGGTTTAAAATGTACAGTAGTACCGCGTTTGTCTGATTCGCCAATGGTTCGCACGGAATACTTTGGAATACCTTTGCTGTATTCCTGCTCAAAAATCTTTCCTTCACGGTAAACCGTAACATGCAGCATGTCGGATAGCGCATTCACACACGAAACCCCTACTCCGTGAAGCCCGCCTGAAACTTTATAGGTATTCTTATCGAATTTACCTCCAGCGTGGAGCACAGTCATTACCACTTCTAGCGCAGAACGCTTTTCTTTCTCATGCATCCCGGTAGGAATACCTCTACCATTGTCTTCTACTGTAATGGAATTGTCTTCGTTTATGGAAACATGGATGGTATCGCAATATCCTCCAAGGGCTTCGTCAATGGAATTGTCAACAACCTCGTAAACTAAATGATGGAGACCTTTTACACCTATATCGCCAATGTACATGGCGGGTCTTTTTCTAACGGCTTCCAGGCCTTCTAAAACCTGAATATTATTGGCTGAATAATTAGCTTCATTCCTTGCGTTCTCTTCGCTCATAATCGTTGTTTATAACTATCAAAAGTAATGTTTTTATAGGTCTTTTCAGGTATGGATGGATGACCAATTTGAAAAGAAAATCAATCTTTTTTTTGCCCTTTTAAAATCGTGGCAAATGCACCAACTAAATGTTTAGTTTTGAATAAATTAGAGGCTATGAAAGGCACAATCCTAACCCTTGTACTTATATCGTTCACTCATTTTCTTTTGGCTCAACAAAAGGCTCCCATCTATCACTCTTCCAAGGATTCAGTTGAGTATTCAAAACTTCAACAATGGATTAGTGATGAGTTTAAGGAGGGCAATAAACCAAGTTATAAAAAAGTGGATAGTTTGTTTGAACTTCAGGCGAGGATAAAGGCAAGGATTGTTGGTTATCGATACCTGTTCAAGCCATCGTATACCTTAAGTGATCAATTGAACAAAGATAACATCGATACCCTAACGACTTTAAGTATTGTTGGTAAAAGTGTCATTCCTCCTGATGTTTATCTATGTAAAAAGCTAAAGACACTTGAACTGGTTGATACCCGAATCAAAAGACTTCCACGAAAACTGAAAAAAATCACAACACTTACCCATATTAAAGTCTATACGAATACAGCAAAGAGAGCTCTTAAGCTTTCGCGAAATAAAACAGTTAAAAAACTTACCATTTGCTCCGCCAATATTCCCAAAAAATTCAAATCCTATAAGTCACTTGAAACACTGGACTTATCAAAGAACAATCTGAAGCAATTTCCGAACATAAGGAATTGCAAAAAACTGAAAGCGCTTTCACTCAGGGAGAATAATCTGACGCTTCAGGATTTGCCAAATCATTTTAAAAGTAATGTTGAAAGCATTGAACTTCAGATCAACAAGATCAAATCAGTTCCTTCTTCCTTTGGTAGTCTTACGAAGCTTAAAAAAATCAACCTTAACTACAATGAAATTGAATCGATTGATGCCGGATTTTCTCAACTGACCAATCTGGAACAGTTGGGGCTTTATCAGAACAACTTAACAACTGTCCCAGATGCTTTATACTTATTACCATCCTTAAAAGAAATTGATCTTTACTTTAATCAGATAAAACAAGTAGACAACAGAATTTCAAACTGGAAAAATCTCGAAGTGCTTTACCTTGCCAACAACCTGCTTTTCACTGTTCCGGATTACATTGGCGAATTAAAGCATCTGCGCGAATTGTACCTGCATCATAACAATATCAATACCTTACCAGAGAGTATCGGGTTGCTATCCAATCTCCAAGTTTTTCGAATCAACCAAAATCATCTCAATGAATTGCCCGAATCCATTATAAAGTTATCTCACATTGAAACTCTGGATCTGGCTGGTAACTTTTTACAGACGCTGCCAATAGAAATCTTCCAATTCGATGAATTAAAAATACTTTCATTGTATAACAATCCGTGGGATGAATCCACCAAAGAAATGATTCATGCTCAGGCTGAAGTATTAAAAATAAAAGAGGTAAGCATTAAGTATGACGAACCCGAAATACAATTAACCAACGAGTAATTATTTCTTTTTCCTTTTAGCGGATTTCAACGATTTGTCATTCTCGCACATCAATTGCAAACGCCCATTATCTCAAACTTTTTAGTGTAGACACTAGTGTTTATTGGTCATGATTAAGGCATGAATTTTCGAAGAAGTCAATTCATTTTATCCATATCCTGTTTTAATATTCCAAGGCTGATCCAATTAACTCCGGACAGTCATATTCTTTTAAAAAACCGATTCGGAAACGATTGAATTCAAGCTTTTTTAATTAACTTCCACAACCCAACAAAACATCTGCCCCATGAAAGCCTCCATAAAAATATCAGCCCTTTTTTTACTCTTAGTTTCATTTACCTTAACTACCAACGCCCAAAAAAGTAGTGAAGAAGACGCTATTAAAGCAGTCCTTGAAAAAGAAACAAAAGCCTTTGTTGAGATTGATTACAAAACATGGTCAGATACATGGGCGCATGTTCCGTATGCCTTTTGGTCTCTTGCGGATACAACCGATGTAAACTCCTTTTCAGGGTGGGATGTTATTGATGCTAGTTTTGCTGAATACTTTAAGTCTTCAAAACCCTCCGTAGCTAAAATTGATCGTACCTGGCATTACATTAAAGTATTTGGAAATGCCGCCTATGTTCGGTTTACTCAAAATGTTTCGGACGATATAATGCGACCTGGTCAGGCTCAGGTGAGGGTATTGGAAAAAATTAAAGGCCAGTGGAAAATTGTGTGCGTAACCGTAATTGCAATTGAAAAAGATAATAAGCCCAAGCTCTAATTAGACTTAGGTATTCTTTGATCTGAAAATATAAATTGAAGCATGTAAATTTCTAAGCACGGCAATCCATCTATTCTAATATTGTCCAGTACGGAGCATTACCAGGGTACATGCTTCCAACACTTCAATACCTTGCTCCTCTGCCAGTGTTTCAAAAATAGTATTCTCTGTTCCGGGATTGAAGATGATGCGTTTAGGTTTTAAACTAAAGATATAATTATACCATTCTGGTTGATGTTGGGGTCCGATATATAAAGTTACGGTGTCCACATTTTCGATAACTGGTTTTTGCCTGATGTCTAGGATTTTGCTTCCAAATACTTCTCCTGTTTTAATTCCTACCGGAACAATATCGTGTTTATGCTCCGTAAGCATTTCTGCAGCGAGATAAGCATATCGTGCAGTGTTGGGTGTTGCTCCTATGATGACTGTTTTCTTATTCATATTTTTTGCCACGAAGGCACAAAGACACTAAGTTTCACTAAGGTATTATCTGATCTGAATCTTAAACTCTAAAAAAAAATAAGAGTTCAGCTATTTTTTTATCAAACTCACTACAGCTTCAGCACAGCGTTCGCCATCCATGGCGGCTGATACAATTCCTCCTGCATAACCGCCTCCTTCTCCACAAGGAAATAAACCTTTTATCTGCGGATGTTCCAATGTTTCCTTGTCGCGTGGGATTTTTACAGGTGATGATGTTCGGCTTTCTACACCGACAACTTGTGCATCATTGCTAAGGTATCCTTTCATCTTCGTTCCGAAGTTTCTAAATCCCTGTTGAAGCGCACGGTGAATAAACGATGGCAGCACTTCTTTCAGGTTGACTGATGTTAAGCCGGGTTGATAGGAAGTTTCCAACAACGTATTTGAAACTTTACCTTCCACAAAATCGAGTAAACGTTGAGCTGGCGCGCGTTGCGTTCCACCGGCTATTTCACACGCTGCTCTTTCAATTGATTCCTGAAAATACAATCCTGCTAAAGAACCATATTGCTTAAAGTCTTTAAAATCATTTTCTTCTACCGCCACTACAATCCCTGAGTTTGCAAATTTGGAATCTCTTCGTGATGGACTCATACCATTCACCACTACTTCACCCGGTGCTGTAGCCGATGGAACAATAAATCCACCGGGGCACATGCAAAACGAAAACACACCGCGATCTCTTCCATCAATATTAGCCTGATGAACTAATGCATACGAAGACGCAGGTAAATATTCCCCACGATCTGCTGCGCAATGATATTGAATTCGATCAATCAAAGTCTGATCGTGTTCTACACGAAGTCCAAGGGCAAATGATTTGGCTTCAATTGCAATATTCTTCTTTTGTAAAAGATGAAATATATCGCGGGCTGAATGTCCTGTGGCAAGAATAACGGCATCTGATTTTATGGTGTCGCGTTGAGCTGTAACAACACCCTTCATTTGATTTCCTTCAATTATGAAATCATCCACTCTGGTATCAAAATGTATTTCGCCTCCGGCACTTAAAATACTTTGCCGAATTTCTGCTATAAGCTTGGGTAACTTATTGGTACCGATGTGGGGATGCGCATCAAATAAAATTTCTTCCTTCGCGCCATGCGCTACCAGTATTTCCAAGATCCTTTTGATATCACCACGCTTTTTAGAGCGGGTGTACAATTTCCCATCAGAGTAAGTGCCTGCTCCACCTTCACCAAAACAATAATTGGATTCTGGATTTACGATATGGTCTTTGTTGATGGCTGCAATATCTCGTCTTCTGGTTTGAACATCCTTGCCTCGCTCCAATACAATTGGCTTAATACCTAATTCAATTAATCGAAGGGCAGCAAACAAACCTGCCGGTCCGCTTCCAACAACAATTACAGAACGGCTGTTCCTTACATTCGGCAAGTCTTTGGAATACTGAAGACCTGTTTTTTTTTCTTCATGGGAAAAGATTTCACACTGCAACCGAACGATTACAATTCTTGAACGGGCATCGATAGAGCGTTTGATCGGTTGAACAATTTGATCGCCACCCTTTTTTAGACCAACCTTCTGATACAGAATCGATTCAAAATTGGCTTCATCAAATGCTTCTTCGGGTGTTAAAATGATTTCAAGTGTTCGCATAGTGGAAGGTATTTATCCTTCAGGTGTAAAAATAAGTAATTAGATGCTAGACTTTAGACACTAGATTCTGAACTTTGAACTTTAGACTTTGAACTTTGAACTCTTTTCAATAGGAAAAGACATTTCCAAAATTCAATCCAAAATGAAAGGTGGTCGAAAATTTATTCTGATTAAGATTTTCAAAATAAGATGCATAATCTTCATCTACATTAAATCCACGATAGCCAATATCGCCCGCAATAAAGGTATCGATTGTAAAACCTTTAGCATCGTTCTTCCGCATAATGCGATATCCAAGTAAGGCTCCCCATTCAATTCTTTGCTCAACTGCATTGACCGTAAATACTTCTGATGAATTTGGAAATATCTGCTGATTGACAAAGTGCCCCATATTGGTGAACCGAATTTCCTGGCCAAAATACCACATACCTATTTTAACCGGATTATAAAATTTCTGTTTGATGCTAATGCTGTACCCTCTTTCAAAAAGTTTGTTCGGTGCAATGTTGGCATCGGCTGTAAAAAAAGGATCGCGAATACCTACGAACTCAAACTCATGACCGATGCGTTCTTCCAAATAAAATTCCAGACCCAATGGCAATCTTCCCGCAGCTAAGAAAATAGGATTGGTGGCTACAATAACACCGTGAAACTCATTGGGAGCCGCATCAAAATACTTAAACGATTTAGATTTCTTGACTGCCTTTTTTGCAGCATTTCTGTTCGCAAGGCTTGTAATTTCTTTTCCAAGATTTCGATCATCATAAAATGGTTTATAGTAACCAGAGAGTTTTCCATCAGTTTCATAAATCTCCCACGTACCGGTTTTTAAATCATCTTCTAATGGTCCTTTGGTTTGAAGAGTTCCATTGGAAAAATAACCATGATACATTCCCTTACCCTGATCGAATGTACAATCGCCTTCTAACTTTCCGTCTTCACGAAAGTATTCCCACTTACCTTGTTTCTTTCCATTAACAATATTGCCTTTCGATTTTAATTTTCCGGAAGCATAATACTCACGATACTCACCAGATCCTTTGTCATAGGTAATTTCACTTGTTGTATTTCGTTCAACGCCCACACTTTTCCAACGTCCGTTTTTTTGTCCTTCTAAAAAATCGCCTGATGATTGCAATACTCCATCTTCAAAAAAGTATTGCCAGTTACCTGTTGCTTCATCGTTTACATAATTTCCTTTCGAAGAAATCTTTCCGGAAGGATAGAAATTAATCCAGCTTCCATTTTTCTTTCCATTGGTATACTCACCTTCACTCTGTAAGGTTCCATCTTCCGCAAAGAATCGCCAATGCCCTACATTTTTAGTTCCTGATCTTGGCCCTTCGCCTAATACTTTTCCGGAATGATAATATTCTGTATATCTACCAAAGTCATCGTTGTACTCAATCTCACCTTTCTTTGTTCCATCTTCAAAATAACTTTTCCAAAGGCCAGTTCGTTTGTTATTAGCATACTCACCAATTTCTTTTACTTGTCCATTTTCATAATAACTTTTCCAAATACCTTCACGCAACTTTCCGTTGATTGATCCTTCCATACTTTTCTGTCCGCTCTCATAAAAATATTCCCACACACCATAGTTTGCATTTTGACGAAGGATACCACGCATCTTTAGATTTCCGGTTTCGAAAAAAAACTCCCAGACACCCGTGGTTTCATTATTGCTAAACTGACCTTTGGATTCGATTTTTCCATTCAGGAAATACGAGACATATCGACCTTGCAAAATATTGCTTAGTGTATCTCTTACCTGATAAACTTCTTTGAGATTTTCTTTTTTCTGATCGTGATATGTTTGGCGTGTGAAGCCCTGACCAAGCACTTGGATTGAAGTACTTACTAAAACAAGAGTGATCGTATACGGAAAGATGAGTCCCATGTAAAAGTAAAGTTATCAGTTAATGGTTAATTGTTAATAGGTCTGCAGAATTTAAACCTCTGAACCTCATTACAATTAACTTTTAACTATTAACCATTAACCGCCAAAGGCCGCTTTCCCCCACTCTGCTTTCTCTTCTTCACTCCATAACTCTGGGAAGAACATAATTTTTTGAAAACGTGGAGGTAAATATTTTTGCCAGTTGGTTCCACCGGTTGCTTTTATGTCGGCAGCATCCTTATGTAAATAGTGCCCGGATGATTTTAGATGCGCCAATGGCCAAAGTACATTGGCGAGCAAATCAAATTCGCGTAAGCTTGCAATGACAACTTCTGAGTTTGGAAAATTCTTAAGGTATAATTTCCGAAGATTAGTATTGCGATACTTCATCCCTGCTGCTTTAAAGGCAGGCATGTATTTTTCTTCAAACTGCTGAAGCGTCAATGTTTTTTTTCCGGTGGCTAATTCGGTAGCGCCACTTTTCCAATATAGTTTATCAATTTGTTGTTCGATATCGCTATATTCAGAAAGCGCTTCGCGATCATTTGCATTTACCAGGTTAATCATATCGGTAGAGCAAATTTCAATTAATCGATATTGCGCAGATTGAAAACCACTGGCCGGTAACAACGACATTCTGAATTTTAAAAACTGATCTTTCTCCATTCCATCGATCATAATCGAAAAAGAATGTACCAGATTTTTAAGGTAATTATTGATGCGCTTCATGCGTTCAATAAAAAATTTCTCCGACATGTTTTCGTCTTCCGCAATTTGCTCAATCTCCCACAACACCAGGTTAAAAAACAGTTCAGTAATCTGATGATAGATGATGAATACCTTTTCGTCTTTAAAATGAGTTTTGGGAGTTTGTAGGCTTAGCAGAGTGTCTAAATGGATATAGTCCCAATAAGTTAAATAATCCGCATACAGCAATCCATCGAGGTAGGACGAGATATCCTGACCCATCACATTATACTTCGCTTGCAGCTTTTTGAGTTGTTCTATCAAACCCGGCTCAACAACTTGATCGCTCATTTGTTTCGTGAATAAGAATGTAAATTACTTCTGTAAATTTGAGGCGATATTACTGAAAAACCTAAATCTTATGGCTACCACAGCGGAATCAAAAGCAAAGAAATCATTGAAGCAAGATGGATATGAGCAGCCCGATTTTTATGTATTGGACGACCTGCTAACCGAAGAGCACAAATTGGTGCGGAGTTCCATCCGTGATTTTGTGAAAAGGGAAATATCACCATATATAGAAGATTGGGCACAGCGCGCTCATTTTCCATACGAAATCGTGAAGAAGTTTGGAGACGTAGGAGCTTTCGGACCAACCCTGCCCGTTGAATACGGATGTGGTGGCCTCGACTATATTTCATACGGAATTATTATGCAGGAAATTGAACGGGGTGATTCGGGCATGCGCTCTACTGCTTCGGTGCAAGGTTCGTTGGTAATGTATCCTATCTATAAATTCGGATCAGAAGCACAGCGCAAAAAATATTTACCGAAACTAGCTTCAGGCGAATGGCTGGGGTGTTTTGGATTAACAGAGCCCGATCATGGTTCTAATCCAAGTGGCATGGTGACGAACTTCAAAGACATGGGCGATCATTACCTATTGAATGGCGCCAAGATGTGGATTTCAAATTCACCGAAGGCGGATGTTGCTGTGGTTTGGGCAAAGAATGAAGCCGGAAGAATTCACGGATTAATTGTGGAGCGCGGCATGGAAGGATTCACAACTCCTGAAACCCATGGCAAGTGGTCCTTGCGCGCGAGTACTACAGGCGAATTGGTTTTCGATAATGTGAAAGTTCCTAAGGAAAATTTACTTCCCGGCAAAAACGGACTCGGTGCACCGATGATGTGCCTTGACTCAGCACGCTATGGAATTGCCTGGGGCGCGATTGGTGCGGCTATGGATTGTTACGATTCTGCAAAACGATACACGAAAGAAAGAATTCAATTTGGTAAGCCCATCGCTTCTTTTCAATTGATGCAGAAAAAATTAGCAGAGATGCTCACTGAAATTACAAAGGCACAACTTCTTAACTGGCGCTTGGGTATGTTGATGAATGAAGGTAAAGCCACCACACCGCAAATCTCAATGGCAAAAAGAAACAGCGTTGAGATGGCACTAAAGATTTCTCGCGAAGCCAGACAAATGCACGGAGGTATGGGCATTACGGGCGAGTATCCAATCATGCGCCACATGATGAACTTAGAATCAGTCGTTACTTATGAAGGTACGCATGACATCCATTTGCTAATTTTAGGAAATGAGATTACAGGTATACCGGCTTTTTCTTAGTATTTAAATTGAATGAAGCGAAGACACAAGAGATCAAAATAATTGAACATTTTGCGCTTTCTTTTTTTATCGATAAAGAATTTAGCATTAAACTCAGAGTACACTTTTCTACAGGTGTGTGATTACTCCTCGGAATTTTCAGGACAACACCTTTAGAAAAGGTAACGTGTTCAACCTAAAAAATAATGTCATAGAATTCTAAACATTCTAAAAGCTTCTTAACAACTTTATCAGACCGCCTAACGCAGGTATACAGAGAATTCTAAAGAATACTCATTAACTAGTTCTAAAATTGCCTTAACACTTTAAGCAAACTCTTAAAGCAAGAAAATTCAACAAATCACAAATTTTATGAAGAAGTTAATTTTATCGATCACAATGGGAATGGCCGCATTTGCATTCATTGCTTGTTCAAATGAAAGCGAACCGATGGCGAGAGTAGAAGTTCGGTTGACCGATGCTCCTGGTGATTACCAGGCGGTATATGTAGATATTCAAGGGGTTGAAATTAACGCTCAAGATGATTCGGGATGGATATCGCTTGATGTAAACGAAGGAATCTATAACCTTCTTGATCTTACTAATGGACTGGATACCTTATTGGGAACTGCTGAAATTCCAGCAGGTAAAGTCAATCAGATCCGACTTATTCTTGGACCCAACAACTCCATTAAAGTTGAGAATGAAACTACTTTGCTAACAACAGCAAGCGCACAGCAATCCGGATTAAAGCTTAATGTGAACACAACACTTGAGCCTGGAGTAACTTATACCATCCTGCTCGATTTCGATGTAGCACGTTCCATCGTGCATACAGGTGCAAGCGACAAATACATATTAAAACCTGTAATTCGCGCCATTGCAGAAGCAAAATCAGGCGCAATCCAAGGTCAGGTTATTCCGGTTATGTCAACTCCTGCTGTTTATGCTATTTCAGAACTTGATACTGTTGGAACAACCTTTGCTGATACAGTCACTGGAAGTTTTATAATCAAAGGTTTACCTGCAGGTTCTTACTCAGTTTCTTTTGCTCCAAAGACCGGATTCCAAACGGTTACGAAAAATTCTGTTGACGTAAGCATTGGAAGCGTTACCGATTTAGGTGTTGTTGTTATTTCGGAATAACAATTCAAATAAAAAAATAAAAAAAGTGCTGCATGCCCTTTTTTTTACATAAACCGAAAGAGTAATTCCTTGCATTAAGATTTTTCGGCTCATTCGAATAAATCGAAACGGATAATGAGATCAGGTACTCTGATTTTGTTTAAAATAATCCAAGTGCTACACTGACTGTAGTATTATCAACGATCCATCTCCTTACAACTTAAAATTCTTTGGTGGTGTCTAAACTACTGATAACTCATTCAACATGAAACAGCTCAATATCTTTATTCTGTTTTTCCTATTTGCATTAATGGTTGGATGCGAAGATGAAAAAACCGATAACAGTACTTCTGACACAATCAATGTCATATTGAAAAACACAGATACCTATCTTCACGATTTTGGTTTGATGGGAATTGAAGATGGTGCAACAATCAAAATCGAAGCTCAGCATGCCGCTTCAAGTTCAATGAGTCGAAACAATATGAATCGATTAATCTATAACTATCAACCAAAAGGTAATTTTACAGGCAATGATAAAGTTCAGATTGAACAGTGTCTCAGTCCTGGAGATGCAAGTTGTTATGCTACAACAGTAACAACCATCAATTTCACGATAACGGATTAAATCATATAGTCCAAACTCCGTAAATCAACGGAGATCCAAAGTATACCTCGACATTGATTACTTAGATTGATGAGAAAAGCTTTTTAGAGGTGATTGCTTTAACCAGCGAGTAAGCAATTATTCCAAGTGGTGTTGTTACCATAAACACTATCCATAAAACTTTCCTACTGTAGGAAAGTTCTTTATCGTTTATAACATCAATACACAATCTCAAAATAAAAAGCATAAGGATGAAAATTAATGCAATCAAACTCCAATTCGAAAAGAAGTCTTGAATCATACCGTATTCATTTTTATTATCTATAACAAAACCGCAACTAAGCTAATCTAAATTATCAAATTTGGAGGTAGTAATGATCTGCATTTACACAACTCAATTTCCTTTCAATCCTCCATCCACATAGGCCGAAAGCGTAATGCCCTTAACCGGATTTTGTGGATGGTTCGAATAAATCGTAAGCACCGTTGCTGTGTTCTGGTTCTAATAAAAGACTTGAATAGTGCCTACTCCGTTTTCCGTCAAACTTTCCTACCTCATTAGATCTGAAATTGTATTTATTATAACTTAAAGAATTATTCGGTTATTAAAAGATGAAATACTAAACCAATTAAGCGCAATTAAAAATTTGGTATAGCTTTGCCACATCTTTAACTAAAAAATTTTATGAAATTAAGATCTGTACTTTTTATTGCAGCAGTCGCTGCTATTTTTTCATCCTGTGGTGTTGATGATCTTGAGGATCGTCTCGATAAGCTTGAAAATTCCATCGGTTCTGACGAACCACTCAATGTTGACTTTAAAACCACAAATTCAGATGATGTCGCAATCACCAAAAAAACGTCTTTCCTTTTTAAATCAATCGGGCGTTACACTGGTTCTATTCGCGACAATCAAGATGGAACATTCGATGTTTATATTGAGCGTTTCGGTGATGTAGATTGGAATGAAGGCGCATGGATTGAATTTGAGTATGATGAAACAACAAAAGAAACTAGCGATGAACAAGCAGGAATTTATTTTTATGATCAGTTCAATAATTACACTGGTCCAACCTTTTATCCAGACTATACTGGGAATACATTTTTATTAACAATCAAATCAATCAATGTAGCAACAGGGGATATTAACGTTTCAGTATCCGCAAGTACAGATGCAACAGCTGTTAATAATGAGTTCTCAGAAAAACCAATGTCATCCACTTTTTCGTTTAAAGGAAAACTTGATGTTATCATTAACGATTAACTTCCAATATAACAAAATAAAAAAGGGTCCTTCTGGACCCTTTTTTATTGACTAAAAGTATCGAAAACACAGAGTCAACATCTACTCCACATAAGCCGAAAGCATAATTCGCTGAACCGGATTTTGCGGATCGTTCGAATAAACTGTAACTGCTTTTTGTTGGGTACCTGTTCTATCCATGGGATTGAAAGCAATCTGAATTGTAGTTGCCTCACCCGCCTTCAAGGTTTTCTTTCCAGATATTGCTGTTATGCAAACACAATTCCCCTGCAACGCTTTAATCATCAATTCTTTTTTACCTGTATTGACAAATTGAACTTCCCGAACAGCAGTTGTATTCCCTTTTATTCTTCCGAAGTCAACTGTGTTCGATTGAATTTTAAGATTCGGTGCTTTCGCTAATTCTGCAGACGTTAGCTCCGGGAAAAAATCTTCCAGTGTAGCATAAACTGAAAATGATTTTACAGGAGTGATTTCATCATCGGTTGTAATTTCAACATTGTCGTTTTGAAAACCATATTGATTCTTGACTTTTCCCAGATAGGTAATTTTAATATTTCCAGTTTTGCCAGGCTCAATTGTTTTGGGCTGAACATCTGCCTTTATGTACACGGGGCTTACAATGTTTTTGATGCTGATAGCCTTGGTGCCATTATTCAGAAATGGAAAATCACGAACCGTAGGCTCGTCTTTTATATACACCTTACCCAAATTAAAAGAATTCGATTTTAGTTTCAGGTTGCCATTCGCATACGGTAAATCAATATCCGGTGTTTTTCCGCCAGAGGAAACCTGACCTTTAATTTGAAGAACGATTGGATTAGCATCCATATCTGTAGTAACCGTAAGGGATTTATTGAAATATCCTGGTCTTCCTTTCGGATTAAAACTCGCCTGAATAAAACCGGTTTTACCTACTCCTACCGGCTCTTTAGACCAGGAAGGAGTTGTACAACCACAGGAAGGGTTCACGGATAATATTTTGACAGGGCGGTTTCCGGCATTGGTGAACATGAACTCATGGATCACAGACCCGGATTCTTCCTTTATAGAACCAAAATCAAATGTTTCTTCCCGAAACTGGATGGGTTTGGACTGTTGAGCAAAAACATTTAGTCCAAAGAATAATGTAATCAGTGCAGTTAAACAGAACTTCATCTTCATAATTGTTAGTCGTACAAATTTAAACTAAATCACTTCGACTTTATTTTATTTTCTTTGCAGAACTATGGCAAGAATTTTAACAGGCATACAAAGTAGCGGCAGACCGCACTTAGGTAATTTATTGGGCGCGATTATTCCGGCCATCGAGCTTTCGAAAAAACCGGGCAATGAATCGTTCTTTTTTATTGCCGATCTACATTCCCTCATCAGCATTAAAGACCCACAAACCCGCACCGATAATGTTCGGGCTGTGGCTGCTGCATGGCTCGCCTTTGGGTTCGACATTGAAAAGAATTTTCTCTATCGCCAGTCGCGCATTCCAGAAGTATGTGAGCTTACCTGGTATCTCAATTGTTTGACACCTTTTCCGATGTTGGCTAATGCACATTCGTTTAAAGATAAATCAGAACGACTGGCGGATGTAAATGCAGGACTCTTTACCTATCCGGTTTTAATGACGGCCGATATTATTTTGTATGACGCTGAGTTTGTTCCTGTAGGAAAAGATCAGAAGCAACATTTAGAAATGGCCCGCGACATCGCTTCAAACTTCAATACCACCTTTGGAGAAACTTTTGTACTTCCTGAAGCAAAGATTGAAGAAAGTGTAATGACCATACCGGGAACGGATGGTAATAAAATGAGCAAGTCATACGGAAACATCATCGATATTTTTCTTCCGGAAAAAGAATTGCTGAAGCAAATCAAAACCATCAAGACGGATAGCACGCCAATGGAGGAACCAAAAAATCCAGATACGGATGCTGTCTTCGCGATTTACAAATTGGTGGCCACTGAAGAGCAGACAGAAGCGTTACGCCAAAAATATTTGGCAGGTAATTTTGGCTACGGACATGCTAAACAAGAATTGTTCGATGTGATTGTTTCAAAATACAGCAAAGAGCGCGAAGCCTTTAATTTTTATATTAGCAACATTGGAGCCTTGGAAGAAAAATTAGAACAAGGTGAAGCGAAGGCTCGTGTTATTGCATTTGAAGTCTTAAATCGTGTGAGAAAGAAATTAGGATTTAGATAGAAGGCTGGCGCTTTACTTGGCAGTCCACAACACCTGCTGCGCACTCGTTCCTACAGCCAAAATAATCCGTGGCGGTTTTGCTTCGATAAAAAGTTTGGTATCCTTTCCGGGAAGTTTATCCACTTCCACAGGAATTCCATTGATGTATGCAATTGGCATTAACACATCGTTATCCGGACAAAACTGATCGTGCACGGTTTGCAAAGCAGCTTCCAAATATTCTCCATACGCTTCCTGAAAATCATCTTCCAGATCGTGCAATTCTTCTTCCAGATCGTCATAGGTAGGATCGTTATAGGTTAACTTACCTAATACGCTTTTTCTCTTAATGATTTCCTGGAGTGCTTTATCCAATGCTTTGATGTCCATACCGAATTCTTTTGTACAAATATTATAGAATTCAATGAAAATAAAAAGTCGATAGTAATTAGTCGATAGTGCATAGTCTATAGTCCATGGATAGCCGGCTGATACTTTTATGTACCGAATATTATTTGTCTAAATACACATCAATCGACTATATGCTATTGACTATGGACTATTAACACCATTCCACAAAATCTCCTTTGTATTGCATTAATCAATCGAATGTAAAGCCTAGATTTACTTATTAAACATCCTGAATTATGAACGAAGATTTCTTACCTATTAATGGCACTGACTATATTGAAATGTATGTGGGCAATGCAAAGCAGTCCTCTTTGTTCTATCAGCATTGCATGGGCTTTGAATTAATAGCGTATGCTGGTCCTGAAACAGGTGTGCGCGACAGATCATCGTATGTTCTTCAACAAAATAAAATCAGATTGGTATTAACGACATCACTTCATCCTGATTCTGAGATTGCAGCACACGTACGAAAACATGGTGATGGTGTAAAGGTACTTGCACTTTGGGTGGATGACGCGCGTAAATCATTTTTTGAAACCACTTCGCGCGGAGCTGAAATTGCACTGGAGCCCAAAGAACTAAAAGATGAATTTGGAGAAGTACTTGTTGCATCCATTAAAACATACGGAGAAACCGTTCACACGTTCGTGGAACGAAAAAATTATAAAGGCGCTTTCCTTCCAGGATATCAACCGCGCAAAAATTTAGTGGAGGTAAAATCCATTGGCCTGAAATACGTTGACCATTGTGTTGGCAATGTTGAACTAGGACAAATGAATCACTGGGTTGAATTTTATGAACAAGTAATGGGTTTCAAATTGTTGATCACTTTTGATGACAGCGATATCTCAACCGAGTACAGCGCCCTGATGTCGAAAGTGGTATCAAACGGAAATGGTTTTATTAAATTTCCAATCAACGAACCTGCCCACGGAAAAAAGAAATCGCAAATTGAAGAATACCTTGATTTCTATCACGGAGCCGGAGTGCAGCACATTGCTGTTGCCACGGATGATATTGTTTATACCGTAAGTGAACTCCGCAAGCGCGGTGTTGAATTTTTATATGTACCGGATAATTACTACAGCGATGTTCTGGATCGTGTGGGAACTATCAATGAAGATTTGAAAGAACTCCAAAAGCAAAATATCTTAATCGACCGCGATGAGGAAGGTTATCTGCTTCAGATCTTCACCAAGCCAGTTCAGGATCGGCCTACCTTATTCTTTGAGATCATCGAACGTCATGGCGCAAAATCTTTTGGTAAAGGTAATTTCAAAGCTTTGTTTGAATCCATAGAGCGGGAGCAGGAGTTACGTGGAAATCTGTAACAAGATTCCGGTATTCTATGAATTAAAAATTCTGCTCCTTCGGAATGTTGTTCCGTGTATATTTGTTGATAGCGAAAGTTTTAACCAACAACGAACCACGATCAACTAACAACAATTTGCCCCCACAAGAGCTAACCATATTTCCCGATGAGCAAACAGATACCTTCTTTGCGGAAATACTCTTGCCTGTTCCTATTCCAAAACTGTTTACCTATCGCGTTCCCAATACCTTAAAAGATAAACTACTGGTTGGTCAGCGCGCCATTGTGCAGTTTGGTGACCGAAAGGTAATGACAGGAATTGTTGCCAACGTTCATCATCAACCTCCAAAAGATTATGAAGCCAAATACATTCTCGATCTGCTTGACGATTTTCCTGCTGTAACCGATTTACAGTTCAAACTATTTCAATGGATTGCCGACTATTACCTCTGCACGGTAGGCGAGGTAATGCAAGCGGCACTACCCAGTGGATTAAAACTTTCAAGCGAATCGATGGTGCAGTTACATCCGGCTTTTAATCTGGAAGAAAGCAATCTTCTATTTTCGGAGAAAGAAATCATTCTTCTGAAACACTTGGACGGTGAATCTCTTCCGTATTCTGATATCGCTAAACTGTTAGGCGTAAAACACATTTACTCCCTACTTAAATCACTGGTTAGCAAGGAAGCCATTCTTTTGTTTGAAGAGGTGAAAGAAAAATACAAACCTAAGACAGAAAAGAAAATCAGGCTCAACTCCACGTACAACAACACAGAGTCGATAGAAAAGCTTTTTGAAACCATCGCCTCCAAACCCAAGCAAGAAGACATTCTGCTGAAATATTTACAGGAAGTTCCCGTACTCAGTCATCCAGAGATAAATAAAAATGGTTGTTCAAAGAAAAAATTGATAGAGGGTGATTTATCCGAATCATCCTTAAATACCTTAATCAAAAATAAAATCCTGGAGGATTTCGAAATTATTGTTTCGCGCTTTGAAGAAGAAGTACTTACTGAAAGTCAGCCGATATTATTAAGCGAAGAACAACAGCATACCTTAAATGAAATTATAAAAGGTTTTGCCGATCATGCCGGTGTTTTGTTGCACGGCATTACGGGAAGTGGAAAAACCGAAATTTACATTCATCTTATCAGACAAGCATTGGAGGGTGGATCGCAGGTGCTTTACCTTCTTCCTGAAATTGCGCTTACAACACAAATTGTTCAACGTCTTAAAAAAATCTTCGGCTCCAGCATGGGTGTTTATCATTCCAAGTTCTCGGACAATGAACGTGTTGAAGTTTGGAATGGAATATTAAGTGGGCGCTTTAAGTTTGTGGTGGGTGTGCGCTCTTCCGTATTTCTTCCATTTGATAATCTTGGGCTGATCATCGTAGATGAAGAACATGATTCATCTTACAAACAACAAGATCCGGCACCGCGCTATCATGCACGCGATGTAGCTTTGGTAATGGCAAGCCAGCATCATGCAAAAGTATTGCTGGGCTCTGCTACACCATCGGTAGAATCATATTACCAGGCGCAACAAGGTAAGTATGGTTTTGTAAAGTTGGAGAAACGATTTGGTGAGGCACAGTTGCCGAATATCATTTTTGCGGACATGAGTCGTGAGCGAATTCAAAAAACTATCAAAGGTGAATTCTCCGGATTGCTACTTGGAAAAATAAACGAAACCCTTTCTAAGAAAGAACAAGTCATCATTTTCCAAAATCGCAGAGGGTATTCACCCATGGTCAGTTGTGAGGATTGTAGTTGGGTACCGAAGTGTGTGAACTGCGCGGTAAGTTTAACCTATCACCAATATCGACATGCAATGGTCTGCCACTATTGCGGATATAAAGAAACCATGCCAACCAGTTGCCCGGTGTGTTCATCAACACGATTGAAAACAGTTGGATACGGAACCGAAAAATTAGAAGAAGAACTCAACTTACATTTTCCAGAAGCCAGCGTGCAACGCATGGATCTGGACACCACACGATCGAAGACCGGATACGAAACCATTATCGATCGGTTTGAAAAAGGTGAAACCAATATTTTAGTTGGAACACAAATGGTAACAAAGGGGCTTGACTTCGGTCATGTAAGTCTGGTGGGTGTATTCAATGCCGATCGGATGATTCACTTCCCTGATTTTCGTTCATATGAAAGAGCTTACCAGCTCATCACACAAGTAAGTGGACGTGCAGGCAGAAGCGACAAACCTGGAACGGTGGTAATTCAAACATCAAGTCCGGATCATCCATTATTAAATACCATAATCAAAAACAGTTACGAAGAATTTTATACCAGTCAAATTACCGATCGGCATCAACACAATTATCCACCCTTTACGAGACTAATTGAAATCACTGTGAAGCATACTGATAAAAAGGTGTGTCAGACAACTGCAACATTCTTATGTGAATTACTTCGCAATAGATTACAAGGCGCAAATATTCTTGGGCCAGGAGAACCGATGATTTCAAAAATCAGAAATCAATTCTTACTTAGTATCCTGATTAAAATTCCACGTGGTTCTGGTGAGTTGGCCCATCACAAAAAAATGATTCAACAAAGTATTGGCGAATTACTAAAAGAAAAAGAACACCGCAGTGTGAGGATTGTGTTGGATGTGGATCCGGTTTAAAGTCTTCAAATATTTAAAGAGCCATTCATCAAATCAATATGAAATACCTTCCGTTATTTTTATTTCTTCTTACATCTTGCTTTACTCAGACCGACAAGAATATTATTTTTGTCAGGCTTTCGCCAGAACAATTTCTTTTAGAGCAAAAAGAAATTAAGAAAGAAAATTTTCAAGAAGAGCTCAAATCAATCATTGATCAAAAAACCAAGAATGGCATTAAGAAAGATGAATTAACAATTGATTTAAAGGTTAGTGAACAAACAAAACGAGGAAATCTTGCTGATATAGAAGCTGTACTCCGAAAACTAAATATCAGAAAAGTTACCTACTCTACATTCGAATAAAGGTATCACAATATATCCCACTCCTCATTTAAAACCGGAATAGCCGTATGAGCTGTTAAATCAAATTGACAAGGAACTATCGAAATGTAGTTATTCGCAATAGCCCACTCATCGTTGTCTTCTCCTTTGTCGAAGTTTACAAAATTACCCGCCATCCAGAAATACCTTCTTCCATTGGGATCGAAGCGTTGATCAAATTCCTCCACCCACTTTGCATTGGCCTGCCGACAAATGCGAATACCTTTAATATCCTCATTTCGTTTTGGAGGAAAATTCACATTAAGCGCTACACCTTTTCGTAATCCCTTTTCTAAAACCTGAAGTGTAATTTTCTTAATGTATTCTTCTGTATGAGAGAAGTCTGCATCGTGTCCAAAATCACAAAGCGAAAAACCAATAGCAGGTGTTCCTTCAATCGCACCTTCAATGGCTGCTGACATGGTACCGGAATACAACACACTAATTGAAGTATTGCTGCCGTGATTGACTCCACTCACAACAATATCCGGTTCGCGATGTTCTTTCAAAACAAAGTGACGCGCAATCTTTACGCAGTCTGCCGGTGTACCCGAACACTCGTAGGCCTTTACTCCTTCGAACATGAAGTTCTCTTCCAGGCGCAATGTTTCACCAACCGTAATGGCATGTCCCATTCCGGATTGTGGTCCATCCGGTGCGACTACTACAACATCGCCTATCGACTTCATTACGTTGATTAATGTGCGAATACCTTTTGAGGTTATGCCGTCATCATTGCTAACTAGTATTAATGGTTTCATGGTTATAGTTCGAGGTTTAAAGTCTAAGGTTCCAGGTTCAAAGTTGAAGGTTCAAGGTTAAGCGTGCTCGAATGAGTAAGAACCTGGAACATTGAACCTACCACAATTTTACGTTCCAAAAAGAGAGTTATAATATTTTACAATTTGTGCGAAGTCGTATTTCTCATCTAGCTTTAGCCGGTTCGCTTTTATAAAATCTTCAACGGCTTCTGCTTTCTTGCCCATGAGTTCCAGCAAATCTTTCTTGTTACCTGTAAATTCATTAATGACGCCATTTTCGTCCAGGAAAAAATAACGATAGACTAATACCTGTCGTGTATAGGAGCCATAATAATAAGTTGATGAATACGATTTATTTTCAATCGCTTCACGGACCAATAAGGTAAGCTTACCTTCTTCTAACAACTCAAAAAATATTGGAGCACGATAGCCCGATTGTGTGGAGTATGGAAGTGCATAGAAGGCACGATACTTATGCACCGTTTCATCAAAAATCTCGAAGAACAGAACTTTCTTAGCTGAATAGGTCTCAATGGTTTGGTTGGATGTAGTGTATTGAATTAAATCCTGCTGAAGATCATACTTGATCGAGCCCACCAACGTATCGGCTCCTTCTAACAATACAATTTTACCTTCATGCCAAAGTTCAGATGGAAATTTTTGCGCCACACTTTGAACAAGTGATGAAGCAACGATAGCAAACGTTATAAAAATCCGAAATTTCATTTTCAAATTATGACGTTGAATATAAACCTGAACTACTTATTTTTCAAAATAGCATGCCCGAGTTTGTCACGCTTGGTCAATAAATACTTTTCGTTATGTGGATTGGATGCTATTTCAATCGATACGTTATCAACAATCTCCAAACCATACCCCATCAAACCAACCCGCTTCTTAGGATTATTGGTAATGAGCTTGATTTTACTGATACCAAGATCGCGAAGAATCTGCGCACCAATACCATAATCACGTTCATCCATATCGAAACCAAGCTGAAGGTTTGCTTCAACGGTGTCAAGTCCCTCCTCTTGCAATTTGTATGCCTTCAATTTATTCAGCAGACCAATACCTCTCCCCTCCTGCTTCATATACAATACAACACCTTTACCTTCTTTGTTTACCAATTCCATTGCTTTGTGAAGTTGTGGACCGCAATCGCATCGGCATGAGCCAAAAATATCTCCGGTTACACACGAGGAATGTACACGAACCAAAACAGGTTCATCTTTTTCCCATGTTCCTTTCACTAATGCCAAATGTATTTCATTGGTGTTCTTTTGCTCGAAGGCAACCAAATTAAAATGTCCGTGCTCGGTAGGCATATCTACTTCTACTTCTCGCCTGATGAGCGATTCCATTTTAATCCTATACTCAATCAGATCTTTTATCGAAACCAATTTGAGTTTGAAACGCTCCGCTACTTTCACAAGATCAGGTAAGCGAGCCATGGTTCCATCTTCATTCATAATTTCAACCAAGACTCCTGCCGGTTTGAACCCTGCAATTCGCGCAAAGTCAATGGCTGCTTCGGTGTGCCCTGTTCTGCGCAACACACCTCCGCGTTTTGCTTTGAGCGGAAAAATATGACCCGGCTTACCAAGTTCTTCCGGCTTTGTATCCGGATCGGTTAAAGCCCGAATGGTTTTAAAGCGATCATGTGCTGAAATACCTGTGGTGCAACCATGTCCAATCAAATCAACTGAAACCGTGAACGGTGTTTCGAAGGTCGCTGTGTTTTTTCCAACCATTAAATCCAGTTCAAGCTCTTCACAACGATCTTCTATAAGCGGTGCACAAATTAATCCACGACCATGTGTGGCCATGAAGTTTACAATCTCAGGAGTAATACATTCCGCGGCACAAACAAAGTCACCTTCGTTCTCGCGGTCTTCATCATCTACAACGATAATTACCTTACCATTCTTAATGTCTTCAATGGCTTCAGGGATTGTATTTAATTTTATTTCTGACATGGGTTAGGTTAAGCATTAATAGTTAATCGTGAGTGTGGGTGTGGTGTGTGTCATCAGGAATCAAAATAAATATTGCTGTTAAACTTTAGTCTCTATATGATGAAAGCATATGATCTACTAAACCTGAGACCATTAACGGTTAACCATTAACGATTCACGGTTTGTGATCGTTCAACAAAAAAAGGTCATGAACTGTTCCACTATTTCGGAATGACAATACCTAATATCACGGCCAGTTCCTTTTCAGCTCCTTTTAATTGTTCATGGATGGTGAAATAGTTTTCCATGTCATCTTCAGTCACCGCGTTTTTAAGTTGCAATAAATTATCTTCCATAAGTTTTTGAATCAGTCTGAACTTCAAGCGTAACACATTGGAGTAAGCCATATCATGAATCAAATCGCGTTCGTGTGGAATCTGGATATGATACTTCTCACCCCAATGTCTGCTCGTCTCATATCGTGACGTTGTTAACTCTGCAACAGCATTCTTTACGGCATCCGTTCCATGCTCCATAAAATAAAGTGTATCCAACGTTTCGCCACGATCTGCGCCTTCGCGAAACGCCAAATAAATTTCCTTGTATATAGGATTGGAAAACTCAACATCGTCCAATTCAGTCAACATAAAATCAATGAGACGATTGTCATCATAATGACTCTCGGCATAGTTTAACAACAAACGCATCGATTCGCGTTCTTGTTTGTGAACCATGCCCGCTACATCATTTTTTATTTCAGGACTAATGTCTGCTACCTTATCAACCGGAAGTTGTTGCCTGTCTTCGCGAATGCGTTCCTGATCTCGCTTCTTCTTATCATCAATTAAAATCTTGTTGAGCTCAGTGAGAAGAACTCCTTCTGAAATTCTAAGCAGCTGACTTGTTTCCTGAATATAAACCGAACGCTTGATGGCGTCAGGTATGAGCGAGATACTCGTAACAATATCACGGATTGCTTCCGCTTTCTTGATCGGATCGTGTGATGCTTCCTCAGCGAGCAGATCAATCTTAAAAGAAATAAAATCTTTGGTGTGATCCTTCAGGTATTGCTTAAACTCTGTGCTTCCCATTTTCTTTGAGAAGCTATCAGGGTCAGCACCATCGGGTAACAACACTACACGAACATTGAGTCCGCCTTTCAATACTAAATCAATTCCGCGCAATGCTGCTTTAATACCAGCAGCATCACCATCAAACAAAACCGTAATGTTTTCTGTAAACCTCCGAATGAGTTTGATCTGTTCTTCCGTTAATGCTGTACCCGAAGAAGCTACTGCATTGTCGATGTCGGATTGATGCATGGAGATAACATCTGTGTATCCTTCAACGAGGTAACAGAAGTCTTCTCTACGAATGGCATTCTTAGCCTGAAACATTCCATAGAGCACATTGCTCTTGTGATAGATTTCAGTTTCAGGGGAGTTAATATATTTTGGCTGATCTTTTTCTTTGGTGAGAATACGCGCACCAAAAGCAATTACCTTTCCTGATAAATTATGTACCGGAAAAATTACCCTTCCGCGAAAGCGATCGTAAAATCTTCCATCATCTCTTTTTACAATCAGTCCGGACTTCTCCAACATCTCTTCGCTGTAGCCGGAGCTTAGTGCTTTTTTATTGAACTGATCCCATTCGTTAATGCTGTATCCTAATTCAAATTTCTCGATGGTGCGATCATTAAAGCCGCGCTCTCGAAAATAACTGAGGCCAATACTTTGCCCTTCGTCAGAATTAAAAAGTAAATCTTTGTAATGCTCCTTCGCATAGTTCATGATGATGTAGAGACTATCGCGATCGCTGTTCTGCGCCAGTTCTTCTTTCGAAGAAATTTCTTCTTTTAGCTCTACACCATATTTCTTGGCCATGTAGCGAATGGCTTCCAGATAGCTCATCCCTTCATGCTCCATTACGAAGGTAATTCCATCACCACCTTTACCGCTGCTGAAATCCTTGAAAATACCTTTGGATGGAACGACATAAAAAGAAGCCGTTTTTTCGTTCGAGAATGGGCTCAACGCTTTGTAGTTCTGACCCGACCGCTTAAGCGTAACGAAGTCGCCAACAACATCAACAATGTCGATCCGATTTTTTACTTCATCTATGGTTTCGCGGGAAATCACGAGGCGTGGTTATCGGTTAAAAGTTAATAGTTAATGGGCTGATACTCTTCTGGGCTTCCAATTCCGGGCAAAGATAATAATAGTCCATAGTCCATGGTTGCTAGTCGATAGTCGATTCTGGAAACCATCGAACTTATTCTAAAAAACCGTTGCCAATGGACTATTGACTATCGACTTTGTAACTAATTTGCACAGATTTTTAGACCTTATTTTCCTTTTCACTGTTATAAACGCATGAATTTTACAGAATCCGATATTATAAAAGCCCTTTCTACGGTAGATGACCCCGATCTGAAGCGCGATCTGGTGAGCCTGAACATGATTAAAGATGTGAAGGTAAGACCTGAAAAAGTCAGTTTTACGGTGGTACTTACTACTCCGGCCTGCCCATTAAAAGAAAAAATTCGCAATGATTGCGAAGATGCTGTCGAAAAAGTAGTGGGAGATTCTGTTGCGATCGAGATTCTGATGACCTCTTCCGTAACAACCTCAAGAGATAATACCCCGATCCTTCAGGGAGTTAAAAATATTATCGCCATTTCGTCCGGAAAAGGAGGCGTAGGTAAGTCTACTGTTACCACAAATCTGGCCGTGGCTTTAGCCCAATCCGGGGCAAAGGTAGGCCTCATTGATGCTGATATTTATGGGCCTTCCATTGCAACCATGTTTAACTGTGAGTTTGAGCAACCAACGGTAAAGCAGGTTAATGGAAAGAACATCATTATACCAATTGAACAATATGGAGTGAAGCTTATTTCAATAGGTTTTCTTACTCCACCTGATAGTGCGGTTGTATGGCGCGGGCCAATGGCGAGTTCCGCCCTCAAACAATTTTTCAGTGATGCCGAATGGGGTGATCTAGATTACCTGTTGATAGACCTGCCTCCTGGTACCAGCGACATTCATCTTACTATGGTGCAAACTGTTCCCGTTACAGGAGCTGTTGTTGTAACGACTCCGCAGAAAGTTGCCCTTGCCGATGCCAATAAAGGTATGGCGATGTTCAAACAGCCGCAGATTAATGTACCGATCTTAGGTGTGGTAGAGAACATGGCGTACTTCACACCAGAAGAATTGCCAGACAATAAATATTATATCTTCGGAAAAGACGGAGGCAAGAACTTAGCAGAAAAACATGGTGTTCCTTTGCTGGGTCAAATACCTTTGGTGCAAAGCATCCGTGAAAGCGGTGATAGTGGTTTGCCTGCTGTATTGAAAGACGGAGCAACAGCAAAAGCTTTCACTGAATTGGCTGAAACATTAGCCCGACAGATTGCCATCAGAAATGCTAACTTTACACAAACGCAACGCGTAGAACTAAAAGTCTAATGAATACCTTATCGCTCGAAGACATTACTAAAAACATTGAAACCGCGCTGGATTCTATTCGCCCGTATTTGATGGCCGATGGTGGCAATGTTAAAGTTTTGGAACTCTCCTCTGACAATGTTCTGAAGCTTGAATTTGTAGGTGCATGCGGAAGTTGCCCAATGTCTACGATGACGTTTAAGGCTGGTGTTGAAGAAGCCATTAAAAAAGCTGTGCCGGAAGTGAAGTCGATTGAAGTGGTGAATCTTACTCCTGTTGGGTAGTGGTGAAATGATTTGCGACTATTGATATTCGATTTTCTCACGCAATAAAATCACTAATCAAACATCACAAGTCACTAATCCTAAATCAAAATTACCTAGCCAATCGACATTAAATGATTGCTAATTAACAGTTGTCATAAATTAGTCGCATGAAAGCTTTTATTTTTATAATCGTTCTACTTCTGCCCTGCCTCTCCTCTCATGCACAAGTAAGTCATTACAATAGTTCCAAGTTGCTAACCTCGAAGTATGAAGGCGTCTATTCCTATGAAAAAAAGACTGAAAAAATTGGAGGCATTGTTATTATTTACCCTGAAACAGACAGTACAGTTTTATTTTATATAGATGTAATTCATGGGCCACCATCGTATAATATGGGGGCATTGTATGGCCGTCTGAAGATTAAAAACAATAACGGAATATTCTTCACAAAGCATGGCCATTCTAGCTCAGCTTGTAAATGGTCTTTTGAGTTTTCAAATCACAATCTAGTTGTTAAAACTATGGATGATCAAAACGAATGTGGCTTTGGAAACGGAGTATTCGCAGATGGAGATTTTAACCGTATTCCTGACAAGAAATTAGATTACTTCCTCAATGGAGAAGCCAAAAGAGTTTATTTCAAAGACACAAAACCAGAAGATTATTATCGATAGTGGAAATGTTGAAAACAGATAGTCGTATTTAACGGTTACTCTTCTTACCTTTACTTGATATAGTTTAGCTTGATTTGGCAACGTTGATTTTAATAACACGACTCTTCCTTACTCCTTTTAATCGGGTGCGAATAATCGCAATCCTTGCCTTACTTCCTGTTTTCATTTTTACTACTGAAACTTCGGTGGCTCAAGATCGTTGCGGAACGGTTGAATACACTCAGAAATTAAAAAACCAAAACCTTCTTAAGGAAAACGAAACAACCTTTGAGAATTGGATTCTGAAAAATAAAAGCAAAACAAAAAAGGTCGGTCCGCTTCGAACAAAAGCTACCTATCAGGTTCCAATAGTCGTGCATGTTATTCACAATGGTGAAGCGATAGGTATCGGCACAAACATATCCGATGCGCAAATATTTTCTCAGCTTGCTGTTCTCAATAAAGATTACCAAAGACTAAATGCCGATGCATCAAACACACCTGCAGAATTTCTTCCCGTTGCCGGAAATTTTGATGTTGAATTTGTTTTAGCGAAACGTAATCCTGAAGGATTAGCAACCACAGGTATTGTTCGAACACAAGGGACAAGAACGTCTTATACGATCAACGATAACTACGAATTAAAATCAACCAGTTACTGGCCTGCTGAAGACTACTTAAATCTTTGGGTGTGTAACATTACCGATTACCTTGGTTACGCACAGTTTCCTGTTTCTACGCTTGATGGATTGGCAAATTCATCTAACAATAGATTGACGGATGGTGTGGTCATTGCCTATCAGGCTTTTGGTTCATCTGATGATGGGGCATTTGATCTTGAACCTCAATACAACAAAGGTCGCACTGCCACACATGAGATCGGCCATTTTTTTGGACTGCGTCATACTTGGGGTGATGATGGTGGTACGTGCTCAGGAACCGATTATGTTGATGACACACCAAATCAAGCAAATAGTACAAGTGGTTGTCCAGCGCATCCAAGCTCTTCTTGTTCTAACAATAAGATGTTTCAAAACTACCTCGATTACACAAATGATGTTTGCATGAATATTTTCACGCAAGGACAGGTGAGTCGGATGCAAACCGTAATTGAAAATAGCCCACGAAGAGTAAGCTTGCTAACATCTCCTGCTCTTCTTGATCCTGTGCCATTGGCAAATGATTTAGGTATTAAAGAAATTTTAACTCCAGGTTCAAGCGAATGCAATACAACCTTTACACCTGCTATTGAAATCAGAAATTACGGAAGTAATGAGATTACCTCTGCACAAATTGAGGTTAGAAAAGATGGTGTTATTACGGAGACAAAACTATTTCCATCGCTTTCTTTAGCGCTGCTTCAATCTGCTCTTGTTTCCTTTAATGATCTCACTTTTACGAGTGGAGCACATACTGTAACCTTCACCATTCTTCAAACGAATGGAACTACCGATGGCAATTCTACTAACAATGTAATTAATCAATCCACTCAAATTGCTTTCGCGCAATCAACACCGTTCACGGAAGTGTTTAATTTCTCACCCACCAACTGGACAATTGAAAATCCGGATCAGAAGACTACTTGGCAAAACACAAATGCTCCGGATGTAAGCCCATCAAACAAAGCTATGAAGATGGACTTCTATGATTATGAAGACAGCGAAGGAGAAATTGATTTATTGATCACTCCGGTTTTGGATCTTTCCTCTACCACAGTAGCTCTATTAACATTCGATATTTCTCATGCTCGCTTCAATAGCACAAGTAACGATGGACTTCGAATTGTAGTGATGGAAAATTGTAATACAGATCTCAGTCAGGCCACAGAGATTTATTTGAAAAAAGGTTCTGCCCTTGCTACAACCAGTAACACTACAACTGATTTTGTTCCAACCAGCGCTGCACAGTGGCGAAATGAAATAATCAATTTAAATTCCTTTATTGGACAAAGTAATATTCAATTGGCCTTTATTGGGCTAAACGATTATGGCAATAATCTTTATCTCGACAATATTGGAATATCTGTTGCAGCATTCGAAGACATCGCGCTAATCGAAATTATTTCACCATCACCCGTCACCTGTGAAAATAATGCTACTCCGAAAATTCGTGTAAAAAATACCGGAACAGTAACGGTCACCTCGTTTAGTATAGAGACAAAAGTTAATAATGGAAATCCGGTTACAGAATCAATCTCCGGTATTAGCATTCCACCAAATGAAACTCTTGATGTATCTACTTCAGGGATTGTATTACCGAGTGCAGAAAATACTTTAACAGCAACCTTATCCTCTCCAAATGGAGTAACTGATCTGAACCCAGCGAATGACACAAAGCAAATCACTATTCTGATTCGGGATGTTGTCGAGCAAATTCCTCAAAGTCAAAATTTTGATTCTGATTTTTCTGATCAATGGACTATGGTAAACCCAAGTGGAGGAATGAATTTTGAAAGCGCCACCACAAACTATGCTACCTCTCTTTACATCAATGCATTTGACAATTCAGATACGGCTGACGAAGCCTGGTTCGTCAGTCCTGTATATGATTTTTCATCTATTGGTGTTCGTGAAATGTATTTTGACTTATCCTACAAATCTAAACCTGGAACAAACGATCGACTTCAAGTATTAGCGTCAACTGATTGTGGATACTCATACCCTATTACCTTGTTTAATCGAAGCGGTGATTTACTTTCTTCAAACGAAACCTCTTCTGACAGTTGGAACCCGGAGGGAGAATCAGATTGGCAAAATTTATCTATCGATCTTTCAGCATTGGCAAATGAAGATCAAGTTCGCATCGCCTTTGTTTTTACAAACGACAATGGCAACAACCTCTATATCGACAACATCAATTACCTTGTGATAACCAAGCTGTTCATTGTATATCCAAACCCGGCAACCAAAGATGGAATAAACGTAATCCTAAACCTTCCTGAAGGGGAAACTGCCAACCTTGAAGTAATTGATCAAATAGGTAAAATCATTTTCAGTGAAACAATTGAGGATACTCTCGATCAACCATTTTTACTTTCCATTCCTGGAGCCGCCACTGGAATTTATTTTGTAAGAGTTCGTACTTCCAATAAAATGCACTCCGAAAAAGTATTGATCACGGATTAGTCTTTTCGTACCTAGCAATCTGTTAAACAGAAAGAAGGTATTTTTCAACTCCTTTAATCTTCACATCTAATTTTTCTGTAGCACTCAAAAATTCATCTTTCGAGTCAAGCTGCATATTTACACTGATGTAAAATTTAATTTTTGGCTCTGTACCCGATGGCCGAACTGAAACTTTAGTACCATCTTCCAAATAGAATTGAAGAACATCTGATGAAGGAAAGTTTAGAGTAGATTCCTTACCCGTAATCAGATTTCGTTCTTTTAACAATTTGTAATCAAGCAATCGTTCTACTCTACTTCCATTAATTTCAGCAGGAGGATTACTTCTGAACTTTGCCATCAATGCTTTTATTTCCTGCTCACCTTGTTGTCCCTTCTTTGTGAGGTTGAGTAAGCTTTCTTTATAGTATCCAAACTCTACATACATGTCGATCAGCCAATCATACATGGATTTATTTTCCTCTGTTGCACTGGCTGCCATGGCAGCAAAGAAAGCGCAAGCCGAAACAGCATCTTTATCGCGCACAAAATCTCCCGCCATGTAACCATAACTCTCTTCACCTGCAGCAATGAAATGTTTCTTGCCTTCCAGTTGCCCCATGAGTTCGGCAATGTATTTGAAGCCTGTTAGTGTATTGTAACACTCAACACCAATCTTTGATGCCATCGCATCAATTAATTCGGAGGTAACAATTGTTTTGGCGATGTATGCATTTTTTTTATCTGATAAATTTTTCAGAATAAAATACATCATCAAACAAAACGCCTGATTACCATTCAGTAAAATAAAATCACCATCCGCTTTGCGCACCCCAATACCCACGCGATCTGTATCTGGATCGGTTGCCATTACCATCGTGGCATTGACCTCCATACCTTTCCGGATCACTAACTCCATGGCCGATTTTTCTTCAGGGTTAGGAGATTGAACTGTTGGAAAATTTCCATCCGGCACTTTCTGTTCATCTACCAACTGAATATTTGTAAATCCAATTTGACGCAAACATTCTGGTACCATCGTGATGCCGGCTCCATGTAGACTGGTGTACACTAACGGAATATTATTATGCTTTGCAATAATATCATGGTTTGGGATAATCTTCTTTACCTCGTTATAGTAAGCTTGCTCTACCTCCGATCCAATCGTAAAAATATTTGCTGGATTGGCTTCAAACTTTACCTGTTCGAAAGAAGTAATTGCATTCACTTCCTCCATTACATTCTGATCATGAGGCGGAACAACTTGTGCACCTCCACTCCAATACGCTTTGTAGCCATTGTACTCTTTGGGATTGTGAGATGCCGTAACAACAATACCCGAGTTGCACTTTAAATATCGAATGGCAAACGAAAGAAGAGGTGTTGGCCGAAGTTCTGAAAACATATAAACCTTAATTCCATTTGCAGAAAAAACATTGGCAGCAACTTGAGCAAAAAAACGGCTATTGTTTCGACTGTCATGAGCAATGGCTACACTGATCGGACTTAAAGGGAAAGACTTTATTAAGTAATTTGCAAGTCCCTGTGTGGCAATGCCAACGGTGTACTGGTTCATACAATTTGAACCAGCGCCCATGATGCCACGCAAACCTCCTGTTCCAAATTCAAGATCTTTATAAAACCGATCAATCAATTCCTTTGAGTCCTCTTTTTCGAGTAATGATTTTATTTCAGCCTTTGTTTCATTGTCAATGACAGCACTATCGAGCCAGCTTTGCGCTTTGACCTGAACACTTTTTAAAAGATCGGACATAGTGAAATGGTTTTGCATCAAAAATAGAAAAGCCAGATCAAATAGACCTGGCTTCCTCGTAATTTTTAAAAGAATAATAAAGTAAGAATGCTTATATAACCTTTGCTGCCTCCGGATCCCAGTTGATAATTTTCCTTTCGAAAACACTTTTGTTGGTTGCCAGAGCCGGGCCAGCGGCACGCATGCTGAACAAGGCATCTTCAACAATAGGTGCCCTTTCGCGGATGCCTCTGTAAAAACTTAAGTGATGATCCAGATTTGCACTGTAACCTCTAGGTGATCGATACTCCACATCCGATTCACTCACTTCTGGTTTGGGTGCAGGATAATGCGCCTTGTACCATTTTTCATATTCTTTTTGCTGAGCAATCGTAAAGGTATCGAACGAATCCCATCCGCCATAACCCGGGTCTTTTTGAATTTTATGACGCTCTACTTTAACCGTATCCCATCCCATAATAATCACACCATCGGTACCAACAAAGCGAAGCACTTCTCCTCCTCCTCCACCATCAACAAAGTTTACGCGCATCTGCAAATTGAATGCAGCATGCTTTGCGCTGGATGGATAATCATAAACGCCTGTGATAATATCGGGCACGTCTCTACCATCTTTCCAATACCGAAGGCCACCCGTTGCAAAAATCCGATTGGGTCCGGTTGAACTCGTTACTACATGAAGGCCTGAAAAAAGATGAACAAATAAATCGCCTGCAATTCCGGTTCCATAATCCTGATAATTTCTCCATCGAAAGAAACGAACAGGATCATAAGGCATCTTAGGAGCATCACCTATAAATTTATCCCAATCTACCGTTCCTTCTTTTGCATCGGTGGGAATGGAGTATTGCCATGCACCATTTGCTGAATGTCGATCGTTGAAGGTCTCTACCAAAATTAAATCACCAATCACACCCGATTCAAAAATTTCTTTTGTCTTCTGTGTAATAATTGAACTTACACGTTGGCTACCCACCTGAAAAACTTTACCTGTCTTCTTTTGAGTTGCGATAACATCCGCTCCTTCTTCAAGCTTATGCACCATTGGCTTTTCGCAATACACGTGCTTGCCTTTATTCATGGCTTCAATTGAAATGCGATCATGCCAATGATCAGAGGTTGCAATGATCACAGCATCCACATCTTTTCGATCCAGAATCTCCTGATAGTTCTTCGTTGTGAAAATATCTTTGCCGTAAATTTCTTTTGCATGATCCAGTCTTCCACTATACAAATCACACACACCAATTAGTTTCACACCCGGAACCTGAACAGAAGTTTCAAGGTTATTGAAACCCATAATGCCCATACCAATTACTGCAATGTTTACCTGATCATTTGCGGATATTCGTTTAAGTTGTGTGCTGGATGGAAGTGTGATTACCTTTTTTTGATTTGCTATTAAAAGTGAGGGAGCCGCACTTGTAATGAGAGCGGTACCAAACGCTTTTTTCAGAAAACTTCTTCTTGATTTTTTTTCAATTCCAGACATAGAAAATTGGATTTGGTTGTGATTTGGAAGTTACGATATTTGACTTAAATCCAAAACGAAAGAGGGACATGCGGTGGTTCTGGAAAATATTTCTTTACATAATAGGATGGAAAACAGATGTTGTTTTTCCACACCATCATCTGACTAAATATATTGTTATCGTAGCACCACACACCAGCAGCTGGGATTTTTTTATTGGACTTGCATACCGAAGTCTATTACACATGACACACACCCGATACCTTGGTAAAAAAGAATTGTTCCGACCTCCGTTTGGATTTATTTTTCGTTGGCTTGGTGGAACACCGGTTGATCGTTCAAATCATCATAACCTTGTGGATGAAGTAGTGGCTATTTTTAATCAACATACAAGGTTCTCACTTGCCATTGCCCCTGAAGGAACACGCAAGCGGGTTGATAAACTAAAAACTGGATTTTATTTCATCGCACACAAGGCTAACATTCCCATTATTATGGTAGGATTGGATTTCAAAAACAAAACCGTTGTTATCAGTGATGCATTATATACAACAAATGATCAACAAAGTGATTTTGAAAAAATATATTCTTTCTACAGGCCCATTGAAGGTAAGTACCCTGAGAATAGTTTGGGGCATTTATAAACTAAGCCATTCGTCATGCTTTACTCAAACGGAGGTAAATCATTTAACATAACTGCATTTCTATTTTCACTTTCAATCTGACAACAGAATGTTTTCATCCCATTGGTTAATACAAGGTATTTTGCTTTTAGTGTTGCGTTATAAACTGAAGCTTGTCGCAAGGTGGATTCATCAATAGATTCACTAGGCGCTTTACATTCAACAATCATCCAGGGATTACCTGTTCGGTCAAACACAACAATGTCACTGCGTTTCTGAAGCCTGTTAAATTTTAATCCACCTTCAACTTTGATCAGCGCTTTAGGATACTGAACATGGTTCAATAGGTAATGTAAAAAATGCTGACGCACCCATTCTTCCGGAGTTAATACCAAATACTTTTTCCGAACTATATCATAAATCCAAATCTTGTTATCTGATTCTTTTATCTTGTATTCAAACGCAGGAAGATTGAGTTTTTCCATCCATACAAATAAACCCTTTAGTATCGAACAGACCAATCATTTTTTCCCTGCATTTCTTTATCCTAACTTTATAAAATGAAGACAAAACAGGAAATCGTTGAGAACTGGTTGCCTCGCTATACTGGTCAGGCCTTAGATCAATTTGGAGAATATATTCTCCTCACCAATTTTGAGAACTATGTAAAGATGTTTGCAAGCTGGCATAATGTGCCCATAAATGGTTTAGATAAACCGATGCGAAGTGCTACTGCCGGAGGTATAACCATTATTAACTTTGGTATGGGCAGTCCAAATGCTGCAACGGTAATGGATTGTTTAAGCGCCATCAAACCCAAAGCGGCTTTGTTTATTGGAAAGTGTGGCGGACTGAAAAAGAAAAATGATATAGGAGACTTTATACTTCCCATTGCAGCCATTCGCGGAGAAGGTACATCCAACGATTACTTTCCACCAGAGGTACCAGCTCTTCCATCTTTTGCTTTGCAAAAAGCAATCTCAACAACCATTCGAGATTACAATCAAGATTATTGGACTGGTACAGTTTATACTACCAACAGACGTGTTTGGGAGTGGGACGAAGAATTCAAAGCATATCTCCGAAAGATAAGAGCAGGTGCAATTGACATGGAGACGGCAACTATTTTTACAACCGCATTCAATAATAAAATTCCAGCTGGTGCCTTATTACTAGTTTCGGATCAGCCTATGGTTCCTGAGGGCGTTAAAACAGAGGCAAGTGATTCTGTGGTTACGACCAACTATGTAGAACTTCATTTAAAAATAGGTATTGATTCGTTGAAGCAATTAATCAACAATGGAATGACGGTAAAGCATCTGCGGTATTGAGTATGAGCCTCACCCCACCAACCCTCTCCGGAGGAGAGGGAGGCTTGACGCTTTTGAGATTACGCTAGCGTATTAGATTTTGTAAACCTTATTGAGTAACACTGGGATTAGCATTGGTCTCTTTTCTTTTGGCAATCAAGAGTGCACCAAATCCTAAAACAAAAAATACGATCAGGGCCAACACGGAATGTTTCATTCCAAATAGTTCATCGATATAACCGAATGTAAAAATTCCAACTACAATGGATACCTTCTCTGTTACGTCATAAAAACTAAAGAAGGACGCTGTGTCGCGGGTGGTTGGCATGAGTTTGCTGTAGGTACTTCTGCTGAGCGCCTGTACACCTCCCATAACAAGTCCTACTCCAACGGCTACTACATAAAAATACAATTCAACTTCATGTCCTGATTCTTTTAGTACGGCAACAAAGAAGGCCGTAATACAAATCACCACCCAAAGTAAAACGACTCCCATGAGTGTGTAAAGATTTCCAAATCGGTTCGACAATCGTGAAATAATAGTTGCGCCTGCAATAGCCACAAACTGCATGAGCAAAATAGTTATGATTAATTTTTCTGAAGGAAGTCCCAAAGCCTTTTGTCCAAATAGGGTGGCGGCTAACATAACGGTTTGAACACCCATACTATAAAATAAGAATGCTACTAAAAACCATTTCAAAGTTTTTAACGCTTTTATATGTACGAATACTTTTTTAAGCTCAATGAAACCAGCAGTAAGAAAGTTGTTGTCTGGTTTCTTAATGGAAGGAAGACTCTTCGGAAGATGGAAGAAGGTAATCTGAGCAAATCCCATCCACCATAATCCCACAAGTAAAAAAGTAAAAAGTGGTCCAGAAGTTTTATCGCCCTTGCTACTGAAATAAACCACCAATCCAAAACCGATTATTTGTAATAATGAAGCTCCCAAATAACCGAAAGAAAAACCTCGCGCGCTAATTCGATCGTGTTCTTCGGGCTTTGCAATGTCTGGTAAATATGAATTGTAAAAAACAAGGCTTCCGATATATCCGATAGCAGCTAACATAAAACAACCTAATCCCCAAGCCACACTTGGTTGCTCTCCCTTGAACCAAAAAAGTCCGATACACGCTAGACCGCCAAGGTAACAGAAAAACTGCATGAACCTTTTCTTGTTGCCATACGAATCAGCAATGGATGAAAGAATAGGAAGCATTAAAGCGATA
>Ga0116156_10000338_pt1 | contig 51896 bp, 25 predicted proteins | sample AD_UKC045_MetaG_FD_89891 | JGI IMG/M metagenome (GOLD analysis project Ga0116156, IMG submission 89891) | Active sludge microbial communities of municipal wastewater-treating anaerobic digesters from USA - AD_UKC045_MetaG | ecosystem: Engineered > Bioreactor > Anaerobic > Digestate | place: USA...
ATCCACACGTCACTTCCCTCGATAACTCCCTGGGCTGGGTGCACAATGGTTGATAGGCAACGAAGCCCTGTCGGGTTTCCAGTCCACCCGAGTGTCTGAAAGAAGATCCACATTGCGCCATCGAAGGGACTGAAGAGCGCACTTGAACTACATGCATCGGAATAGGAGAGCAGCGTCACTTGCCACTGCCATTCACCGCCTATTTCCACGTACGCAGCTTTGTAAATGTTGTAATCACCGGTGCTATTAAAAAAAATAATTGGTTGCTGAAGAACGGGATCGACAATAACTGTTGACGACATTGAACCTATGCCGGTGATTGCATCAATGCGCCATGCGCCCTCCACCAAACGCGCACAACACAAGGAATATGCTCCGCTTTCGTTTGAACGGTAATAGCTAATAAAAGGCTCGCCGGAATCCGTGAAGGCCAAGGAACATTGAGTGCTTGATGAACAGTTATCGACTTCATAGACTTCCCAGGTACTCTCGTGCAACTCCGCGTAGAAAAGTTTGTTCAAATTTACATCCACAAAAACAAGTCCAAGCAAGGGCACATATGGATTTAATGCGAGCGCGACACATCCGGCTTTCTCCGCGCCTATCCATTGGGGTTCCGCGAAACGTCCTGTGGGCAAATCCGAGAGGCATTCCCCGTCAAAATAGACGTTTGCGCCCCGCTCATGTAGTTCCGGCACATGCTCACATAATGCCGTTTGTGACAGAAGATTATCCTGCAGGTAAACACTGTCTCCCGATCCAAAACCCGCGTTGGAAATCAAAGGACTGATATCGTTGACGAGATTGTCATCCATGTCAACGATTCGCAGGTTTGCAAGGGAAGCCAATGCCTGAATGCCCTCAATGCGATTCCCGCCAATGTACATGTAACGGAGCATACTCAAGCCGGACAGCACAGAGATGTCAGCAATGTGGTTATTCTCTAGTTCGAGCGTTATAAGGCCTGTCAAGCCTGCCAGCGGTGAGATATCCTGTATTTCGTTATTAGAGAGGTATAGACTGCCTAATTTCACCAATCCATCAAGAGGTGACAAATCATTCACCTCATTACCTCTCAAATAAAGAACCGTCAAGTTGTTAAGGGCGTTGAGGGGGCTAAGATCGCTTACATGGTTATTGCTCAGGTCAAGTTCCGTAAGACTCACAAGCCCGCTCAACGGGCTAAGGTCAACCACTTGGATGTTGCTCAGCATGAGTCCGGTGAGGTTCGTGAGTCCGCTCAAGGGGCTGAGGTCAGCCACCTGGTTGTTGCTCAACAGGAGTCTGGCAAGGTTCACGAGCCCGCCTAATGGGTTGAGATCAACAACCTGGTTATTACTCAGTACAAGCCCGGTAAGGTTCGTGAGCCTGTTCAAGGGGCTGAGGTCAACCACTTGGTTGTTGCTCAGCACAAGTTGGGTAAGATCCACAAGCCCGTTCAAGGGGCCAAGGTTATCGACGTGGTTACTATTCAAATTGAGACTTACAAGATCGGTACAGTACTCAATCCCCGTCAAATCAATAATACTGCGCCAATATGCATCAAGTGACTCAAGGCCGAGCAAGTCTGTGGAAAGAATATCGCCGGTAGGTTTGCCGATGGCTGCTCGAACTGCAGCATCAAGTCCGGCGTCAGGGAAGTAAACTATCTCCCCTTGGCCCTCCCCTTCGCCTTCCGTGGATCCTTCTTCATCTCCTTCTCCCTCCCCTTCTATAGATCCTTCTCCTTCGTCCCCGCCCTCTATAAGACCTTCGATTTCCCCTTCCCCTTCTGTAAATCCTTCGCCCTCACTTGCGCCATCGAAATATGCGGCAAAGCTATCGGCGGACGATGCAAAATCATAGTCGGCATTCAGGCTCCAGAAGAGTGCACCCACAAAACCGTTTCGCTCAATGACCAGAAGCTTCTCCTGCACGAAGGTGGGTTGCAGTTCTCCTACTATGACCGGCCGGTCCAAACCAAGCCCGTTAACCGGCGGAAATTCTGTCTCCAGATCTAACCCCATGTTATCATAGTGGTGAAATTGATAAAGATCGAGTCCAAGTCCCTGCCATTGATATGCACTGGCACGATCGCGGCTGCCCAGCGTCGCAAGATGATTGGTATTTGTATGGATGGCTTCCGTGACTTCGGTGACGAATGTGGCCATTTCAGCTTGGGTTACGGCACTTGCATACTCCGGCTCATTGATGATATCCCACGCATAAATGTTCGGATGTCCACCATAGGCTGCAAGAAATTCACTAATGAGCGCGATCAGATCTTCCCGTTCCGTCGTAAGCAATTCCGGATGCTCGCCAACAGTGGAGCCGCCTTCCTGTGATACGCCGTCCGCAATCAGATAATCGAACAGCACCGGCATCAGCATCAGATGGTTTGCGGCGGCCGCGTCCAATAGTGCATTCATATCTTCATAGACAAACTCGTCGAATGACAGGCCAGCATCCTTTGAGAACACAACACCGGTTCTCAGATCGCAGAACAGAAATACGCGCACAAGCCCTGCACCATGTTCGGCAAGTATTCCAAAATCCTCATTCAAGTTGGCGGTGTTTGAACTGAACCCCTCGTGCAACCCACCCCATGGATTGTCTCCCAGATCCCAACCGTAGTGGATCCAGGGGAGGTTGGCGCCAGAATGCCGCTGGAACTCACTCATTTCTACTTCGCCCTCTTCAGATCCTTCACCTTCAATCACACCTTCTGCATTGCCTTCGCCCTCACCTTCGAGTTGGCCTTCACCTTCGGCTTCTCCCTCGGTACTGCTTTCACCTTCTTCTTCGCCCTCTAGTAATCCTTCGCCTTCTGCTGTACCTTCCCCTTCGAAGGATCCCTCTATTTGGCCTTCTGGCATGCCTTCACCCTCAAGTTGACCCTCTTCTATTCCTTCGATAGTACCTTCGGGCTGCCCCTCTGCTTGCCCCTCGAATATTCCTTCGCCTTCTTCAGTTCCTTCAGAAGTTCCCTCACCTTCTAACGACCCTTCACCTTCTGCTATGCCTTCTTCTTCACCTTCCACAGGACCTTCCGCAAACCCTTCTCCCTCTAACATGCCTTCGAATTGACCCTCTAATACACCTTCGCCCTCATCTTCACCTTCAACTTGACCTTCGATGATACCTTCAACGATCCCTTCGGGCTGCCCTTCCACAAGTCCTTCCAGTATGCCTTCTGGTTGACCTTCACCATCACCCTCAACTTGACCTTCAGATGCGCCTTCGCCCGTCCCTTCGGGTTGTCCCTCCGATGAGCCTTCACTTCCGCCTTCGTCGGAACCTTCGCTCACGCCTTCGGCCTGACCTTCGGCTTCTCCCTCAACTTGACCTTCGACGACACCCTCAACGATCCCTTCGGGTTGGCCCTCCAATGCGCCTTCACTTCCGCCTTCGTCGGAACCTTCAGTCATGCCTTCGGCCTGACCTTCCGCTTCTCCCTCGCCACCGCCTTCTCCTTCTACAGATCCTTCCCCTTCCGTACAGGGATCATTTTGACCAGCGCCCGGCGCGAAATTGTCTTCCGTGCCACATAGAGCATGATAGCCATCAAGGTTGAAAAACTGAATAATGCGCAGCAATTCGGATAAGTTGATATGCCAATCCTGGGGATTATAATCACTGTCGTGTGATTCACAACTTTGATCTCCTGGCCCTGGTGCAAAAGTATCTTCCGTGCCCATTTCACAATGCAAGCCGTCAGAATTGAAAAACTGGATGACACGGAGCAATTCTGACAGGCTGATAATTTGATCGCCATTTTGATCGGCGGTGTGAATCGCCTCATTAGCCGCCTGGGCACAACTGGTCAAAATCAAAATCAATTCGGCAAGACAAATCATTACGTATTTCATGTTCCTCTCCTTAGCTGTACGCACTTCGCCTCATTTTTGTTGGTTAGCCGGCATAAAGATTTCGAAGCCCGGCATATTCGTCGTCTTGTGTCGTACTCCCTGGTTAAGCTTTTCCTGATAAGAACTAAATTAAGAAGAACCAGACAGAACCACGGCGGTTCCGCCCGGCACTCTTTATTCCTACTCAGATTTTATTTGTGCGAATTCCAACGTGACGGAATCGATTTCAACGCCATACCCATCGCCTGTTCCTTCGCGGGCAGTGACGGTAATAGTATGGTTTCCGGCTCCTATTGCCACCGATCCCATGACGGGGCTTTGAACAAAAATATTCCAGCCATAGCCGTAGTCGCCGGTGTCTTCGGTTGTAAAAGAACCAACAGGCCTTGAATCGAGGGCCAAATCGATTTCTTCCATTGGGCCGTAGTTGTCATTCGAATATCGTACGGAAACCGTCATATTCGCTGAAGCAGTGGTTGAAAAGTCGATAGACCGTGTTTCACCGGCAAGAAGCCAGACCGTTTGCAGGCCCTGGGCATTTCCCCGCTGTTTAATGCTTCCCTGTCCATAGCCATTTTCTGCCTGAAGGGTTTGGGGAGCAGGCGGACCCGAAAAAAGGCTTTCCATGGCCGCTTCCAGATCGGAGTCGGATTCATTGATGAAGAATACCTTGTCTTGGAGACCTTCCTCGGCCGCTACGGTGTGGTAGTATCCGATAGCCGAAAAGAATCCATTGAGCACGCCCTGCATCGGATTCCAACGCACTATGGACCAGTCATCCGAATTGAAGAGAACCGATTCTGCTGGTCCGCATAACGGATACATCAACCCGTTATTGATCATGTAATCCACCCGGGCATTCGCTGCAAGGATATCGAGCGCTGAAATCATTGCCGCATAGTGCGGGGCGAACCAGGGAAAGCCGAAACCGTCTTCTCCCGTATGAGAGGGATTTGTTTTGCCAACGTGATAGATGGTGAAGCCGTCGGTTGAGACAATTTCCACTGCCGAATGCCCGCCAATAAAAATAGGAGGGTTAAGCAGGCCGATTTGGGCGGCCAATACGTTTAAGCGCTGTTGGAACCAATTGACCCCATAGCCATCGGGGCCAATATCTTGTCCGCCGAAACAGGAGAAAAACAAGCCTGCAAGCTCAGCGATGAAACCGGTGCCGCCATTGACTGGGGGCGCCGGAAGACTGGGCGGCACCGTCTGATACGAGTAATTCTTCGTCAAATCGTTCAATTTGGCTAAGAGCACAATGATCTGCGTTTCACCCCCCCACTCAGTCCAGGCATAGGGGATCAGGTTGCCGGAAGCATCGAAACCATGCGAGATTGCATTGCCACCGTTGGTTACCGCCGCAAAGTCAAGGCTTCTGATCCGGTCCAGGATTTGCGCTTTCTCTTCTGACATCGCCAGCATATCGCAGGCAAAAAACATTGAGACCAAAGCCAAGGCGGTATCTACCGTTGAAATTTCTGAATCCGGATGACGAATAACCTGTCCGTCTTGACTCTTGGTCCAGTGGGGATAAAATCCCGATTCATGCGCCGGCATTGCGAGAAGGCTTTGGACGCATTCCGCCACAAGCGTTTCGGCGTCTTGTGGTTCAATCATATCCAGCCAGCGCCCGCACGCGGTCACCATAGCGACAAAACCAAGGCCGGGAACACTGTCGAAATCACCGATTGGCCAATTTGATCGGTCGCGAACGAGATGCAATCCGGATTCATTGTCGATGCCATAGCAGCGAAAAACCTGGCTTGCGGAAGCAAGAAATGCATAGCGCAACTTGCTCATCTCCGGAACGCTGACGTAAAACCCGATTTCGTCAACGAACAGATCTGAATTGGTTTCAGCCACGAAATTTAGGAGCTTGAACGGCTGAATTCCTTCCGGGATATCCCGTCTGATCTCGACATAGTCATTTTGGTTGAAGTTAGAAATCAGCCATTGTTGGACGAGGATCTCGTCCTCCTTTGGTCCTGTTTTAAATTCTATTTTCCAATCCCCGTGACCCTTGACGACGGCGTACCAGGATTTGATCTTCACCTGGCAGTCCGGCTTAATTGGCCAAGGCAAGGCGGCATTTGGATCCAATAGCAGGTGTCGGCTGTCGGCCGTTTCGTTCATGCTGATCCAGTTTCCACAATACGAGCTTGCAGCATCGACCGTCTCGGTAACGATATGCAGCGCCCCGTTTTCCCAAGCCGCCGTTGCGCTTGGCCCACCGGAGATTATCCCGTTATCGGTTTGTATAGTGGTGTAATATCTCCTGTCCCCTATATCGTTTCGATAAGAAAAATCTTGTACAGGCTGTTTTACGAGATTTCCATTTTCGCAGGGATTGTTTTCACCAGGTTCCGGCGCAAATCCATCTTCGGTGCCGCACTCGGCATGGTAGCCTGCCACGTTATAGAACTGAATCAAACGCAATAACTCGGAAAGGGATATAGTCCAATCGGACAGCGCATAATCACTGTTGTGTGGAGCACAACTTTGATCGCCGAGACCTGGTGCGAAACCGTCTTCGGTGCCGTCCTCACAGTGCAGGCCATCTGAATTGAAGAGTTGAATAACGCGAAGCAGTTCAGTCAGGTTAATCACGTGATCAGCATTTTGATCAGCGGTGTGTACCAGTCCATTGGCTGCCTGGGCATAACCGGTTAAGACCATGGCCACAATGGTGAAATAAATGATTCTATACTTCATGATTTCCTCCTTTCGGATGTGTTTACTACTGAGTTCACATCAACCTTGACCTCTTAACGGGTCATACTTTTTATGCACAAGGACCGGTGTTGCCAGATGAGAGGCAACCACTGGGCCGGTGCCTACAGCTATGCTTGAGCAAACCTGGTGCCAGCGAGCCCATAAAAGCTCCAGGAAGAGCTAAATCATTTCCACGCAATACTTTATGTGCGCTATCGCAGGAGTTCCTCGTGTTGCCGGCCCATCGTAGACACTCCGATTGCCGGACGTTCAGTCTGAAAAACGGACTGTTGGGCAGAAGTCCGCGCATTCGAGGCAAACGGTTGCTCAGACAGCTTGATTCCGAACGCTAGATCGTCCAGGATTTTTTTCATACATATGTTGGCCGCGTACTCAAACTCCGTGCATTCGCGGCAATGCCATGGCAGAGGAATTTCCTGGAGGGTCTGTGGCGCGGCAGCATGCTGTTCGGCGAAGCGGGTGATATCTTCGCCGCTGGTTACGTGATTCACACGAAATTTCCCGTGTTGGAGCGCCGGATGGGCGCGCATACAGCAGGCCCATCGTGTGCCGAAAGGGTCGATGACCGCTTTTAACAGCGGGGCATAGCAGATACCCGCATCGGGCTTCAGGAACTTCTGGACACTTTCCCGGCTGGGGCGGAGACGCATGTTCCCGAGTTTGCCGGATTCCGAGAAAACGTTCAACCGCTGAAAACTCTCATGCAGTTGATCCCGTTGCTGGGGAGTCAGCGGATTGGTTCTCGAATCATTTGCGAGTGCATCATTGCCGATGTCAAAGAAATCGAGTCCCGCCTCTGCCCACATCATAACGGCTTGTTCAATCTCCTGGTAATTAGCGGGGACGGTAAGAAATGTAACGCCGATTTGCGCCGCGGGCTTGCCGGCATCCAACAGATGCCTGCGAATTTGCAGGGCCTCTTTCACGCGCCGTTTGACTTCTTCAAAAATCTGCTGACCGTCGGAGCGGTGCGGCATCTGTACAACAGCATATGTTTGGGGCGTAGCCGCGTGAATGGAGAATCGCAATTGTGAAGCGCGCGCAACAACCATTTCCAAAACATCATGGGTTAGGATATCCGGAACCCCATTCGTATACACACGAACGCACGGTTCGGCAGGCAAATGGCGGAAGACATCGACGGTTGTCTTCGAGGAAAAGGGTTCAAGCCCGCCGGAGAAGTAGATCGCTTTACATCCGTGGTCCACGAAAGCAAAGACCGCCGACAGGATCTGAGCGCTGGTGAGCTTTTGCGCTCCGGCTCCCGGGCAGTATCGGGAGCAGTCCGTATTGAGCGTGGCCTCTCCTTTGCTATAGCAGAAAATGCACGCGCAGGGGCAAAGGGGTCCGGTGTGCAGTTCGAGCACGGAGGGATAAACCGGCTGGTGATTGTATATCGCCTGAATGCATTCGGACGCTTGAAGAACATCGCTCATGACGCGGATACAGTATCCGCAGCCGGGCCCCCATGAATCCAAGCGTTTTTGAATAACGGCGTCATTTTGGATTTGCACAAAAACCGAGCGGATTTCGTCCGGAGCAAGTCCGCAGCTCTCGCTGATGGCACGTGCGTTCAGCAACGGATTCATTAAAAATTGCTCTCTTGCCTTTTGCAGTCGTTCATTCATGGCCTGTGCTCCTTACGTTTTCCCAAAGCATTCAGCTTTTGGATGGGTTTCCGGGTTCTTCAATGGGTTTGAAATAGGGTCTCTTGTTCTCATGTTGTTGAACATTGTTTCCTGATAAGTTGGTGTGGCATCCCATTCTTCAAGGGGGGGATCGAGTCGGGGTGAGTTCCACCGCGGATATAGAGGGATTGGGTTTTCAAAAGAGGGTGTGGTCTGATCGATATAGTCTTTAAATCGCCGCCGTGTATCCGAGTCTCCGGCCAGCAAAATAACACGGAAGGTGAGAACTGTTATAGAGACGATAAACGCAATTTTCAGGATCTTGGCGCGTGCCGGACGCCACAAGATGCTTCGGGATTTCATGCGGTGGTGCAGAGGATTATGCACGGGCATGGCGCAAACGTCATACTGTATGGCCGCCGCGATAAAACCAAGGGCGCCCCAACAGGCCAGCAACGGGGCTCCTCCTCCCGTAAAGAATGGAAGCCAATTTCTACCCGGCGGCAAAGTGGCGGTACAGGATCCGAAGTGGGCGAGTGCAGGCATCAGAAATGAGAGCGTCGTGCCCGCCACGCACAGGCGCGCATAGGGATTACCGGTCTGCCGGGCAAGCCGGAAACCGCTCAATCCAAATAGAGTAAACAAGGCTATGATGATCAGGGCGCCCACGCACCCCAGCTCATATCCGGTTATGGAAAACAGGAAATCGTCGTAAAAGCTTTTGGGAGTGTTCTCGGGGAAAAGCCCAGCCCCCAATCCAACACCAAGATTTCCACCTTGCGCGAAAGCGCCGCTGCAAACCGCCACGGGGGACCAGTTTTCGGCGGAGGTGGCAGAGGTGAGTTGCGGACGTGTGGTTAATATCATTCCTGCGCCAAGCAAACACACCCAGAGCGACGTACAGAAAGCAAGCAGGTTTGACATGCCGGCCAGCCATGCCATGGTCAGTATGGTCAGCACCGATATCATGGCCGTTTCCATGGATCCCGCCATAAAGGATAGACACCCACATGCGAGAGACAGGAACGCTGTTGTGGCAAGGAGGGCGTGCTTTGGATTCATTTCCATACAATGGGAGAGCACGGATATGAAGATAAGAGGGGATAGCATGTAAATTGCCGCTTGCATTTGTTGCTGCACACCTGACTGTGACAGAAGGAAGATCCATTGTCCATCCGAACGGATATGGAGATTGACAAGCAAGTTAATAATGACAAAACCGGCGAGTGCCAACAGCACACCGTGAGCATGGGACATAAGATGGACAAACGGCACTTTAGTGGCCAGACCACCCATCGCCATCGCCGCCAACATGAATCCTAATGCCTTTACGGTATAGGCATTATTTTCACCATCCCACGGATAATTCCCATAAGCCCAAAGTAACCCCAAGGCGGAAAGAATAAATCCGAATACGGCCATTGCCGCCAATTCCCAGGGTAATGTCACCTCCATTTCAAGCCTCGGGTTTGTATTGCCGGGAAGGCGATGGAGACCCCGTGGTTCTCCATGTATTGCCGCAGTCTTTATGCTTTTGGGGCTGCGCGCCGGGAGTTTGGCCAGGGGGTCTATATGTTCAACAGTTGTTGGACGCATTGGTGAGCACCTGATTGTAAGTGTTCGCGGGCTTCCCGGAGTTCATCCTGAGACATGGTTTGTCCGGCCACGAGATCGAGCCGTTTGATATTGGCGAGAATCGGTTTCCAGAGGGGCAAGTGGCCGGTATTCAAGGCTTGCCATCGGACCTCGGTGCGCAGGAATTGATTGAAGTGGTCGGTGATGGTCACATAGGCTTCCAATGCGCCACGGGTTAATGCGGCGAACTGGTTTTCGTTCAATTCCGGCAATTGCTTCAGTAAATGTACAAAGGTTTCATTGGTGTAAATTTTCTGGAAGAAACCAATCAGGTCGTTGTTCAGATTTCGCCGTAATGCGCACAAGTCGATGCTGAGGCACATGTAAATCAATTCAATAACGGATTTAAGGACGGGAATATCGAAGGCTTCGGCCACCATGAATGAAAACCGCTGGTCAACGTGCCAGGCGCCCTGGAAAACACAACGTCCAAGCGTATAGAGGAGGTTGTCGATATCATCCTGCTGTTTTATGTTGAGGACATCGGCAATTTGGTTCCGGAAAGGAGACAGACGGAGGGAGTATTTTCCACGGCCAGCCTCCATGAATTTTACGAACCGTGGATCTTCGAGGGGGAAATCCTTGGAGCGATAGAGGTCTTCGACTTCCAAGCCATAAGTTCCCCAGCAGTCATGATGGGTGCGGGCGAGATAATAAGCGGGCAGGCCATAATCCATGCGCCGGATCTCGAGGTGAACATCATATTGGCCGGTGGTTTTCAAGGCTTTGTTCAATCCTTTTGGCTCCATGAGTCTGGCCTTGTCTTTGCCGTAAGGGCCGTAAAGGCTGAAATTGCGCGCGAGCACCTCCGTCAGATGGCGCAGATCCAAGATATTTCCACCTTCACACGCCAACTTGCTCCGCAGGGTGTCATACGTGCGCATCACGTCCACCATGGCTTCCAAACCACCGGGCTCGTACCAAGTCTTCCGCATGTAATTTGCCGTGCCAAAATACGGACCGCTGTCCTGCCCGCCGTCATCGCCGCTATCCGAGGTTCGCCAGCCCGTTAACATGCTGTTTGAGAACGTTTTCCAAAACATCCAGTGTTTCCTCCGGAAATCAGATCGTTTCTAGTTTCGGCACCGGGTCAAACGGCGCCGTTCGTGAATACAGGAAGCCACATAGCCGCCTATACTTTTGGCCACCTCGTTGGGCTGGCTCATGGCTTGCGCATCAATGACGATGCGTTTGTCGATCACGCCTTCGATGTGTTCTTGTTTTATGGATTGCAAGGCCGCGAGGGTTATGTGCAGGCGCTCTTTCAGATCATTTTTGAATAAGCCAAGCACCCCAGCCACCTCCTCTTCCGCCGTTTTGTTATTGGTGTGGAAACATTTGTTCCAGGCGCAGTCGGAAATGAGGATCAAATAGATCTGGCTGCCTCGGGCAAGTGCGACCGCCTCGTCCAGCATATACTTGAGGGAAAGGGCGTCTGACTGCGCGCCGGTTCCATTGTCGGGCAAAGACGCCACGGCCCGTATTGCCTCTGCGGGATTTGATACGGGCGTTTTGCGCGGGTGATAGATCCATTGAACCAAAGGGGAGCCCATGGTGCAGAATTCATCCTGGCTGTGGTAGAGGGCGGCCAATAACTGCACATTCGCGCGGTGGGCGCTTTGCAGCCATCCTGCGGCGAGCAATTTACACATTTTCATTTGCTCATTGGACAACGACGCCGAGCCGTCGGCGGCTATTAACAGAACCGCTTTCCCCTTTGGGGTTGGCTCCTTGAGAATCCGGTATCGCCGGAAGACAGCCTTTCGGGTTTCCACCAGGGGAAGACGTTTCCCATCCAGGTGTCCGCTGGTGTGCAGACGTTCGATTTGCGGCCGTTCTTCCTCACTGGGATAGAGGTTCTTTCGAAGGGCTTCGGCAATGGGCATGCTTTCCCGGTGTAATTTCCCAACCCGTTCGGGGTCTTCACACAACTCCATAGGGCGATCTTTCAATTGACCCCCGACTTCTTCCCCGTTCAACGAAAATTCCACCGTCTGGCCTTCCGTGGGCGAACCTTCCATAGGCCCCTGGGAAAAACCGCTGGCAGCCAGTTGCTGTTCCAGCAGATCCTCGCGCAAATCTTCCCATTCCGATGTCTGGCCGGACGCCTCCAATGCCGCGTGCTGGAGATCGCTTACCACCTTTTCCATCTCCTGGTGTTTCTTCGCTTCATCATTTGACGCCCCCTCCTCATTGGTTTCTGAGGCATTTAATGCCGTTATAAGGTCTTGCAGGGCGTTGTTCGTGTTGTTATTGCTCGAAAGAATCGGCGGTTGGGGTTGTTCCCAGGGAGGGATTTCCATGGAGGCCGTCTTCTCATCTTCTTGGTCCATGCTGCCATAGCAATATTCCGGCCCGGCGCCCGGAAACTGGGTGGGGGAGCCCTTGGCCGCTTGGCGGACCCGCTTGGCTTCTTCGGGATCCTTGGGGGGGAGCATGGGCACCATGGCATCCATCAGATCCACGGCCCAAGCGGAAAATAACGGGAGGAAGCCGTCTAGTTCAGTTTTGGGAAGAACACAGAAATAGTGCCGGCTGCGCATGGTGAGGATTTTTAAGATTTGCCGGGTCATTGGATGAATCGCGAGAAAATCCGTAGACGGCAAAACATCCCCGTAGAGCACGGCGGCTTCGATAACGTCTTTCAGATAAGTGAACTTTAAGGCGCATTGCGACGCCTGGAACAGGCGATAATGCTCAACATAGTGCAACCCTTCGTATCGTCCGGTTTCTTCAAGAATGGCACGGTTTCCCAGGGCGCTCGCAATTTGCCACCAAGTGGTTTCGCGCGCTTCTGGTTTACAATGCGGATATCGTTCAGCAACCTTCGGTCCGGCCGCAGTCATGATCGCCTTTGCGAATTCACCGCTCAGCGCTTTTGTTTCGAGAAACAATGTATGGCCGAGGGCCGCCAGGGCAGGATTGGGATAACTGGTATAGAAGGCAGACAACTGGGGTTTGACAGCCATATCCCGTTCGGGTTTTTCGCTCTCATTTTTCATGCGATGAATGGCCTGTTGCCCTTCGCGGACAAGGGCGTGGAACTGGATCTGTCCCCGGCAGCGGTAAGACCATGGGGTCAGGGGATCGTAACAACGCGGCAAGGAGACGCCGGCCCATTCTTCTTTGTAACGGACCAATCGCGGGGCATGCTGAATGCCGTACACATATCCGCCCATATCATCACTTTGTCCGATAGTGCCGTATCCCCAGGCGAATCCATTCGTGTTCATAAGAGATCTCCTCCCATCAAGGTATCCGCCCGGCGCCCTTTCCGCAGACCGAACACCTCGCTGAAGACGCCGGCGAGCCGTTCCCGGTCCGAAGGAGACGCGGAGCCGATGAGCGTGACATTCGCCACTTCCTGCACGGACAGGTTGGGCAACGCATGGGCCAGCCGCAGGAATGCAAAATAGCTGTAGAGAGTCGGCGGCGCTACCGTTAAAACGTTCCCCTGGTTGCGCTGCATCCGGATGGCTTGACCCAACTCCACCACCTTCATCACGAGAGCATGGTCCAATGTGGGGAGATGGCCTTCGCCCATCAAATTCAAGATAATCCGCACTTCTTCCTCGGGCAAGAAGTAATTCATGGGAATATTTATGGTGGCCCGCCGCGACAATGCATCGTCAAGGGTGACCAAGGTGTATGTGGAAGTATCCTCAACGTTGTAATTACTGTCGGTAACCCATGCGATCCCGGCGCCGTTCATGAACTGTCCATCCGGCAGCCGGATCATTCCACGGGTAATCAAATTAAGAAGTCCGCCCTGCACCGAGGAACTGTGCACACGGCCCATTTCACGCAGCCAGATAAGGGGATAATGTGTTTCGACAGAAGAAGCCGCTTCCCGTAATGCCCGGATAAGCTCACTTTCTTCGTCATACGTATGACCGTCCACGATGGCGCGTTGCGTATACAGTTCGCCCGGCGTTTCATAAATCATCATTTCAATCGCGAACACTTTCAAAGGACGGTAGGGGGTGTTTTGAACCTCGCACAATGCTTTCCAATTCTCCGCTACCAGGGTGAGCGCTTCGAGCAAGCCGGATTTACCTGTACCGGTTTCACCATGGATATGGATGAATTCACCGTGGATGATTCCCTGTCCCAGGATCTCCAAAACTCGTTTTTGGGGAGCCATGGGGAGGCTTCCGGGAACAGGCCACATTTCGATGGGTTCGTTGGGCCCGGCCAGCGACATTTCTTGTTTCTGCCACAGTCGTGGGATACGATTGGTCATAAGGTACTCCTTTCATTTGCTGATACTTCTTGTAATAGGGCGTGTCCGCCCTCATTTACGACTAATTCCAATGCCGGGAGGGAACCGGCGATTCCATCGCGGGTGAAATGCATGACCGCCCGTGCGGCATGTTGCTGTGCCAGTTCTTGCAAGCCCCTGGCCCCTAAGCTGGCCGCGGGCGCTCCCGTGGCCGACAGGAACCGGCGGGCTGTTTCAGTGGAGGCGTCCACGTGTGCGTGGTGGATGTTCAGACGCCCCAATGCCAGGATGGAGGCTTCCTGCAATACTCTCCGGACAATTTCCGTGCGCACGTCCTCGCCCAATGGTCCAAACAGTACGGGGTCGCCTACCCGCCCCCAAAACGCGGCGGAGAACAATTGCTTTAGTTCACGCCGTGCGTCTTTGCGCACCTCCTCCAATTCAGGGGCTTTTGCAAATCCCATCGGCTGGAAGATTCGTTCATCGCGGCCTCCTGGAAGATTCAATGTGAAAACGAAAATCACATTAGAGCAATTAAACATGTGCCCTTTCGCCGCTTGTGCCTCACCGGTCTGAAGCACCTGAAGAAAAATATCGGTGATAGGCCCCCGCACGGAAGGAACCGCATGGTCGATGTCGCTCACCTCCACCACCGCCCCCTCATGATGTTTAGCGATCTGTTCGAGGCGCCCGGCTTGGTCGCTGTCGATGATCCCCCTGCCACTCCCCAGCATCTGCGACATGGCCGTGTGGTGGTCCGACATCGATGCCGCGTCGATATTGCAGAATGGCACATCCAGCCATCGGGCCAGGAGCGCAGCAAATTCGGATTTTCCGGTGCCCGTGGGCCCCAGCGCGCCCACACGCAGGGGTTGGTAAATGGGGCAAGTCAACGCCTGCCGCCGTAACTTCTCGACCACTTCCTCAATGGCAGTGTCTTGTCCCAGCAGGCGATCTTCGAGGTAGGGGATCAGCCCCGGATCGGTCAGACGATCCAGATAGCGCTTTTGGATGGCTTCGAAACGGCGAACGCGCGGACGTTTGCACACGCCGCCAAAGGTCTCTGAGCAATCAAGAAGACGTTGCGCAAATTCTGAAACATCGCCCGTCATTCCGGGGTGGAGCTTGCCTTCCACGACGCGAACCGCCGTCTGGTGCACCAGACGGCGCGCCTGGCTTCGCTCGATAGGGTCAAGGCACTCCGCCACCTCACGGCGCACCTCATCCATGAAAGCCAAATTCCGCATCGACACCCGCCGGCAGATTTCTTCCACTGCAAACGCGATCAACACCTCAAGATCCGCTTCCGGAAAACGGCAGACGGCGGGATCGTGAGGACTCGGCTCTCCACCCTGCCCTCCGGAGAAAATGTTCTGGAGTGCGCCATAGCTGCCGAAGAAGACCGCTGCACGATTTTCGGCAGCCAGAGAAGAGAGTACATTGATTGATTCGTTAGACACGTCGTAGCGGTAGACCCCGATGCGCAGAATGCGGGCGGGCACGGCCACAAGTCCCGGCGCGTCGAATACCAGGTGAAGAAGTTGTTCCGTATTCAGGGACATTTTCTTCACCCTCCCGAGCGTTTGGCCCCGGCATTGGTTTAGCGCCGACGATATAACACTCAGCGCGAGGGATTGTTCGAGCGGCGTTTCCGCCGTGACCCCTGCACTGACCCCGCCCATGAGCAGGTCCGCCGCCCCGGCGGCCCACGCGCCGGGTTCCCTCGCGTTTCCTGCCCCAGCATCCCATGGGAGTATCGGGGTCAGCACATCCACAAATTTCTGGTACTTGGCCTGCAACGCAGCCACGTCCAGATCCCCTGTATGGGGTGGGCAAAGCGATTTTGTCCAATCTTTAATCCGGCTGATTTGCCGGCGAAGCATGACTTCCCGGGACGGGCTCAGGTCATCGCCATGGATCAGACGGGTCAACTGTAAGGAAAGGCCGGTATCGATTTTTTTGCTGGACCAATTCCAATGGGCGCCCAATTCTCCTATAACGCCCGAAAAATCGCCGACAGACATAAAAGAACCTGCGGGGAAGATTTGCAGGAACAATTTCGCTTCGCCGGAGGGAAGGGTTTCCACAGACATCTCAACCCCCGGCTGTCCTGAAAAAACATACGACATTGCACCGGCAGCGTCCGTCTGTCTTATCGGTGCGCCAGCATCCGGCCAGATTTCTTCTAGCATCCCCACAACGCGCGGGATCATCCGCGGGGACGAGCTCTCATTAAAAATACTCCGGCCGCCAATAGTTTCGTCCTTGTCGATGTGTTCTTCCATTGCTATCCCGTCCATTCCGTTTGGCGTACAGCAGTCTCTTCCGGAGGTACTGTCGGCCAATTAGTAGTCCATGGTGCATGCAGTACGCTTGGAATGGTTGCGGCCAAGCAGTGCATGCGCACATGCGAGGATATGAGCAATCCAAATGCCAATTGCTGCGCGGCAGGGTTATTTGGTTCTAACTTATTCCCCCACAATGTCTTGTATTTTCAGTGGCGCTTTCCTTTTCCCTTTGCATCGTGCCCAAAGCACTCTGATTATCAGATTTACAGGTCCGAGAATCGGAGTATGTCCCTTATGATCAAGCAGCGGTGTAAAAAGGCTGTAAAACAGGTAAACAGTTTTTATCACATGGTTTATAAGTAATAAGGGAGGGGGTTCTTTACATTGGCATGGGCATTGCTCTTTGGCATGACAGTGATTTCGAACTGTTTGGAACAACATGGAAAAATGTAAGGAGCTGATCATGAAAAAGGGAATCATGCCAAAAGTGACGATGGCGAATATCGCGCTGATTGTCTACGTGCTTTTCTATGCGGGCAATGCCGAGTATTCCAAAAAGACAGTTCATGCGGGTGTGCCGGACTATATGTCTGTGCTTGTTGCCCCGATGGATATTTCTTTAATTGACAAAACAAAGAGTGCACAGCCCGCGATTGACCCCGCTTTATCGAAAACGCCTGGGACTAAATTGGAAGATAAAGGCGCAAGCGCGGTCTTTCACAGCGCCGATCAAGACGGCGACTATCTGATTAATCTGACGGAGCTGCTGCGCGTCATTCAGTTCTTCAACTCAGGTGGTTTGCACTGCGCCGTGAATCCGGAGGAAACCGAAGATGGGTTTGTTCCGGGAGCGGGCGGAGATCAAAATTGCACACCGCATAATAGCGACTATAATGCACAGGATTGGATCATTAATCTGGCTGAGCTGCTGCGTTTGATTCAGTTATATAACTCCAGCGGGTATCATGCCGAATGCGGTACGGAGGACCAATTCGGGCCGGGGCTTGGCGAAAATTCGCCCTGTATGGAAGGTGAAGCTGACACCACCCCTCCGGTTATCGATATGAATAACGGTGATCCCATGTACTGGGAAGTCGGCACGCCGTTTATTGATCCGGGCGCGACGGCTTTTGACAACATAGACGGCATATTGACGGTGACCGTCACTGGCGAGGTCAACACGTCGGTGCTTGGGACATACATCATCACCTATACCGTAACGGATTCTTCCGGAAACACGGCGACTGTCACGCGGACCGTCATTGTGGCCGATCAAACGCGGCCCGTAATAACACTTGCCGGCGATAATCCCCTGGCGTGGGAAGCGGGCGTTGCGCCGTTTATTGATCCGGGGGCCACAGCCTATGACAACTATGATCACGATTTGACCGGCGCGATAATCTTCACCGGCAGCGTAAATGTCCAGGAACCCGGTTACTACACACTAACGTATGAGGTGGCCGACACCTCGGGCAATACCGCCAGTTTGACCAGGTCTGTCCATGTAGCGGATACCTTGCCGCCCATAATTAGTCTTATGGGTGATAATCCAATGACTTGGGAACTGGGTGAAGCATTCGTTGATCCGGGGGCTACAGCGCTGGATTCGTTTGAAGGGGATGTTTCTTCAAGAATTTTGGTGACGGGCGTGGTCGATAGTGATCATGCCGGCGCATACACCCTGACGTATACGGCCAGCGACATGTCGGGCAATGCCGGTTTCACGACGCGCCTGGTTAATGTAGTGGATCTTGATCCGCCGGTGATTACTTTAATTGGCGATAATCCGCTCATGGTCAATTTCATTTCGGGCGCATATGCCGAGCCGGGTGCGACGGCGGCCGATTTTGCAGATGGGGATGTTTCGAGCCGAATTGTCATTTCCGGATCCGTGAACCCGATGCAAACGGGCGATTATACAATTACCTATTCGGTAACGGACAATGCCGGTAATACGGCTGTGGCAACCCGGACCGTTGTTGTTTCATTGACGGAATTCACATCATCGGCTGATCTTGGCGGGGTGATTCTCGGAGATTGCGCGGGCTACAGTGAAACAACCATCGCCATTGATCCGCCGGACAATGCACATTTCGGTGTACAACTGGCCGGCGGCGCTTTTTATCTCAAGCAGGAAGGCGGGGTTTGGCAGGCGGAAAAATTGACCCGGACTCCAGCGCCGTACATTTCCGGCGGCTATTTAACCTTATTGCTCAAGGACGGCTACCCGTATTTGTATGGTACGGGAGTGGGTCCTGGAGCCGGGGAGAATTTTGTCGAAGCCACGAATGCCGGCGGCGCTTGGGTCCAACGGATAATCAGCAGCGCGGGCAGTGTCGGTTTGGAATGTGACAGTCTGATTCTAAACGGCTCTATTTATACAATCTCGTGGCAATGGCTGGGCGCTCAGGATATTGTCATAAAGATTGATGGCGCCACCATCACCCCGGAAGTTTTGGGCAGCGGAAGTTGGCTGAATCACAATATTGTCGCGGACCAAGCGGACAATCTTCATATCCTGGCAGGTTCCAGTCACTGGACGAATGAAACCGGCGCTTGGGTGAAGACAAGCTTTCCTTATGGCTACAACGATGAATCCGCCTCCATTCTGCCGACCGGAGAAATTGTGGTTTTCAATGAACTGTATGGGCTGGCACGATACTCGGACGGCTCCTGGACGCTTGAAGATATAACACTGCTTGCCATTCCTGATTATGACGGCTGGAACCGGACAATCGATGAAGACAGCCTGGCGGTCGGGCCGGATGGCGCCATCTATGTGATAACCGTTATATCGAATTATGGCGACAGCAATAAGAAACTGGTGTTTTTGACTGACGCGCGGGGCAGTTGGGAAGGCCGGGAACTTGATCGGTGGGTAAGCTCAACGACACAGCGGGGCCCTGCGGTATCGTTGGACTCGGCCAGCAATGTCCATGCCGTTTATGCTGATACCGAAGCGGGCAAGACCAAGTATCTGATCTTTTCTCCTTTGGATTTTCTTGCCAGCGGGGAAGGAAACTTGGCCAAACCGGTTATCACACTGACGGGGGGCAATGTTGTACGCATCCCCGTGGATGGTACATTCACGGAAGGTTTCACCGCCATGGATGCAAATGGCAATGATCTGACGGCCCAGGTGGTGGTAACCGGCAGCTACGATCCGGCCACGCCCGGCCGTTACACCCTGACCTATACGGTCACCGACGAATACGGCAACACTGCCACCACCACGCGCAGAATTGAAGTAGGTGTTGGCATGGTGATTACCTATTCGCCTCCGTATGGGTCCTTTGATAATATCGCCGGATATGTATATGGCGTAGAACCCAGTGCGGCGGTGGTCGCTGGTCTGAATGAACTGGATGGCAACTTCTGGGAAAAGCCCTGGGCCAGCCAGCCGTATGTCACCATCAATGCCGATGGCGCTTTCTACTTTGACTACACGACCGGGGGTAGCGATCAATACACGGAAAAGATCCATCTGTTCCTGATCCCCGCCAGTTCGATTCCTGATATTCCTGAGTGCCTGCCCTGCTATAGTCTGCCGGAATTTCCAACGCAACTGGATTACAAGGTTGTTGATCGGACACAACCGGTTCGTACTATCTCGGCATTTGGTGATGATTGGGAAGTCAAAGGACCCAATGATCACACCATGGGTCCAGGTCCCAATTACTTCTCGGATGCGGAAGATGCGGTGTGGGTAGACCTCGATGGTCATGTACATTTGACCATACAGGGAGAGGATTGCACGGAAATAATCAGCCGGCAGACTGTCGGATACGGCACGGTTTCCTTTGTGGTGAAGGGCCGGACGGATTTGTTTGATAAAAACGTGGTGTTTGGCGGATTCACGTGGGATCCATTTGCCAGCGAGTCGTTCTTCCGGGAAATTGATGCCGTGGAAATCTCTCAGTTTCACGATCAGGCGGAAGTGACTCTTCATCAAACCATTCAACCTTGCAGCAAATGTGAACTATGCACGGGTCATTGCTATCAGGCCCCATTCGCGTTGAACGATGAGGACGATAGCATCACGGTCTACATGACGTGGCAGCCCGGATATGTTGAACTGCGCTCTTATTATGGAAGTTTCGACCTGATGAATCTTCCGCCGCTCTCGGAGTTGATCCTTAAAAGCGAATTCTCAGGCAGCATGGTGTTTGAACCGGGACTGGAGAATTTCCGCTTCAACCTATGGCTATTTAACGGGGAATTGACTACGACCGGCCTGGATTATGAGGTCGAAATCACAAATTTTACGAAACAGACCGAGGTCATTGATTGGGATGATCTTGCACCAGTGATCAGCATAATCGGCGATAACCCCGCCTATGTTGAGGCGCCAAATGCGTATATGGATGCAGGAGCGGAGGCGATAGACGATATTGACGGACCCGTTGCGGTTCAGGTTTCACACAACGTTGATTCCAACGTGCTTGGCACGTATATGGTCCAGTACACGGCGGCGGATTCCTTTGGCAATGTGGCCACTGCCACCCGGACCGTGATCGTGCGCGACACCACTCCGCCCGTCATTGTGATCAGCGGGGCCAACCCATTAATCATACCGGTCTTTTCACCTGCGCCTGATCTGGCCTCCGACATAACAGTCAATGACAGTTTTGAAGGAAACCTCTGGGATCGCCTGGTCATCACGATTACGCAGCAAGCCAAGGCACTGCGAAATTTCTTTTAAAAATGTTGTTTTAAACGAACCTGCCGTGCCGGCAACAGCACGGCAGGCTGCGTTTATTAAGGTTTTTGACATTAATGCGCTTTTGAAACGGACGTTTGCCGTCCAAGTCTTGGTATAGGAAGTTCGCCAGTTTGCGATAAGCCAGTATATTGGATAGACTTTACGAATCAGCTTTGTTGATTAAAGGGACGTGAAAGAAGGGTTTCCCATGAGCACTATTCAAGCACTCGTAATTAAGGTGAAAGGACACTCTGCCGTCCGGTGGGCATTTCCCGTTGAGGAGAATATGTCTATCTCCATAGGCCGGGACGGAGGACAGCAGGGAATGGATGTTACCATACCTCAAAACCTGAAGGAGGCAGACACTGTTTCGCAACAGCATGCGCGGATCCTCCGGCGCGGGAATACCTATTGGGTTGAAGATCTGGGGTCCACCAATTTTACGTACATGGATGACAGGGCAGTGGTTTCGTTTCGGGAGATCGTATTGCCCTGTGACAAATTGCGGCTTGGAAATCTCGAGTTGTCTGTTGAAGAAAAAACGCTGAGGGAGGGGGAATTGAAGGAAGCGGTGCTTGTTCATCGGAAAACTGCTTTGAAAAAAGCCGTGTTGTCCACCCGGAATGTGTTCATGGTGCCCGAAGACTGGCCTGAAATTGACAAAGAAATCAGGTGGTCCTCCGCCCTGGACCAGGTTTTGCAAACCGTCCGCGATGTTAAAGATCCTGATGCCGCCGCCGTCCGCGTTGCGTCCATTGTGGCGATCTACGAACGGGCAAAGAACGCGGTTATCCGGGTGCATACGGACATAAGCGAACTTCCGGACATTCTTCGCAATTGCGGAATTGACGCGCCTGACGCCCATGCCAAAATTGCACGAGAGCGCTTGAGAGACGAGCGTTCCCCGCAGGAGTGCATCTGTATACCCTTCTCGTCCTTTGTCATGTATGCACAGACGAGTATTTCCTGTTCAATACAAACCCTGAACCTGTGCGTAGTCCATTTCGGAAAAGCATCGAACTTTGTTTCCACCGAAAGGGCCACGCAGTTGATCATGCTGAGCCTCTCGCTCCTGGATACGGTCGCCAGCGCCTGGCATAGCATTAAGAAATCCCAGGAAGCAGTGAAAAAAAGCCGCTCTCTTCAACTTCCGGACGAAGTGAAGCGGCTCTGTGATGAACATCAGTACTGGGGGGAATCGCCCGCGTTTGTAAAAATGCTCAAAGATGTTTCCAGAGCCGCCGAAACGTATTTTGTGCCTGATAAAATGGGGCTGCCTATAATTCTTCTTACTGGAGAGACAGGTGTGGGCAAAACCAAATTGGTTGAAGTTATCCGCGAATTATCCGGTAGTGCCACTAAACCTTATGTCACGCAAAGTGGATCTGTTCTGGCTGGTATGGATACGACACACCTTAGATCCGAACTTTTTGGGCATGAAATAGGCGCCTTCACAGGTGCTACAGAACAGAGAAAGGGGTTATTTGAACGGGCCAGGAATGGTATTTTGTTTCTGGACGAGATTGGGGTGTTGGACCAATATGCTCAACAAGTATTGCTAACGGCGATCACTACCGGAGAGTTTACGCGCCTTGGGGGATCGTCAACGCTTGTCACAAACTGCTACGTTATTCTTGCCACAAACAGCAATCTGGAAGAAATGGTGGAACGTAAAGAATTCCGCCGAGATCTATTTGCGCGCATCAGAACATGGTCCTTTGAAATTCCCCCACTATGGAAACGCCCCGACGATATTAAAATTATCGCCCAAAAATATATTGAATTCCTCTATGACAAAAAGCCGAAGAAGCACCTTTCACCCGCACTTCTTGAGATCCTTATGAAATATAATTGGCCCGACAATATTCGCAGCCTTGTTGACAGTTTAGACTTTGCCTGTAGATTTAGTGAAACAGACGAAATTGCCTTTTGTGACCTGCCGCCGGATTTGCAGGATAAAATAGCCCGCCGCGTAATGGGGAATACAGCGGACGAACCCCAAACCAGCATGCCGGATGGTTCGAGTGGCGGATTCCCAACAATGAAGGAGGTGGTGGCGGAGGTGGAACGGAAACACATAATCGCGGCTCTGGAACGAACCCATGGCAATGATGAAAAAGCCCGTACATTGCTCAAGCTTTCCAGAAGCACCTATTATGACCGTACGAAGAAATTTGGGCTGCGGGAAAAGCAGGAACAATGATTCCGATTTTCAGAGTGTTGTCTGATTATCAGAATTGAATTCTGCAAATTAGAGTGATTGAGACACATGAAGTACTTGTGTATAGTGAGATGGTGTATTGTAAATCATTGCGGGGGAATGGGTTGATGATGTTTGGGACCAGCCGGAGATTTTGGCGCGGCAGTTGCTGTTGCGGTTATGGTGAACATGTTTATCGTATGGAATGAAGAGACCGCAAGAAGTACAGGGAGGGAAAGAATGATGGATGCGCGTTTGATGGAGGGAAAACACCGGAGGAGGGCTCCTTCGAGGCAATCGGACCTTACATCAAGGAGGACATCATATGAGTAGATATGAACAGGGTCCGGGCGGAGGGTTTGGCGGCGGCAGACATATCAGCCTCACCATGCCGGATTTGCGCGGCACCATTACGTTATGGATTATGGGTATTTGCGGGGGAGTCTATGTGGTACAGATGCTATTGGACCAGGCCGGACTGGTTTCCGCCGGGACATCAACGTTGGTGTTGGGGCTCTCACGCGTGGGACTGTCGAAAGGCTGGATCTGGCAGTTGGTCACATCGCCGTTTCTCCATTCCAACGTGGCGCATCTAGTGTTCAACATGGTAACGCTGGCGTTCTTGGGCGTGGACATCGAGCGATGGCTGGGGCGCAAACGGTATATCGTGTTCAGTTGCTGTTGCGCTCTGGCGGGCAGTGCCGGATTTCTGGCGCTTACGGGGCCTCGTGCCGTGGGCGTAGGATACTCGGGCGTGTTATATGGAATTCTCGTGGCGGCGGCGATGCTGTACCCGAATCGCACTATTTTAATATTTTGGCTGTTCCCCATGAAGATGAAGTGGGCGATGGCGCTTCTGGGCCTGATGGCGTTATTCGCGGCTTTGGAACCAAACCAGAATGGCATTGGTCATGCAGCGCATTTGTTCGGCGCTGTTGCGGGCTATGCCTTCATCAAATTCATGAGCCGCCCCCGTGCCCGCCGGAACCCTCCCTCAGATGTTAATGCTTTACTGAAGAAAAAACTCCCTAAGCTGAAGATACCGAAGAAATTGTAACAGGGCATTGATTCCAGGCGAAATGACGTGGAAAGGACCGGATGATGTTTACTGAAAAAGCGACAAGCATTGTGGAACTGGCCAAGGATCGGGCGTTTTCGCTGGCAAGAGACTGTGTGGACCTGGAATCGATCCTCGCGGCTATGGGAACCGATTCGGAGGCCGGGGTGCGGTTGGCCGATTGCCTGACCAACGGTGACACCACGGATTTGCGCGGGCGGTGCCCGGAACTCGGGCGGCCTGCGCCGTGTCCGGGAAAGATGGAACCGGACCCGGACCTGCGCAGTGTGCTGGAAACGGCACTGAAACTGGCGTCGGGAGAAGGAGTGCCTGACCGGACCCACCCGGGGTTTATCGGTCTGGAACACCTTGTGTGCGCGGTGGCGATGTCGCGCGTGGCGGTGGAAATACTCGGCGAAGGATTGGCGCCTTTGCGGCAGGACGAAGCAATCAAACTGCTTTCCGGTTGGCTAAGCGATCTGGAGGGGAGCTATTCCCTGGGCGATCTTGTGGGGCGCTTGCGCGGGCTTCGGGCCGACCTGATGAGTAAGGTCTTCGGGCAGGACCATGCCGTCCAGGCGTTCGTGGAGGGCTTGTACAACTCCCGCGTAACGGCTGTGGCGGACAAGAGCCGCAAACGTCCGGAGGGCATCTTTGTCTTTGCCGGTCCGCCGGGCGTGGGGAAGACGTACATGGCCGAGTTGTGCGCGGCCCATCTTGAGCGGCCTTTCCGCCGTTTCGATATGACGGCCTACACCGATCACCAGGCCCATAACGACCTGGTGGGGTTTGCACCAAGCTATCAAGGCGCACAACCCGGCCAATTGACAGGCTTTGCGCATTCCAACCCGAATGCAATCCTGCTGTTTGATGAAATCGAAAAAGCCCACCTGAACACGATGCAGTTGTTTTATCAAATCCTTGACGCGGGCCGCCTGGAAGACAAGTTCATGAAGAAAGACGTGGCGTTCCGCGACACCATCATCATCTTTACGACGAATGCGGGCCGATCCCTGTATGACGATCCCAACCGCATGGGGATCGGCACGGCCAACGCCACGTATCATAAACGCACTATCCTGAGCGCCCTGGAAAATGAGAAGAATCCCAGCGACGGCCGGCCCTCCTTCCCGCCCGCTATCTGCTCACGGCTGGGACAGGGCTACCCCGTCATGTTCAACCACCTCGGTGTGAATGAACTCGAAAAAATCGTCAATGTCGAAATGAAGCGGGTGGAAGCCCTGCTCGAGCGGCAATATTTTAAATCGTTCCGCCATGAGGGAAGGCTCCCGATCTCGCTGGTATATCGCGAGGGCGCCCGTGTGGACGCGCGCCAATTGCGTTCCGAAGCGGAAAAATACGTCAAAGCGGAACTATTTCGTTTTTGCAGCCTGTATGCCCGTGATCGCATCGAAGAGGTGCTGGAAGATATCGATGAGGTGGTGTATTCCGTAGGGTTTCCGGATACACCGGAAGAGAAAACCATTGAAGAACTCTTCCAGCCCGTGGATCGGCCCAAGGTTCTGTTGGCGGCCAATACAGCATTTCTTGATGCCTGCCGTACGGGTGTGACGCAGTTTGACTGGCTCCATGCCGAGACCCCTTCGGAAGCCATCGAAAAACTTGCCGTGGATGATGTGGATTTCATTCTTTTGGACTTGTGGCTCGGCAGCACCGGGGCCGCATCAGAAAATACCGCGGATTATGTGGCGCTTGAAGCGCGGGAGCTGGACAGCGGGCGGGAAATGCTCAAGCGGCTGCACGAACGCTTTCCGCTCATCCCGGTATATCTTCTTTCATTCGTACAGCGGGACGCGGAAGCCGCCACACTGGAATCCGATGAAAAAGTCATTTCTTCAAAGGAGGAGATTCTCGCCACCCGGCCTGTTGATGTGAACTATCTTACGGACAGCAAACATCCGTTTGAAGACGAAATCCTGCACCGCCCCATTGACGATGAATTGCTGTTGGCGTGCATTCGCGCCGGCGGGGCGCGCGGGCTGGTCAGCACGGATTTCGGCGTGGGCAGGCGCGGCTGCAGCGCGAAACGCGCCCAACAGTTCGAGAAAAGTTTGACGGCCATTCACCATCGTTTATATCGGGAGAAAAAAGCGCGGGCCCTGGCAAGGGAGCGAAAGGTGCTCTCGTTCGACACAATTGCCGATCTGGATCGCGATGCGCGCACGCTCACCTTCCGCTTGCGCAACTTCCGCCTGGCGCGTGCCTTGGATGCATCCGATGCCGGTGAAATGATCGAAGATGTCTCCCGGCCTGCCACGCGTTTTGACGACGTCCTCGGGGCCACGGAGGCCAAAACCGCCTTGCAGTTCATCGTGGACTGGCTACGCAATTCCAAAAAATACCGTGCATTGGGATTGCGGGCGCCGAGAGGAATTTTGATGACGGGGCCTCCGGGCACCGGCAAGACCATGCTGGCCCGCGCGGTGGCGGGGGAATCGGATTGCGCCTTCGTCGAGAAATCGGCCTCTTCTTTCGTTACCATGTGGCAGGGAAGCGGACCGCAGAATATCCGGGACCTTTTTGCCCGGGCGCGCCGTTATGCTCCGGCTATTGTGTTCATCGACGAAATCGACGCTATCGGCAAGGAACGCGTGGGCGGCCCTTCCTCGCGCGCACAGGAAGAAACCCTCAATGCGCTGCTTACGGAAATGGACGGATTTGCCGCCGACACCGACACCAGCCCCGTGATTGTGCTGGCGGCCACTAACCTGGAAAAGGAACTGGACGAGGCCCTCAAGCGCCGCTTCGACCGCACCATCGAAGTGGATAAGCCGGACCGTGAAGCCCGCCTGACCTATCTAAAGAGAACCATGGCGTCACGGCGCGCCGCAAATGTCGCCGAAGAGACGCTTAACCGCCTTGCCGGACAAACCGCGGGCATGACCATTGCCAACCTCGAACGAATCGTTCAGGAGGCCGGCGTCATGGCGGCGCAGGCCGGGACCAGCATCAGCGATGCACTGCTGGAGGAAGCCTTTGAGAAGGCGCGCATGGGCGTAGCGAAAGGCGCGCCCGATCCGGAAATGCTCAAGCGCGTGGCCCGGCACGAGTCCGGCCACACCATGGTTGCCTGGCGCGGCGGCAATAAACCCGTGCAGGTCACCATTGTCGGCCGGGGCGGCGCGGGCGGATTCATGGAACGTGAAACGGACGAAGAACGACTCCTCTATACCAAACCGGAGATCGAACAGCTCATCTGCGAAGCCATGGGCGGACGCGCCGCGGAAATCGTCTATTACGGCGAAGAAGACGGCCTCTCCACGGGCGTCGGGAGCGACCTGCGCCACGCCACGCAATGGGCCGTGCGAATGATTCAGGAATTGGGCATGACCAGCGATATGGGACAAGTCGCCGTGGGCGACGTCACGGGCAATCGCGGAGGCGATGGCCCCCTGAGCGCCGAAGTCACCCAACAGGCCCGGAAAATTGTGGACGAACAACTCAAGAGAGCCGTAGCGCTCCTCAACGAGAATCGAGCCGCTCTGGACGCACTGGTCGAGGAACTCTTGAAAAAGAACCGCCTGACCCGCGAGGAAATGGAGCCAATACTCGATGGAGAAAAATAACCGGACAGATGACATGAGTCTTTTGGGGTATCAAATGTTGGATTTGATAGTCGAAGCATTCCGAGTGCGATAGTGAGAATTATCAATGGGCACCATGGATAAAATCATAGTTTGGGATAGGGACCGGAGGTTATTCGGAGGACTGACAGGAAAGGGGATCTCCTATGCCGGCTGCTGCTGATCTCTTCCAACTTTATGCGTTTGGCGCGACGGATGTTGGCCGCCGACGCGAGGCCAACGAGGACGCTTTCTTTGTCTCGGAAGAGCAGGGGTTGTTCATCGTGAGCGACGGCATGGGAGGCGCACCGGCGGGAGATCTGGCGTCTGCGGCGGTCGTGCAGACGCTGCCGCTGCAGGTGGCGGCGAAACGCATGGCATGGATCCTGGGCAAAGCACCTGATCCCCAGAATGTTGGAGAAGGCCTTGTGCAGGCGATAGGCTATGTAAACGACATGCTGCTGGAGAAAACACGAGGCATCCCGGAGAGTGAAGGCTTGGGCGCAACGGTAGTGGCGGGGTTATACGCGGGACAAGGCGTTCTGGCGGTGGCGCATTTGGGCGACAGCCGGGCGTATCTGCTGCGGAATGGATATTTTGAACTGCTAACGAACGACCACACGATGGCCAACATGCTGTTCCGCGCGGGACGGATCAGCCGGGATGAACTGCTGCGTCATCCGGCCCGCCACGTTCTAACGCGCCACATAGGCATGGACGATTGCCCGGCCGCGGACATTGGGTTGTTGCCCCTATCCGCTGGCGACCGCATCCTGTTTTGCAGTGATGGCCTGACCGGCATGCTCCAGGACGAAGAAATCGGAACCATTCTGACGAATAACAAGGATCGGGAAGAAGCCTGCCGCCATTTGATCGCCCGGGCAAATGAGGAAGGCGGGGTGGACAATATCACCGTTGTTATCGTGGACGTGGAGGGACCGGAACCATTCGCTGAACAACGCTCCCAAAAGATCGTAGTCCGGGAGAGCATCGGGCAGTCGCTGGCGGGTTCACACGAAGAAAAGAAACAGGAAGAAGATGCCTTTTTACAACTATAACCAGAAATTGATCGGAAGGTTGAGGCATGGAAAGTAAAGTTTGTCTCGAAGTTATTGAAGGCAGTTGCAGAGGACAACGCTTCGAATTCGGCGAGCAGGATACGTTCATGATCGGCCGAAACCCCGACTGTAATTGCATCGTGAAGGGGGATAACACCTTCTCGCGTCATCACCTGTTCTTAGAGATCAACCAGTCGAATGTTACATTGAAAGATCTGGGAAGCTTGAACGGCACGCGTATCAATGGACGGCCTATTTATGACGGGCGGGGAAAAGACATCCACCCAGAGGAAGCGGTACCCAGCCCGCCACAAGGATTGCGGGATGGCGATCGCATTGAAGCGGGCAATAATGTCATGATCTTGCATATTAATGGCCCGGCGGTGTGCGTGGATTGCGGCCAGGAAATCCCGGCAAAGGACAAGAATGCCTGTGAATTCATCAATGGGGCTTATCTTTGTCTGGCCTGCCGCAAGCGTGAGGATGAAAAGAATAAGCCGGCTAAACCTCAAGAAGACGCAAAACCTGAAAATGTTCGTATGAACGTGAAGCAACGCGAGATAGCGGAACAGAACCCGGCAGCCGTGCTGGAGGAGTTGGTCCGGGAATTTCTCAATGTGCAAAGTGGCCGTGGTGATATACCGGAGATTCAGGGATATACAGAGTTGAAACGGATCGGCGCTGGAGGGTTTGGAATCGTATACAAGGCCAGACGGAAAAGCGATGGCGCAACCGTGGCTCTGAAAACCATGCTTCAAACGCGAAAACCGGACAGAAGAAAAGCCCTGCTCTTCGAACGCGAAAAGGAAATCATCGGGCAGCTTAAACACCCGAATATTATTCGGAGCGCATCAGGCGGAATTTGGAACGATATTCATTTCATTGAGATGGACTTTGCGGATGGCGGCAGCATATGGGACATGATGGAGAAGGGGAACAAGCCGATTGATCTCAAGGTGGCAGTTCCTCTACTCCTGCAAATGCTTGAAGGGCTCGCATATGCCCATGAAGTGGAACTTACGGTAACCACGGAAAAGGGCAAGAAGAAACAGACGGGTGTCATTCACAGGGATTTGAAACCACCGAATGTCTTATTGGCGCGTGAAGGCGGCATTCTCGTGGCCAAGTTGAGCGATTTCGGTCTAGCCAAAGCATTCGGAGCGGCCGGCTGTACACAGGGAGCCCTTTCACAAACAGGTGCGGCGTGCGGCACACCCCCTTATATGGCCCCTGAGCATGTGACCAATTACAAATACATAAAGCCTGCCACGGATGTTTTTGAAATGGCGGCAACGATTTTTCATATGATCACAGGGCAATTTATCCGGCCCATGCGGGGTCAGGATCCGTTCAAATGCGTGGTGGAAGTGAAACCGCGAAGAGTTCGTGAATGTATGAGTGGATGCCCGAAATCATTGGCCGACGTTTTGGATACCGCACTGGCTTGGGATGAAAAAGATCGTTATCCCAATGGCCGTATGTTTTTAAATGCAATGGAAAAGGCACTATAACAAAGGAAATACACAATATGGACCTAGGCATATCCTTACAGATTTTGTGGCCGGTGGCGGCGGAGGAAGCCCTTGCAGGCGGGGCAGAAGAAATAGAACCGGGCCATATCCTCTGCGCGGCGCTTAAGGTGGTCGAGATTGATCCATCGCTTTTTCGGGACGCCCTTCCCAGTCCGGCGCTTCTGGACCGCCTCAAAGATGAACTGCAGGCGTTATCCGAAACATTTAACCGGAAAGGCATCCAGATTCCAGAAGGTACGACAGGATTCCGCCGGGATCTCCGGTTGTTTCTACGAAAGGAAAATAAGGGAAACCTGACAAACCGGTCTGGCATCATTCATCGTTCGGAAAAAACGAAAACCGCATTCACCAAGGCGGAGGATGCGGCCCGCAAGCATGGAGAAAGAGAGCTTGGCACCGCCTGGGTCGTCGATGCGCTATTCGAAAACCCGGATGAAGAACTTGCCAAGGCGCTCATCCAATTCGGCGGCGTCTACTTGGATGTTCAGTCCATCACGCCGGGGGAGGCGGAAAAATGGATTGATGAACTCGGCAGCGACCTGACCCAACGGGCGCGCGAGGAAAAACCGGATATTGCCAGAATTGCCGCCGTCCGGCACGATGCGGTATGCCGCGTGCTTGCTGAAAAATTATTCCCCGGCGAACAGGGCAAACCCCGCCCGGCCCTGCTGGTGTCACGCGGAACGCGAACGTCCGCCGCGCTCGTCCGGGACTTGTCCATTTGGCTGATATCCAATGAACCACCCGGTGGAATACGGCGGGGGCGCGTTATTGAGATCAACGCGGATGCACTTTTGAATCGTAACGGCGAAACATCCCCTGAAGTGCGTCTGGAAGAGATATTCCGGTACGCCAAGGAGTGGAAAAACATGGTGCTGTTCTTTGACAATGCTCACCGGTATCTCGCTCCGAAACCGGCCAACAGCGCCGTTCCCCGCCGATTGCGCGGGCTGCTGAAAGAACATAACGTTCCCTGCATCCTGGGAATGACGCACCAACAGTACGAGGCCGCCTCGGATGCACTTTCGGAATGGAGCGGCCTCCTCAAACCGTTATGGATTCATGATATGAATCCCGATTTCCAGCTATGATCCACGAATTGATTAACTTAGAACGCACTGTACCTCTTAACGCAGGGGGACAAAAAGCTAGTGTGACCGTCGGACAATCCATGAAAAGAGAATTGGATGAGTCCATTTTGAGATGGCAGGTTGTAAGACCTGATGAAATGGGAATAAAGTGAACAGAAGAATACGAAAGCGGGGACGCAGGCTTGGCGATAGGCCTCATGCAGGGTGCCAGCCCGACACGGCCCGCACGTAACTTCAAGAAGGAATCATGACAATGGCTTTGATACCTATGAAAGAAATCCTGGACGCGGCCGAAGACGGCAAGTATGGCGTACCAGCGTTGAACATCAACGAGATGCTTCAACTGCAAGCGTATTTGAACGCAGCGTTCGAGTTAAGGTCGCCCGTGATCTTGCAGGCGAGCATGGGCTCCCGTCAATTCACGGGGTGGCTGTCCAAGGGAAACCCGAATGCGAACCTTGGCGCAGCGGTTACAATGGGCATGATCAAGACGTTCCTGGAACAATACCGGTGTGAGTACGGATACGACGTCCCTGTGTCCATTACACTGGATCACGGCCCCAATTTCGAGGAATGCAAAGGAGCCATCGACAACGGATTTCCGTCTGTAATGATCGACGGATCGATCGACTATTCGCGGAAGAACGAGAAGGGCAAGAACCCCGCCCGGTCTCTCGAAGAAAACATCCGGGTCACGCGCGAAGTGGTCGAGTATGCCCACGCGAGAGGCGTTTCCGTCGAAGGCGAACTGGGCACGTTGGGCGGTATTGAAGACGAGACAGCGGCAGAAACTGTTCATTTGACTGATCCGGACGAAGTCGAGCGCTTTGTCAAAGAAACAGACTGCGATGCGCTTGCCGTGGCTATCGGGACTTCACACGGGGCGTACAAATTCCCGGGCGAGGTGAAACTGGCCCTTGAACTCGTGCCTGTAATCCATGCCAGGGCGGGCAATGCACGGCTCGTGATGCACGGCTCCTCAAGCGTCCCGGCTGATCTCGTTGCCATGGTGGATGAGTTCCCCGTGATCCGGCTTCTCGGCGGTACCCTTAGCATCAACGGCCTCTTCAATCCCGCCATGGAGAAACCGGAAACGCGCCAATACAAGATATCGGATCCCAGCGAAATGGCGCGGCTTGGCGCGGACCTGGCCTCCTTTTCCTGCTTGAAAAAATCCTCTGGCGTCCCCATGGAGCACATTCAAGCCGCGATCAAGTCCGGTGTCCGCAAGATCAACGTGGATACCGATGGCCGTATCGGCACCACGGGCGCCATTCGCAAATTTATGGCCGAGAACCCCGGAGAATTTGACCAGCGCAAATATTTTAACGCCGCACGTGCCGCTCTCTACAAAATGGCCGTGGAAAAGATAAAGGGATTCGGCTCCGTTGGAAAAGCATAGAAGCGACATTCTTTTTTAACTGTAAAATCGCGAAACCCCGGCCGGCTTACAAATCCCCGTGGATTTGCGCATAGGCAAGGACCAAGATGACACGTACATCCGTGACGTGGAGATGACGTGCGTTGGTGCATTAAATAAAAGAGGCGCAAGAGTGGTATTTCATACTCCCTTGAGCCTCAATGCTTTCCATGGTGGACGATACAAGTAGAATGAAGCCTTGGCCTGTACTATTTCTTGTGGAACACAATTACCTGGTCGAAGATGAGTTCGGCGGCATCCGGGCCGACGTTGGTTCCCGGTTCCAAATAAGCGCGAAATCCAACACAGAATTTTTCCAAGGGGATGCGATCGCAGTCCGGGGCGGGAACCTGTGTTTCGTTTGCGCCTGCGGCGGCTTGCCGGCTGGTGACCCACGCATAGAAGAGGTCCGCGTTTGGATCGTTCGGGAGATAGGCGCCCGCCGTACCGCACAGGCCGTTTTCATCCGCGTCGCTGATGGAGAACAATCCATCGTAGATAAGGGGCTGTTCCTCCTCTGGAAAGTATTGATAGATGCCCTTCCCGGCATCCGGCGACAGATCGCTCGAATACAGGGTAAGACTCGAATACGTCGACTTGCCCGTCAACGCATGGACGGGGCCATACACCACCGCAAAATCGTCGGGACCAAGTTCAAAATCAGACGAACGCAGGTAGATGGTGTCGCGGGTTTCGCCAAGGCCATCCAGTTCCCGTTGAATATACTCGTATCCGTCATAGAGCCACACATACGAATCGAGTTCGATGGCCTCATAGTCTTCCGCCGCGTATTGGGCGAGGATGGCGTCGCGAAGATTTTCCATGGTGTTGGTATATTGATGTTCCGTGATGCCCGTGCCGCGCGAACGCAGCGTCGGCGCCGGATACGGATTAAGCTGTGCGCCGGTCAGCGGCGTGGTGGGCGATACACGGTAGACATGGCCGCGGAAATTGCTTTCATACGGCGGCGCCACGAATTCCACCCCATCTTCCGTGATCGTGTATATAGGCTCCACCTGTGTGCCCGGGAAATAGGCGGCGTCATCCGCCGGATCATCGAAAAACGCAACGCGGTGCAAGGACGTAAATATATCGTCCGTGGCGCCTGCGCCCATCCGCAGATATTGCGACGGAAGAACGGAAACATTGATGACATCCGAGGTGGCGCCGGCGCCCAGCAGTGCATTGCACACACGATCCGCTACGCCTTTGTCCGCGGCGTAAATAATGATTGTCTCGCTGTCAAACGGGGAACCGGTCTTTTTCCCGTCCCGGCTGCGGCCCGTTTTGATGGTCATGTTGTTGATGGCATCGCCCACATCCGCATAGACCCGTTTGTAAGAGTTTATTTCCTCGTTATGGTACATCCAATGGGCATATCGCAGGCCAAGATACATTTGATACCCGAAATACTTGCAGGGGGGCGGGGTGTATCCCACAAATACGAGGGCTTCGTCCGCCCGCAGGCGCGAGCCAAAGGGATAGGGATCTATAAGCCCCGCCGGCTGATTCGGCGCGGGCGGAAGCAGGTATACGCAATACGGGGTGCTTTTATTAAAGGCATAGCACGAAGGCGTTATGTTGTCGCAAAACAGTTCCACGGGGTTGGCCTCATTGAGACGCCCTTCCTGAACGGTGAACCCATCGTTTTGGAGAAGTTGCACAAACTGGGTAATGTTGCCAAAGGTGCCCGGCGCCGCCGGAGGAGGACAGGACATAAGAACCGTGGCAAGAACAAATACTATGGCGAAGGCAACCAGGCTCACTCCCACTACGTTTCGGAAAATTTGTTTACGCATAGTCATCCCTTTCCCACATTCAGTTATGTGCCGCCAAACCGGCACAACGTTGTATGCAAGCACTCCAGACCCATTATAAAGGCATCTCTGATTCAAGAATCAAATGGCTCGGATAATTGACCAACAGCATGATTCAACACTTGGCTAGGCCGTGATGATTCAAACAAGGACCCTGATTTTTTCCTCGTACATAAATATGAGATATTGGCTCTGAAAAAATTAGTTACAATGAAGTTACATTCGTTCAAGAGGAAAACAAAAACGCCAACAGGTATTGCTATAACCTGCTGGCGCTCAATACGTTCTATGGTGGGCGATACAAGGCTCGAACTTGTGACCTCCGCCGTGTGAAGACGGCGCTCTAACCAACTGAGCTAATCGCCCAAAAACAGAAAAGTATCGTACCATAGAGCGGCGGTTTGGGTCAAACGAAGGGAATGCGCAAGGATGGTGGGCGGATAGATGATGAGGAAAGAATGTTTGTTCTGAATAAAATGCCGTGTGGGATTTGTTTCAGAGGTAAAGGTTTGGTTAAGCATGGAACAAGTGGTATAATTTCACGAAGTAACATGTAAATTAACGGGTTCAGCAACAGGAGGATGTAACAATGTCCAATCAGACCCGCCGTCAGTTTTTACAAACGTCTGCTCTTGCCACGGGGGCGCTTGCCTTGGGGCCGTTGGCCTCGTTCGCACAGGATGCGCCAAAACCCCTGGATATGACCATTGCCCGGTGGAAAGGGGCCGCTGACGTGAATATGGGCGAGATGGCCGCGAAGCTCACGCAACAGGCGATGGAGGCGCTTGGCGGGATGAAGCGGTTTGTGAAGGCGGGGGACGTGGTGTGGGTCAAGCCGAATATTGGCTGGGACCGGACTCCGGAACAAGCGGCGAATACGAACCCGGACGTAGTGAAAACATTAATCAAGATGTGCCTGGAGGCGGGGGCCAAAACAGTGAAGGTCGGCGATAATCCCTGCCACGATGCGCAAAAGAGTTATGCGAATAGTGGTATTGCGGTGGCCACGAAAGACATCGGCGGCGAAGTCGTGTTCCTCGACAAGAACCGTTTCAAGGAGATGGAAATCGGTGGTGAGGTATTGAAGAGCATTCCAGTGTACCCGGATATTGTTGAGTGCGATCTGGTCATCAGTGTGCCCGTGACAAAACATCATAGTTCCACGACGGTAACGCTGTGCATGAAAAACTACATGGGCGTCATTGAGAACCGCCGGAAATTCCACCAGGATCTGCCGGGCTGCATCCGCGACATGACAGCGTTCATGAAGCCGCGGTTGTCGGTGCTGGATGCGACGCGGATTCTGACGGCGCATGGCCCGACGGGCGGCGACCTGGCGGATGTGAAACAGATGAACATTGTCGCAGCGGGCACGGACATTGTCGCGCTTGACGCCTTTGGCTCCGAACTGTTGGGGAACAAACCGGAAGACATCGGCACGGTGGTGGCGGGGCATGCCGCGAAACTTGGCACGATGAAATACAAGGAACTGGCCCTGAAGGAGTTGGAAGTGGCGTGAAGTTGCAGCGGCCACGATCATGGATGCAGTGGCTCCGGCGGCTGTGTCAGGGTGTATGCCTTGTTCTATTTTTAGGACTGGTGCTGGCGGCGCGTTTCGGCGAGGGCAAGACCGCCAGCCCCCTTTTAACATTGTTTTTCGATATTGATCCGCTGGTCTTTCTGGCGACCTTCCTCTCTACCTACACCATCACCAAGGCGCTGCTCTTCGCCTTGATCACGGTGGCCGCGACCATTCTTTTAGGCCGTGTTTTTTGCGGATGGGTTTGCCCCTTGGGCGCGGTGCATGCCATCGCCACGTGGTTTCGAAAAAAGCCAAAGGGGAAATTCACGGCGGAAATGCGCTCACCCTGGCAGCGGCTGAAATACGGGATATTCATCGGGCTGATCGTGATGGCCCTCTTCGGCGTGCATTGGATAGGCATTTTTGATCCGTTGCCGTTGCTATACCGTAGCGTCACCACCGGGGTGCTGCCCGCCGCGCAATATGCCGTGGAAGACTCCTCGACGTATGTGTTTCGCGCCGACCCGCACGCCGGTCCCTTCCATCTCACGTCGTTCACCGAACCCATCTACCAATTTTTCCGGGATCATGTGTTCCGCGTGGCGCGGCAAAGTTTCAACAGCGGTACGCTTATTACCCTGCTGTTCTTCCTCATTGTGGCGTTAAACTTTATCCGCCCGCGATTTTGGTGCCGGTACATTTGCCCGTTGGGCGGTTTATTGGGCACCTTAGCGCAGCGGCCCCTGTTGCGGCTTAAAAACAATCCTGACACCTGTAAAAGCTGCGGCCTGTGCACGATGCATTGTCCGGCCGCTGCACAGCCTGACAAACGCGGTGAGTGGCTGCCCACGGAATGTTTCGGGTGCTGGAATTGCGTGGCCACGTGCCGTCAGGGCAGTCTGAGTTTTCAGTTTGAGTCCCCGTTTAAAAAAGCGGAGACCGGCAAGATCGATCTTTCACGGCGCGTGGCGCTGGCCGCCACGGTTGGAGGGGTGGCGGCATTGGGCGGATTCCGCGTAGCGCCGCAGGCCTCGAATAAACAGCCGTTTCCCGATACGCTGATACGTCCGCCGGGCGCACGCAGGGAACGCGAATTCCTGCAACGCTGTCTGTCGTGCGGCGCGTGCATGCGGGCATGTCCGACCAACGCCTTGCAGCCTGTGGCACTGGAAGCAGGGGTGGAGGGCTTGTGGACACCGAAGCTGGTGGCGAAGATTGGCTATTGCCATTATGAATGTAATCTGTGTGGCCAAGTCTGTCCGACGGAAGCCATTCAGAACCTGCCGCTGGATCAGAAACGGCAAACGAAAATCGGCTTGGCCACGTTTGATACCAGCCGATGCCTGCCGCATAACTACGGACGCGAATGCCTGGTGTGCGAGGAGCACTGCCCGGTTCCCACAAAGGCCATTTATCTTGTCCCACAGGAGAAAAAACTGCGCGACGGCTCCGTGCGCACCATCAAAGTTCCGTATGTCGATCCTGATCTGTGCATCGGCTGCGGGTTATGCGAATGGTCGTGCGTTTTTCAGGATAAGGCCGCCATCCGGGTCACCTGCGCGAACGAATCCCGCAACGATCGCAACCAGCCCATTCTCCCAGGCGCATCCGGAATGTCCGGCGGCGCCGGCGACCCCTACGGCGGATAAAATATCTCTCTTTCAAAGCGATATCTTTGGAGATAGAAGTTAATGGAAAACGCCTATGAATGGGAAGGCTTGTTGCTCTTCTGCGTGTTGAGCATGTTGCCCGCGGTGCCATTCATCATTTACGCAACCCGGTATGTTCGGACCCAGCAACAAACTACTTTTAAGAAATTGCTCCTGAGCATGCTTCTCATGGGCGTTGTATACATTCCCGTTGTTGTGGATGCGTTCTGGATTGAGCCCAATTGGCCTGTGCTGGACCGCATAGACATTGAAGGAAATGTTACTCAACCGCTGCGTATTCTGCAGTTGTCGGATCTACATTTGGAGATGGAGCCTGCCAAACGCGAGGAATGGCTCCTTCGTCAATTGGATGCCTTATCCCCCGATCTGATTGTTCTGACCGGTGACATCCACCAACTGGATATGACGAATCCTGCCCCTCTCAAACGCATCTTGAGCAGGCTTCATGCCCCCCTGGGAATTCTGGCATGCGTGGGCTTCGACAATACCCGCGTGATTACCGCCGCCAACCCGGAGATCCGTTTCCTCGAAAACGCCTCCATTATACTCCACAACGGTTCCGACACCATTGGGGTAATCGGACTTCTTCTCGTTGGCGGAAAGGAGGAAGCCTATGCGGCAATGAAAGAGGCCACGTATAGGATAACGCTCAATCACACGCCTGATCTGGCGGATGAAACAGTGGAAAAAGGGATGGATTTATATCTCTGTGGGCACGCCCACGGCGGGCAGGTGCGCATTCCCTTCTGGGGCGCGATCATCACCAATTGTGAAAGCGGCAAGAAATACGAGAGCGGCTTATATCAAAGAGGTTCAACATATATCTACACAAGCCGGGGTTTCGGGCTTGAACCGCGTCCTGCGCCTCAAGTGCGCTTTTTATGCCGTCCCCAAGTGACCCTGATCACTGTGCATCCGAAAAAAAACGAGCGGCAGTAAAGGTCACAGTTCAATCCGGCGTGGTTAAAATCGCGTTGAGTTTTTGCATGAGGGGGGTGAGGGCCTGGACGGCGCTCTGTTGGTTGTTCAGGCTGGCGCTGGTGATGGCCATGCCGATGCATTCCCGGGCATACTTAACCATATCGAGGGCATCGAGGGAATCGTGGTGTTTTCGGTAGGCGATGAAGCGGTCGAGGTGTAAATCCGTTTTGATAGGAGGCGTGGCGGCCGGGTCCGGCCAAAACCGGAGCGCAAGCCCTTCAGGGATCCGCATCAGTCCCTCGCCCACCGTGGTTCTCTTGTGGAGCACATCCGGCGTGACATACACAGGCCGCTGGTAGAAATTATCGGTAATCCAGGCATTGATCATGCCCACCTCCGCGGCAATGCAGTCGTCATCCCACCAGCCGCTTTGCTCGAAACGTTCGATGGCGCGCTGCAGTATATTCATGGCCTCCGGGGAACCTTGCATAAACTCCGGATACCAGCGGCGCAGTTGCTCGACATACCAGGATCGGTGCAGGAGATTGCGCTCCACCAGAACAACGTCCGGGCGGTAATGTTCCACGCGCTGAAGATAAAAGAACGGGGCAGCGGCCTGCTCCCACTGCCCGGTAATCACGATAGCATTTGGCTCCACATTATCCATCAGGCAGCGCACATAGTCCTCAACCCGGTAATCGCCCCGATCACTGCAATGGTTCCAATTCGTGGTCAACGCGATGACGGGCAGCGCCAGCGCTGCAATCAGCATGGGGCGCCAGGCGGCCAAAGCCATCAGGCCAATCGCGGTGCACGCCAGAAGGGCGATGAAGGCCAGCAGAAAATAATTGGCAATATCGTAGATACGGTAGGTCAACGCATAGCCGAGGCAGCCAATGACCAGCAGAAGGAAAAAGACACCGAGGCGTCTTTCCCGTTTGAACACCATCCAAATCCCGAGGAGCATGGGAATCACCCCGATAAACGCGAATTGATGGAAAAACACCGACGCCAGCGTTTTCGCTTGTGGAGCGATTTCACCGGACCACATGCCGGTGCCGTATTGCCGCCCGGTGACATGGTAGGAAAACCAATACAGCCCCCGGCCGACGCCGCCCCAATCGAATTCCGGCGGTGTCTGGAATGGAAATGCCCCGCTGCTGCGCCAGGGCAAATAGACGTAGATCGAGAGCGCCGCAACAAACGGGAGGAGCATCCATCCGATGCATTTCCATGCGCGCCATCCAATCCCCATGCGAAAAAAGTAGAGAAACAGCATTGCGGGGGCGAGCATAATTGTGGTCATGTGATTGGCAAAGGCCAACCCTAGACATGCGGCCCATAGTAACCACCAGCGCCTTTGGTCTGTGTCATCAAACACCGCTGCCAGAAACAAGCGCAGATTCAAGAGCAGCAAGAACAGATGCAGCGAATACACTTCTATCCCGGTGGCTTGGTCCCAGACGGTCCGCGCAAAGGCAAAGAGTAGTGCGGAACAAAAAGCGGCAAATACCGCATGGGGCTGATCAGGAAACAAGCGCCGCAACAGCAGGAGGGCCAAGTCGAAAAACAGGGCGACGGCGCACGCCACGCAAAATGCGGCGAACAAATTCAGCGCATGGATGGTGGAACCCGGAATGGGCAGCCAAGTCCAGGCGTGCGCGAGCAGGATGAACAGCGGATAGCCCGTGGGGTGCGCGATGCCGAGCGTGGCGGCGGCCCCGGCCAATTCCCCTGCGTCATTGATCCCGACGGAAGGCGCGGCGGACCAAGAATAGACGATAAAAGCCAATGTTGCGGCCAGGAAGGCCAATCCGTACTGTCGTTTTCTGGAGTTCATAGGGGTCTATTATGACCGAAAGCGCGGGGCACTGTTAAGTTTCCGGGGAGTGGAGTAAAATAAACGGTGAACCTGTGTGCGGGTTTTGGTGTCTCATATGGTGTAACGGCGGAGCAAGGCGATTGTGGTATTGCTGAAAGAAGCGAGGACCGAGAGCGACGCGGACCTGGTGGATCAATGTCAGGCCGGCGATACGACGGCCTTTGACGAATTGGTCCGCCGGTATAAGGATCGCGTGTATAACGTGGTCTACCGCTTCCTGGGCAATCACGAAGATGCGCTGGACGTGGCGCAGGAGGTATTTGTGCGCGCCTATCGAGGCATAAACCAGTATGCGGGCCAGGCTCAGGTATATACCTGGCTGTATGCGATTGCGGCGAACCTCGCGCGGAACCGCTTGCGCGATCAGGGTCGCAAGGGCCGCAGCCTGGGCGTGTCCCTGGAAACGCTGGAAGAGGAAGCGCCGGGCATGGCGCGGTCCGCGGCTACGGAGGAGACGCCGCGCGTGCTGGCACAGCGCGAAGAACTCAATCGCGCCTTGGAGGACTGTTTGGAAGCCTTGCCGGAGATCTACCGGCTGCCATTCGTGCTCCGGGTATTCGAAGGGCTCCGGTATGAAGAGATTTCAGCGAGTGTGGATTGCCCCGAAGGAACGGTTAAATCGAGGTTGAACCAGGCGCGCAAACGGCTGGGCGAGTGCCTGAAGCTGCGCGGGATGATATAAACGATGCCAACGTGTGAAAAAATCCGGGAAGAATTCTCCGCACTGCTTGACGGAGAACTCGACGCTGAAACGCGCGAAGCCGTGGAAGCGCATCTCCATGAATGCTCGGAGTGCCTGTTGGAACTGGGCCGCTACAAAAAAGTATCCGAGATGTACGGCCGCCTGGAGCGTGTGCCCGCCCCGCCGGATTTTGAAGAACGTGTGGCGGATGCGATATGGCCAAAAATAGTGCCGCTGCCCGAGAGGAAAAAGTTTCACCTGCGATGGATGTCGGCGTTTGCGGCGGCGGCGGTGTTGTTGATCATTGCCGGAACGTTTGTGGTCCTGCCCAAGGTGCATGCGCCTGGAAAATTCAAGATCAGCAAACTGAAGGAGGCGCCTGCGGCAGAAACAGCCCCGCGGCCTGAACCCCCTGAAGCGGCTCCAAAAGAAAACTTGTATTCGGCGGAGAAGGGTGCTTCTGATCTGGCCGATGAAAGCGCCGCGTCCAGTCTGAGTTTTTATTCAAAAATGGATGCCGCCAAACAAACAGAGGAAAGTCCTGTAAATGTTTTTGCTCCGCCGCCCGCTCCCATGCCGGTTGCCCCGCAAAAAGCCGCGCCAGTCCACGAACTTGTCGTTCCCAAGCCTGAATCCCTGCCCGAATTAAAATCCGAACCCGAAACTGAACCCAAACCCGAATCGATGCCCACGCCTACGCCAGAGGCCGCGGAGAGCGCTGCGTTGCCCGTAATGGCTAAAAAAGAGGATCGAGTGGCGCGTGAAGCAGTGGTGGGCGAGGCCGCTTCCAAACCGGTGACCATGAACTCGGATGCTTCCGATATAGAGGAAGAAGCCAGGCAAGAGGAACCACCACCGCCCCCGGCCATGCCTGCCGCCGCGCCTTCAGCGCCGCCCGTAGCCGCTGCGTCTCCCGCACCTGCCGCTTCCTCGGCTCCAACGCAAGAAGGGAGAGGAAGAAGATCAGAAGCGCGTGGAACGTTTGGGGCAGGATATGGGGGATCTTCCGTTATGAAGGAGCAAAAAGTTTCTCATGTTCCCACTCAAACAAACGAACGCGTGTTGAGCGGTAAAACATTTGTCTATTTGGAAGATACATGGTTTGAACGGGGCTATTCGGGTCAAGATAAAGTTTCAGTAGATCGTGGATCGTCTCAATACCAGGATCTGTTGAAAAAATATCCGGATATTGCCCAGTGGAGTGATTTGGGTTCGAGAGTAGTAGTGAAGCTGGATGATGCATGGTATTTGATAGTAGCCGGAACAAAACAGCCGTAACAGGATGAAAATACGCCTGTTTATGCAATGCTTGGAAGGGATGAAATGGTGAGCAGAATAGCGATCTTTTGTGTGTGTCTGTGTCTGTCCGTAGTTGAAGGTGTTGCTGTGGCGCCGGCGCCGGAGAATGAACTTTCCCTAAATGGCCCATGGTCTTTCTTGTTATGCAAAGAGGAAACGTCTGGCCCGCAACAGGAATTTTATCAACCGGGTTTTGACGCCTCGAAATGGTCTACCATATCCGTGCCCTCCACATGGGAGCTGCAGGGCTTTGAAGAACCGAACTACAATCAACCGAGCCACAGCGTGGGACTGTACCGGCGCGAATTCACCGCGCCAGCCGCATGGCACGGCCGGCATGTGGTCCTGCGGTTCGCGGGGATATTGTATGGATTCGAATGTTGGTTAAATGGACAACGAATCGGATCGCACGAAAGCGCCTACACGCCGGTTGAGTTTGATATTGGCAAGTGTGTGAAATTCGGCGCATCTAATCTACTGGCGGTGCGGGTCTACAAGCCGTTTCCTTATTGTCTGTTCGATTGTTCGGACGATTGGGCGCTGTCCGGCATTTTCCGCGATGTCGTGATATCTTCCTTGCCTTGCCCCTATATCAAGCAATTGTGGACCACCACCGAGTATACGGATCAGGCGCTTTTGACAATCGAAGGGACTCTGGACAGCTTTGGCGAGGCGATTCCGGAAAATGTTACGCTGAGCGGACGGCTGCGCCTGCCGAAGGGCGCCATTATCGGGAAATTCGATCTCCCACTGGAACCGGGCACGCCGAAGTTCGAAAGTACGCTGACAATTTCCGAACCACGCTGGTGGACTGCGGAAACTCCAAACCTCTATGAACTCGTCGTGCGCCTGGAGCAGAATGGACAAATCCTGCACAGTGTAACGCGCTCCGTCGGATTGTGTGATGTGAGCATTGAGGAGGGTGTGCTGAAGATTACGGGAAGCCCGGTGAAACTTCGGGGAGTCAACCGGCACGAAATTCACCCGGAGGTGGGCCGCGCCGTGCGCGAGGAAGACGACCGCAAGGACATCCAACTCATGAAGGCGGCGAATATCACGCTGGTGCGCACGTCGCACTGCCCACCGCACCCGCGGTTCCTCGATATGTGCGATGCGCAAGGGTTGTATGTGATTTGCGAAGTGCCATTCGACGGTGGAAAAGAGCTCTTGAATAATCCTGAAAACCTGGATCGCCTGAAGGCGCGCGCGGAAGAAACCGTCCAGACGAACCGGCATCATCCCTGCATCATTCTGTGGAGTATCGGCAATGAAAATCCGTTTACGCCGATCGTGGAAGCGGTGGCCCGGCACGTAAAGGAACTGGATCCCGCGCGGCCCATTTGCATCCCTCAGGGCGGCAGCGATTTCCTGAAGGAAGGCTGGACCCTGCCGGAGTTCATCGATGTGCTCGCCCCGCATTATCCCACGCCGCCCGAACTGGAGGAATTCGCGCAAAAGACACAGCGCCCGATCATCACAACGGAATACGCGCACATGCTGGGTAAGGCCGCGGAGGATTTGGGACCGTGCTGGGATGTGATTTTGAAGTATCCAAAGCTTGCGGGCGGCGCAATTTGGCATTGGGCTGATCAGGGGATTTACAAAACCGCCGGACCGGATGAGTATGACAATGATCTGGGCAAACCGCTCGTGGGGAAGATTTGGGTATCCCCTGTAAAATATGCGGACTGCGGAGATGAACGTGGTGCGGATGGCCTCGTCTATTCGGATCGTCAGCCGCAGGTGGATTACTGGCTCACGCGCAAGGTCTATACGCCCGTGTATATTGCGGAGCGGGACGTGGCCACGCAGCCCGGCGTGCAGCAAATCGCATTGACCATCTCGAACCGCTACGACTTCACCAATCTTGCCGTGCTAAAAGGCTCTTGGGCGTTCTATCAGGATGCCGCCAAGGTCGCAGAAGGAACCGTGAGCGTGGATTTGGAGCCGGGGGAAACGGATTCTTTGAGTGTGGACCTGGATGTGCCCGATTCGTTCTATCAAGCGGACAGCCGTCTGGTGTTCAGCTTCTTGGATGCAAAAAATTCCCCGGTGTATGAGCATACCGTCCGGTTGCTTCCCGCTGATAACCGCATGTCGTATCTCGACCAGGTTGGGGAGAGCGTTCTGGAAAAAAGCATGGACCTCACTACGGACAGCGGCATGGTGCGCGCACGGTTCCCGGAGGTGGACGTGGAATTCGATCAGACATCGGGCCGTTTCGGCATGCGCGCACGTGAAGACAAAACAGTGCTGCTGGCGCAAAGCCCCTATATCCGCGCAGGGCGCTTGCCGACCATGGCGGAGCGGCGCAGCCGGGAACGCCGCTACATGGCCAAGCAATCGTTTTGGGAACCGTGGTTGCTGACCATGGCCGCGCCCGGTGAACAGCACATCGACACCGCCGCATCGCAGCCGGTCATTCACGTCAAAGGGCAATGCCCGCGTATCGACAAAGAAAACCAGTTGGTGGAAACAGAAATGACGTTGGCCATTTCCACGCACGGCTGGGTGGATGTGGAATACGCACTAACGCCCCAGCATTGCACAGGTATCTTTCTGGAAGCGGGGTTGTCTCTTGCATTGCCCAAGACCATCACCAAGGTGTATTGGGTGGGCGATGGACCATTTATTTCATATCCCGGCGCGGATGAGGCCTCGGAACACGGCCTATATACGATGCAAAGCACCGATCTGTGGTTTGACGGCAATCGCAAGAATGTGGAAATGGCCGTGTTGACCGATGACGTGGGAAACGGCGTAGCGATAGTATGCGAGCCCTCCAATGTGGCCTGGGAACACGCCCCGGAAGGCATCATCCTGAGTCATAACGCTCTTGTGGGCGGACGCGGCACGAAAAACACCCGTACACGCTATGAATACCCGGTATCCGATGTGGGAACCATCAAAGGAAAATTCCGGATTGTGCCGGTGATAGCGAATAAGTGGCCCGAAACCCTCCAGCGTACATTTAAGAATGTTTTGCCCTCCGCCACGGCCGCCGGACCGCCCTATTTACGGGAATACGATTAAGGCCTGAGGCATGAGTTGGAAACGGTAAAAGGAGGACTATCAGCTCCGCACCTCCCACCGCTACTACCTGCCCCCCAACACCACCGGAAAATACTACACCGGGTTCCGCTGCGTGAAAGACACCCCCGCGCCGAAATAGCAAACGAGGGGTAGGGGAAACAGGAGTACTTTGGAGTACGGGAGCTTGCTCCCGTTTTTACTCCTTTCCACGCGTATGGGCAAATACGGGAAACGAGGGGGGGGATTAGACTGTAGGAAATTAGTCCGCCTACGGTGGAGTAGACTGTAGGTTCCGGAGTCCGTCGTCCGGAGGCGCGGAGTCCGGAGTCCGATAGCCTTCATTGTGGGAGACGAGGGTAGCGCCGAAATCTGTTCGGCGTGGGAATGGTTTGGGAAACGAGGGGGAAGCAAATGCGAAATCCGCCGTCGTCCGGAGGCTGGACTATGGCGCGACAAGCGGGAAATGAGGGGGAACCGGACGCCCAATTGGAATTGGGCGTTACTATTGGGGCGAAATCGGGAAACGAGCCCCTTTGGGAAACGAGGGTAGCGCAGTTTAAATAATAATTATATTAATAATAATTATTTTACGTTTTATTATAAACCTGGGCAAAAACCGTCTTCGCTTCCTGAGCAAACATGATACCCACCCGAATTGAAGAATTGGATAATGCGCAGCAACTCCGAAAGACTGATGTGCCAATCATGCGGATTATAATCGCTGGCATGGGCGCCGCACGACGTATCCCCCGGCCCAGGGGCATACCCGTCTTCCGTACCCGCCGCACAATGAAATCCACTCGAATTAAAGAATTGAATCACACGAAGAAGTTCCGACAGGCTGATCTGGTTGTCACCATTTTGATCGGCGGTATGATGGCCGGTTTCGCCTTCTCCTTCGGCTTGGCCTTCCGGTTCACCCTCTTGTTGTCCTTCAAGAAGTCCTTCCAGTTGTCCTTCTTCTTCTCCTTCGTTGGAAGTAACAATGGTGTTGAATACCTCATTGGTGTCAATGGCCTCATTCACATCAAAAACAATGGATGCTTTGTTTGTGATACGCGTCCCATTGGGTAAATCTTGTCTTGGCTTCACGGTAAACACCACATGACCTTCACCACGGCCGGTGCTGTCATTCACGGGCAAAAATCCTGCCAAGGCATCCTCAGGAAGGTTTCCGGTATCAGGATCCAGCGTTTGGAGCGACCACTGTACCCGCCCGGTGGCATTGTTCACGTTGACAGTCACATCCACCCACCAGGTCTTATCGGCACCTGCACGATAGTCCGATACAGTTTCCCTCGAGTAGAAATCAGCCGTGTCTGGCGGTATTGGAACACTGTGACTTGTTCCCCATTGGATCTCCGATATGTGAAATGTCGACCAGTCCAAATCTGCGTCCAAGTAGTCCGTGACAAATACTTCTTGCGCTGGCGCTGTCGCCGTCGGCTGGTTCTCAAAGTAAACGACATAGGTTAACTCCTGACCTGGACCTACAAACCGTTCTGTTTGTGGGTCACCCAAACCTGTTGTTCCAACCTTTTCGTTAGGGTCACAGGGAACAATTACTGTTGTCATATTTTCCCAAAGTTCTGATAGCTTCCCTAACATGGCATAGTATGGGATCTGCGGCAAAAGTTGAATTGGGTGGAATGCGGGTAGATCACCACCAAAACCCGCCCTCAAAACCTGTTGAACATCATCGACACAGTTTGCTAAAAAGAGATCAAAGTCGTACATATCTGCTTTCAATTGGTTGATTTTAGTAATCATTTTCCCGGCAACCTCATTAGAGACAGAAAACGGGATAGATATAGTTGGCGGGTTATTCAGGTTATTCGCTCGTGATTCTTGTTCAACACATGGAAAATAATAAGGCCGGTTGTATGGGTCACCCGGGTGTTTTGAAAGATAAACACCATCAACTTCAATTGCAGAGTGTCCAGGAATAGAATCAAGCCAAATGTAGATTGTAACATTCTTCTTGAGACCGGTAGGATCCACATAAACTACGGGATTGTTTTCCACATACCTTCGCGAGTTAAAGGAACTATCCCCAAAGATTAATGAATCTTCAGAGAGAAACTGCCCCAATTGTGGGTCGTAGTATCTGGATCGCATCCAGATAAGCCCATCAGTCTGATTGACAACACCGAATCTTCCAACATATCCAAATGGGTTATCCTGAATTTGTTCATCACCACTTAACATGACTCCAAATGGATCGTACATGGCTTCACTAAGAATGCTTCCATCCTCTCTGGTAACCTGTTGTGTGTTCCCCGTAATGTCATATGCATAGTATAAAGTATTGCCTTCGCCGTTCATTCTAGCTGCCAAACCAAGTCCGTTCAGATTTCGCGCAGTCAATATGTTGCTAACATTGTACTCTGCAGCAATGTCGGTAAATCCAATAGGATCGTAAACATAGCTAGTTTGAGATCCGTTGTGTGTGGTAGAGATGCGATTACCCAAAGCATCGTACGTATATTCCCATGTTCCGTTTGTTAAAGAAACAGTTCGAGTTAAGCGATTCTCAATATCGTACTCGAACGTCGTATTCTCTTCGGGGCCCGTCTTAGAAATCATATTGCCATCATCATCATAACTGTATGAATATTCGCCAACCTGGATGTATTGGTTCAATTGATTCGTCGTATATGTGGTGACTGCACTGTTGTCTGAAACGGTCTTTCGATTTCCTGTGGCATCATAGACATAGAAAACCACATGGCCATCAGGATAGGTAACGCCTGTGAGTTGCCTCAAGGCATCGTAGCTGTAGGATATAGTCCCCTCAAGTGTTGTCACTGATGTTAGGTTTCCATCAGAATCGTAAATGTAGTTGAACATAGATTGAATAACACCACCAACCCCATAATTGACCATGCTTGCGACATGGCTGGCTGCATCGTAAGTGTAGGTGGTGTAAGTGCCGTTGCCCTTGTCCTCGCGGCTGAGCCTGCCCACGGCATCGTAGGTGTAGTAGATAATCTCCGTTCCATCACCGTCGGTGAGGCGTGACAAACGGCCTTGGGTATCGTACTCGTAATTCAGAACATAGCCATCGTCGCCCGAGCGGCGGGTCCGTTGGCCGGAATCATTGTATTCAAAGGTGAACCAGTGTCCGGAGGGATACATGACACCGGTCATAAAATCGCGGTCGTCATAGGTGAATTCAATGACGCCACTGGCATCGGTCACATCCGTGAGACGGCCTTTTGTATCGTATTCCAGCGTGACTACTTTTCCGTCGGAATATTCTTTCCGGGTGACTTGGCCGCGGTCGTTATACTCGAACGTGATACTTCCGCCCCGGCGGTTGGTGTAGATGTGCAGATTGCCATGCGCATCATAGGTGAATTGTTCCGCGCTGGTATCGGGATAAGTGATATCGTTTAGATTCCCTGAAGCGTCATAGGAGAAATCGGTCAAATTCCCCTTCGGATCCCGCAGCCAATCCAATTGATTGAAGTCAGTTGTATAGGCCATCGAAACCCGATCGCCGAATGGATTCATCGAATCGATGGGATTGCCCCGATCATCGTAGACGAAGGTATAGGAAGCGCCGCTGGGCTGGGTCAACAGCGTAAGGTTCTGCTTCCCATCATATTCCATACGGACCTCGTTGCCGAGGGGATCGCGCGCGGAAAGCAGTTGCCCCTGGGATCCCAACTGGAGCGTCGTGGTCTCACTCAGTGCGTTTGTCATCTGGATAACACCGGGTGACGGGTAGGAGAGGGTCACGGGTTCCGCACCACCCGTACCCGATCCGCCTGCGAGCCGTCCCGCGGTATCGTAAGAGAAGTTCTCCACCGTTCCGTTGGGATAAGTAATAGAACTCAGTGCGTGGAGCGCCGGTCCTGACGTGTCATCGTAGGTATAAGCCGTGGTCACATTGCCTGGCCCGGTGACGCCGGTCAAGTGTTCGCCGCTTCCGTCATAGGCGTAATGTGTCTGGCTACCGGCACAATCGGTGACATCGGCGATCTGTCCTTCTCCGTTGTATGAAATCGTCACGCTCTGTCCATTTGAATGCGTTACACTGACAAGCCGTACTCCTAAATAACTCAAGGTGAGCGAAGCCCCGTTCGGCTCGGAGATGCGTTCCAATAGCCCCGCTGTATTGAAAAACGAAATCAGCCCATTTTGTTCCCTTAGCTCATATCCTGCACCAACGAGTTGTAAAGTGCCGTGATCGCCGGCCGTTGGCATCCAGGGATCACTAACAAAATTCCGGGTAAACCGGCGGACTGTTAAGCCGGGACCATATACTAAAGCTGTACTGGAATTTGGAAAAGCAATGGAATATTCGAAGTTATGAGACCAACCCCATCCAAGGGGGCCGAGCTGCAATCGTTGGTCAATCGCGCTTGAATATGTCCGAACAAACAGTATCGGTAGGACCGGTGCAGGACAGAATGCGTCAAGTTCTGATGCTAGCGTCTGTGCTCCACCTGTATTCCCTGAAGCATTAGCTATCCATTGTGCGAAGACAGCCTTAACTTCATAAGTGAATTTTTCTGTCTTTGCCATTTCCTCCGCCGTTGCTGTTAATTCATTTAAATATTCAGTCCACGTGCTCCCTGCTAGATTTGCAAAGTTATTCCAGATGATTTCCCACGCATCATCTGAAATGTTATCTGGTCGCATATCTTCTTCTATTTCAGCCCAGCTAATGACTGTGTCATCCGCCATCAACTGTTCCAGATTAAATGTGAACACATTCGTTGTTGTCACAAAAAATTGGATGGGTATGCGGTTTCTGGATCCCGGGGAGAGAATCCCTGGCCTGCCAGTTGGGTTTAGCCCAAGGAGTTGAATGCCATCGTATCTCCAAGACTCCTCAGTTGACAGGCGCATAGGCACATTTTCCGTATTGGAGATGATGAACAACGGAGCGGGCATGTCTGCATCGCCCGTGTTTTCGTATTCCAGCCACAGCGTATAGCTGCGACTGGGCCTGACTTGCGGGGGAGCCGAGATACGTGCCTCAAGCCGCGGGCCAACACCCCCCGCAGCTACCTGGAAAACTCCGGGTAGGACCTGGGTACTTTCACCCGCCTTCACGGCCTGCAAATCATAGAGTCCTGCTGGTGCACCGGCAAGATCAAAAGTAACGTAGGCACGAGAAGCATCGGGGCCAACCGTTACAGTGCCTGTAAGCGTGACAGATGGAGCAACCAGATTGAATGTGACGTTTTCGTCCAGTCCTATACCACGGACTTCGCAGGTTACATTACCAGTGTTACCTCCCTGCGCCGGGCTGAGGCCCGTCAGATGGAAGTCAGCACTGTAGACAGAAAGGGTGATTTCAACCGTTCCTTCAGCAAGCCACGGTGTCTGTACCATTACATAATAGATTCCTGGTCTCGCGTCGGAAATGGGTATTTCGCGGATATTTCCATCCGATGGAGCAGAGGCCTGGTCATCATAGGCATAGACCGTGGGCATTTCACCGTAAGCCATATACATTCGAACATCTTCACCGGGCGGATTGGTGCTAAGGGAGATGACAAGATTTTGGCCTGTTTCCGCGGGTACGGCATAGTAGGTTGTCTGGAACGAGTGCAACAATGCCGTGTGCGAGGAATCGGGCGGAACTTCCGTGATTGGATACAGTGAGATCGGATCCAGGCCAGAATCCCAGAGCATGATAGAGCCATTCCAGTAGCCCGTGGCGATAAGACTGCGGTCCGGCGACAAAGCAACGCTTTGCGCGCTGCCTAACATATCTGAACCAAATGTAGTAAGCAGTGCGCCGCTTTGAGCATCGTACAAACGCACATTGTGCGAGGACCACCAATCGTTCTGCCAAGTCACGATATATAACCCATCCCTTGAAAAAGTGGCCTGGACAGCAGATTCTATGATTATTATTGCAGTTTGTGAGCCTGTGTCAACATTCCAAAAACGGATGGTACCATCATCGCTGGCGGTTATCAGCGTGCTTCCATCCGGTGAGAAGGCAACCGTATTGACTTTGGCGGTGTGGCCTGTAATGGAACGCACTTGTTCGCCAGTGCTGACGTTCCAGAGGATTGCTGTCTGATCATCAGCACCGGTAGCAAG
>Ga0116156_10000350_pt1 | contig 50968 bp, 55 predicted proteins | sample AD_UKC045_MetaG_FD_89891 | JGI IMG/M metagenome (GOLD analysis project Ga0116156, IMG submission 89891) | Active sludge microbial communities of municipal wastewater-treating anaerobic digesters from USA - AD_UKC045_MetaG | ecosystem: Engineered > Bioreactor > Anaerobic > Digestate | place: USA...
AAACGGCTCTTACTGCTTTTGTATTACTCTCGCCCGGTTGGATCATACCGTATTTGTTAGCTACTTCCATAGTGATGTCTTCAATTAAGGGGAACTTTACTTCGATATTTCTTATACCTTTGTATTCGATTTTTTCTTTAATGGTGCGTAGCCAAGCAATGTGACTATAGAGACCATCAACAGAGAGTCCAACGAGTTTACAGTTGAGTTTGGCGAAGTCTTTTTCCATGTGGGCAAAGGTCATAAATTCCGATGTGCAGACAGGGGTGAAATCGGCAGGGTGGCTAAATAGAATGATCCAGCTACCTTTATAGTCAGCAGGAAAATTAATTTCCCCTTGCGTGGTGGTGGCCTTAAAACTAGGCGCCTTGTCGCCGATTTTGGGCATTGGTCTTGCCACAATATTTGTTTGTCCTTCTTCCATTATTGCTCCTTCTATTTATTATGCATATATACCCTAATTTTCTACGAAAAAAAGAGAATAGTCAAATATAGTACTTATTGTGTATTATCGTTTTTTATCTTAGTTATCCCTAATAAATTTGATAACTCAATTCTCGCTACCTCATACCTTCGACCTTGAGAAATGTTTAATTTAGTCCAGCTTTTGTATCGTTCTCCTACTTTACCGCCATACACATTCTCAGTAGCCTTTTTAATAAGCCTATCTAATAAACATCCTATATCATCATAAAATTGTAATAAGTCGAAATTTATTCTTATTTTTTCGCCCAGCTTCTCCGAGAATAAATGATTAGCGCTCCTATCGAGAGCGAGATACCAAGTACATATTAAATCTCCGTCTTTTAGTTCCCTAAGTTCATCAGTATGTGTTAATGAATGTCTATAAAGTTGCGTAATTAGATTTGCCTTGTTTTTGTAACCAGCTCTTACCTCCTCAAACTCGTACTGGAAAACTTGTTCCAAGTTTTTTACTGTACTGTGATCATCTCTGTAAATTAAGTCACCGATCGCCTCTGCGATCGGAAATAACATTCGTGCTACTGCCCAAAATGGGAAAAATTGTCCATCTATTACCGACAGAATTCTGCCTACGTCGTCCACGAGTCGCTTCTTAATATTTTGAAACGCAATAGCGTCGTCTTCTGCTACGCTACCCATTACAGTCCCTTTGGTGTTGACATATTCTAATTAGTTACTATACAATTAAAGTGTAGTAGTAAATAAATAGAATGTCAAACGGAAAGAAATTATGATCTCGAAGAAGCAAAAAGAAGTTTTTGATTTTATCAACCATTTTATAAAAAAGAATAAATACCCCCCTTCTTTAGGAGAAATTCAAAAGAATTTCGGGTTTGCTTCCGTATCTACTGCACACCACCATGTTAGGAGGCTACAGGAGTTCGGCTTACTTTCTAAAGAATATAACCGGCCTAGAGCAGTTATTCCATTTACCCAGAAAGAAGCCATCGAGGTGCCACTCGTTGGGATTATAGCCGCTGGTCAGCCAATTGAGGCAATAGAATACCCAGGTGAAACAATTACTATCGACCGGGGAAAGATTGGGAACTCACAATGCTACGCTTTGAGGGTTTCTGGTAATAGTATGGTCGACGAGGGAATTTATGATGGTGATATCGTTGTTATCAAGAAACAGTCTGTGGCGGAAAATGGTCAGACGGTAGTCGCAATAATTGATGATAACCAAGCGACACTCAAAAAACTCTACAGAGAAAAATCAAGATTCAGGCTTGAACCAAGAAATCAGGCAATGCTACCGTTTTATCGCAACGAGGTTGAAATTAGAGGGGTCGTTGTGCAAATTGTCAGGAATATTTACTGGGACATTCCTACTACAAAAGCAAAAAAAACTTTAAGAACGGCAGATCTGTTTGCTGGCATTGGCGGAATTAGAATAGGATTTGAAAACGCTGGATTTTCAACTGTATTCGCAAACGATTTTGAACCGAACTGCAAACAGACCTATGATATTAATTTCAAGGACTCAAAGCTTGTTGTCGAGGATATACGGAAAATTGGGATTGATGATATGCCAGAATTTGATTTTCTTTTAGGCGGATTTCCATGTCAGGCGTTTTCGATAGCGGGCTACCGACAAGGCTTTAATGACAAAAAAGATCGAGGCAATTTATTTTTCGATATTGCGAGAATTCTCGAAGCAAAAAAACCAGAGGGATTTCTTCTTGAAAACGTAAAAAATCTTAAGAATCACGATCATGGAAAAACTTTTCGGGTTATTGAAAAGGTTTTAAAAGACTTAGGCTACCATGTTAAAGCACAAGTGCTCAATAGCATGGAGTATGGGAATGTTCCGCAAAATAGAGAAAGAATTTACATAGTTGGTTTCAAAAATAAAGACTATGCTGATAAATTTCAGTTTCCAAAACCAATTAAATTGACTAAAAAAATTACGGATGTACTCGAAGACGAAGTAGACGAAAAATACTACTACAACAGGAAGTCACTATATGAAAAATTGAAAGATCATGTCGTCGATTGTGGCAAGGTGTACCAATGGAGAAGGCAGTATGTAAGAGAGAATAAGAAGGGAGTTTGCCCGACACTTACGGCAAATATGGGAATGGGGGGGCACAATGTTCCAATTATTAAAGACAAAAAGGGAATTCGAAAACTAACACCTCGTGAATGTGCTAGAATTCAAGGTTTCCCCAATGAGTTCAAGTTGCCCAGCATTACTGATTCCGCACTCTATAAACAAATTGGCAATTCCGTTAGTGTTCCTGTCATCGAAAGAGTTGCAAAACAAATATTAGAAGCAATGAAGTGATTACCAAACCTTGACTGATTTAGCGATTGGTTTTAGCTTTGACTGTTGAATAATGCTTTTTTTGATGCAAAGCCTTGGTCTTCGCTTCTCTCCTTGCTGGTCTACGAGTGTTTGTCTTTTATTGACTTTATTTTCATAAATTAAATTGTTAGGAATTTTGTAAATATCAAACTTCCCATCGGTCTTTCCGCTACTATAGAAGTCCAGGAAATAGAGGTCGTCCCATTTTGATTTTGGTCCAAATGAAGTGAGGTCATCGGCGACGCTACAGGCTTTTATTTGTTCGGCTCTACCAGTTTTTAAGTTAAATGTATCGAATGATTTATTTTTTAAACCTTTGGCAGAAATAAACCTTAAAGAGCCAGACCAGAGGCAGAACGCGACCTCCGAAAGACCTTCTGGGAGGTTTGGTTCTCTAGATTTGTAGTCTCTTAACCCGAGCTTGAGCCCACGCCACAAATCGAAAACTCTTTTCCACTCCTTTCCATCTGACTTTGAAAATTCCATTAGTTCAAGAATGCAATTTTGTTCGAACACCCTTGATTTTACCTTAACAATCTTCATTATAAATCTTTAAAAATTGTTTTGAGCTCTATCTCAAGAGCTTTTGATATTTTTTCAATGTTTTCAAGAGTGATGTTTTTCTCACCTCTTTCGATCATCCCAATATAGGTTCGATGAACGCCAGCAAGATCAGCGAGTTGTTCTTGTGATAGTTTGCTCCTAAGTCTTTCTTCGCGGACCTTATTACCAAATTTTTTTAGAATTTCTTTTCTCATGTAGGTTAAATATACAGCCATTACTAACTTCAGTTCTACATACTATAGTTAGCGTATATAGGTAAACAAAAAAGGAGCTCCTGTCGCTTTCGCGCGGAGGGATGGGGGTAAGCGAAAGAAATGATGTTCGCTCCGCCACAAAAAAAGCAAGAGCGTGCGCATTTCACCCCTATACCTCACTTGTGTACGCCAAGCAAATTGCATTTTTGAAATATATTGAGCCGTCGCGACCGTTTTCTTTCCACACCTCATCTAGTCGCGCGAGCGAAGCGGAGGAATTGGTACGAAATGAAAAATGGTGGACCTGGGGGGATTCGAACCCCCTACCTCTACAATGCGAATGTAGCGCTCTACCAAGTGAGCTACAGGCCCTCATTTAGTATATAAACCTTTACAAACGCCTTTATTTCAGGTATTATAATAAACCAGCCAAGAAATTTTATCAAGATTATGCAACTTTACGAACTTACAACAAAAAATCGTGAAGACTTAATTGCTCAAGCAGTGCGCTCTATTAATTTCGGTCGGTTAGTAATTGCGCGCGCCGATACTGGCTACGCTATCTTGGGACTTCCTACTTCAAAACGAGCGTTAGACGAGCTAAAAAGAATAAAAAACGGTCGCCTTGGAAAAATGTACTCAGTTTTCGCCAAATCCAAGAAGGACGCATTGGAGTTAATACCAGAAAAACATAAAACATTGGCAAGTTCTCTTTTTCCTGGTGAGGTAACTTTGGTTTATAATCGGCGTAAACCAGGGGTGCGCTATATTCGCAAAAAAACAGTCAACGATATTGTAAGTAGAGTGGGGGAATCGTTAACAGCTACTTCGGCTAATCCGAGCGATATGCCCCCAGCGCGAACCAAAGAAACAATGAGGGATTATTTTGGCAAGCACCGTGTGATGGTTCTGTATGAGGGTGAAGTGCCGGAATGCTTGCCGTCTACTGTTATCGATATCTCTGGGGAAAAAGTAAAGGTAATCCGTCAGGGCAATATTTCATTGAATTAATTGGCTTTTTAGCCTAAAATTAACGTAGGCCGATGTGGCGGAATTGGCATACGCGCACGACTCAAAATCGTGTGGGCGCAAGCCCGTGTGGGTTCAACTCCCACCATCGGCACCAAAAGAATATTTTAAAAATGTGGGCAGGTACTGCCTTTTTTGTTTTGTAGAAATTTTATCGAAAGTATCACCCGGCGTTGGGTTTGTGGGTTATTTTTTCGCAAGTTTTTTTCTTGCAATGCGGAATGATATTATAGTTGCAGTAATGAGTGCTACCAGCAAAATAATACACCTCCAAAAACATCCTCTAGCAGCACGTTCTTTATAAATACCAATATAAAGTGGGTCTAAAATCTCGTAATTTTGCATATTGTCATCATCGTAGTCGGCGCCGTCGACTAACCGAAGCGACATCTTTGTTTCGTTGGTGCTCTTTTCGTTACGAAGATTGACGCTGCTAGTAATATCAACAAGCTCCTCGTTTTGTTTTTTGTAAATGCGCAATAAATTAGTATTGGGGTAATATTCTCCTAAAATTATACCTACGGTAGCATCGCCACCAAGCTTTTCGCAATCTAGCTTATAGGTAATGCCACCAAGGATTTCAACGTTGCGCTCGGGTGCTTGGAGGTTGCTGTCTAGGCTGTTAGCTTCTATAAAGCGCGCTTGGCAGGTGCCACCCAAAACACTAATAATAGCTTTATTGACGACATCGAGCTGGCCTTTGTTGCTCGGTCGACCACCTAGAAAAACTTCTTTTTTTAGCAGGGGTGAGCTAGAGTTCTCGCTCATCTCGGGCGAGTTAGTGTGCGACGAGCGTGAGGTGGTGCTTGTTTTTGTTCTTGAGCGGGCGGAAGGGGTGGTTGTTGATGTAGTCGTGTTTTTCTCGTCGGCGCCACTGGGGTCGGAAGTCTGCTCTTGATCTGTGTCGCTATCTGGAGGTAGCGGCGGACTTTCAGGGGAGGTAGTTTCGTCACCAATTTTATATGTTACCGCGTTATCGGTAGAGGTAGAAGCGATGTTGAAATTACCGACCGAGTCCTTAACCTTGTCTCCTGCAAGAGAAACCTTTACAGTGTCGCCATCGCTCATACCCGTAACAATAATCATAAACTCACGAGGATTAACTTTTGTTATTTCCATTGTGCCAGTGGTAGTGCCCTTTAATGTAAACTCACAAGGAGAGATAGTGTTTTTATCCATATCTTTTGAAAATTTAGCAACGAACTCTGCTCTGTTAACGTTGGTGGGGTCAGCTTGGGTGGCTGCTTGCTCCACGGTTACGGTGGGGCGCACGGTATCCACAGTGATGGCGTCGGGAAAAGTAAAAATAATTGTATTACCAATGTCGTCGGTAGCAGTGACCTCGACTTCGTAAACACCATCGACGAGAGGTGGTAAAATTTTACCTGTTTTCAACTCCCAGGTGCCGTTGCCAAGATTGTCGGCGGAGTAGGTTTTACCGCCAATGGCAACGGCAAGCGTAGCCGTATTTTCGCTAATAGGACCTGTTAATTGTGGCGAGGCGATATTGGTGGTCTTATGGTCGAGACCAGCGATGGGCGCAACAGTATCTTTGAATAAATTGCCTCTTGCTGTACCCACGTTGCCGACAGCGTCAGTTTGCTTAATGGCAGTGGCAATATCACCATCGCTGTAGCCTGTGAGATCGACGATAAGCGACCAGTTGCCATCAATATCGCACGGTGTACTGTGCGGTTGCTCGTCAAGTGTTATTAATAGGTCGCCATCGCCGGCCGTGCAAGTGCCTGATAAATTATAGCTTTCTTGGTTATTGCTGGTAACGGGTGTTAACAGGTTAACCGCCACCACAGGCGCTATGCGGTCAATAAGGAAGCCACTTTCTATTTTGGTATAGGAGTTCTTGGCTTTGTCGGTTGCGGTGATTGCTAAATCGCCAGATTTAGTAACTGTTACAGTGCAATCCACACGGTTGTCGTCGATAGTGCTTGTTTGACAAACGAGGTCTTTTGCCCCCGCGCTCGAACTCTCGGCAACGGAAATACTATCGGTGTATAATTCAATATCATCGGTAATTGCAATTGTAATATCGGTAATATCTTCTTTGCTAGTTTTCGTTGGCGCGGTAATAACGATGGTCGGGGCTTTAACATCCTGAAAATACTTTTGCGAGTTGTGACCAACTGCGCCGCTATCGATATCTTTCGCCATAATGGTTACCATACCAGTTGTGTGAATGCCAAGTACTTCGCAAGTTACGGTTGTGTCAAAAGGAGGCCTGTCTTTTTCGTTTCTGTCTTGGCAGGTACCAAGGTGCACACCATCGGCCGCAGAACCTGTAATGTCAATTTGATCAATTCGATTGCCATCTTCGGGTGTAGTGATCGTTACGGTAGTATCGTTAATAGTTCCGTTACTGGAAACGGTTGGCGCGATAATAGTAACCTCGGGAGGAAAAACAATAGGTCGCACTGTCATATTGTTTGCCGTGTCGTAAGCAACTACTTAACGGTGTGTTGGGTCTGATCTTCGTCCAGAATAAGAGTTTGTGTTAATATCCCAGACTGGTAGGGGATGAAATCAACGGTTTCGACCGAGGAGTAACCAGGCTCTCCATCGTCTGCAATGTAACGAAGTTCGTATCCACTTACACCCACGGGGTCAACAGCCTTGAACTTAACCACCGGTTTATGGAGACCGTATTGGGTGATATCGACATTGGCAACTAAAAAGGTTGGACCAAGAGTATCAATGGTGTAGCCTGGTTCTGCTGTTGTTGAGCTATAGAGCGCTCTATCCGTTGCCCAAAGAACCAGCGTGCCTGAACTAGTAATACGAATTGTGCAGTTAATGACAAGGTGATTATCGGGGTCTGGGCGATCGTTGATAAAGGGAAAGTTTCTCGATTGCGTCGTCGCCCCTTCTGCTGCTTGGCAAGAAATCCTGTCGGCGGCGGCCGTGCTAGAGGAGTCAACTTTCACCTCTTTAATAGAGTAACGATCGCTCACTGTAAAAGTAGTATCGCTAATCGGACCTTTAGACAACTTGATTCCAGGGTGAATAGTAATGACTGGTGCGACATCGTCGACGTCTAGAACAGTAATAATAAAAACCTTTTCGGCATAAACTCCTAACTCATCGGTGGCGTGGACGAGAATGGAGTAAGTATTGTCACCGGGCGTGTCGCCAAGATCTAGCGGGTTTTCGAAGTCGGGGGGTTCAGCAAAGGTTAAAACACCAGTGGTAAGGTTAAGAACAAACTTTGCATTGTCTTCGCCTCCAACTCCCGGAAATAGTGTGTATTTAAGAGGACCTTCGTCCGTTGCGGAAACGGTGCCAACGGCTGTTGTGTTTTCGTTAACTTTGGCGTTAGATAAGCACAGGTTATATGGTCGACAGTTTTTTCCCGCATCAGTGATGTTCCAGTTGTGGGTGGTGGGGCTGGTTAAGGTATTTTTTGCCTCCTGTGCAGTACAATAGTAAAGCCCTGCAGCGCCGAAGGATAAATTTGGCTGAACATCTTGTGTGCTCCAGTCATTCAGCAAGGCATCGTAATGCTCTATGCTCATACGAGAGTTATTAAGGAATGTGGAAAAGTTTGTTACCTGTTCGATATTCCAGGTGGAAATATCCTGGTCAAAAGATAAGGCGCCGGAAAACATAGCGTACATATTGGTTACCTTCGCCATATTCCAATTGCCAACCGGCTGGTTAAAATTAATTGCCTGGACAAACATAGAGTTCGTCAATTCAACTTTTGCGGTATTCCACTGGTCAAGAGCACCATTGAAGTTTGTGGCCTGGTAAAACATTGCACTCATACTAATAACACCACTAACATCCCAGGAACTGTATTCATCTGGTTGCCCAGAGTTGATAATTTGCGGGTTTAGCGGTTGGTTAAAAGCGCTTGCGGTATGGAACATATTGTTCATATTTGTAACGCTACTGGTGTTCCAGTTATCAAGTGGCTGGTCGAAGGCTGATGCACCCTGAAACATAGAAAGTGTGGTGGTGAAGCTTTTGGTATTCCAGCTGTTAAGAGGTTGATTAAATAATTTTGCATTATTAAACATATAGGCGGCATGGGTAACACTTCTCGTGTCCCAGCTCCCGATTGGTTGGTTGAAGGCAATCGCTCCCTGAAACATATTTTGCATGCTTGTGGCTTGTATGGTGTTCCACGTAAGCGGGGCAGTCGATTCCCCTGGTCCTTCGCCGTTATTAAAGGATCGCGCCTCGTAGAACATACTATTCATATAGATAAGATTCGGCGTTTTCCAGGCACTAAGATTTTGATTAAAGGCATAAGCAACCCTAAACATACCGGTCATATTAGTAACATTAGAGGTGTCCCAGTTATTGAGAGGCTGATTAAAAGCGATGGCTTGGTCGAATAATCTGTCCATAACCTTTATCTTCGAAACATTCCAACTGTTAATGTTTTTGTTGAACGAAGAAGCAACTCTGAACATATACGCCATATTAGAGAGGCTTTCGGTCTCCCAGGTGCCTATATCTTGGTTAAAGGCAGTGGCCATCATAAACATACCCGACATATTGGCAACTTTTTTCACATTCCAGTCGCCAATTGGTTGGTTAAATTTTGTGGCACTATTAAACATACCCGACATATTAGTAACTTCGTTCGTTTTCCAGCCACCAATCGGCTGGTTAAAAACGGTGGCGCCTTGGAACATATTGCTCATATTAGTAACATTGCGCGTATCCCAGTTTCCGATTGGAGCGTTGAATTTAGGGGCGTTTCTAAACATTGCTTGCATCCTTGTTACATTGACGGTATTCCAGACACTCATAGAATCGTTGCCGGCGAAATTCGCCGTGTCTTCAAAGGCGGCGTACATATCTTGCACCCCTGTTAAAATAGGAGCATCAGAGGCGGTTAAACGCATATTTTTCATACCCTGAAAGGCGCTGTTAAAGCTTGACCATTTAATGCCACCCCATTGCTTAATTTCCTGGAGCTTATCTTTTTCATTGGCGCTTAGGTCGGGGGCGTAGAAGGCTATAGGAGAGAGAGTTCGTATACATATATTGTAGGTACCTGCTTGATTATAATCGTAGGTTTGTTTGCCACTGTCATAAATAACCTTGAAATCGCCATTGCAACGCCAGTCAATCTCGTAGTAACCGGTTTTTCCTGTTACCTGAAAACTTAAAGATACCTTGGTTGGCTCTGTTGCTCCTGCTGTGTTAGTTTTCCAGCTTGTTACAAAAAGGTCAGAGTCGTAAGCGGAGGCGGTCCAGGCGTTGTAGAAAAAGCCTAGGACAATCAAAACAAGAACAGCCAACCCAAGAGCTATTGCCGGTGGTCTTACCTTCTTATTACGTCTTAGTGTCATTCTAAGCTAATTCCTCCTTATTTATTCTATTCTAACACAAAATAAGAAAACTTAGCATTTCATTTGCCTGTATGTATGCAATAAGAGTTAATCCGTCACCTTTTGCAAGGTAGATGTGTACTTTTACCTAACGCCACATTTTTTAACGAACTTCAACATTTTTTCGGCGAGAAGTACGAGTTCGTTGCTACTGTAAGATGTATCGGTTAGTAAACTTTTGTCGTATATTTTTTGCGAAGGGACAAAGCGCTGTAAATAGTAACTTTCTGCTCCCTTAATTGTTTTTGCAATTTTACATAAATCCTCTTTTGTTGTTAGAGATTTTGCTATTGTTGTGCGAAATTCATGATGTATTCCTGAGTTGATGATTAAGTTAATACTTCTGGTTAGAACTTCAGGCGATATAGGCCAACCCATTATTTCCTTATATTTCTCTAGCGGCGCCTTGATATCCATGGCGATATAATCCACTAGTGCTTTTTGTATTATAGTTTCGAGAACGTCGGGGTTACTGCCATTGGTATCTAGTTTTATCAAAAACCCCATTTCTTTAATCCTCTTTATCATCCTTATTAGATCCGGGTGTATTGTGGGCTCGCCGCCGGTAATTGTTACTGCGTCAAGTTTACCCTTTTTGCGTTGTAAAAAGTGGTAGATTTCTTTTAGGTGGATGTTGGCTTGACCTTTCGCGCTGTGACAAATTTCTGGGTTGTGGCAATACCTGCACCGAAAATTACATCCCCGCGTAAAAATAATGGCGCAAATTTTATCGGGGTAATCAATAAGGGAGAATTTTTGAAGACCAGCGATTATCATAGTGTCCTCAAAGGTTTGGTTTTGTAAGTCTTTCTCGTGGCAAATTCAGCTTTCTTGCCGTTGTTCCACTGGTTAATAGGTCGTAGATAGCCAACAATTCTCGAATAAATTTCGCACTCGCTATGGCATTTTCCACACTTCGCTACTTCGCCAGCAATATAACCGTGGTTAGGACAAACACTAAAGGTTGGTGATAGTGTAAAGTAGGGGAGTTTATAGTTTTCACATATTTTCTTAACTAAATTGCCAACACTATTGCTATCGGTGATCCTTTCACCTAAAAAGACGTGCAACACCGTTCCACCAGTGTATTTAGATTGCAATTCATCTTGTAAATCTAGGGCGTCAAAGACATCGTCTGTAAAGTCAACAGGAAGATGGGTTGAATTGGTGTAAAAGGGGGATTCGGGAGTCTTAGCGTTATTGGCGAAAACTGCATTTTCAAACTGTTTCTGGTCGAGCAAGGCTAATCTGTAGGATGTCCCCTCTGCAGGCGTGGCTTCCAAGTTATAATTATTGCCAGTTTCTTTTTGGAAGGTAACGAGCGTTTCTCTCATAAAATCTAGAATCTCGAGGGCAAACTGATTTCCTGTTTCTGTAGCAATACTCTCTTTTGTCCCGAGAAGGTTTTTAATTGCTTCGTTCATGCCTATAATCCCAATGGTCGAAAAATGATTTTTCCAATACGTACCGTGATGTTTTTTTATATCGCGCAAGTAAAACTTAGTGTAGGGATACAGGTTTCCATCGGTCATTTTTTCTAAAACTTTTCTCTTAATCTCTAGGCTATCCTTTGCCAGTAACATTAAGTCTTTTAGGATACTTATGAATTCTTTTTTGTTCTTAGCTATTAGACCGATGCGGGGCAGATTGATAGTAACTACACCAATACTTCCTGTGAGAGGGTTTGCACCAAATAAGCCTCCACCTCTTTTTTCCAGTTGCCTGTTATCTATTCGTAATCGACAACACATCGAGCGTGCATCTTCTGGGTTCATATCGGAATTAATAAAATTTGAAAAATATGGAAGACCGTATTTCCCGGTAACTTGCCACAACATCTTCCCAATATCGGAGTTCCAGTCAAAATCCTTTGTTATATTGTATGTGGGTATGGGGAAAGTAAAAACTCGACCACAGGCATCACCCTCAACCATAACTTCTAATAAAGCCTTATTAAACAAATCAACTTCGCGCTGGAACTCTTTATAGGTTTCTTTTTGCGCTTTTCCGCCTATTACAACGGGTTGGTCGGCATAGTGTGAGGGGATTTTTAAGTCTAATGTAATATTTGTAAATGGTGTCTGAAAACCAACTCGGGTTGGAACATTTACATTAAAAAGGAACTCTTGCAAGGCTTGCTTTACCTCCTTTTCCGTTAGGCGATCATAATGAATGAAGGGCGCAAGTAGTGTGTCGAAATTACTAAAGGCTTGCGCGCCTGCCGCCTCCCCTTGTAGTGTGTAGAAAAAATTGACAACTTGCCCGAGCGCGGAACGGAAGTGTTTGGGTGGTTTACTGCTTATCTTGCCCTCAACGCCGGTAAAGCCTTGTGAAAGCAAATCGAACAAATCCCATCCGACGCAGTAAACAGACAAAATGTTTAAATCGTGGATGTGAAAGTCACCGTTAGTGTGTGCGTTTTTGATTTTTTCGGGATAGATTTTATTTAACCAATAATTTTTACTCACCTCGCTTGATATATAGTTATTTAATCCTTGTAATGAGTAGGACATATTGCTATTTTCTTTAACTTTCCAGTCAGCCTTTTGAACGTAGCTATCTATAAGACCGTTGTTGATCTGGTTGGCAAGATTTCTTATTTGTTTGTGCTGATCCCGATAAAGAATATATGCCTTTGCTGTTTTTTTATATTTCGACAACAAAAGGTTATTTTCCACAATATCTTGTATTTGTTCAACTTGTGGCATTGAGTTACCGACCTCTTTTTCCGCTTGACGCACAACTTTTTCTGTGAGTAGCTTTGCTACTTCCAGATCAAATTCACCTGTTTCATGCCCTGCCTTTAAAATCGCCGCCGATATCTTGTCTTTGTTAAATGCTACTACCTTGCCACTTCTCTTGCGGATTTTTTTGAACATACTACCTCCTTAATAAAATTTACAATACAAAAAACTTGGCATTTCGCGCCAAGCATTAAACAAGAATTGGCCTAGCGCGAGCCAAAACGGGCTTTTGAGCAAATTACACAGGGTCGGACTTTTACCGTTGCGCGACAGTGCCGGATTTGCACCGGACTTCACCGTGTAAACCGTTTATGAATTTATAATAACACACGTTTTTAAATTGCAAAACACGGTATGGCTGGAATTATCCAGCCACGCAGAATTGCTACCCAGAAGAGACTTGACAAACACTTATTATGGGTATATACTCATAATAGTTAAAAATAAATATAGGAGAGGAGGTGAATATTATGCCAAGACAAGACGGAACAGGCCCTACTGGCCAAGGTCCTATGACAGGACGCGGAATGGGTCCCTGTGGTGGGGGAATGGGTTACGGCAGGCGCGCTTGTGGCTTCGGTTATCGCAGATTTATATCGCCGAAGAACGAACTAAAAGCTCTCGAAAACGAGAAAGCAATGATGGAAGAGGAGCTTGAAGCGCTACGTGAAGAAATCGAAACCCTTAAAAAGGGACAGTAGTGATAAGGGGTATAACAGGCTACCGGCCTCGCAAGCGAGGCCGGTGTCCTATATGTGTATAGTATAATTACATATAATTACTGTAAGAATAGTATATTTTATTTCCTTGATAGTTAGGATGCGTTAGTATACGGAAAGTCTTTGCAGGAAATTCCCACTTCCTTTTGGTGTTAATTCGCTTTAGCTTGAAATGCCCAAAATGCAATGTTAAGCTTTCTATGGAGTGATTATGGCAAGACCACGACGATGTCGAAGAATTAGATTTAAACCCAACATTACTTACTTTAAGCCCCAGGGTGTACCAGTGAGGGCGCTTGAAGTTGTTGAGTTAACTACAGAGGAAGTAGAGGCATACCGCCTTCGTTATATTGAGTTGCTCGAACAAGTAGAGGCGGCAAAGAAAATGGCAACATCTCAAAGTACATACCAGCGCATCTTATGTTCTAGTTGTAAAAAAATTGCTGATGCCTTGATAAATGGCAAAGCTGTTAAAATAATTCACACGTTACATTAATATGAATAAAAAAACACTCTTGATCGCACTTGTTTTCCCCATAATAATTTTGTTTATTCTCTTTCTCCCTTCGAGTAAAGAAAAAGAAGTGGCTGTAGGTAGCAGCAGTACAAGCAACGCAATGCAAGCCACACTCTTTTATGGTCAAGGGTGCCCACATTGTACGGCGGTTACAGATTATATAAAAGAAAAGCGCATCGAAGAAAAAATTACAATATCTGAAAAAGAAATTTACTACAATAACGAAAACGCTCAAGAATTCGAAAAGAGGGCACAAAGTTGTGGGCTCGCTAGAGAGTCTATGGGCGTTCCTATGCTGTGGGCAAACAACGAGTGTATTTTAGGTAGCCCTAATATTATAGATTTTTTAAACGATCTGCTCTAATCGAAGGCTTAACTCGTACTATTTTCCTTGACTTTAGCGTTCTTTTTGCATAAAAAGAAGCTACGCTATGCACGTTAAAAAGATAGGGGGTACAAAGTGAGGGATGCTTACGCAGTGTATACAGTCCGGCACGGCAGGGTAAAAAAGGGAGCAGAGGTACAACTCCCGTCCTACGGTGGTAGAGTACACAACCTTCCTGCGGTTGTGGTCGGTGAGCCGGGGTTGTTGTGGCGCAATGCCCTCGGCATTATTCCTGTAGAGGGGTCAGAGCGTACTCCTTGCCCCTTACGCGCGAAAGAGGAGTTTTACACCTCCTACCCGGTGTGCCGACTCTGTTTCACGCCGCTTGTTCTAGTGAACGGGCGTGGATACAAGGCCAGGCACCCATCCAACGAGGGCGAGGCTTATGGGCGTTTGCAATACGCCCGTATTGTCGAGCTAAAGCGCCGTCGCTTTCGCTTTATCGCTGAGCCAGAGGCAACGACGCAGGACGAGGTCATCGCGGTTTTCGAAACGCCCATTGGATACCGCGGAACAAATAACCATAGTGGCGATCGTTGTGGCTGGCATTGTCGCTGTGGCACGATAGGCGACGAGCTTGTCCCACCAGCCGTATGTCCTACCTGCGGCGATAATAGAGAGTGGGTGCTCGGTTGGCCCAGACCACGTTACCATCCGTTCCCCGGCAGAATCCTGGCGCAAGGACGAATGGTAAAGGACGCGGCGGGTAAAACTAGGGGTGGAAAACAGATCATCGCTCTTCTCCCCAAGGGTGTGGTCTTCCGCACGGAGTGCACAGGACAGTTGCCCGTGCGCTCCTCTGTGGAGTACTACTACCTCTGGAATGGCAAGCACCTCCTCGTAGGTGCTACCTACGAGAAAAGGCCCTTTTAGTGCTTGTTGCAACGCCCCTGCCACAAAACGGCAGGGGCGTTTACCATTAACTGGCTATGCATACGCAGTAGCGAAAAGCAGATATACTAAGTTGGGTTACCCTGCAATAACAACTCCTTAAATAAAATTACAGAACGACGGTGTAAGATTTTTATAAAATAGCAATCTTGTTTTTCAGTGCAAAATATAGTCGTGCCATAAAAAAATACCCCCCGGACTAGTGAGAGGGGTGGGGTTCTCGTGGGAGGACCAGTCCGGGGGGTGGCGCGAGGCTGCGACGAGCAGCATAACTATTATTACTCAAACGCAAGTTTTTGTCAACCCATTGTTACGGTCCATAACATATTGGACTTTTGTGAGCTTGTAAATGTATTAATAATGTATTGCAGTGGTGGTTGCTTGCTAATGCTTTGGTTTGGGTGGCAAAAAAAGTCTTGCTGAAAGCTACTTTGTTAGATAGTCGATTATATTACCGAAATATCTCCCAAGCTCTAAGACTGCTTAATCCTATCGTTACTGTTCGAGTGGGAGGGAGAACCCCACACCTGAAGGTGCGGGGCAAGCCCCGCCAGAGAATCGGACGGGGCAAGCTACAACGTCATTTTTAGTATCAACGGTTCAGAGTTCTCGGGCAGTAGCCCTCGAACAATAAGAATGACGACCGTTACTCCCTTTACCGTTCGAGCGTAGCGAGAACTTATACTTCATCTCGTTACTGTTCGAACGAAGTGAGAACTACCCGCCATATCCTTTACTGTTCGAGCGGGAGCGAGAACTTACACTCCATAAACTAACATAAACTAAAAAAAAGAAAAAAAAGGTCCAATATGTTAGTGAACTTTACACCCCTCTTATGCTTATAATCTTCTGCTATAATAAAAGCAAGGAGGAAAATGACTATCTCTAAAGTAGTTGGTAATGAAATTCTTGATTCACGTGGCAATCCCACCGTTGAAGCAAAATTGGTTTTAGACAATGGTAGCACCTTTTTGGCAAGCGTACCAAGCGGTAAGTCTACCGGGAGTAGAGAAGCACACGAGCTCCGCGATAACGATGAAAGCCGTTATGGCGGCAACGGTGTTTTACGCGCTGTGGGTAATATTAACTCTATTTTATCTTCTGCCCTTGTCGGTGTAGATCCTCTTAAGCAAGTTGAAATCGATAATATTCTAAAAGAGATAGATGGCACCGATAACAAAAAAAAGATTGGCGCCAACGCCATCTTGGCGACCTCTCTTGCGGTAGCGAAAGCTGGTGCCTATGTCTCACAGCAACCGCTATATCAGTATCTGGCGACACTTGCCGGAAACAAGCACACTCTTAGGTTGCCAGTGGCAATGTTTAATCTTATTAACGGTGGCGAGCACGCCGACAATAATCTAGAAATTCAGGAGTTTATGGTTGTCCCGAGTAATACAACCTTTCGCGAGCGGTTAAGATCAGCCGTTGAACAATACCAACGCTTGCACAGTTATCTTAGAAATCGAGGCTACTCCACCGGTGTTGGTGATGAAGGTGGCTATGCTCCTAACTTAATTAACGATCAAGAGGCAATCGATGCTCTTCGTGAAACAGGTAATAACCGCATCGCTTTCGATTTCGCGGGGAACAAACCCTCGTGGCTTAACTACCATAGATTAATCGGAAAAGGCGATATTCTTTCTCTTGAGGATCCTTTACCAGAAAACGACTGGGACGGCTGGAGGGAGTTATCGCAAGAGCTTTCCGATAAGGTAATGATTGTTGGTGATGATCTTTTTGTAACCAACAGTGTCTATCTTCGTAGGGGGATAGAAAAAAAGATTGCCAATGCAATCTTAATTAAGCCCAACCAGATAGGCACCCTAACAGAAACGCTTGACGTTATTAAGTTAGCGCAAAAAAACAATTACAAGATTGTTGTTTCTCATCGCTCGGGAGAAACAGAAGATACATTTATTGCCGACTTGGCGGTCGGCGCCGGCGCGGAATATATCAAAGACGGTGCACCAGCTCGTGGCGAAAGAGTGGCAAAATATAACCGTCTTTTAAGAATAGAAGACGAGCTACAGCCTAAAATATGAAAAATAATGTCCTTCTACTTATTTTAGACGGGTGGGGATTGGCGGAGCCGTGGGGTGGCAATGCTATTGCTATCGCAAGAACTCCTTATTTTGATTATCTGTGGAAAAGTTATCCTCGCACAGAACTTAAAGCAAATGGCACCGACGTTGGGCTCCCCGGGCATGAAATGGGAAATTCTGAGGTCGGCCATCTTAATATCGGTGCTGGGCGCATTGTCCGACAGGACATTCTTCATATTAACGAAGCCATCAATAGTGGTGAGTTTTTCAAAAACGATATCCTACTTACCGCAATGCGAAGAGTAAAAAATACCAGCAACAGTCTGCATTTAATGGGTCTATTGAGTGATGGCGGCATACATGGGCACATCGCCCATGCTCTTGCTCTCCTATATATGGCCTCACAAGTAGGCTTGAAAAATGTTTATTTTCATATTTTTACTGACGGTCGCGACACTCCACCATTAAGCGCTCAAGAATATATTTCACGCTTACAGTTAGAGATGAGCAAACTGAAGACTGGTCGCATTGCAACAATTTCTGGTCGCTACTATGCAATGGATCGCAACAAGAACTGGTCGCGAACAAATAAAGCATACCAAGCAATGGTAAGTGGTAGCGCAAAAACAGCCACGTCGGCTATGGGTGCAGTTGCTAACGCATATACTGCTGGGCAAACAGACGAGTTTATTAATCCTACCATTATATTATCAAACAATAAAAAACCACCTCTTATAAAAAATAACGATTCAGTTATATTTTGGAATTTTCGCTCCGACAGAGCGCGCCAGATAATGCAAGCGTTTATAAAGCCAACTATCGAAGGTTACGATCGTACACCATCGCTTTCGGGGCTATTTTTTGTTTCAATGATTCCCTACGGTGTTGAAGCTGATATAGGTGTACGACCGTACGTTGCCTTTGAACCAAAAAGAATTACTACTACTCTTGCCTCGACGCTTGCTAAAAACAATATCGCGCAATTACATATTGCGGAAACAGAAAAATATGCTCACGTTACATATTTTTTAAACGGCACAGTGGAGGCGCCATACCCGCTCGAAGATCGTATATTAGTTCCCTCGCCAGCGGTGGCAACATACGATCTGCAGCCAGAAATGAGCGCTCCGCAAATTACCGAACAACTTATAAGGGCGGTACAAAAACAAAAGCATCCATTTATTGTGGCTAATTATGCCAATCTCGATATGGTCGGTCATACTGGCAACTTCGCTGCCGTAGTAAAAGCGTGCGAATGTGTCGACGAGCAACTGAGGGCTTTAGTCGAAGTTGCCAAAAAAAATAATTTCTATACCCTGATTACCGCTGACCACGGTAACGCTGAGCAAATAATTAACCCCATTGTCACAGAATCATCTACGGAGCATACAAAAAATAAAGTTCCCTTTATTATTGTCCCCCCTATTACAAGTAGCAACGGTTACATTCTACGCACAAGTGGCAGGTTGAGTGATATCGCCCCGACAGTCCTTGGTCTTCTCGGTATTGAACAACCAGACGAGATGACGGGAAAAAATCTTATCGCAATAAACAGAACAATATATCATAGTGAAAATGACAAAATGGAGAATTAATAAATTTGTTGCACAATGCCTGGGAATATCTCGCCGCAAGGCGGAAGGGCTAATAAAGAGTGGTCACGTCAAGATGAATAAGCAAACCATCTATGACTTATCGTTTAAAGTGCAACCAAACACTTCCAGTATAACCGTTCACGGTGAAGTACTTAGTCCACGAACGTACATTTACTACGCATTAAATAAACCTCTTGGTTATACTTCTACTCGTCATGATCCCTTTGCTGTTAAAAAAGTTGTCGATTTAGTGCCAAGCTTTCCAGCGGTCTATCCAGCAGGAAGGCTAGATAAAAACTCCGAAGGACTCATTGTCCTCACCAACGACGGTGAAATAACCCAAAAAATAACAAGTCCTGCCGATTATCTAGAAAAAGAATATTATGTCGAGGCAACGGTTGTCCGTAGCAATTGGGATATTCGCCAGTTAAAAAAGTTATTAAAAGGTGTCAATATCGATGGATACACAACTAAACCGAGCAAAGTTTTCGCTTGGCGCCATACAGGTAAAAGCGTTTCTTTTTACATAATTTTAGAAGAAGGGAAAAAAAGACAAATTAGGCGAATGGCGCAAAAAATAGGCTTAGAAATAAAAACACTGCGCAGAGTTCGCATTGGAAAGTTAAAGCTCGGCGACCTAAAGCCAGGAGAGTATCGTAAGATTAGGGCGGAAGACATCTTGTAATAAATAGTTTTTAGATTAACATATAAAGCATGAAAAGAATTTATACACAAGAAGCAAACAAGCACATCGGCGAACAAGTTAAGCTTTGTGGTTGGGTTGCCACAAAGCGTGACCACGGTAAAATTATTTTTATTGATCTGCGCGATAAAAAGGGAATCGTCCAAGTTGTTACCGAGGATAATCAAGATATAGGGAAAATTAAAATAGAGTCAGTTATTGAGGTTATTGGCAGGGTAAAAGAAAGGCCATCACACCTTAAAAACAGCACTTCTCCCACTGGGGGTGTAGAAGTAGAGGTTGTATCAGTCAACGTCCTTTCGATTGCCGATGATCTGCCCTTTGCAATAGAAAAAGATAAAAACGATGTCGCAGAAGAAATTCGCCTAAAGTATCGCTATCTCGACCTAAGGCGCACTAAAATGCGCAACAATCTCCACAGTCGCGCAAAAACAATTCAGTTTTTAAGGGAATACTTGTGTAAGGAAGATTTCACCGAGGTAGAGACGCCATACTTGAGTAAATCAACCCCCGAAGGAGCACGCGATTATCTTGTCCCTTCGCGCTTGCAGAATGGTTATTTTTACGCCTTACCACAATCACCACAGCAATATAAGCAACTGCTAATGGTGGCAGGACTGGAAAGGTATTTTCAGGTTGTTCGGTGCTTTAGAGATGAGGACACACGGGGCGATAGGCAGGCAGAGTTTACTCAACTTGATATCGAGATGAGCTTTATTGAAAACGAAGAGGATGTTCTCGAGCTCGTCGAAGATATGTTTACCAAATTAATAGAAAAGGTTTTTCCCGAAAAGCACGTAACATTTAGGAAGTGGCCACGCATCCCTTATAACGAGGCAATAAGCAAGTATGGTTCCGATAAGCCCGATCTGCGCAAAAACAAACAAGACCCCAATGAATTGGCGTTCGCCTTTGTAGTAGATTTTCCAATGTTTGAAAAAACAGAAACTGGTAAACTCACGGCCGTACACCACCCCTTCACTGCTCCCAAGATTACAGATATAAGCGAACTTAAGAACAATACTATGCAAATTAAGGCAAAGCAATTCGACTTTGTTCTGAATGGTTACGAGGTGGGCGGTGGCAGTATTAGAACCCACGATCCGGCAATTTTAACAGCAGTTTTTGAGGCTCTGGGGCATACAAAAGAAGATATTAAAAGGCAATTCGGACATCTTTTGCAAGCCTTTCGTTACGGCGTTCCGCCGCACGGAGGAATAGCGCCCGGTATTGACCGCATTGTTATGCTCTTGCAAAATGAGCCGAATATAAGAGAGGTAATCGCTTTCCCCAAAACGGGCGATGGGAGAGATCTAACAATGGACGCCCCAAGCACTGTCTCCGAAGCACAGCTCGACGAACTTGGCATAAGGTCTATTGACAAAAAAGAGAAAAAAGATAGAATTAAATAGTTGTTGTAATCATAATTTAAATCTTATATGGCACAGACTAAAGCAAAAGGTACCTCCAAGTTAGGACGAGATTCGGCGGCGCAACGATTAGGCGTTAAAAAATTCGCTGGCGAAACTGTTAATGTTGGCGATATTATTATCCGCCAGCGAGGAACAAAATACCGCGCCGGAGAAAACACCTTTTTGGCAAAAGACGACTCCATAGTTGCGCATAGCAAAGGTAGGGTCAAGTTCGAGCACAGGAAAACTGCCTTGTTCACAGGTCGTCTAAAGAAACAGGTTTATGTTACGGTTCAACCGTAATGTTGACAAGCGGTTTCGTATTTGCTATTATCGTAAATAACTAACCAAAGACGGTCTCGAATGAGTTGGGCCGACCGATAAAAATATCGATAGTGGATAAGCTAAAATAAGCGCAAAAACGATGAACGCCTTGCCTCGTGTTGTGGCGTACTTTTGTTGCGAAAATTAACAAAGCAAAGGAGTTAGATGGCTACATCTAAGCCCGCTCGCGTCTCATTTCGAAAACAATTAGTCGATGTTCCCATTCCTGATCTTATAGAAGTACAGATTAATTCCTATAAATGGCTCTTCGAGGAAGGTATTAAGGAGTTACTTTACGAAATTTCACCGATAGAAGATTTTACAGGAAAATTGTACTCGCTTGAATTTGGCGACTACTACCTTGATACTCCAAAACACGATGAACAAACCGCACGAGCAAAAAACCTTACCTACAAAGCACCTTTGAAATGCCAGGTAGTTCTCCACAATAAAGAAACCGGAAGGAAGAAAGAGGCGGAGGTGTTTCTTGGTGAATTCCCCCTTATGACAGAGCGTGGTACTTTTATTATTAACGGGGTAGAACGTGTTGTTGTCAGCCAAATTGTTCGTAGTTATGGTGTTCTCTTTATTACAACAGAAAGTGCAAACGAGCGAAAGCTTTTTGGCGCTAAAATCATTCCTCATCGTGGTGCTTGGCTTGAGTTCGAAACCTCGAGTAAAGATGTGCTCACAGTGAAGGTTGATCGCGAGAGAAGAATCCCTGTAACGACTTTTTTGCGCGCCCTCGGTATGGCAACAGACAAGCAAATTATCGATACATTTAGCGATGTCGACGATGATATCGACCACCCGTACATCAAAAATACACTTGCTAAAGATACCGCCAAAACACAAGAAGAGGCGCTTGTTGAGGTTTATAAACGCATTCGCCCTGGTGATCTCGTTACCCCAGAAACAGCTAAGCTATTTCTTGAAAACTTATTCTTTAACTTTAAGCGTTATGACCTTGGTAAAGTTGGGCGCTATAAAATTAATCGCCGCCTAGGGCTTAATCTGAGCGATGCACAAAAAAACCGTATATTACGTATCGACGATGTAGTTGCTGTTATTAAGGAGTTGATTCGCCTTAACAACGACCCTATGGCTAAAGCCGACGACATCGATAGCTTAAAAAATAGAAGAATTCGTGCCATTGGAGAATTGGTACAAGGTCGCTTTCGCGTTGGTCTCCTCCGTGTAGAGAGAATAATTAAAGATCGTATGAGTGTTATAGAGAGTGAAAACATCACACCATCACAACTTATTAACAGCCGTCCCATTACCGCGGTTCTACAGGAGTTTTTTGCTTCTAGTCAGATGTCGCAGTTTATGAACCAGACCAATCCGCTTTCCGAGCTCGAACACAAAAGGACTCTTTCTGCTACTGGTCCCGGTGGACTTTCCCGCGAACGAGCGGGTTTCGAGGTTCGCGACGTTCATGAATCACACTATGGCAGAATTTGCCCCATCGAAACCCCAGAGGGGCCTAATATCGGCTTGGTTGGTTATTTAGCGAGTTATGCTCGTATTAATGAATACGGTTTTATAGAGTCACCTTATTTGGTGGTCGACAACTCTAGTGGCAAGCCAAGAGTTACAAGAAAAGTTGTATATCTTGATGCTATGACGGAAGAATCTTCGGTTATTGCGCCTGCCTCGACCCCTATCGATAGCAAGGGTTACTTTACGGAAGCGCAAGCGGTAGTACGCAAAGGCGGAGAACCCTCTTCGGAAAAAACAACAGAAATTCAGTATATGGATGTTTCCGCAAAACAAATTGTAAGTATTACAACCTCCTGCATTCCCTTCGTGGAACACGATGATGCCGCGCGTGCCTCGATGGGTTCGAATATGGAGCGCCAAGCAGTACCTCTGGTAAAACCACAATCGCCCATAGTAGGAACCGGGATAGAGGCAGATGCTATTAGAGCGAGCGGACAAATACTCACTGCTACTGTTGATGGTGTAGTAACCAAGGCAGATGCCTCGGAAATAGTTGTTAAACCTAAGGGCGCGGGGAGTAAAGAAACTACTTACAAACTTGCTAAATTTGAAAGAAGCAATCAAGGAACCTGTATTAACCAAAGACCCACCGTAGCCATAGGCGACGCTGTAAACAGGGGCGATCTACTCGCCGATAGTTTTGGCTCCGAGGACGGCGAATTGGCTCTCGGACAAAACATTACTGTTGCTTTTATGCCCTTCGACGGTCTTAACTACGAAGACGCCATTATCCTCTCGGAAAAACTTCTGCGCGATGATCGCTATACTTCAGTCCATATCGAAAAGTATGCAACGGAAATTCGCGATACCAAACTAGGGCCCGAGGTTGTTACTAGAGACATTCCTAATGTTGGCGAGGACGCTCTTGCTCACCTCGACGAACAGGGCATAGTTCATATAGGTGCTGAGGTGTCGGCGGGCGATATATTAGTTGGAAAAATTACACCAAAAGGAGAGACAGAACTCACCGCCGAAGAGAAACTGTTACGCGCTATATTTGGTGAAAAAGCAAAAGACGTTAAAGATACCTCCTTGCGCCTTCCGCACGGCGAACGTGGCAAGGTGGTGGAGGTTAAGATATTTAACAGAGATGCTGGCGACGAGCTTGCCGAGGGCGTTTATCAAATGATCGAAGTTTCTGTCGCACAATTAAGAAAAGTAGCCGTTGGTGATAAACTAGCGGCGCGCCATGGCAACAAAGGTGTTATCTCCTCCATTGTCCCAGAAGAAGATATGCCTTATCTTCCCGACGGCACACCTGTTGATATGATCCTAAACCCCCTCGGCGTTGTTTCTCGTATGAACTTAGGGCAGATTATGGAAACACACCTTGGCGCCGCAGCAAGTAAATTAGACTATAAGGTTGCAAGTAAAGTCTTCGAAGGTGTTCCGTTGGATAAGATAATGGAAGAGTTAAAAAAGGCAGGGCTTGCCGAAGATGGTAAAACAGAATTGTATGACGGGCGCACCGGTGAAAAATTTTCTAACCGCGTTACTGTTGGTACTATTTATATTATGAAACTACTCCATCTTGTCGACGACAAGATGCACGCTCGTTCAATTGGTCCATACTCAATGGTTACGCAGCAACCCCTCGGTGGTAAAGCACAATTTGGTGGCCAGCGTTTTGGCGAAATGGAAGTTTGGGCACTAGAAGCCTACGGTGCCGCCCATACACTGCAAGAAATGCTTACCATTAAGTCCGACGATGTTATTGGACGCTCTCGTGCTTACGAAGCAATTATCAAAGATGAGCCTATCCAGAAACCAAGTATTCCTGCCTCGTTTATGGTTTTAGTAAGAGAACTGCAGAGCTTGGGTCTTAATGTTGAGATGCTTGGAGCTAAGCAAAACAGCAGTCCTGAGTTGCGCAAAGAGGAACCCAGCCCATTACCCGATAGACCATTGCCAAATAGCGACAATAAGGAAAAGGAGTAACCGTGGCCGAAACACACAAGCATAGAAACACAACCAAAACCGGACAAGATACAATCTCTACAGATTTTGACGGTATTCGTCTTTCTGTCGCCTCGCCCGAACATATATTGGCGTGGTCGTACGGTGAAGTAACGAAGCCGGAAACAATTAACTATCGTACTCAAAAACCAGAACGTGATGGGCTCTTCGACGAGCGTATTTTTGGTCCTGTAAAGGATTATGAATGTTATTGTGGGAAATACAAAAAAATACGTTACAAGGGTATCGTTTGCGACCGCTGTGGTGTAGAGGTAACAAGGTCGGCAGTTAGGCGCGAAAGAATGGGACACATCGATTTATCTGTGCCGGTGATGCATATTTGGTATCTTTATGGTACTCCAAGTGTACTTTCTACAATTCTCGATATTTCTATAGACGATCTCGAGTCAATTATATATTTTGCCGCTTTTGTTATTTTGCAGGTTGACGATAATGCAAGGGCGGAAGCTTTACATCAACTGGAGGCAGAATATAGCGCCATTCGTGGGCGTAAGGATTTGGCGGACAATGTTATTGCTCTTACCAAGGCAGAGGCAATTTACAAAGCCAGCAAGGCGGAGTTAAATGGACTCGCTATTGGTAAAACAATTTCTGAGGCGCAATACCACGAGCTTTCTCTTAGATATGGACAGGTTGTGAAGGTTGGCATTGGTGCAGAAGCTATTCTTACCCTTTTAGAAAAAGTCGATACCGATGCCCTCATTAAAGAATTAACGGAAAAAATTAGCACCATAAGCGACACCTACCGTCGCAAATATATTCGTCGCTTAAGACTTCTCTCCGATATGAAAAAGGCAAAAATTAAGCCACACTGGCTTGTAATGCAACGCCTACCTGTTATTCCCCCCGATCTAAGACCGATGGTGCAACTCGATGGTGGTCGTTTTGCAACTTCGGACCTCAATGACCTTTATCGCCGTGTGTTAAACCGCAATAACCGCCTAAAAAGACTTATTAAACAAGGTGCGCCTGAGGTTATTTGTCGCAACGAAAAACGTATGTTGCAAGAAGCTGTCGATGCTCTTATCGACAACTCCGCGCGCCGTGGGAGGGCGGCAACCGTTGGTACGGCAAGAAAGTTGCGCTCTTTAAGCGATATTCTACGGGGCAAACAAGGGCGTTTTCGCCAAAACCTGCTTGGAAAAAGAGTCGATTACTCTGGTCGCTCGGTAATTGTTATAGGACCAAAGCTTAAATTGCATCAGTGTGGACTGCCCAAGGTTATGGCGATTGAGCTTTTTAAGACTTTTGTTATTAGTAAGCTTATTAATGATGGTTATGTTCACAATGTTAAGAACGCTAGCCGTATGATCGAGCGCCGAGAACCTGTAGTTTGGGACATTCTCGAACAGGTTACGAGCGAATATCATGTTATGCTTAACCGTGCTCCTACCCTCCACCGTCTCGGTATTCAGGCTTTTCAGCCGGTTCTTATCGAGGGCAAAGCGATCCAGATTCACCCTTCGGTCTGTTATGCCTTTAATGCAGACTTCGATGGCGACCAAATGGCGGTTCATGTTCCCTTGTCTGTCCAGGCGCGAGAAGAGGCTAAAAGCATTATGCTTTCAACAAAAAACCTTCTTAAACCTGCTTCTGGTGAGCCGGTAATCTCTCCTCGCCTTGATATTGTTTTGGGTTGCTACTACCTTACTACCCTAGAGGAAAATAACGAGAAACCAGTAAAGATTTTCGCCTCAAAGAACGAAGCGATTATGAGCTACCAGCAAGGTAACATCGGCCTACGCTCTAAGATTTTAGTGCGCATCGCCGACGAAGTTGCAAAAACCGACTTCGAACCACAACAAATCGGAAAGCGAAAACTTATTACCACAAGTATCGGAAGAATTCTCTTTAATAACATTCTTCCCGATAGCGTGGGCTACCATAATATTACTCTCGATTCCTCGGCGTTAAAAAAGGTAGTTGCCCTTGTTTTTAAGGTAGAGGGTGGTGGCGAAACTGCCTTACTCGTTGATCGCATTAACCAACTAGGCTTTCGCTACGCAACCCTCAGCGGAACGACAATTTCAATGGCCGATATTTACACACCCTCAAGCAAACCCGCCCTTATGAAAGAAGCGGAAGCAACAGTGGCTAAAATCAACACACAGTATCGCCAGGGTTTAATTACCGCCGAGGAAAGAAGGGTAAGAGCGGTAGAGGTGTGGCTTGACACCAAGGACAAAATCGAAAAAGCGATGATCGAAGGGTTTGACAAAGAAAGCCCTGTTTGGACCATGGTTAACTCGGGAGCGCGTGGCTCTGTCACGCAGTTACTGCAAATGTCGGGAATGAAAGGTAATGTGGTTAACCCCGCCGGTAAGATTATTGAGTTTCCTATTAAAAGCAACTACAAAGAAGGGTTGACAGTGTTAGAGTATTTTAACTCTACGCACGGATCTCGTAAAGGAAGATCCGACACCGCTCTTCGTACTTCCGATGCTGGTTACCTCACTAGGCGCTTAGTAGACGTAGCGCAAGATATAGTAGTAAACAAAGATGATTGTGGCACCACCGAATACATTGCAATTAGCAAAGACGACAATGACACCAAAACATTTGCTGATAAAGCAGTGGGGAGAACGGTGGCTAAGGCGCTTACTGTCGCTGGCAAGACGTTGCTAAAAAAGGGAGAAATTATCTCCACTAATAAGGCACAAGAGCTTGCAGAAAATAAAGATGTTAAAGAGGTTAATGTTCGTAGCGTGATTCACTGTCGCGCGGCGCGTGGAATATGTGCTGCGTGTTACGGTAACGATATGGCTACCGGAGAACTTGTTAAACACGGGACAACCGTTGGTATTATCGCTGCCCAAGCCATTGGTGAACCAGGAACGCAACTTACAATGAAAACCTTCCACCTGGGTGGTGTAACAGGGGTTGATATTACTTCTGGTCTTCCTCGAGTGGAGGAGGTATTCGAAGCTCGCTCTCCACGCACTCCAGCAGTGGTGAGTGAAGTTTCGGGTATTGCCGACATTGTTACTGTCCGTGGCAAAAAAATAATTCGCGTTACTTCGAGCCAAAAAGCAAGTGAGGACATTGTTCTTCCAGAGGAATATAAGCTCGAAATAGAAGATGGTGATTATATCAAGCCACGCCAAGTAATTGCTTCCGCGGAGGGAAAAAGAGCGTTACGTGCAACAGTGGAGGGTCTTGCTAAAATAAAAGGTCAAACAGTTACCATCTCTTCGTCCGATCTAGTTTGCCAAGAATATGATGTTCCACAGGACCTTCATATCTTAGTCGAAAAAGGAGATAAGGTAGAAGCAGGAGAGCCTCTCACCGAGGGTCACTTAGATCTGAACCAATCTTTACGATTGCGCGGAGCAAAGAAAACGCAAGACTACATTATTAACGAGGTAAATAGAATTTATGTTAGCCAGGGTCAAGAAATTAGCGATAAGCACGTCGAGCTCATTGTGCGTCAAATGTTTAGCAAGGTACAGGTTGTTGACGAAGGCACAACGGAACTTGTTCCAGGTCAATTGATAGACAGAACTCGACTAGAAAAAATAAATCGTGACATTAAAAAAGCCAAAGGTGAGCCGGCACAAGCAGCCGATATTGTTCTTGGTATAACAAGAGTTGCCTTAAGGACAGAAAGTTTCCTTTCTGCCGCTAGCTTCCAAGAAACAACAAATGTTTTGATAGACGCGGCAACCAGAGGTGCCGTAGACAGGTTGCAAGGGTTAAAAGAAAATGTTATTATTGGTAAACTAATTCCCGCCGGCACGGGTTATAATCCCGACGACTGGAAAGAAAACAAATAAGGAAATTATGCCTACAATTAACCAATTAATTCGAAAAGGTCGCAAAAAAGTTACCCACAAAAGCAAGACACCTGCCCTAGGAAGAAGTTTTAACTTTCTTAAAAATAAGCCTACGATTTCAAGAAAGTCAAACCCTTTTAAGCGTGGTGTTTGTGTAAAGGTGACCACAATGACTCCTAAAAAACCGAACTCTGCTTTACGCAAAATTGCAAAAGTAAGACTTACTAGCGGTCAGGAAGTAACCGCCTACATCCCAGGCGAGGGTCATAATTTGCAAGAGCACTCCGTTGTCCTAATTAGGGGTGGGCGCGTAAAAGACCTTCCAGGTGTTCGCTACCACATTATTAGGGGGCAATTAGACACGCAAGGCGTTGCTGATCGTAAGATATCACGTAGCCACTATGGCGCTAAAAAGCCCAAGGGCGCAACAGAGAAAGGCGCATAAATATGAGAGGAAAAGTTAGGAAAAATCTTACCGCTCTTTTACCGGATCCCATTTACGGGTCGTTAATTGTAAGTAAGTTTATTCGCTACGTAATGAAAAATGGTAAAAAATCCATTGCCGAAAAAATTGTATATCGTGCGATTGAAGATGCGGGAAAAAGACTAAAAGCAAAAAAACTTGATAGTCTACTTAGTGAAACACTCGAAAAGGCTGCTCCCATAGTAGAGGTGCGCTCGCGTCGTGTTGGAGGCGCTAACTACCAGGTACCCGTGGAAGTAAAAGAGCCACGAAAAACTGCTATCGCTATGCGCTGGCTCCTCGAATCCGCCCGTGCCATTAAGGGAAAACCAATCGCCCAAGCTCTCGCCGACGAAATAGTCAATATTAACCAGGGCACCGGCGCAACACTGAAAAAACGAGAAGATGTTCACCGCATGGCAGAAGCAAACCGTGCCTTCGCCCATTTTGCTCGTTATTAGTTACTTGCATAATTTTTGAACGAAGCGAGACTACACGCCATCCCCCTTATTGTTCGAGCGGAAGCAAGAACCCTGCCTAGGATAGGACGGGGCAAGGTTTTCGGTATACCCTTTACTGTTCGAGCGGAAGCGAGAACCCCGCCTAAAAAGGCGGGGCAAGCTACAACGTGGGTTCCAGTATCAACGTCTGATAGTTCTCGAGATGGCACTGCGTGCGTTCTCTCGAACGATAAAAAGTGACGACCGTTACCTCCTTTACCGTTCGAGCGGAAGCGAGAACTACTACGTGAGGTGTAGCATCAACGGTAGATAGTTCTCGAGATTGCGCTACGCGCATTCTCTCGAACAATAAAAAATGGCGACTGTTGCCCCTTTTACTGTTCGAGCGGAAGCGAGAACTTACACTTCATCTTATTACCGTTCGAGCGGAAGCGAGAACTTACACTTCATCTTATTACCGTTCGAGCGGAAGCGAGAACTCCTGCGCGAGTTCCAGTATCAGCGCCTGCAGTTCTCGTTGCTTCGCGCCTCGAACGATAAGTGACGACCGTGGCACCAAAGTGTTGATTTTTTCAACATTTTCTTTTAATAAATATATATAGTTGCAGGAAATAGCTTATGCAACGAAAAAGTACCTTAATAAATTCTGCTTATGGGTAGTATATTAGCCATTATGTGGCTAGTATTCTGCTCGTAGAGCAGATTAAAAAGAGGAGGAGATAAAAATGTCTGCTAATAGAGATGACTGGTGGGACGCCCTCGATCGCGAGGATGACTGGGGAGACGCTCTCAACAATGGTGGTCAACGGGGGAGCGCCACTTCCTTCGCCCGCGACTGCGTCGCGCGCTACGATGGCTCGATGAAGGCGTGGGTTAAGGACCTGAGACGAGTCCTTAACCTGATAATGACCCTGCCGGTGAACCGCTCTTCGCGCGTAGCTTGGGATTGCTGGCGGAAAGAGTGGAGCGCCGAGACAGTATTGGGGCACCTAATCGTGCGCCAATTCATCGACGTTGACGCTCGCTGGTCAATCTGGCACCGAGAGCTAGCTCTCGGTTCCGGACTTCACCCGAGCAGGGAGTCAGCTATCGACCACTTCTTCGCAGAGCTCACAAAGCTTTGTGAGGCCTGCGGTACTGATCGCCAAGCAGACTAAAGGTTACTAGGACCGGGGTTCTTTCGCCCGCGTCCACGCTAGGTCACGTTACGTGAGCCCTCGCTGCATAGCAGGGAGGGCTCTTCTCTCTTTTTTATTTGAAATAAGTGTAAAATATTTAGCTTTTGGCGATTACGCCTCGAACGATAATCCTGTTACTGTTCGAGCGGAAGCGAGAACTCCACGCCTAAAGGCGCGGGGCAAGCCCCGCCGGAGATTCGGACGTGGCAAGCTACAACGTGAGGCTTAATACTAACGACTGGGAGTTCTCGTTGCTTCGCGCCTCGAACAATAGGACTGGCGGCTGATAGTTCTCGGCGCTCCGCGCCTCGAACGATAAGAGAGGCGGAGAGTTCGCTCCGCCCGGTCTCGGCGGGGGTTCCGGTGTGTTACACCTTGAACAATAAAAACAGCGGTTGGTAGTTCTCGGTGAGTACACCTCGAACGGTAAGGGTAATGACCGTGGCACCCATTACTGTTCGTGCAGGAGCGAGAACTCTCGGTTACCCCCTTACCGTTCGAGCGGGAGCGAGAACTTTTTTTACTGTTCGGAGAGTATCCGCCGTAGGCGGAACGATGGGAACTGTTTACGTGGGATTTGATACTAACGGTCTTTAGTTCTCGGGCAGTAGCCCTCGAACGATAAAAAGTGACGGCTGGGAGCTTACCCCGTCCTGTCCCAGGCGGGGCAAGCTACAACGTCAGTTTCAGTATCAACGTCTGATAGTTCTCGAGATAGCACTACGTGCGTTTTCTCGAACAGTAAAAAATAATTCTCGACGAGTACACCTCGAACGATAAGAATAACGAGGTGGCTTTGTTAAGATTTTTTACCACATAGGCTGTAATCTTTACATATACAAAATAATGTAGTACAATTTTTCTGTCCCCAAAAATGGGACTTTTTATTAGCAAATACAAACATTATGGCAAGAGAATTTTCACTAGAGGATACAAGAAATATTGGCATTATTGCCCATATCGATGCGGGAAAAACGACTACTACTGAGCGCATTCTTTATTACACCGGCAAAAAACACAAAATCGGCGAGGTCCACGAAGGACAGGCCGAAATGGACTGGATGGAGCAAGAACGAGAAAGAGGAATTACTATCACTTCCGCGGCGACTACCTGCTTTTGGAATAATAAACGTATCAATATTATCGATACCCCAGGTCACGTAGATTTCACGGTTGAGGTCGAGCGCTCTTTACGCGTACTAGACGGCGGTGTGGTAGTCTTCGATGGTGTCGCCGGCGTAGAGCCCCAATCAGAAACAGTGTGGCGGCAAGCCGATAAATACAATGTGCCAAGAATTTGTTTTATTAATAAAATCGACCGCACCGGCGCAGATTACGAGAAAAGCTTCAACTCTATTAAAGAAAGACTCTCGAGCAAGGCTGTTTTAATGCAAATGCCTATTGGTGCCGAAGCTAATTTTTGCGGTATTATCGATCTTATTGCGCAAAAAGCATATACCTACAAAGATGGTATGGACAGGGAGGTTAAAGAGCAGGAAATTCCTTCGGAACTAGAGGAAAAGGTGCAGGAGCTAAGAGAAAAAGCAATCGAGAAAATTGCCGAAACAGACGATAATCTACTTAATAAGTATCTAGGGGGTGAGGAAATACAGGTCCAAGAGCTCAAAAATGCTCTACGAAGGGCGGTAATTGCTGGCAGTATTTTCCCTGTGTTTTTAGGTACTGCCTTAAAGAACAAAGGGATTCAGCTTTTACTTAATGCGGTGACCGATTATCTCCCCAACCCACTAGAGGTACCTGCGCCCACAGGTAGCGACCCCAAAAATCCCGACACCGAAATACCACTTAAAGTGGATGACAACGAACCGTTCGCCGCGCTTGCCTTTAAAATTGCCGCCGATCCTTTCGTGGGAAAACTCGCTTTCTTTAGAGTTTATTCCGGTGTTCTTAAGTCTGGCTCCTATATTTTAAATACAGCAACTGGTAACAAGGAGCGCATAGGACGGATTTTAAGAATGCACGCCAACCACCGTGAAGAGGTTGAGGCAGTTTATTCCGGAGAAATTGCCGCCGCCGTTGGCTTAAAGGATACAACAACAGGAAATACTCTTTGCGACCCTGCTCGTCCCGTAACTCTCGAATCTATCGAGTTTCCCGAACCTGTAATAGATATCGCCATCGAACCGAAAACCAAAGCCGATCAAGAAAAAATGGCCCTTGCTCTTAAGCGTCTAGCAGAAGAGGATCCCACCTTTAGAGTTTCTACCGACGAAGAAACAAACCAAACAATTATAGGCGGTATGGGTGAGTTGCATCTGGAGATTATCGTCGATCGTATGAAAAGAGAGTTTAGTGTCGAGGCGAACGTCGGTAAACCTCAGGTCGCTTATCGCGAAACAATTACTGCTTCCGCAAAAGCCGAAGGTAAATTTATTCGCCAGTCTGGTGGGCGCGGACAATATGGACACGTATATATCGAGATTACACCAAAAGAAAGGGGCGAAGGCTATGAGTTTATTAACAGTATTAAGGGTGGCGCTATTCCCCAAGAATTCATTCCTGCGGTAGAAAAAGGAATTAAAGAAGCAATACAAAAAGGCGTTATCGCCGGTTACCAACTGGTCGATTTAACAGTTAAGCTATATGATGGAACTTATCACGATGTTGACTCTTCGGAAATGGCCTTCCAAATCGCCGGGTCAATGGCACTCCAAGAAGCCACAAAAAATGCCCAGCCAGTGCTTTTAGAGCCCATTATGGCTGTTGAGGTCGTTACCCCGGAGGATTTTCTCGGCGATGTTATGGGTGATCTAAACAGCAAAAGAGGGCGCATCGAAGAAACCAGTGACCGTTCTTCTGCTAAGTCAATCCGTGCCAAGGTACCGCTTGCAGAAATGTTTGGCTACGCCACCAGCTTGCGTTCGATGACACAGGGGAGAGCGAGTTATACCATGGAGTTTAGCCACTACGAAGAGGTACCAAGAAATATTACAGAGCAAATTGCCTCTACCAAAGCCAAATAATATCAATTGACACCAACCAGTTGCAATGATATAATGTCTATGCTACAATTTATTCAAAATCGGCACAATAAGTGCCGTGTCATCTAATGCCAAAGGAGTATAATGGCCGCAGAAAAATTTGAACGAAACAAACCGCACGTCAACGTTGGTACTATTGGACACGTTGATCACGGCAAAACAACACTAACCACTGCTATCACCAAGGTGCTTGCAAAAAAAGGTATGGCAAAGGAACGAACATACGACTCTATCGATAACGCACCAGAAGAAAAAGAGCGTGGTATTACCATTGCTACAAGCCACTGTGAATACGAATCGGACACACGCCACTACGCCCACGTTGACTGTCCGGGGCATGCCGACTATGTTAAAAATATGATTACTGGCGCGGCGCAAATGGACGCTGCTATTCTGGTTGTCTCCGCTGCCGATGGTCCTATGCCTCAGACAAGAGAACATATACTTTTGGCGCACCAAGTAAACGTGCCTAATATTGTTGTTTTCTTAAATAAAATTGACCAAGTAAAAGATGCGGAATTAATTGACCTTGTGGAAATGGAAATACGTGAACTCCTTACTCAGTATAAATACGACGGTGATAAAGTAAGTATTATTCGCGGTTCCGCGCTTAAAGCAATAGAAGGCGATGCCGAATCGGAAAAAGCTATCGAAGATCTCATTGCCGCTCTCGACAAAGATATTCCTGAGCCAAAAAGAGAGATTGATAAAGATTTTCTTATGCCCATTGAAGACGTTTTCTCTATTAAAGGTCGCGGTACAGTGGTAACTGGTCGTATTGATCGCGGGCAGGTAAAGATTAACGACGAGGTGGAAATCGTTGGTATTAGGCCAACAAAAAAAGTTGTTGTTACCGGCGTTGAAATGTTTAATAAACTTCTCGACCAAGGTCAGGCAGGCGATAACGTTGGTGTCTTGCTCCGTGGCATTGAACGTACCGACGTAGAGAGAGGGCAAGTCCTTGCCAAACCCGGTTCTATTACGCCACACACAGAGTTTGAGTCAGAGGTTTACATTCTAACCAAGGACGAAGGGGGACGCCATACTCCGTTTAGCAAGGGCTACAAGCCACAGTTCTACATTCGCACTACCGATGTAACTGGTGAAGTAGAACTTCCAGAAGGCACAGAAATGGTAATGCCTGGCGACACAATAACATTCAAAGTTAAGCTTATTGTGCCTGTAGCTATGGAAGACGGTATGCGCTTTGCTATCCGCGAGGGCGGACGAACCGTTGGTGCAGGCTTTGTTACCAAGATTATTAAGTAAGCGAGACTAACCGTCGATGGCCACCCAGAGCAAAAAAAATGAGGTAAGGCAAAGGATCAGAATTCGTCTAAAGGCTTACGATCACCGCATTCTTGATAAAGCAGCGGAAAAAATCATTGAGACGGCTATCCGTTCCGGTGCGGTTGCTGTTGGGCCGATTCCTTTGCCTACCCATATTAAAAAAATGACGGTCTTACGCTCAACCTTCATCCATAAGGACAGTCGTGAGCAGTATGAGATGAGAATCCATAAGCGTTTAATTGACATTATGGAACCAAGTGGGCAAACCATCGACCTGCTTATGAGTTTAGACCTTCCGAGCGGTGTTGACATCGAAATTAAGACTTAAGTTAGACAAATGATTAAGCAAATATAATCCAAGATATCACCCTTTCAGGGAAGGATCGGGATAACGTTAGTTTTATGGCAAAATTCATATTAGGCAAAAAAATAGGTATGACACGCATCTTTACCGATAAACAGTCGATTCCTTTGACGGTGGTTCGTGCTTTACCCAACACTATTTTGCAACTCAAAGCACAAAGAAGTGATGGTTATAACGCTGTTCAGGTAGGAGCAGGGGAAATAAAAGAAAAAAATGTAAAAAAGCCAGCACTTGGTCATATGAAAAAAGGTGGAGCTCTTCACCTAGTCACCAAAGAGTTCTACGCCGAAGAAAACGATAACCTTAAAGTTGGCGACAAAGTCAACGTTACCCAGTTTGCAAAAGACGATGAGGTAACTATCACTGCCGTCACAAAAGGAAAAGGTTACGCGGGGGTAATGAAGAGACATGGTTTTCACGGTGGGCCAAAAACACACGGTTCAGACCATCACCGAGCACCAGGATCAATTGGTGGCGCCTACCCGCAAAGAGTTTTCAAAGGTAAAAAAATGCCCGGTCACTTTGGCGCAGTTGTTGCAAGCCAAAAAAAGACAAAAGTCTTTGATGTTGACGAAAGAGAAAATCTTATTCTTTTAACAGGTTCAATTCCTGGGGCAAACAATAGCTGGATTAGCATAAAACAATAATATGAAAGTTAAAGTTTACAATAAGTCGGGCAAGAGTGAGACGACAATTACTGTCGCCGATGATATTTTTGGCAAAAAATGGAACGACCAGCTAATGGCACAAGCAATACGCGTTTTTCTTGCTAATCGTAAGCCCGCAATGGCAAACACACTTGGGCGTGGCGAGGTCCGCGGTGGTGGTCGTAAGCCATGGCGACAAAAGGGTACTGGGCGCGCTCGTGTTGGCTCTAACCGTTCGCCAATTTGGCGAGGTGGCGGAATTACTTTTGGTCCCACCCTGCTGCGCAACCGTTCGTTGGCTATACCTAAAAAAATGCGCCTCGGTGCACGTAATATCGCGTTAAGCCAAAAAGTAACAGAAAAAATGCTCTTTGCCGTCAAAGGAATAGAAAAGATTTCTAGAAAAGAGTTGGTTACTCTACTAGAAAAACTCGACATTTTAGGTAAAAGGATTCTTTTAGTTACAGAAAAAAATCAAACGTCGCTTATTCGTACTGCGCGTAATATGGTCGGCATAACAGTTATTGGTCGCGATAGCCTTAACACATACGATCTTTTAAGTAACCACGCCGTTCTTGCCTCGGAGGATGTCGTAAAAAGCATAAAGTAAAATGATTTATCTAAAACCCTTAATTACCGAGAAAAGCCTGCAACTAGTCGAAAAAAACTGGTATTCATTTGTTGTTCCAAAAGAAACAACAAAAACCGATATGGAAGCTATAATTGCACAAAAGTATGGTAAAAAACCAAATGAAATTGCTGTTGTTAAGCGACCCAGTCTAAAAAAAAGAAGAGGGCGCAATTACTTTAACACTAAGGCGCAGAAAATCATCCGCGTCAAAATGCCAGAAAAGGTTAAGGTCGATGGTTTTGAGGTTGCAAAATGATCACAAAAAAACAAATAAGAGTTAGCAAGCCCACGACACCAGCTCTTCGCAAAACGAGCTATGCTCTTGGTGAGAAATTAAGCAAAACAAGGCCAATAAAGTCACTCACAACAGGGTTCCAACGTGCTGTCGGGCGTGATAAAAGTGGTCGCATATCAGCGCGCCATAAAGGTGGAGGAGCAAAGCGTCTATACCGAAAGATTTCCACTTTAGAGCTGTGTGGCGTCGCGCCCTTTGAGGTCCTTCGTTTCGAATACGACCCAAACCGTTCTGCTCACATCGCTTTAATTAAAAACAGCGAGGGTAAACTTTTCTACATCCTCGCGCCAATAGAGACAAAAGTTGGTCACAAACTTGAAGTGGGTGAAAAAGCGCCAGTTGCTCCGGGCAACCGTTTGCCAATTGCTAATATCCCTACCGGTCTGGCAGTGCATTCTTTGGAGATTACCCCTGGCAGCCGTGGTAAAACCGTCCGCAGCGCAGGGGCAAAAGCTATTATTATGGCGCACGAAGGTGATTACGCGCTTGTCAAATTACCGTCGGGCGAAATTCGCCGCTTTCATGGTAAATGTCTGGCTAGTGTGGGGGTACTTAGTAACGACGCCCATAACGCAATAAGGGTAGGCAAGGCTGGCAGAAAAAGACACATGGGCATTAGACCGACGGTGCGTGGCTTGGCAATGCACCCTGCCGCCCACCCTCACGGTGGTGGCGAAAACTCTCCCTCTATTGGTATGAAAGCGCCAAAAACTCCGTGGGGCGCTAAAGCACTTGGTAAAAAAACTCGTCGTCGCTTCGACAGAGGAGCTTTTATTGTGCGCCGGCGGGCTAAGAAAAGAAGGTAAAAATGTCTAGATCACTTAAAAAGGGTCCCTACATAGATACAAATTTGTTAAAAAAGATTAGCGCCTTGAAGCCTGGCGACAAGACGGTGATAAAAACGTGGGCAAGAAGTAGCGTTGTTGCCCCAGAGTTCGTTGGTTTTACTATCGCTATTCACAATGGCAAAGAACACTTACCGGTGTTTATTACCGAAGATATGGTAGGACATAAGCTCGGAGAATTTTCGCCAACGCGTAAGTTTCGCAAACACGGCGGCAAAATGGCAAAAGAACAAGCTGCCGCAGAAAATAACCCTCCAGCTGTTAAAAAATAATAAATCATTATGTTATCAGCAACAGTTAAAATTCGTCATATCCGTGTTTCACCTAAAAAAATGGTGCTTTTAGCCAGTGCCATACAAAAAAGGTCGCTCGAGCAAGCACGTTTTATCGTCAACAACTGCGGTAAGGGTTATAAAGAACATTTCCTCCACGCATTAAGCAATGCCGAATCAATTATTAAAGAAAAATCACCAGACGCAAAAAATTTGATTGTTGAAAATGTTATTGTTAATCAGGGTGCTCGCTTGCGTCGGCAAAGAGCAGGGGCTCGGGGTTATTCAAACACATATAAGCACCAAATGTCTCACCTCTCTCTAACACTAAGCGAAGCACCACATAGCAACGAGACAAGCGAAAGTGATAAAAAGGAAAAAAATGGGTCACAAAATTAATCCAAAAAGTTTTCGTCTCCCGCTCAAGCAAAATTGGGATAGTCTTTGGTTTGCCAGTAATCCCGCGCAATATCGGGCACAACTTCAGCAAGATATTAAAATACGCGCCCTTATCGAAAAAGAAGGTGGTCCACAAGCGGCTATCGCAAATATTAGTATTGCCCGCACCACGCAAAAAACAAAAGTTTCTATCCACACCGGCCGTCCTGGTGTTTTGATTGGCCGCTCTGGGCAAAACATCGAAAAACTAACAACCGCTATAAAAAAAATAACTGGTGGAAAGGTCGAGGTTGAGGTTATCGAAATAAGAAAAACCGACTTATCAGCCAGCCTGGTCGCACAGAATATAGGGGGGCAAATTAGTCGCCGTGTCGCGTATCGCCGGGCAGTAAAAATGGCTATACAAAAAGTAATGCAAGCCGGTGCGCTAGGAGTAAAAGTTGCCGTCGCCGGTCGCCTCAATGGTGCGGAAATTGCTCGCACAGAAAAGTTTGCCGAGGGGTCTATTCCACTTTCCACCCTAAAAGCCAATATCGATTTTGCCGTTTTTCACGCCACTACAACCTATGGCACCATCGGTATAAAAGTTTGGATACTGAACAAGCCGGAGAATAACAATGCTAATTCCTAAAAAAGTTAAGCACAGAAAGCATTTTCGCGGAAGTCGCAAGGGCGTGAGCACTCGTCTTGCAGATATATCTTTTGGGGCGTATGGGCTTAAAGCACTTTCACGTGGCTCTATCACCTCACGACAAATTGAAGCTGCGCGCCGTGCAATGACTCGCTATATGAAAAGGGGAGGAAAAGTTTGGATTCGCATATTTCCTGACAGAGTAGTAACAACCACTCCTGCGGAGGTGGGAATGGGAGGAGGCAAAGGATCGCCTGATCATTTTGTTGCCACCGTAAAGCCAGGCACCATTATGTTCGAAATCGACGGCGTCAGTACGAGTGTTGCCCGCGAAGCAATGCGTCTCGCTGCCCACAAGTTACCTGTTCGTAGTATTTTCGTAGTTAAGGAGGGTGAAGATGAAAATTAAAGAATATAACGCTAAATATCGCAAAGCACCTATCGCAGAATCTAAAAAAGAAATTACTGCCTTAGAGAACAAGCTTTCTTCCTTGATTTTCGACCGAATTGGCGGTAAAATTAAGAACGTGCGCGAAGCGAAAAAAGTTCGCCGCGATATCGCGCGCCTTAAAACAATTACTAGAGAAAGAGAAAATGGCTAAAATTATTGCTACTGTTGAAAAAGTATCACCTAAAACTGTTGTTGCGACGCATACAGCCCTCAAGAGGCATAAGTTATACGGCAAGCAATACCGTGTAAGTAAAAAGTTTATGGTTCACGATCCAGAAAACAGCGCTAAAATAAATGATTTAATTGAAATTACCGATGCAAAGCCAGTATCGAAAAGAAAGAAGTGGCAAATAACAAAAATACTGACGAAAGAGTAAAAAATGATTCAACACGGAACAAGATTACAGGTGGCCGATAACACAGGCGCGAAAATCGTCGCTTGTATTAAGGTTGTTGGTGGTGCGAAACCCGATTCTGCCAAGCTAGGCGATATTATTGTTGCATCGGTTAAGTCCGCTGCTCCTCGTGGAACTGTTAAGAAAAAGGATATAGTAAAAGCCACTATTGTGCGTCAAGCACAGCCAACAAGACGTAGTGATGGCACTGTGATCCGGTTTGATGAAAATGCGGTAGTAATTATTGCAGACGACAAAACACCACGCGGAACGCGCATTTTTGGACCCGTTGCACGAGAAATACGTGATGCAGGCTATAAAAAAATTATTTCCCTTGCCCCAGAGGTATTATGAAAATTAAAAAAGGCGATACAGTTAAGTTATTGTCGGGTAACAGCCGTAATAAGACAGGTGAGGTACTTTTGGTTGTCCCAGCCAAGAACAAGGTTATCGTTAAAGGTGTAAACATTGTTAAAAAACACCTCAAAGCCAAGGCACAAAGTGTGCGCGGTGGCATTGTCGATAAAGCGCTACCGATTAGCCTTTCTAACGTTCAGTTAATTTGCCCCAACTGTGCAAAGCCAACCCGTGTTTCATATTCTTTGGGCGAAAAAAATAAGGCACGGCTGTGCAAAAAGTGCAAAAAGAGCTTCAAATGATTAACATAAAAGATATTAACAATAAGATTGCGACTGACCTTGGAATTAAAAACCCTATGGCATTGCCACGCTTAGAAAAGGTCATTATTAACGTTGGTGCTGGCGCTGCCGTTAAAGACGAATCTTATCTTAAGGAGGTAGTAAGCACACTAGCCACCATTAGTGGCCAAAAGCCAGTTGTCACGCGCGCCAAAAAGGCTATTGCTGGCTTTAAAATAAGAGAAAATGACCAAATTGGCGCAATGGTTACCTTACGCGGACAAAGAATGCTAAGCTTCGTAGAAAGGCTTATTGCTATCACCTTACCACGGATTAGAGACTTTAAGGGTTTAAGCCTAAAACATTTTGACAAACAAGGAAATTATACCCTCGCCATAAGAGAACAAATAATTTTTCCAGAAATTGTATATGATAAAGTCAAACACAATCACGGTATGCAAATCAACTTTCGCGTTGTCAATTCCAGCAAAAACAAAAGCATAGCACTGTTATCTGCGTTCGGAATGCCGTTTGCAAAAGACGAGGAGAAAAATGGCTAAAAAATCAATTATTGCCCGCTCGCAAAGAAAGCCCAAATTTTCCAGCCGTATAGTAAGACGGTGTCAAAAATGTGGTCGCCCCCACGGCTATCTTCGTCAATTCGGCTTGTGCCGTATATGTTTTAGAGAACTGGCGAGCGAAGGTAAAATACCAGGAGTAACAAAATCATCATGGTAACAGATCCTATTGCAAATATGTTAACTGCAATTAAAAACGCCAAAGCGGTAGGTCGGCGTGAGGTTGTCTTGCAACATTCAAAAAACAAAGAGGCAATTGCACGTGTTTTAATGTCCCAAGGCTATCTTGAGGATGTTAGCACGACAGAAAAGAATAATAAAAAAACCTTGTCGCTTATCCTTGGCGAAAAGCCCATCTTTCGTATGCGTCGCATCAGTAAACCAGGAAATCGTATTTATCGTGGCGTGCGTCTTCTCCCACGCCCCCTGAGAGGTCGCGGTCTTCTTATTGTTTCAACAAGCAAAGGCGTTATTACTGGAGCACAAGCCTCCAAGGAAGGCATAGGGGGCGAGATTATTTGCGAGGTTTATTAAAATGAGTAGAATCGGCAAATTACCAATTGAAATCCCTCACGAGGTCAAGGTAGACATATCTGGCCAGCTTATTAATGTTACAGGCCCAAAAGGGAGTATTACATACACTCTCCACAATTTTATGACGGCTAAAATTGAAGATGGTCGTATTATTGTCTCTCCTCGGGGCAATACACGCCTCCACAAAAGCCTATACGGCCTAACGAGAACATTGGTCAACAATATGGTTACAGGTGTTACGAACGGTTTTAGCAGACAATTAGAAATGAAAGGTGTTGGCTACAAGGCAGAGGTGCAAGATCGCAAATTAGTTCTGCAGCTCGGCTTTTCTCATCCTGTAGAACATGCTATACCCGATGGAATAGAAATTGAAGCAAAGAAAAATACCCTCATTATAAGCGGTGTTGACAAACAATTAGTGGGTGAAGTAGCGGCGCAGATTAGACGCTATCGACCGCCTGAACCGTACAAGGGTAAAGGTATTCGCTATAGCGACGAAATTATTCGAAGAAAAGCTGGTAAAACCGCGAAGGCAACCGAGGGCGGAGGTGCAAAATAATGGAAATAACAAGTCGCAACAAGTTGAGAAAAATACGCGCGGGGCGATCGAGAGGAAAAACTATCCGCTTTACCAAACGCCCGCGCTTAGTTGTGTACAAAAGCGCACGCTACATTGAGCTTCAACTTATCGATGACAACAAGCAACATACCTTAATTGGCGTAAATACAAAGTCAAAAGAGGCAAGAGTGCTTTCTCCGCAAGAGAGGATAAATTGGCTTGCGCAAAAAATTAGCGATTATATGACTAAAAATAAACTTAATGCTTTGAGATTCGATCGTAGTGGCTATCCTTATTCTGGCAATATTAAAAAAATAGTCGACTCTATCCGAGAAAAAGGGATTACTATATGAGAAACACCGAAAGAAAAGAAAAAACGGCACGCCCCAAAAACGATATGATCGAAAAGGTGATTCAAATTGACCGTGTTAGTCGCACTGTCAAAGGCGGGCGCCGTATTCGTTTTAGGGCACTAGTAGCAGTTGGTGATGGCAAAGGCAAGGTTGGTATTGGTGTTGGCAAGGCAGGTGATGTAAGCCTCGCTATCAGCAAGGCAAATACAAAGGCGCGTAGAAAAATGTTTAACGTAACCATTGTTAATGAAACAATTCCCTACGAGGTTACTCGTGTTAGCGGAGGGGCAAGAATTTACTTAAAACCGGCGCGCAAAGGAACATCGGTGATTGCAGGAGGAACAATTCGCGCTATTATTGAAGCTGTCGGTATTCGTAATATTGTTGCTAAGTCGCATGGCTCTGCCAATAAACTTAATATCGCCCAAGCTACCCTTGGAGCACTACGCAGCCTAAACAAATTGAGCGCCTTATACGATACAAATAAAGCAGAAAAAGGACCAAAGAAAAATGCTACACAAACTAAAAAAAATAGTTAAGGAAAAAAAGCGCGCAGGACGTGGCGTTGCCTCGGGCCTTGGCAAGAGCGCGGGTCGTGGTACAAAGGGACAAAGGTCGCGCGCGGGTCGGGGAATTTCTCCTCGCTTCGAGGGCGGACAGACACCACTCTTTGCTCGCCTTCCCAAGATAAAAGGCCCTTCACGCAAACGTCGCCGTGTCAAAAGAGTCAAAAAGACATTGAAAAAAAACAATGCAACCACTTAAGTCTCTTAGCCTTATTTTTCTCAACAAAGACTTGCGTCGACGCATTCTTATTACTGTAGCTTTAATTGTAATTTTTCGCCTTATTGCGCAAATCCCTCTCCCACATGTTGACATCGCGGGTCTCCGTATGTTCTTTGAACAAAACCAAGTCTTTGGTCTTTTGGATATGTTTTCAGGCGGCGCGGTTGGGCGTTTTTCCCTCGCTCTCCTTGGCGTTGGTCCTTACATCACCGCCTCTATTGCCTTTCAGCTCCTAACTATGCTTATTCCCCAGCTCGAAGCATTGCAAAAAGAAGGGGAGTACGGGCGACGCAAAATAAATCAATATACACGCCTCGCCTCGGTTCCTCTTGCTTTTATAGAAGGCTATGGTCTTATTAAACTTCTAGTAAGCCAAAACGTTGTACGTATTGAAAACAATTGGGATATGTTTATGGTTTTAAGTATAGTGACCGCCAGTAGTGTTCTTTTGATGTGGCTTGGCGAGATTATTAGTGAAAAGGGGATAGGTAACGGCGTATCAATGATTATTGCTATCGGTATTATTGCCGGACTACCGCAAAGTATACAAAGTCTCGTTCAGGTTGTCGCTGGCAACCCCACGCAAATTTTTATGGCCTGCATTTATGGTCTTATTATTCTGGCTATGATAGTTGTAATAATTTGGGTAACGCTCGCCGAAAGAAGAATTCAAGTAACCTATGCGCGCCGCGTTGCCTCCTCTCGCACCGCAAGCAACGTAGAGTCATACCTTCCTCTTAAAATCAATGCTGCCGGTGTCATTCCTATTATTTTCGCTACCAGTATTCTCGTTATTCCTGGCTTTTTGGCACAGCTTTTCGCCGATGCCCGCTCCGACTGGTTACGCTCTGTTGCAAATACTGTTAGCTCACTTATCAACAATAACTACGTTTATGCCTCACTATTTTTTGTCCTTATCGTTGCATTCACTTTTTTCTACGTTTCAATCATTGTTAAGCCACAACAGATTGCCGAAAATCTGCAAAAACAAGGAAGCTTTGTTCCTGGTGTGCGGCCAGGCAAAGAGACCGCCAACTATATTCACACTATTTTGTATAGAATTACCTCTACCGGCGCCCTCTTTTTAGCACTCATTGCCATTGTACCGTACTTACTGCAGGCAACAACGCCAGAATTTAGAACCATCGCCCTAGGAGGAACAGGTATTCTTATTATCGTTTCTGTGGCTATCGAAATAATGAACCAAATCAAATCCCAAATGGCAACACAAACATACGATAAATTTATCTAAAATGGATAAAAAAATTATACGTCTCTTTGGTTACGCGCTCTTTGCAGTTCTTATAATTTTATTGTTTTTCTTCTTTACTAAAAAAGACAAAACCACTTCTACAGAAGAAAACATCGAAGAAGTTAGTCCTACTGTAACTGAACTTTCTGCCCTTAAAAAAAATGAAATCAGTGGCACCTTGGTTTATATCGATAATAACTCGCTCTTTCATTTTGACCTTGCAACAAACAAAACAACAAAAATTGCAGACAATATTGGTAGCAATATTTCCCAAGCCGACAAAAACGGTTCATTTTTTACCCTCGACAAACAAAGCGTTTCTCTTGTTTACAGCGACAGCAAAAGACAAAAAACTAGCTTTGAAATAAGCGACGAAGTGGCACCGCAACTTAGCCCCAGTGGAAAAGAGGCGATCTTTATAACCTTTTCTAACGCGGAGCGTGACTTTGGCTATACTCTCGCCCTCACTACAGCGAACGGTACCTACATTAGCAATATCGTTAATTCTAGCAGAAAAATTACCTCGGTAAGCTGGAAAAACGACGAGTGTCTCGTTTATAGCTTAGAAAATGAAGATAACAGCGAAATATGGCAGGTAAACAAAGATGGCACCAGCAATAAAATTGTGCGAAAAGTAAATGGTCATATTCATGAAATTACTGCCACCGAAGATACAATTGTTTTTATAAATTCAACAAGCCGCGCCGAGGCGAGGCACAAAGAAGCCAAGATCATAAAAAGCGAAAAATACTATAAACTTTCTCAAATTCCACAAGACGCCAAGAATATCCGCCTTTCTACCGATGGAGAAAAGATCGTCCTTCTAAGCGACCAGAAACCAATGGTATACATCATATCGGAAGAAAAGCTTATTAAAACCGACATTAAAGCCGAGGCAATTATCGGAATTTTAAATGACAAAAATAAAAAATAGTGCAGAGATTGCGCAGATGCAACGTGCAGGAGAAATTCTTGCCATAATTTTGCACGAACTGCGCCTTGCTGTTAGACCAGGAGTAACTACTTACGAACTCGACGCGCTAGCATTTAACCTGTGTAAAAAACACCGCGTAAAACCGGCCTTTCTTGGCTTCAATGGTTACCCTGCTTCGCTTTGCGCCTCAACAAACGAAGTGGTTGTTCACGGCATACCCAATAAGAGGAAATTAGCAGATGGCGACATTCTCGGCCTCGATATGGGAGTAAATCATAACGGCTACTACGCCGATTCTGCCCTTACAGTGCCAGTGGGAAAAATTCACAAAAGCGCAAAAGAATTGATCGAGATTACAAAAAAGTCTTTACTGCTTGCGATTAAAACAGTAAAACACGGCTCCCGTATTGGCGACATTGGCGCCGTTGTTTCGCAGTTAGCGCACGAACACGGCTTTGGTGTTATAAGGGAACTTACTGGTCATGGTATAGGCAAAAAGCTACAGGAAGATCCCAGTATTCCAAATTACGGCACCTGGGGTAAAGGTGTTCTGTTGGAAGCGGGTATGACAATTGCGATTGAACCAATGCTCACTGCGGGATCACCGGAAATTGACCTCGACCGTAATGATGGGTGGACAATACGAACAAAAGACAAATCTCTCGCAGCGCACTTTGAGCATACGGTGCTTGTAACACCCTCTGGCTGTGAAATTTTAACAAAAAAACCCGATTAACCAGGTATTGACTTCTACCTGGGCTTATGATAACATTTTTCTTGTGGATAAGTTGTGGAAGGTTTATATAAATGAGTAAAGAGATGGTCGAGTTAGAGGGCACTGTAACGGAAGCATTGCCTAGTGCTATGTTTCGCGTTGCACTCCCAAGCGGGCAAGAGGTTCTCGGTCATCTTTCCGGCAAAATGCGTATGAACTATATCAAGGTTGTCCCCGGTGATCGCGTAAAGCTAGAGATGAGCCCATACGACCTCACTAAAGCACGCATTACCCACAGACTAAATATTAACCAAGGATAATTATGAAAGTGAGAGCGTCGGTTAAGAAAATATGTGATAAATGTCAGATTATCCGCAGACGCGGCAAAACCGGCATACCTAAAAAGATTGTAAAGTGCGTCAACCCGCGCCACAAGCAAAGACAAGGATAATTATGGCACGTATTGTTGGTATTAATTTAGACCCTAATAAACCGATCAGTTCCTCTCTTACGGCTATTTATGGCATAGGGAGAAGCACAGCTAGTGATATCTTAAAAGAAATAGGATTAAAACCCCATACTAAAACTAAAGACGTCTCTCCCGCCGATATAGAAAAAATTCGTGCCGCGATAGAGACACACAGGGTAGAGGGAGATTTAAGGGTAGAAATTATACAAAACATTAAACGCTTAAAGGAAATTGGCGCCTATCGTGGCATACGACATACCCGTAACTTGCCTGTTCACGGTCAACGCACAAAAACAAATGCACGCACTAAGCGCGGTAAAAAAGTTACAGTCGGTAGCGGACGTAAAAAGGCTGCGGAGAAAACATAATGGCTAATCCTTCTACAAACAAAAAACGTGCAGTTTTACGCGCGCGACGAAAAAAAATAAACAAAATCGTTAAAGCAGGAATGATTTACATTCGCTCCACCTTTAACAACGTTAACATCACTGTTTCCGATAACGAGGGTAAAGTTGTTGCTTGGGCAAGCGCGGGAAGTGTGGGTTTTAAGGGCACAAAAAAATCAACACCGTTTGCGGCAACACAAACTGCAAAAACTGTAATCGAAAAAATAAAAGAAATGGGGTTTGAGGAGGGGCAAATTATCGTAAATGGAGTAGGCAATGGTAGAGAAGCAGCGGTAAGAGCTTTTGCGGGCAGTGGAATTAATATTACAAACCTAAAAGATACCACTCCTGTTCCCCACAATGGATGTCGCCCCAAAAAACCAAGAAGAGTATAAAAGAGTAGGATACTATGTCGCAACCAGTAAAATCTGTTTCTAAACTATCGCGTTCTGTGGGCGAAAATTTATTCTTAAAAGGCGAAAGAGACGAAGGACAGAAAAACGCGATGACACGCCGTCCCTATGGACCCGGCCAACATGGTCAATCTCGCCGTGGTAAGCCTTCGGATTATGCCCGCCAACTTAAAGAAAAACAAAAAGTTCGTTACAGTTACTACCTTTCAGAGGAGCAGTTAAGAAGAATTTTTAAAATCGCTAACCGCTCTCAAAAGAATACCGGCGAGCACCTCCTCCAGCTTCTAGAATTAAGAGTTGATAACATTCTTTACCGCTGTGGCTTCGCCTCCAGTCGTCGCCAAGCCAGACAGCTTGTTTCCCATGGGCATATTCTTGTCGATGGTAAAAAAGTAAAAACACCTTCTTATGTTATGGCGGTAGGGCAGACAATCGAAGCCAAAAAAACTGTCGAGCGTGAAACAGCACGCAAAAAAGAAGATGCACCAACCTGGCTTGAAGTATCTTTGCAAGGCAAAAAAGCTAAAGTAGTAGCAATCCCTTCACGCGAGCAAATCCAAACCACCATCGAAGAACAATTAGTCGTTGAATACTATTCGCGATTAACATAAAAAGAGGAGTGAAATGTATCTATTACCTGAGACTGAACTAGTAAAACTAAACGCAAAAAGCGGCGACGAGAACGCGGCGACATTCGTTATAGAGCCCTTGAGCCCAGGATACGGCGTAACGGTTGGTAATGCCTTACGGCGCGTTATGTTAGCATCTCTGGAGGGTAGCGCTGTTAGTTCCGTTAAGATCGATGGTGTAAATCACGAATTCACCACCATTGAAAATATGCGCGAAGATATCGTTGAGTTTATTCTTAACATTAAGGGTCTGCCGGTAAGGCTAGAAGGCGACGACCCCGCTACCATTACCCTTGATGTCAGTGGCCCCAAGGAAGTTAAGGCAAAAGACATTAAAACTGTCTCCGATGTTGCTATTATTGACCCCGAATACCCTATTGCAACATTGGGCAAGGGCGGAAAGTTAAAGGCAGATATTGTTATTGAAAAGGGGAGAGGGTTTGTTGCGAGCGAGAAGAAAACAGAAGAAAAAACCCCGCTTGGCACTATTATGCTCGACAGTGCATTTACCCCTATTAAAAAAGTTCATTTCGAGGTGGAAAACACTCGTGTTGGCAGTATCACCAACTTTGACCGCTTGACTATCGATATTACAACAAACGGCAGTATTACCCCCTATGAAGCGCTTAAAAACGCAAGTCAAATTTTAATTGACCACTTTACTCTTATCAACACTGACCTAACAGATACAATGCCAGTAAAAAAGGTAACGAAAAAGGCCACAAAAACGAGCAAATCAAACCCCAAAAAGCAATAAAGCAGAGCAAAAATGAAAACGTTAAAGCTAGGAAGAAAAAAAGCTCATCGTGCATCGCTTGTGCGCAACTTGGCGGTTTCTTTGATATTACACGAGAGGATTACCACCACCCAATCCAAGGCAAAACTTGTACAGGGGTATGTTGAAAGAATTATCAACCGTGTAAAAAAAGAGAACGATCTTAACGGTTACAGAGTCGCACTTTCTATGCTTGGTGGCGCGCAAAAACCAGCAAAAAAAGTGGTCGAAGTAATGAAGAAAAATTTCTCTGCCACTCGTTCTGGGTTTACAAGAATTATAAAGACCATCAATCGTCAAGGCGATAATGCGCCTATGGTTATTATCGAGCTTACACAAAAAACAGAAGATTTACTCAAAAAATCAACCGATAAAATCGACGAGAAGAAAAAAACAAAAGACACTGCAGTTGTTGGAAAAAAGGAAAAAAGAGTTAAAAGAGCAGAAAGTAAAAAATAATTATGGCGGCACGCAAAACACACAAAATAGACGCAAGTGGTAAAATACTGGGAAGATTAGCAGTAGAAATTGCCAACCTCCTTAGGGGGAAGGACAAGGTCGATTTTACCTTGAATACAGACAAGGGTGACCAAGTCGTTGTTTTTAATTGCGATAAAGTAAAAATCACAGGGCGCAAAATTGAGACAAAAAAATATTATCGTCATAGTGGTTATATTGGAAACCTTAAAGAAAAAAGTTATACGCAAACTCCAAGCGACAAGGTACTTTACTCTGCAGTTAAGGGAATGCTTCCCGACAACCGCCTTAGACAACGGTGGCTAAAACGCTTAAAACTATATAATAACGAAATACCACAACTAACTAAAAAAGACTATGAAAAATAAAGAAAAAACCTACTACGGAGTTGGCAGACGCAAATCAGCAATTGCACGTGTTATCCTTACGCCAGGTAAAGGCACCTTGAACACTGGCAAGTGGAAGCTAACAAGAGAAGACGAGCAATTTGTACGCGAACCTCTTCTTTTGGCGGAAAAAAATAATGAGTTCGATATTAACGCCAAAATCATCGGTGGCGGCGTATCGAGCCGTCTTGTTGCCCTACGACTTGGTATTGCCCGCGCCCTCATCCTCCTTGACGCAGAACTCAAAACCGTATTGCGAAAATCTGGTCTCTTAACCCGCGACGACCGCGAAAAAGAACGGAAAAAACCTGGTCTTAGAAGAGCACGGCGCGCACCACAGTGGGCAAAACGATAAAGCTTACATATTTCCAACAGTGGTTTGGTCGGTCTCGATAAGACGGTGAGAGTTCTTTGTAGTACCTTTTACCGTTCGAACAGAGTGAGAACTATCGGGTAAGGATTAGCGCCAACGGTAGATAGTTCTCGGCGCTCTGCACCTCGAACGATAAGAGCGAGGGCCGCGGCACCTGTTACTGTTCGAGCGGAAGCGAGAACTTTTTTTTACTGTTCGAAGAGTATCCGCCGTAGGCAGAACGATGAGAACCATTTGCGTGAGTTTCAGTACCAGCGGTCTTTAGTTCTCGGTGTGCACACCTCGAACAATAAAATGATGGAGCTTGCCCCGTCCTGTCCTAGGCGGGGTTCTCGGGCAGTAGCCCTCGAACGATAAAAAGTAACGACGGTTGCCCCCTTTACTGTTCGAGCGGAAGCGAGAACTCTCGGATGAGTTTTGATACTAGCGGTCAAGAGTTCTCGGTGTGCACACCTCGAACAATAAGAACAATAACCACGGCACCCTTTACCGTTCGAACGGAGTGAGAACTTCTGGTAAAGATTAGCGCCAACGGTAGATAGTTCTCGGCGCTCTGCGCCTCGAACGATAAGGGCAACGACCGTTACCCCCTCTTCACTGTTCGAGCGGAAGCGAGAACTATCACATTAGTGCTGATATCAGAGATTGACAGTTCTCGGCGATTACACCTCGAACAATAAAAATGACGGTTCAGAGTTCTCGGGCAGGTTTCTCTACCTCTCCTCGGGCAGTTTTTTGTGTTTCGTAATCTTCTTTGAGGCGCTTGGTTCTCTTTCTTCGTCTCTTTTTACCCGCTTCTATAAAGGCACTTAACAGTTCTTCTAGTTTTTTTGTTTGAACCCTGGGGTTGTGGCGCAACCA
>Ga0116156_10000351_pt1 | contig 50847 bp, 27 predicted proteins | sample AD_UKC045_MetaG_FD_89891 | JGI IMG/M metagenome (GOLD analysis project Ga0116156, IMG submission 89891) | Active sludge microbial communities of municipal wastewater-treating anaerobic digesters from USA - AD_UKC045_MetaG | ecosystem: Engineered > Bioreactor > Anaerobic > Digestate | place: USA...
ATTTGTCCGGTAGCTCCAGTGACGATAATTTTATTCATAGAATAAATAATTAAAAATAAAATTTGTTCATTATAGAAAAGTGTAAGGCGTTAGCCGTAAAAAGAAAAACATATTTCATATAACTCGTTTCTATACGAAAACATTTCGTATAGAAACCGGTAACTTGAATGTTATAGGAAGTGGTATATACTGTAAACAAGGTACAGACGTGAAGCCTCACTTAATTAGTTTAAGCGAGGTTTTTATGATGCAAAATTATATTCAAAACGCCAGAGAGGAGATGCTTTTGCGGAATTACAGCCCCAAAACCATCAAAGCCTACCTGGGCGCGATCAGTGATTATCTGTCTAAATATCCGGATGGTGCGGGCAGGCTGGATATTGGGCATGTCAGACAGTTTTTGTTGGGTAAGCAGGCCAAGGGTTTGGCGCCGCAAACCGTTAATTTGTGTTTGAATGCTTTAAAATTTTACTACGGTGATGTTTTGAAGACGAGCGGCCGGATTGATTTAAAATTCGCTAAAAGATCAAAGAAATTGCCCATTGTCTTGTCTCGTCAGGAGATCGCGTTGATCGTGGACGCCATCATCAATCCAAAACATCGGCTGATGGTGGCTCTGGCCTATGGCGCGGGCCTGCGGGTGAGTGAAGTGACGGCTTTGCGCGTACGGGATCTGCAATATGAGGAAAATATTATTCATATTAAAGGTGCCAAAGGCAATAAAGATCGTCTGACTCTCTTGCCGGACAAGGTGAAAGCTGACTTGAAGGCTTTATTGGCCGGTAAACCGGGCGAGGCTTTTGTTTTTGAGAGTGAAAGAGGCGGGAGATTAACTTCAAAGACACTCCAGCTGATTTTTATCCGGGCTTGCCGGCGGGCCGGCATCACCAAGAGCGCGACTTTTCATTCTTTACGTCACAGCTTTGCTACGCATCTTCTGGAAAACGGCGTGGACATCCGCTATGTCCAGTCATTGCTGGGCCACCAAAACATCCGCACCACCCAACTGTACACGCAAGTCACCAAACACAATTTATCCAAGATACCAAGCCCATATTCCGACTTCTAGTCGTCATTTTTATTCTATCAAATTAATTAACTTGCTCCCTCGCTTAATTCCTTCGACTGCGCTCATGGCAGGCTTAAGAGAGGGCTGGGGTGAGTTTACAACCAAAACATATGCCGCAAGCCGAAAACCCCCGTGCAGTGCCCCTCGTAGCTTCAGAGCGAAGTGGGGATAAAGGGGGAACCAAAGGGGGATTAACCCTGTCCAAAAAACTCCCATACCTCATCCTCTCCGCTTTTCTTTTGGGTATAGGCCTGCATTCTTTTTATCCCACCATCAGAGTGCCTGTTTTGATTTGGTATATTTTGGGTTTGGCACTGTTGTTGGCAGTCTGCATATCGTACGGTTTAAAAAATTATGCACCATTTTTGATCGTCTTGGCTCTGGCGCTGGGTGTTTGGCGGTTTGATATCAGTTTGCCGGACATGGACGAGTTGGCTTTTGGGTGGAATCAAAGAATCGGGCGGGTGGAGGAGCAGATGAACGGTTTATTCGGACGGCAATTTTATGTGAAGCTGGAGACGGGTCATAAAATTTTGATCAGCACGGATCAGTTTTTGATTTTGGGGGAAACCATTACTTTTGAATGCGCTTTATCGGGCTTGGTCCGCCGTGAACAAGATTCGGATTCAAGATTCGCGGCTTTGTGGCACCGGGCGCAGGCCAAATGCGGGGCTTCCAATTTACAGCGAGCGGCTCCGCCGGCTTGGTGGGACACCCGGCAGATGTTTCATGACTGGCGAACCTGGAGCAATAAACGCATCGCGAGCGTGTTGCCCGGCGACCAGGGCGTGTTGATCGCGGGCATGCTGTACGGCGAGAGGAATATGACCCAAGAATCCCAAGATATGTTCAGGCGCGCGGGGCTGACGCATCTGATTGCCGTGTCCGGATCCAACATCACGATTGTGGCCACCATCATGTTTGCTATTTTTTTGGGCACGGGCCTGTGGCGCTCGCAAGCTTTTTGGTTTACATCCGGGGCTTTGCTGGCTTATGTGGGGCTGACCGGTTTTTCTGCCTCCGTAGCTCGCGCCGCTTTTATGGGCTGGCTGGTTTTATTGGCCCGTCATCTGGGGCGCAAACCCAAGATTTGGTATTTATTATTATTGGCCGCGGTTATTTTGTGCGTCATCGATCCTTGGATGCTGTTTTTTGACGCGGGTTTTGCTTTGTCTTTTTTAGCCACTATGGGTTTGATGCTCTGGACGCCCATCATGACCAGGAAATTGGATTTTGTGCCGGCCTTCGCGGGTCTGCAGGAAGCTGCGGCCACCACTTTTTCGGCCACGCTCATGACCATGCCCTATTCGGCCTTGATGTTCGGTAAAATTTCTTTGGCCGGTCTGTTCACCAACTTGGTAGCCGTGCCTTTGGTGCCTTGGGCCATGTTGTTTGGCACGGCCGCGGCTGTCTGGGGCAGGTTTCAGGGTTACACTCTGGTCAGCCTGCCCGCCTTGGGCGTGAGTCAGACCATTTTTTTATCCGCGCGCATCGCAGATATCTTTCCTTGGTTGTCTATTGAAGTTGAAAATATTAATTGGATGTTGATAATTTCAATTTATATTTTGATCGTCTATTTTTGGTTTAAACTTCGCCAAAAAAATCAGCTTTCCACAAGATTTGAGATTTTTTGTCAAAAAAATTCCGAACAATAGCGAATGTAAAAAATTTATAACAAAATTTTTTGGTTAGGAGATGGTGAAACTTTATTGCCTTGGACTCAATGAGCTAAAGGGATTTCTCCATTTCACCTTCGTTCCAGTCGAAATGACAATACAACGCTTCGTTATACTCGCGCTTAATCCGTCATGCTGAATTTAGTTCAGCATCTCACTTCTCCATTAACGAAAAAGGAGTTCTTTGAGTGTAGAGATCCTGAACCAAGTTCAGGATGACGGAGGGGTTGTTAATAGATTGCCGCGCTCCGCTCGCAATGACAATGTTGGTTTTGACGCGGGACGTAGGACGTTGTTATGTGCTACATGCTACATGTTTTGTGATGCATGACGCGCGCGATGTCAGTTGTCATTAACATTATAAATTGACTCTGTCACAGAATCTGCGCACGCTGTAAGTGAGGCTTCACGGCTTCGTACCTCGACAAAACAAGATCTCGGAAAGTGTAAGGCACCTTATCGCGGTTGGCTGTCCAAAGGCGGGGATAAAGAGATTACCGGCTTTATCATCCGCCGCAAAGCGGTACAACGACTGGTTTGCGGTCAGCCGAAGTTAAACGCGTTTTTTATAAACATGAGATGGAGGAAATTTTCATCTTGGTTTGAAGCATTGTCCTTTTGAAGAGAAGCGGAACGGCCGCTGTGGTCTGATAATCGTCTGCGGACGGTTTAAGCCCTCGGCCGCGTTAGATGACGTTGTTCATTTTTTCGGCATCAGCTTTCCGAGTTTGTTTTGCCGCCTCGGTCTCCTCTACGACGCGTAGCGGAGGGAACCGGAGGCAGTCATGAAGAGTACGTGTTCTTTGACAATCAGAGGCTCAAACAAAAAGCGCGCGGTTAAGTTGTGGGGCCGTTTCAGAGGGCGGGGTGTTTGGCGGACGGCTTGGATGCTGGTGGCCGTGCAGGTTTGCTGGCTGACGGCCTGCGCGGCCCGCGACGAACAAAACGAGCCGCCCGTGGCCGCCTATTGGCAGAATCAGTCGCCCGAACCGGCCTGTTTGGCCGCTTCCGTGCGCTACCCGACCACCGCGTCAGACTTCAAAAAAATGCTCTACGGTTATCGCGGCTTCCTGACCGTCTATCAGGGCTACAAACATCTGGGGCACGACATTGTATACACCGAGGGCACGGCTATTCATCCCTTGAGCTGCGGTGTGATCAGATTCTACGGTCCGGCCACGGGCTATGGTTCTTTGGCGGCCGTGGTGGAACATAAGTTGGAACGGCCTTTGTCCGCTGAAAACGGAGAGGGCGAGCAGGTCACTTTTTCATCCTTCCTGACCATCTACGGGCATCTGCGCAAAACTTCGTCATCAAACGGCGGAGAGGCGTTGCCTTGGAAGATTGGCGACACCATCAAGCCCACGGATACCATTGGCTTCATTCAGTCGGACGCGGCCAACGGCGACGGGCTCGAACACTTGCATCTGGGCATCAGGTTGCAATCCATGGCCGCTGCTCAAGCCGTGGATAGTGCCTGGTTCCGGGGCAATGACTCCTATGGCGAGGGCGCGTACAAACGTTACTACACGGATCCGGCTGCCTTCATTCCCAATATGGAGATGTTTTTGGAGGGTAATGAGTTTGGTGAAGGCGACCCGCAAGGTTCGAGTATGGCCAATAATCATCCGGTGGGGACCTTGCTGCGCGGTGCATCGGGCGGACCAACTTGGATGGTGGTGAGCAAGGGTCATCTGCTGGACGTCTCGTCATATACTCATCTGCCTTTCAATTGCGCAGTCACGGTGGCCGAACAGGCTCTGGATTGCTACGAACCCGTGGTTTTTGATCCGGTGTCGCTGGAATTGAATGGCCGGGTCATCAAGTTTCAAGGGGAGCCTCAGGTTTACAAGTTGTACCCGGGGGCAGGCTTTACGCCGTCAGCCTTCCAGGTCTTCTTGTCTTACGACGCCTTTCTGTCCTGGGGCTACAAGGATCAGGATATTCAAACTTACGCTTTGTCTCAAAAGATTGCGACCTTGGGTCAACTGCAGGACAAAGGAGGTTTGGGCTTGAGGCCCGGGAGCTTGGTCAAAGGCCAAGGACAGAGCGAAGTCGCGGTGGCTCATCAGTCCGGGAAGCGCCGTCCCATTTTCAATTGGGATGTGTTCGAAGAACTGGGTTATGACGCGGATTGCGTCTACGAGATCGAGCCTTCCACTTTGGACTTGGTGGCCGGAGTTCGTTCCGAGCAGGTCATAACTTTGGACGAGACAAGGCAGTGTTCGGTTGGTCAGGCGACAACTGTCTGTGCTCCGGGCACTTACACGGTCTGTGATTGTGCCGGCGGCCAGATTGGGTCCCGGTCCTGCAAGACCGATGGTTCGGGCTACGAGGACTGTGTTTGTCCGGTCGTGGAACAGGACGCGGGTGTACTTGATTCGGGTCAGCCTGAAGCCGGCTTGGAGGCCAGCGGCTCACCTTGCGGCGGTTGGTGCGGAGCTGGTACGCATTGCGATGAGGCAACCGGCAATTGTGTTTTGAATGAACAGGACGCGTCTGCTGATGTACAGCCGCCGCCGGTTGAACAATGCAACGGTTTGGATGATGACTCTGACGGACAGGCGGATGAAACTTTTACCTGCGTGTCCGGTGAATTCGCTTCATGTCTGACCGTCTGCCAAAGCCCGGGTGTGCGCCGTTGTCATCTCACGCTTTGCGCTTGGGAAGACTGTCGTCCGGCGTATGCTGAAATCTGTGCCAATGGCGCGGATGAAGATTGCAATGGATTGGTGGACTGTCAGGATCCGGCCTGCGTTTATGATCCGGCTTGTTTGCCGGCCGTGGACGCGGGTACTCCGGACAGCGGGTCAGTCATTGACTCGGGCACTGTTTTGGATGCGGGTGTGCCTGATACCGGCTCTTGGGACAGCGGTCCAACGTCGGCCTGTCAGACTCATGGTTTGCCCGGTCAGATGACGTTCGTGGTGCAGGCACCCGTGGTTTCTCCGGAAGTTATTTCCGTCTTTGGCTGGATAGACTATCCGGGCTGGAGCGGGATAGCCGATGCGCCGTGGAGCGGTTGGTCCTGGGGAGCGCCCGGTATGCCGGAGCTGGTGTTCCAAAAAGGAGGCGTCTACCAGGGGACCAAATTCGTGTTCGCGCCCGGTGTGTCTTCATCCGCCGGGCAAGCGCAAAAAGCCTGGTACTGCGACCAATCAACCTGCCCGGTGGGCTCATATATAATGTGTGCCGGCCAGCAGGAAGTCTGCCGGGTGCAAAACGGCTGGCCATCCGGCGGGGCTTCTTACGTACCCAATTCATCAGGCTGGCAAAACATACAGTGTCTTGTACCTTAACCATCTTTCGCTCTTTGTACTTCCAAGGGGCGAAATTTTTAATCATGTAACATGTAGCATGTAACATGTAGCAAAGATATGAGATTTCATCAAAATTTACAGTTAAAAATGGACGATTACGTTCACCTTATTTATAAGGTTACACGTAAGTTTCCAAAGGATGAATATTATGGAGCCAGGTCGCAAATTCGTCGCGCCGCTTTATCAATCGTTTTAAATTACATCGAGGGCTATGCTCGTCAGCGGGAAAAGGTGTTAAGAAATTTTTTGCAGACCTCATATGGTTCTCTTAAGGAATCCAGGTATCTTATTAGTTTTTCTTTGAAAGAGGATTGGATTACGTCTGAAGAATGCAGTGAGGCTATTGGTTTAGCTGATGAAATTGGCGCTATGTTGTGGTCTACGATAACTAAAAGCTCCACGAATAATTAGTGGTTCACTTGTTGCATGCTACATGTTACAAGATACATGTCTTGTTTATCCACAAGACGAGCAGGGGCGAGCTTGCTAAGATTGCGCAGTAGAACAATAATAGAACAAAGAACTGATCAAATAACAAATATTCAAAATTTTATATTTTATAATTTATTATTTTATAATTGGTTAGATATATGGCAAAAAAAGTTGTAGACGAGCGTGATGCTCGTAATCAAGCGGCTCAAGAGGCGATTGATCAAATTAAAGAACGTTTTGGTGAAGGCTCCATCATGCGTTTGGGTGAAGCTAAAAAAATGCTGGTGGAAGCCGTGCCCACAGGGTGCTTGTCTCTGGATTTGGCCTTGGGAGTGATGGGTGTGCCTCGCGGGCGTATCATAGAAATCTATGGTCCGGAGGCATCGGGCAAAACCACTTTGGCGCAACATATAATAGCTGAAGTCCAAAAATTGGGCGGTTTGGCGGCTTTTGTGGACGCGGAACATGCTTTGGATCCGGATTATGCCAAGAAAATCGGCGTCAACATTAATGACATGCTTATTTCCCAGCCCGATACCGGGGAGCAGGCTTTGGACATCGTGGAAACCCTGGTGCGTTCCAATGCCGTGGATGTGGTGGTGGTGGACTCGGTAGCCGCTTTAACGCCCAAGGCCGAAATCGAAGGCGAGATGGGTGACAGTCACATGGGCCTGCAGGCCAGGTTGATGAGTCAGGCTTTGCGCAAGCTGACGGCCGTAGTGTCGCGGTCCAAGACCGTGGTTATTTTTATCAATCAAATCCGTCAAAAAATCGGCGTTATGTTCGGTAATCCCGAGACCACGACCGGCGGCATGGCCCTTAAATTTTATTCTTCGGTACGCGTGGAAGTTCGTCGCAGTGCTCAAATCAAGATGGGGGACCGTATTATTGGCAACCGCACCAAGGCCAAGATTGTCAAAAATAAAATGGCCGCGCCTTTCAGAAGTTGTGAGTTCGATATCATGTATAACGAGGGCATTTCCATTGCCGGTGATTTGTTGGATTTGGGTGTGGAATGGAATGTGATTAAAAAAGCGGGTAACAGCTACACCTTTGGTGAAGAGAAATTGGGCGTGGGTCGTGAAAATGCCAAGCTGACCTTAAGACAGCGCCCGGATTTAATGAAAATCATCCGCGAGGCTGTTATTGAAGCTTGGAAAATCAAAGAAAGCGAAGGCGCTCTGCAAACATCTCCTTCTCCGGAGGATAAAGACGGTGATGAGGAAACTACTGAATAAAACACAGAAATGACAATGAGTCATAAAAGTGCTAAAATAAGCATTAAGCATGCCTTATCGCAGAAGAAAACGTTTTTCGTTTAATTTTCAATTGGATTCCCAAACTAAAAAAGGAATACTGACGGTTTTTTGTTTTGCTCTGGCTTTGTTCATGTTGGCTTCTTTGTTTGATCTGGCCGGATCGGTTGGGCAAGGATTGGATCAAGCTTTGTCTCACGTTTTTGGCTGGGACAAGATCGTGGCGCCTTTCTTTTTGTTGGCCGTGGCCATTTTTTTGCTGTCACCGGAAAAGTTGCCTTTAAAAATTTCCAATGGCATCGGTTTTGTTTTGTTTTTTGTGGGGCTTAATCCTTTGGTGCATTTGCTGACTTTTGGCGAAGCGGAAGCCGGGCCGGCGGCCATAGACGCGGCCGGCGGCAAGCTGGGTTATATGCTGGGCTCGCCCTTGATTCCGATTTTCGGACAGGCCGGCGCTCTGATTTTTTTTGCCGCGGTTTTGGCCGTGGCCTTGGTTTTGATCTTCAATACATCATTAAGCACTTTGGTTGATTGGCTGATGTATTTAATCAATGTGTTAAAACAAGCTTTACTTTTTGCTTCCAAGCCTTTTATTTGGTTGTGGCTTAAACTTAAAGCCGGTTTGGCTGACAGGCGATCAGTTCAATCCAATGATTTATCGGATAACACAGAGGAGGAAGAAGAAGAGGTGGATCAGGATGAGGCGGATGATGAAGATGAAGATGCCACGGAACTTCCGCAGAATAACCATGGTGCTCTGGCTGATGCTCAAGTCCAGTCAATCCCCAAGCCCCGCAAACCCCGGCGCAGATTGCCCAGAGTGGACATACCTTTGGAGCTATTGAACAGACACGATCAAAAGCCGACTTCCGGAGATATTGAAGCCAGGCAGTTGGTCATTCAGCGGACCTTGGAGACTTTCGGAATTCCGGTTGAAATGGGTGAGGTATCGGTCGGCCCCACGGTTACTCAATTTACTTTCAAACCGGCGGACGGTATCAAATTGAACAAAATAACGGCTTTGCACAATGATTTGGCTTTGTCTTTGGCCGCTCATCCGATTCGCATCGAAGCGCCCATTCCCGGCAAGTCTTTGGTGGGCATAGAAGTCCCCAATCAAAGCGTGGCCATCGTGGGCGCGCGCGGCTTGCTGGAGTCTCGTGACTGGAAAGACAGAAGATCGGCCGTGTCTTTTGTTCTCGGACGTGACGTGAGCGGCAAACCCCATGTCAGTGATATTACGCGCATGCCGCACTTGTTGGTGGCCGGCGCCACAGGCTCGGGTAAATCCGTGTGTTTGAATACCATTATCATGTCTTTGCTGTATTCCAACGGACCTGATGACTTGAAACTGATTCTGGTCGATCCCAAGCGCGTGGAGTTTCCGGTTTATAACGGCATCCCTCACCTGATCACGCCGGTTATTACCGAAGTTGATAAAACCGTCAATGCCATGAAATGGGCGGTACGGGAAATGAACAAACGTTTTGATCTTTTGTCTAAATTACAAGCGCGTGATATTGCTTCGTATAATCAAAAAGTACAAGACAAACTGCCTTACATTGTCATGATCGTGGATGAGCTGGCTGATTTGATGGTCAGCAACAAGCAGGAAGTCGAATCCCAGATTGTGCGCTTGGCGCAAATGTCGCGCGCCGTGGGCATCCATTTGGTTTTGGCTACGCAAAGGCCTTCGGTGGATGTGATTACGGGCTTGATCAAAGCCAACATTCCGGCACGTATTGCTTTTTCCGTGGCTTCGCAAATGGATTCGCGTACCATTTTGGATCAATCGGGCGCTGAAAAATTAATTGGCCGCGGAGACATGCTTTATCTGACGGCCGAAATGTCTTCTCCCAGGCGCATTCAAGGCGTGTATGTGGCGGATGACGAAATTAACCGCGTGGTTGAATATTTAAAATCCAAATATGAACCCGCGGAGTATGATGAAGCGGTGGTGGAAAGAGACCGCGGTTCGGGTACGGCTTTCAGCGGAGGTATGATGAATGAGGATGCGGATGCTTTGCTGCCTGATGCCAAAGAAGAAATCATCAGAGCCGGCAAGGCCAGTGCTTCGCTTTTACAGCGTCGTTTGAAAGTAGGTTATGCCCGTGCCGCCCGCTTGTTGGATTTGTTGGAGGAAGAGGGTTTTATCGGCCCGGCTGACGGCGCTAAACCGCGTGAAATACTAAAAGTGGAATTTACCAAGGGCCTGGATCAAGTTCCGGCCCCCAATTACAGAACGCCCGTGGAAGAAATAGAAGAAGGCGAGGAAGAAGAAGTTGAATACGAAGAACCGGAAGAAAAAGCAGACAGGTTTTAGGGCTTGACCAGTTGCTTATTTAAATCCAACATAGGGCTTATGTCTTTTATTCGTAAAACGGTTGATACGCAAAGAGGTTTTGGCCCGGAAATGCGCGAACTGCGTGATTTGCGCGGCTGGTCCGTGGAGCAGTTGTCCAAAGCCACAGGCATCCATATTTCGATCATCAAAGCTTTGGAAGAAGAAAGAATGGAGGAGTTTAAAGATCATCTATATGTCGAGCGTCATATTAAGTCCATTGTTAATTGTCTGGACGGACGCGTGGGTTTTATTTTGGGCAAATACCGTGATTATCTGAAAGAACAGGGTACCTTGGAAAATGCCCAGCCCCTCACTTTTTACGCGCGCATGAAACGCACGTCCTTGTTCGTACCCTCCAAATATTTTTTATTTTTTGTGCCTTTACCCTTGGCGGTTATTTTGGGCTGGTATGTTTGGCATCAGGCGGTCTACTTGTCCGCGGCCCCTGATTTGCGCGTTATTACGCCCGCCGATCATCAGGTATTGTCAGAACCCATGGTAACCGTTACCGGTATTACTGATTCTTCGGCCAATGTGACGGTTAACGGCATGCAGGCCATCATAGAAAACAGCGGAGCTTTCAATTTAACTTTATATATACCCCGGGGCATGACCAAGTTGGAGATCGTGGCCCGAAGGCGCTATGGAGGGGCTTCTCAAGCGGTCAGATATGTTACTTACGCACCAGAATACGCCCCGGCTGTTTTGGATCCCAATAATTTCACGCCTTCCGTCTCACCGGAGGCCGCTACCGGCACATTAATGGCCAGCGGTACACTCGAGCTGGTTGAAGACTGAATTGATAATTACGTAAAAACAAAAAAATCCGTCAAAGGATTTTTTTGATTGGTCCGGCTGACCGCAAAACGAAGCCACGAAAGAAAGCTTTAAATCTCACGGAAGGAGAGAAGAACTCGGATCATGAGAGACCGCGAGTAACCATGGGTTTTAAGGCTCGAGTTGTGCTTCGCTTCGCGATCAACCGAGTCAAAGCACGATTGATATTAAAGCTAAATAATTGATTAGTCAACTGATCATGTAACATGTAGCACGTAATATGCAGCATGTAATAGGACCTCCAAACGAACCCGAGACCTTCACCCAGTCATGCTGACTTTATTTCAGCATCTTACTTTCTAAAATTATCAGCTTTACTGTCATCTCGAGCCCTTCGACTACGCTCAGGACAAGCTCCTTCGAGAGATCCCTTGTCATCCTCGCGTCTTGTTTCTCGGAGCTGAATCCATCGAAGCTGTATGCGAAGTTGGGAAGGCAGGAATCTAATATGAATAATTGGTGATTGGTTATTGGTTATTGAAACATTGGTTATTAATAGATTGCCACGTCATTCGTCGAACTCCTTCCTCGCAATGACATGACGAGTTTGATGCGGGAAGTTGTGGATGTTGTTACATGCAACATGTTTCATGTTACATGAAAAAAAGACACCTCCATCCCACCACACACGTGATGAAATAAAGGTGTCTGCGCGGCGAGTCGAGAATGGACTCTAGCCGCGCAAGTTGGCCGCATCACTCGTGAGTGAGGATGGGCCGTGAGTTTGAAGACACCGGGTGGGTTCAGCTGGCTGCGGGTGGGTCGCTGGGGAGTTTTTCCTTGATCTCCCCGAGCTTTTCACGCCAGTCGGCCTTGGGCTCGCCTGCGGGCTGCTTGGCCTTCTTCGTCTTCTTGCCGTTGCTGCCGGCCGTGGGCGCCTTGGGCTCGTCGAGCACCAGGGCGTCAGCCGGGAGCAAGCTGTTGGGGAGCAGGAGCGCTCCGCCGACCGCCTGCACGAAGCCCGGGGAGCAGCGGAAGCACAAGAAGCTAGCGCAGAACCTGAGCGCGGTCCGGATGTCCATCAAGATGAACACCGGCTTGTTGTAGCGCCTGAACTCGCAGAGCATCACTCCCGAAGCCACGATGTCCGTGCTCTTTTTGGAGCCGGTCGCGGATACGGTGCGAGAGTGTTCGACCGTGCCCGTAATGGCGATGAATTGGTCGTACTCCTCGTTCTGCGTCTTGGTTGCTTCTTCGTCTTCGTCGCGCTCCGCGGCCTCGATTGCCTCGGTTCCGCCGGCCCAACGTGGTTCGAAGTTCTTCTTCGGGTGGTCCGAGAGCATGGGGTGATCCACGCCGTACATCAGCTGGTCGAGCCGGAAAGGAATCTCTTCCTTCCAGCCGTCGCGTCCGAGGCGGGGGACGCCACTGCCGTCGACCGGGTATTTCAGGTCGAGGAAATGCAGTTCCGCCTCGTCGGCCTCGATCATGCGCTTGAGGTCAGTGTTCAGCCCGGCTCCGTACTGCTTGAGCAGCCGTTCCTTGCGCTTGGCGTCCTCGACGAGCGTCTGCGTTCCGATCATGAACCAGATGTTGGTCCGGCTCATGTCGTAGTACGCGCCTTCCTTGTCGCCCGTCTCGTCGACGAGCTCCTCGACCATGTCGGGCGAAAGCGGCATAGGCCGGTTCTGCCTCCGGTTGATGAAGAACTCGTTTGATACTGAGAACCTGACGTTGGGGTAGGCGCCCCAGTAGTCGCCTCCCCAGAACGAGCTCACGTCCACGCTGATGGTGCGTGGCTTGGCTGGCAGAACGACCTTCTTCGCAAGCAGGAGCTTGCGGGCCGTTTCTTTGTTGTCCACGAACCCATGCGTGATGCAACGCGCAGCTTCGTGGGCGTTGATGCCGATGGCCTTGGCCACGCTCTCCATGAGCACGCCGACCCTGATTCCGCCTTTGCTTTCCATGACTCTCTCCTCGTTGCACGGCTCTCTGGCCGCATTAGTTGCGTTCTGTCATTGCGAGGTCGCCCTGTCATCCTGATCGCAGTGAAGGATCTGGTGTGGACGACCGCGGTAACCTGCTAGTTTGTCATTCTGAACGCAGTGAAGAATCTGGTTCCTGAACGCAGTGAAGAATCTGGTTCGACTCTCTTGCATCCATCGTGACAGTTTTCATGCGGTAAAACCGCGGTCTACCGGTTCCAGTGTCTTCAAAAATTATTTCTTCTGGATTATTTCCTTTCTTTGTCGAGGTCCGTCTTGATTGGCGGTCTGACCACCCCTTCTTACAAAAGGAGGGGGAGGAGGTGGTTTGATCGCCAATCAAGTTTTAATTACGCAAAATGCAAGGATTACAATTGGAAAAGGGTTTCCCGGCCCGTCCGGCCGGATGGTTGAATCCGGTCGAATATTTTTGGCATGAGGTAAGCCCTTGGTAATTTCCTTAGCTGTCAAAACGGTTGCCCGTCGTGCCGGGACCATTGCGTATGATCCGGGCGCGTCGAGTGAGCGCTCTGCCCAGGTGGAGGCGAGATTCATGGGTGTGACAATTGTCATCCACGAATATGTAAATATGCTTGATTTTTCTTCAAGTCCAGCCATAGCCGGAGTTAAGAAAGTCTCGCATATAAGCCCCGCGTCGCCGCGGAGTTACCCCTCCATTTGGCCGGAGCGCTCTGTCCAAAGAATCGCAAAACTTAGCAGATATCCCGCTTTTTGTCAAGGGGCTCTGACAAACATGTAGCATGTAACATGTAGCATGTAACAACGTCCACAACTTCCCGCATCAAACTCATCATGTCATTGCGAGCGAGTCCGACGAGTGTGGCAATCTATTAATAACCAATGCATCAATCACCAATAACCAATCACCAATTATTTAATGATCAATAATCAATTATTCATATTAGATTTCTGCCTTCCCGCTTCGTTAACCCAACTTCACATAAAGCTTCGATGGATTCAGCTTTGCGGGGCAGGCCGCGAGGAAAACGAAGTCGTTATGTCGTGGCTGGTTTGACGTAGGACGCTGTGGACGTGAGAGGACGTGATGGACGCTAGGTACGTGATGTACGTTAGTGGCTATTCCGTAAAAGTCTTCTTAGGGTGCTTTTCCTTACGGTTATAAGCCTTTTTATTCAGATGTAATTGGCTGGCCGGAGCGCTTGTTTTGCGGATTTTTTTATCCAATTGTTGCTTGTTTAAAGTCAAAATAAGCCCGTTTTTATTGGGTTTGGCGGTGGTATAGGCTTTTTGTTTAGGCATATCAACTGCCTAAAGAATACAAAAATCCCTCGATAAAGTGAAGGGGGACCGCTTTTGAGGAGTACCTCGAGCGGTCGCGACGCTTTGCTTATGAATACCCAGTTTGCACCAGGTTAAGATAAGCTAGGCGTCTCTCAACGCGGAAGCCGCGTATGAGTTCTTCTCTCCTCCACTTTATTGAGGGATTGATTGCGCCGAGACGGTTATAGAGGTTATCCCGCCAGAGCGGGATAGCGGTTCGCGTCAGCCGAAGCTTCGTGAACCATGGGGTTGTTGCTGACATCATGTTCCAGTCGAAACCGGATCATGAAGTCCTCCTTCCCCAATCTGCGACAGATCCATGTTTGGGTGCCGCAAGATTTTTTGCCGCCGCATGTCTGCGGGGTCCTCCTCTATAACTGTCCCGGCGAATTTATACTTTAAAGAACAAAATAATATACCATAAAATTCAGATTTTGTCAAGGGTTCTTGGCAGTGTTTTTTGGCTAATTTTAGCCAAAATAAATTGGCTAAGTTAAGCCTTTTTTGTCACTTGTTTTGGGTGCCTGATAAAAAATAGACTGAAATTAGCCAAAATAGTAGACAACAGTATGCACAGAGGATCTCTTGACTGTTCTTTACAAGAATGGAATAATTACGCGCGCGAACTAAATTTGACAGATGGGAAACGTACTGTTCTCGTTTCCTGCGCTTAATCCCGGCTTTTCATGAGCAGAGAATTGTCAGGATTAGAGCCAATTATTTAACTTGCCGGCCTAATGAGTACCTGCATTTAAATTATTCTTGTAAGAATCCTCCAAACAAAAAGGGGGATTTTTGCGTCCTGTCGGTTCGTCTGATTTTGTCATAATCCATTAAAAACCCTGTCATGGTTTCTGGCCACAGCCCTGCCCTACGCCCGTTCGGTCCGCGCGCGTGGGCCTGGCCGGTTATGATGATAGGCTATAAAAATTTTGTACATGCCTAAGCAGGTTTTCCGTCGTCAGCCCACGCAGGATACTGAACGACGCTACTTTACCGCCTCCCGCGATGCCATGGCCTTGCCCGATCTTATCGAGGTCCAAAGGCAAAGCTACCGCTGGTTCTTGGAATCAGGTTTGAAAGAACTGTTTCAAGAAATTTCACCCATCCGCGATTTTATCGGCCGGGATCTGGAACTGTGGTTTACCGATTATCTGATCGATGAACCCAAATTCGATGAAAAGACTTCGAAGTTGAAAAATATTACCTTCGAAGCTCCTCTGCGCGTTAAAACCAAGCTATTGAATAAACGCACCGAGGAAAGCAAGGAACAGGAAATATATTTGGGCGATCTGCCGGTTATGACGGATCGCGGTACTTTTGTCATCAACGGCATCGAGCGCGTGATCGTGTCCCAGCTGGTGCGTTCGGCCGGTGCCTTTTTTACGGCCGAAGTGGCCCGCGGCCGCCGGTATTACGGCGCCAAGGTGATTCCCAACCGCGGTGCTTGGCTGGAATTCGAAACCGATACCAATAATGTCATTTGGGTTAAAATCGACAGAAAGCGCAAAGTGGCTGCTTCCGCTTTGCTTAGAACTTTCGGTTTGACCACGGATGAAGATATCGTCGAGGCTTTCAAAGACACGGATATCCATCCTTTGAATAAGTACATGGAATCAACCGTGGCCAAAGACGTGGCCAAGAATGAGGATGAGGGCAATATCGAGGTTTACAAACGCATCCGTCCCGGAGATCTGGCGACCGCGGATAATGCCAAGTCTTTGATTCACTCCATGTTTTTCAAGTTTGAGCGTTATGATTTAGGTCCGGTTGGACGCTACAAATTCAATCAGCGTTTTGGCATGCCTTGGGATGATCAAATGGTGACCAAAGAAGAAAACCGCATTTTGTCCAAGGAAGATTTGATTTTGATTCTGAAAGAAATTATTCGTTTAAACAACACGCAGGAAGAACCGGATGATGTGGATCATTTGGGCAACAGGCGCGTGCGCGCCGTGGGTGAGCTTTTGCAAAGCCGTTTCCGCATCGGTTTGGCCCGCATGGAACGCATCGTGAAAGACAGAATGTCCACTCAAGAAATTTCCACCTTGTCTCCCGGACGTTTGGTTAATGCCAGACCGGTTATCGGCGCGGTGCGCGAATTTTTCATGTCATCACAATTGTCGCAGTTCATGGATCAGACCAATCCTTTATCCGAGCTGGAACATAAAAGGCGTTTGTCGGCCACGGGTCCGGGCGGCTTGTCGCGTGAAAGAGCGGGTTTTGAAGTGCGCGACGTGCATCGCACGCATTATGGCCGTATTTGTCCCATTCAATCACCGGAAGGTCCGAACATCGGTCTGGTGGGTCACATGGCCAGCTATTCCCGCATCAATGAATATGGTTTTGTGGAGACTCCCTACCGTAAAGTGAAAAATTGGGCTGACAACGACGGACAAGACGGCGTGGGTCATGTTTTGCGCGTGGAAGTACGCGACGGCGAAGGTAAGGCGGTGGCCAAGGCGGGCGAAGAAATCACCAAAGATCTGGCCAAGAAGATGGCCAAGGTTTCTATCAATAAATTGCCCATCGTGCCTATTGTTACTAATGAGATTGTTTATTTGAACGCTTTTACCGAAGAACGCGGAACCACGGCTCCGGCCACCACGCCCATTGCGCGTGACGGCCATTTTATGGTCGAAAGAACTCCGGCTCGTAAAAACGGAGAACCGACCATGGTGGATGTGCACGAAATAGATTATGTGGATGTCTCTTCCAAACAAATTTTATCCATCAGTACGTCGCTGATTCCGTTTGTGGAACATGATGATGGCCAGCGCGCGCTCATGGGATCCAACATGCAACGTCAGGCCGTGCCTTGTATCAAGCCCGAAGCTCCGATTGTGGGTACGGGTGTGGAAAGGCGCGCGGCGGTTGATTCGGGCCACGCTATTTTGGCTCCGGATGACGGGGAAATTGTGGGCTTGTCCGCCAATTACATTGAATTGAAGGCCGAAGACGGCAAGATCCGCCGGTATGATTTGGTTAAGTTCCAAAGATCCAATCACTCCACTTGCTTGAATCAGAGAGTGCGGGTCAACAAGGGTCAGAAAGTTTACGCGGGCGAAGTTTTGGTGGACGGCACGTCTTGTGAAAAAGGTGAGATGGCTTTGGGTCAAAATCTTTTGTGCGCTTACATCATTTGGGACGGCTATAATTATGAGGACGGCATCATCTTGTCCGAGCGTTTGGTGCGCCAAGACAGATTCACCTCCATCAACATCGAGCATTTCGTAATGGATGTGCGCGATACCAAGCTGGGTCCGGAAGTGGTGACCAGTGATATTCCCAATGTGTCTGAAGAAAAACTCAAGAATTTGGATGAGAACGGCGTAGTGCGCATTGGAGCAGAGGTGAAATCCGGAGATATTTTGGTGGGTAAAATTACGCCCAAAGGTGAAACTGATTTATCGGCCGAAGAAAAATTATTGCGTGCCATTTTCGGAGAAAAAGCCCGCGACGTGCGTGATACTTCATTGTATTTACAGCATGGCGCGCATGGTAAAGTGGTGGGTATTACGGTGTTTACGCGTGAAAACGGCGACAAGCTTCAGCCCGGTGTTTTAAAACGCATTGTGGTGGCCGTAGCTGACCTTAGAAAAATCCAAGTGGGAGATAAATTAGCCGGACGCCATGGCAACAAAGGCGTTATTTCACGTATCGTGCCTTTGGCCGACATGCCTTTCTTGGAAGACGGCACGCCGATTGATGTTATTCTGTCTCCTTTGGGCGTGGTTTCTCGTATGAACTTGGGCCAGACGCTTGAGACACATATGGGTTTGGCGGCCAATGCTTTGGGTTATCGCGTGGCTACGCCCGTGTTTGACGGCGTGCCCGAAGCGACCATCCGCGAACAATTGGTGGAAGCCGGTTTCCCGGATACGGGCAAAATTAAATTGTATGACGGCAGAACCGGTGAAGCGTATGAATACGAACCCACGGTCGGTTATAACTACATGTTAAAACTGAACCACATGGTGGAGGACAAGATTCATCAACGTTCGATCGGCCCGTATTCTTTGATCACGCAGCAGCCCTTGGGAGGCAAGGCTCAATCCGGAGGACAGCGTTTCGGAGAAATGGAAGTTTGGTCATTGGAAGCTTACGGTGCGGCGCATACTCTGCAAGAAATTTTGACCATCAAATCTGACGATGTGCCCGGCAGATCCAAGGCTTATGAATCAATCATTAAGGATGAAAGGATTACCAAGGTGAACGTGCCCGAATCATTTAATGTCTTGGTGCGTGAATTGAAGGGCTTGTGTTTGGACGTTGAATTATTGAAGAACGGTCAACGCCTGGAAGAAGTCAAACCCGAGCATGTGGCTAAGCCGGCGGCTCCGGCCGCGGGCGATGACATGGCCTGGGATTCACAGCCGGATGAATTTAGAGCTTCCTAACCTACCAAAATATTATGTTTTTTCAAGCAGAAAACGTCAAAACCACAGACTTCAACGGCATTCGTCTGAAGTTGGCCTCGCCCGAAGTTATCCGAGGCTGGTCATATGGTGAGGTTACCAAGCCTGAAACCATCAATTATAGAACTCAAAAACCAGAAAAGAGCGGTTTGTTTGCCGAGGAGATTTTCGGGCCTTCCAAAGATTGGGAGTGTTATTGCGGTAAATATAAAAAGATACGTTACAAAGGCATCGTGTGTGATAAATGCGGAGTCGAAGTAACGCACTCTTTGGTCCGCCGCGAACGCATGGCTCATATCGAGTTGGCTTCGCCGGTAACTCATATTTGGTTTTTGCGCAGTGTTCCATCCCGTATCGGCACGGTTTTGGATATTTCGGTCATGGCTCTCGAAAAGGTGGTGTACTTCGCGGCTTTTATTGTGACTGAAGTGAATGAAGAACTGAAGACTCAAGTCATCGAACAACTGCAAACCGAATATAAGGGCAAGCGCAAACAGATCGAAATGGACTACGAAAGAGAAGTCAAACAGATCAATGACAAAGCCAAAGAACAGGACAAAGCTGATGACGCGGCCGTGACCAAGGATTTGGACCGGGCGCATGGCAATAAAGAGCGCAAGTTAAAAGAGCTGGAGTCTGATGTCAGCGAGCTGGAAAAAGAACTCAAAACTTTACAGCCGTTAAAAATAATTTCAGAAAATGAATATCATGAGTATTCATTGAAATTCGGTCATATTTTTGAAGCCAAGATCGGAGCCGAGGCCATTGATGAATTACTGAAGAAGATCGACGTGGAAGCCACCATGAAGATTTTGCAGGCCGAGCTGACCAAAGCCTCGGGCGCCAAATATGAGCACATCATCCGTCGCGTTAAATTGTTGAAGTCATTTATCAATCAAGGCATCGAACCGCATTGGATGGTGCTCAAAGTTATTCCCATTATTCCGCCGGATTTGCGCCCCATGGTGGCCTTGGATGGCGGTCGGTTTGCGACTTCGGATTTGAACGATTTGTACCGCAGGGTGATTAACCGCAATAACCGCTTGAAACGTTTGGTGGAATTGCATGCGCCGGAAGTTATCACGCGCAATGAAAAGCGCATGTTGCAGGAGGCGGTTGATGCTTTGATCGATAACAGCGCGCGTCATTCCAAAACCGTGATTGCGGCTTCGGGTAAAAAACGTCAGTTGAAATCCTTGGCCGATATTTTAAAGGGCAAGCAAGGCCGTTTTCGTCAAAACTTGCTCGGTAAACGCGTGGACTATTCCGGACGTTCGGTGATTGTGGTCGGTCCCAAGTTGAAAATGCATCAATGCGGTTTGCCCAAGAGCATGGCTTTGGAATTATTCCGTCCGTTCATCATCGCTCAGCTCATAAAACAGGAAATCGTGCACAATATTCGTTCGGCTAACAGGTTTATCGAGGGTGATAATCCGGAAGTTTGGGACATTTTGGAAGAGATCGCCAGCAACGCGGTCGTGCTCTTAAACCGTGCGCCCACTTTGCACCGTTTGGGCATTCAGGGTTTTCAGCCCAAGCTGATTGAAGGTAAGGCTATCCAGATTCATCCTCTGGTTTGTTCGGCTTTCAATGCTGACTTTGACGGAGACCAGATGGCCGTTCATGTGCCTTTGACCGAAGAAGCTCAAGCCGAAGCACGCGACATCATGCTGTCCACCAAGAACTTGCTCAAGCCCGCGACCGGCACTCCGGTAACTACGCCGGCTCAAGATATTGTGTGGGGCGTTTATTACATGACCACCATGCTCGATACGCCGGATGAAAAAGTTAAAACTTTCGGCACCATGGCTGAAGCGGTTTATGTTTATCAGGCCGGGTTCATCGGAGCCAGAGATAAAATTAAAGTGCGTTTGCAAAAAGGTGAAAAGCCAACCGAAACCACGGTCGGCAGAATTTTGATTCATGATTTGTTGCCGGAAGGCATGCCTTTTTACAACGAAAGATTGGGTAAGAAGCAACTGGGAGAAATCACGCAAAAATGTATTGATGATTACGGCTTTGAAACCGCGGCTTTATTTTTGGACCGGGTTAAAGAAGCCGGCTTCAAGTATATTACGCGTTCGGGTTTTTCTTACGGTATCGGAGATTTGCCTCGTATCCCTGATAAAGGCGAATTAATGAAAGAAGCCGAGGGCCGCGTAACCACCATTGAAGATCAGTATAAAGAAGGTTTGTTAACCAAGCGCGAAAGATATACGCAGATCATTAAAGTGTGGTCCGATATTCAGGATAGGATTAAAACCATGTCCAAGAATTCTTTGGATCCGTCCGGTTCTTTGTCAGCCATGATTGATTCCGGAGCCCGCGGTTCCGTGGTTCAGCTGATGCAGGTGGTGGGCATGAAAGGCTTGGTGACCAGCCCTAACGGCGAAATTATCGAATTGCCCATTAAATCATCTTTCCGCGAGGGTTTGGATGTGTTGGAATACTTCATTTCATCTCACGGTACACGCAAAGGTTTGACGGATACGGCCTTGAAGACGGCTAATGCCGGTTATCTGACCCGCCGCTTGGTCGACGTGTCACAGGATGTGATCATCACTTCAGAAGATTGCGGAGACACGGAAGGCTTCTTGCTGACCAGTGCTGAATCAGAAGAAATCGGAGAGAGCCTGACCACTCGTTTGGTAGGTCGTGTTTTGGCCGAGGATATTGTTCCGCCGCGCGCCCGCAAGCCTTTGGTGGCCCGCGGTACCTTGATTGGCGACGAAGAAATGAAAAAGATTAAAGCCATGAATCCTCCTTTGGAGCAGGTACGGGTGCGTTCGGTTATGACCTGCCGAAACTTTAGAGGTTTGTGCCAAAAATGTTATGGTTATGATTTGGCCTATAATCAAGAAGCCAGATTGGGCGCGGCCGTGGGAGTAGTGGCCGCTCAATCAGTCGGTGAACCTGGAACCCAGCTGACTATGCGTACCTTTCATACGGGAGGTGTGGCTTCGGGCGCTGATATCACCCAGGGTTTGCCCCGTGTGGAAGAACTATTCGAAGCGCGCGTGCCTAAGCATTCGGCCGTGATGGCTCCGGTGTCAGGCAAGGTGACTATTTTGGAACCCGAGGTTAAAGAGATTATGACTTCCAATGGTCAAAAGATTGTGGACACGGTCAGATCCGGTAAAGTAATTCGTATCCAGGCCGAGCAGATGAATGATGACGTGTACGTAGTCACGGCCAAGGATCAGGTCAAGGTTAAAGAAGGTGATTCGGTCAGCGAAGGAGAGGTTATCATCGTCCGCAAAGATGGCACTGAAATTCAGTCGGTTCATAGCGGTATCGTAAAATTGACCAAAAACAGACTGACCGTTGTTTGGCAGGGCTTGGCTGACACTGATTTGCCCGTACCGGTCGGTTTTAGAGTCTTTGTGAAAAATGGAGACGAGGTTCAGGCCGGCGATCAGCTGACCGAAGGGCATTTGGATCTGCAGCTTTTGTTTAAGAGCAAGGGTCAAAAAGCCGTCATGCAATATTTACTGCGCGAGGTTTTGACCATTTATTCGACGCAAGGTCAAAAAATCAATTCCAAACACATTGAGCTGTTGATTCGTCAGATGTTCTCTCGTTCTTATGTCAGAGACGCGGGTGACTCCGAATTATTGCCCGGTGAAATAGTGGAAAAAGCGCGCGCTCAAGAAGAGAACGAAAGAGTGATGGCCGCCGGAGGTCAACCGGCCGAATTGGAGAATCTGTTTATGGGCATCACTAAAGTCGCTTTAACGGCCGAATCTTTCTTGTCTTCAGCCTCCTTCCAAGAGACGGCGCGTGTCTTGATTCATGCCGCCATTTCCGGCAAGGTTGATCGTTTGGAGGGCTTAAAAGAAAATGTGATTATCGGCCGTTTGATACCGGCCGGCACAGGTTTCTCTTATCATCATCCGGAGCTCATGACCGACGAAGAGCGGGCGGCTTTGGAAGAGGAAGAGTCATCTGAAGACGAACCTGAGTTGGCTGAAGCGGCTTGATAAAATAAACAGAGGTAAAATAAAAACATTAAACCGCGGCGGCCGATTTTTATCCGGTAGACGCGGTTTTTTGGTGTTCAAATATGCTTCAGGTGATTGGGTGTTTAAGATTTGAACATTGAAGGTGGTTGAGGTAATCTATGGCCATATGTCAGGTCATAGCAAGTGGGCGACCATTAAGCATAGAAAAGGAGCGGCCGATGCCAAAAGAGCGGCCAGTTTTACCAAATTAATCAGAGAAGTGGAAGTGGCGGCGCGCGAAAAAGGTCCGGATCCGGCCATGAATTTCAGACTGCGTTTGGCCATGGACCGGGCCAGATCAGCCAATGTGCCCAAGGATAATATTGAAAGAGCTGTAGCTCGCGGTTCCGGCGCCGGCTCTGACGTGCAAATTGAAGAAACTAGGTATGAGGCTTATGGCCCGGGTGGAGTTGGTTTGATTGTTGAGTGTTTAACTGATAACCGTAACCGGGCAGCCAACGATGTTAAGTTAACCTTATCAAAAAAAGGAGGTTCTTTTGCCGCGCCTGGTTCTGTGTCATTTCAATTTGAGAATAAAGGTGTGGTTCGGCTCGGCTCGGTGTCCGCGGATAAACGTGATGAAGTTGAGTTGGCTTTAATTGACGCAGGTGCTGAAGATATCAAACATGAGGAAGAGGAAACGGTGGTAATCTGTCCTATTAATGATCTATCCAATATTACCGACGCGTGTAACAATCTGTCGCTTGATATAAAGCAAGCTCAGATAGAGTGGGTACCAAAAGTTTTAGTGGAAGCTGACGATGAATCATTGGAAACTTTAAGTAATCTCATAGATGCCTTGGAGGAATTGGATGATGTGCAAAATGTGTTTACGAATGTATAATAAATTAAAATTATGTCTTATTTGTCGGCATTGCCAGGTCTCGCGATTATTATTTGGCTGTCAGCAGGTTTTTTGTGTGCAGTATATTTGTTAGTCAAGCCAAGTCTTGAAAATATAACTACAAATATTTTACGAGTGACTGCGGCCGTGTCTTTTGTACTTTGGTTAGTTGTTTTGGTATTTTGGGCGATGTTTTCATATACTGCCGGTAATGAATATTCTTGGACTGTATGGTTGGCAGTGATAGCTTCATTGGTTTTTGTCGCGTCTGTATATATTAATGGTTTAGTTTCAGTATTTTTAATGCGTGATGGCAGTCAAATATTGAAGTGGTTTTTATTTGCGTATTATGCGATAACAATTTTAGTGCTATTGATTGGTGCGCTTGGCGTCGTTTTTTTATCAATGGTCGCGAACATGACAATCTGTAGCCTTGCGACGCATGGGCATCCGGATATTTGCGGCAGCCTAAGGTATTAATGACATGAGATTATCATCGGTAAAAATTGTTTTGGGCATTGATCCTGGTTTTGGTCGTACCGGTATAGGAGTCATAGAAATTAAGGGCTCTGATACCGTTTATCTGTATCATGACTGTATCAGTACGGCGGCTTCTTTGCCGTTTGCGGAAAGACTTAGAATTATCAGGGATGAGATCAATCTTGTAATTGAGAAATTTAAGCCAGATGTGGTGGCTATTGAGAAGTTATTTTTTCAGACTAATGTCAAAACGGCTATAGATGTTGGTATGGCCAGGGGAGTGATAATTTTATGTGTCGGAGACGCTTGTCTGCCCATGGTTGAATTAACACCAAATGAAGTAAAACAAGCGATTGCCGGATACGGAAATGCTGATAAAAAACAAATGCAATCCATGGTAGCCCGGTTATTGGGCTTGAAAGAGGTTCCCAAACCCGATGACGCGGCCGATGCTTTGGCCATCGCCATGGCCGGAGCCGGGGTTTACAAGACCAGACAGCGGCTGGGTTTATAAACAGTCTAAAAGGCGGTTTTAGACTGATTTTAGCCCATTTTTTCCCTTGCCTTAACGGGTTTGGTGTGTTAATCTTTTTAAGTAAAAATCATATTATGCAGATATATTGGCACGGTTATTCCACCATCAGAATAGAAGCTAAATACGCGGAAGAATCTTCGGTCATCATGACCGATCCTTTTGAGAATGAAGCGGCCATGCGTTTTCCCAGGGTCACGGAACCCAATATATTATTGTTATCTCATCAGGACAGAAAAAAATTCAATTTGGAGGGAGTCAATGGTCAACCCTTTATCATTTCCGATCCCGGCGAATACGAGGTTAAAGGCATGTTCGTCAATGGCATCCAAGATCCACAGCAAGATCAGGGCAAAGACAGGCCTTTGGTTTACAGAATCCAAGCCGAAGATATTTCGGTGGCTTTTTTGGGGCAGTTGAACAGAAAGCTGACGGACATGGAGCTTGAAGAGCTGGGGAATGTAGATATTTTGATTTTGCCGGTGGGCGGCGGGGAAGTTTTGGATGCCAAATTATCCGCCTCGTTGATTTCCGTGGTGGAGCCCAGGATAGTCATTCCGGTCCATTACCATGTACCGGGCATCAAAAATAAATTGGGTACCGTGGATAATTTTTGTGACGCGGTCGGTGTGTGCAAGCGGCAGGATATGAATAAATTGAAAATATCCAAAAAAGATTTGCCGGCCGGAGAAATAATTATTATGGTACTCGAACGTTCGTAGCTTGAATTCAAAACCTATGTCCTTTGATCAAACGCCAAATTCAAATTCACCGCCCAAAAGACGCCGTGCTCCGCGCTCCGGAGCCGGACTTGCCGGCAAAGAGCGGGTTAAAGAAAAGATTTTGAGCGGAGAAGAAAAGCGCAGTCTGATTCTGGCGCATGCCGCCAAGCGCGTGCCCGTGGATCATGCTCAAAAAGTCAGTTTATGGGCCGGTATCGCGATTTGCGTTCTGGCCATAGGTACTGGTTGGTTATACAGTGTCAGGCTGGGCATTGCGGAAGTGTTTCCGGCGGACAAAGATCCCGAACGAGCCGGTTCGGCGGCCTGGGAGAGCCGCCTCATCAAACAAGATTTGCGCCAGAACGCGGAGCGTATGCTCAAAGAAATTGAAAAAATAGAAGAAACGCAAATGCAGGGAGGTTTTGGAGAAGTGTTGGGCAAAACCTTGGAGATGGCCGCGGAAATTTCCAATGCTTCGGGCACCAATGCCGAGTCAAAAGCGGCCAATCTGTTTATGAAGCTTGAAGACCGGTCCGTATCGTCCACGGTTTCCGAAGAAGAATCAAACGGCTTGATCTTGCCTCCGGGTTTGATCAAAGATAATCAATAATCTAGTCAATAAAATATTTTATCAGCCAGAACAGTATGGATGAAAAAGAAATCATGCCCGAAGAGTCGGGCGCCGGAACGGTTACCACGCAATCCTTGACCGAAGAGATGAAGAATTGCTATCTGGATTATGCCATGTCGGTCATAATTCAGCGCGCCTTACCCGACGTGCGGGATGGTTTAAAACCCGTGCATCGCAGGATTTTGTATTCCATGTGGCAGAGCGGTTTGCGTTCAACGGCCAAGTTTAAAAAATGTGCCACCGTGGTCGGAGACGTGCTTGGCAAATATCATCCGCATGGTGACGCGGCGGTTTACGATTCTTTGGTGCGCATGGCGCAGGATTTTTCTTTGCGCTATCCTTTGGTGCGCGGTCAGGGCAACTTCGGATCCATCGACGGCGACGGAGCTGCTGCCTATCGTTATACCGAGTCTAAAATGGAAAGCATCGCGGATGAGATGCTGTTTGATATAGATAAAGAAACGGTTGATTTCAGACCGAATTTTGACGGTTCAATCAAAGAGCCTTCGGTTTTGCCGGGTAAATTGCCCAATCTTTTGTTGAACGGTACTTTGGGTATTGCCGTGGGCATGGCCACTAATATTCCTCCGCATAATTTGAATGAATTATGCGATGCTATTACGGCCACCATAGATAACCCGGAAATTGAAATTGATGACTTGGTGGAGATTGTTAAGGGTCCGGATTTTCCGACCGGCGGCATTATTTACGACAAGCAGGCCATCAAGCAGGCCTACGCTACTGGCAAGGGAGGTATTGTCATGCGGGCCAAAACCGAAATCCAGGAAGAGAAGGCCGGCTATTATAGAATCGTGGTCAACGAAATACCGTATGGCGTCAACAAGGCCAGCATGCTGGAAAAGATCGCCAATTTGGTTCAGGAAAAAAAGATTGAAGGCATTCGCGATTTGCGTGATGAATCAAATAAAGATGGTATTCGCGTGGTGGTTGAACTCAAAAAAGACGCTTATCCCAAGAAGGTTTTAAATCAATTGTTTAAGATGACGCAATTGCAAGAAACCTTCCATGTGAATACGTTGGCTTTAGTGGACGGTATTTTGCCCAGAGTGTTGACACTTAAAGATTTGTTGACCGAGTACATCAAGCATCGTCAAAATGTGGTGCGCCGGCGCACGGAATATGATTTGGCCAAAGCCAAAGACCGGGCCCATATCTTGGAGGGATTGCGCATTGCGCTTTTAAAGATCAATGAAGTGATCGAAACCATTAAAAAGTCCAAAGATAAAGATGAGGCCAAGCTTAATTTGATTAAAAAATTCAAGTTAAGCGAAGCTCAAACCATGGCTATCTTGGAAATGCGTTTGCAACAATTGGCCAACCTGGAAAGGCTGAAGGTGGAGCAAGAATATAAAGATAAACTGGAATTGATTAAAGAACTGGAGTCCATTCTGAAATCCGTTTCCAAAATGTTGACCATTATCAAACAAGAGGTGCAAGAATTAAAAGATAAATTCGGGGACGAACGCCGGACCGTGGTTATACCGCATCCGGTGGGAGAATTTTCCATGGTGGACTTGGTACCCGATGAATCAACCATCGTCATGTTGACGCGTGATGGTTATATCAAGCGTTTACCGCCGGATACTTTCCGCACGCAGGGCCGGGGCGGCAAAGGAGTGGCCGGTTTGGCGACCAAGGAAGAAGATGAAGTCGACCAATTATTTTCCACCAACACGCACGCTGATATTTTGTTTTTTACCACCCGCGGCCGTGTATTCCAGCTTAAGGCTTACGAGGTTCCGCCGGGCAGCCGCACTTCCAAGGGTCAGGCCATTGTTAACTTTTTGCAGCTGGCTCCGGGTGAAAAAGTAGCCAACTCTTTGCCGTTGACCGACATTGAAGGCGCTAAATATCTGATCATGGTTACCAGCCAGGGCACGGTTAAAAAGACGGGTTTGGAAGATTTCAAACATGTCAGACGCAGCGGCTTGATCGCCATTACCCTGCATGAAGGGGATGATTTGCTGTGGGTTAAACCAACTGCCGGTACGGATGATATTTCGTTGGTTACCAGGAACGGCCAGTCCATTCGTTTCAGCGAAAAGGATGTACGTCCCATGGGACGGTCAGCGGCCGGAGTGCGCGGTATCAAGTTGAAGAAAGATGATGAAGTTATCGGTATGGATTTGGTTGATCCCAAGCTGGCCGCCAAGGGTTTGTTCACTTTGTTTACCGTGGCCGAAAACGGCATGGGCAAGCAAACCGACATCAGAGAGTATAAGACTCAAGGCCGCGGCGGTTCGGGCGTGCGCACCATGAAAGTCACTCCCAAAACCGGTCCGGTGGTAGCGGCTTTCGTGGCCAGCAAGGATGATGAGCGTGATTTGATGATGATCAGTAAAAAGGGCGTGGTTATCCGCGTGGCTTATAAAACCGTGCCCACCTTAGGCAGAGACACGCAGGGCGTGCGTGTGATGAGATTCAGGGAAGTGGGGGATCTGCTGTCCAGCGCGGCTCTGGTGAATACGGATGGAGAAGAAAAATAAAGAAGCGTGAAATAAAAGAGACGCTCTAGAGCGTCTCTTTTATTTATTCCAGTATTTTATCGATTATGCCGTAGGCTTTGGCGGTTTTTGGATCCATGAAATTATCACGATCCGTGTCCGTTTCTATCTGTTTAACCGGCTTGCCCGTATGTTTGGCCAATATGACATTCAGCTGTTCTTTCATTTTAAGAATGCGTTCAGCTCTGATTTTGATGTCCGTGGCTTGGCCTTCCACGCCGCCCAATAACTGGTGGATCATGATTTCCGAGTTGGGCAAAGCGAATCTTTTTCCAGGTTGGCCTCCGGCCAGCAAAACAGCGCCCATGGAAGCGGATAGTCCGATGCAGATGGTCGATACATCACATGCGATGTGCTGCATGGTGTCGTAAATGGCCAGCCCCGCGTTAACCGATCCGCCGGGTGAGTTGATGTATAATTTAATATCCTTGCTTTTATCTTGGCTTTCCAAAAACAGTAATTGAGCGATGACTATGTTGGCCACGTCATCATCAATAGCCGAGCCTAACATCACAATTCTGTCTTTTAGCAGCCGGGAATAGATATCATAAGCCCTTTCACCGTATTGTGATTTTTCAATAACGGTCGGTACCAAATAGCTGTTTTGAATTTTAGAATTAACTGTGTAGAGATTCATAAGGGGGAATATAATTAAAAATTACGAATTACGAATTTTTGGTGGCCTGCGGCATGAATTAATTCATAATTCGTAATTATGATACCGTATGGATTGTTAGCAGTCAAATGCGGTGAGTGCTAGATTATTTTGATACCTTGGGCGGTTTCCAGTATTTTGCCTTGAATTTTAAAGCCCGAAGCCAGTTTATGCCCGCCTCCGCCCACGGCTTGAGCGATTTTTGAGATGTCCGTTTTAACGGAACGGATTGATCCTTTGATATGATTGTCGTCCGTTTCAGTCAATATCATAATAATTTCGGTTTCTCCGCAGGTGCCGCCCAAAAAATTGGAGATGCCTTCCGTGGCTCCGGCATCCGCTCCGGCGTGCCGCAGGTCTTCCGCTTTAAGATAAGTCACGGCCATGTTTAAGCGCCGGTTGATTTTTAGACGCGACAAGGCCACGCCCCATAAGCGCAGGGTTTTAGCGTCTTTGTTTTTAAGCAGGCTTTGAGCGATTTCCGTGGTGCGCGCGCCGCCCGCGATCAGTTTGCCGGTCAGATTTAAGTTGGCTGCGTTGGCAGCCGCGTTGCTGAAATAAGAAGTGTCGGACAGTATGCCGGCCATGATTGAAGTGGCCATGGCCGAGTCAATATCAAGGCGATTGTATTCAAAGAATGAGCCTATGATTTCCGAAGTCGAACCCGCTTCTTTATCCACCAGATTAAAATCAGCGAAATTGGTGTTGGTGGCATGATGGTCAATATTGATGGTCAGATAGCCCGGCGGCAGGTGCGCCATGAGTTCGCTGATGCCGCAATATTCCAAACTGCTGGAATCAAGTATGATTACGGCCTCGTATTCTTTGTTAAAAACTTCAGGTTGATTTTGTATCTCAAAATAATGATCCAGGTAAGCGTGCTGACGTCCGGGCAAGTCTTTGCAAAACAAGGTGACTTCTTTGCTTTGTTTGATGAGCCAATGAGCCAGGGCTGTACTCGCGCCCAAAGTATCAGCGTCCGGTTTTTGATGAGACGCGATTAAAAAACGGTTTTTGCCGTTCAGCAGATGGCAGAGTCTTTGGTAAGCGCGTTGGTTATCCATAGCGGAGAATGGATCAGCTTAACCGTTGCCGCGCCGGGCGTCAAGGCTTTATAATTCGCCTTTTTCTTTGAGCTCATCCATGAATTCTTCCAGATCTTGGGCCTTTTGCTCGGTGTGGTCGAACTCCCAATGCAGGTTGGGCATTTTACGCAAACGCAAGGAGCCGGCCATGCTTTTAACAATGTCGTGTTTAAAGGTTTTTAAAGCATCCAAAACTTGTTCTTCGTAAGCCACGGGCATCACGCTTAAGGTTACTTTGGCATTGGCTTGATCGGAAGACAGGCGCGCATCGACCACGGTTACAAAAGAGCCCAGAGGGAACTCCACCTGACGCGCGAGTATTTGGGCCATGTCTTCTTTGAAATGCTGGTTTTTTTGAAATTCGGTCACCATATGCCGGTTAAGATAACTCATGGCTTAAAACCTGTCGAATCCGTCTTGCTTTTCGGGCGCAGAAAGCCTATCCTATGGTATTAGAGAAGATTATGTATCTCAAAAGATTGGATTTGCAAGGTTTTAAAACATTTGCTCAAAAAACAGTTCTCCAGTTCGAACTGGACGCGGAAAATCGCCGGGGTTTGACAGCCGTGGTCGGCCCCAATGGATCCGGTAAGTCAAACATCGCGGATGCCTTGCGCTGGGTGATGGGAGAGCAGAGTCTTAAATTGTTAAGAGCTAAAAAATCAGAAGATGTAATTTTTTCGGGTTCTGAAAAAAAATCCCGCGCCGGTTTTTCCGAAGTCAGCATCACCCTGGTAAACGACGACCGGCAAGATTTGGATTTTTCGGAAATAGTCATTACGCGCAGGTTGTACCGGGACGGTCAGTCCGAATACGAAGTCAATAAACAATCAGCCCGCTTATCCGACGTGGTTATGCTGTTGGCGCAATGCGGTATCGGGCAGAGAACTTACAGTGTTATCGGCCAGGGCATGGTGGACGATGTTTTGTCGGCTTCGCCGGCCGAGCGCAAAGATTTTTTTGATGAGGCCGCCGGTTTGAGGCCCTTTCAATTGAAGCGTCATGCCAGTGTTAATAAATTGGAGGCCGCGCGCGATAATTTAAGACAGTCGGAAACTTTACTGCGTGAAATCGGTCCGCGTTTGGTTTCTTTGGAAAGACAGGTTAAAAGGCTGCAGCAAAGAGAGACTTTGGAAGAAGATCTTAAAGCTTTGGAGATCCAGTATTACGGAGGCATGTGGAGTTCTTTACGCAAGTCTTTAAGTTTGTCGCAAACCGCTTACGACAAGGCTTTGGCCCGCGCCACCCAAGCGGCCGGAGAAGCGGACAAGCTGGAATCGGAATTGAGAAACATGGAGAAGGCTATTCCTCCCAGCCAGGGTTTTAAGGAATTGCGTGAATCTTTGAATAAATTATCCGAAGAAAAAGTCAGGTTGCGCGAACAGCAAATGCGTTTGGAATCCACGCGTGAAATCGCCAAGGTGCGGGCCGAAAAACCTTGGGCGCCTTTGCCTCTATCCAAAATAATCGGAGAAATAGAATCTTTGCATAAAAAACAATTGGACTTGTTAGAAATGCTGGAAAAACCCAAGTCCGATGCCATTAAGATAATGCAGTTGGCCAGAGAGGTGCATAACCAGGCCGCTGATTTGCTGGGCAAATTACAGCGCCCGGCGCCCGAGCCCGAAAAGCAGAATAGCGAAGATCCTAAACTGGAAGCTGAAACCGCCAAAATATTGGGCGCCATATCAGAAGTGGAACATAAGATTCAGGCGGCGCAAATTGAATTGGATCAGTGGAATAAAAAAGAAGACCAGAAGCGGTCGCATATTTTTGATGTACAGCGTGAGCTGTCGCGCCGCCGGCAAGAAGCTCAAATGGCCGAAAGGCAGATGAGTGAAGCCTCCGTGGAATTGGCGCGCGTGGAAACCAGGCGTGAGGCGTTTTTGCAGGAACTGCGTGCTCAAAGGCCGGAGCAAGAAACTAACTTGGATTCTTTGGCTGATAAACATCAGTCCGGTGAAGCGCCCGAAGCGTTATTGCCCCGCATTACCAAGCTGCGCGCTCAATTGGAATGGATTGGCGGCATAGACCCGGAAACGCTTAAAGAATACGATCAGACCAAACAGCGTTTTGATGAATTGAACGAACAGACTACGGATTTGACGCAGGCCATAATATCACTGGAAACCATTATCAAGGAGTTGGATCAGACTATCAACGAGCGGAGCGCGGTTTCTTTTAGAAATCTCAACCAGCAGTTCGGGCTTTATTTCAAGCGTTTGTTTGGAGGCGGTTCAGCCGAATTGGTAGAAGTTTTTCCGGAGCCCGAAATCAATGAGCAGGGTGAGGTGGTGGAAAGTCAGGATAAAAATAACGCGCGTGTGGGCATAGATATTTTAGCCACTCCGCCGGGTAAAAGATTAAAAGCCATCGCCTTGTTATCAGGCGGCGAAAGAGCGCTGGTATCCATTGCCTTGATTTGTGCCATCATGGCCACCAATCCGTCGCCCTTTGTGGTACTGGACGAAGTGGACGCGGCTTTGGACGAATCCAATTCCAATAAATTCGCAGAAATTTTGAATACCTTGGCCGACAGGACGCAGTTTGTGGTGGTTTCGCATAACAGGGCCACCATGTCGCGGGCTCATATATTGTATGGAGTCACCATGGGAGTGGATGGCGTATCACAGCTTTTATCTGTTAAATTGCATGATATTTTGCCGGCCAAATGATAATTTTTTGGCTAATTTAAGCCAATATATAGCTACTTGACGGGTGGATAACAGCGTGCCATACTCAAAAAGAGTTCTTTAAGCGTCTTATTGAATCAAGAGACGCCATTTGTAATCTCCCTAAATAATCAAACGTTAAAACCAAGTCGGCAGCCTTGACATAAATCAAAGATTGTGTTATAAACATACATTCTTTCAAAGAGGTCTTGAGAAAGATCAACAGAGGCTTTAAGCAATCTGCATCCACGACAAGCATGGAATCTTTTCATAGGTCCAAGCTGGTCTTCGGACTCGCTTCTTCCTAAAAAAAGGTTTCTTGGGTGCGGATTGCTTGAGGTCTTTGTCAAAAAAAAGCCCCTGTATCATTGATGCGGGGGTTTTTGTTTACGCATTCAACGTCGCTCGTCGTACGGCATAAAACATGTAGCATGTAGCATGTAGCAAACAATCCAACGTCCCAGTGCACCCCCTCCGTCATCCTGAATTCAGTTCAGGATCTCGTAACTAAACCATTAAAGCGACATCCGTGTCATTGCGAGGAATGAGTTAGACGAGTGACGTGGCACGGCTTTCGCGAACGCCGTACCGTGGCAATCTGTTTAGAACACTGGCTCGATCAGTGAGATTGCCACGTCGTCGAACTCCTCGCAATGACATGACTGTTGCTTTGTCATTCCAGTCGCTTGTTCCGATCGAGATACAGGAAAGGCAGGAATACACAGAGCTGCGCGTGTGGCATGGGCCTTACCCTCTCCTCAATATGAGGAGGGGCATTGCTCTGACGTAGGACGTGGGGTAGTCGTTCGCGAACGACACCCCGTGGGACGAGCGACGCTGGACGTTTAGGTGTGGTGAGAGGACGTGATGGACGTTAGGGACGTGCGACGTAGGACGTTGTCTCGTCTTTACACATTGTTTTTTTAACCTTAATCTATTAACCATTATGCTGCCTGCCAAAATCGTTAATATCGAACAAGAGCGCGCCGAAGTGCAACTGCCGGATGGTCAAAAATTAAGATTGCCTTTAACCGCCTTTGAGGGTCAGATCCGGGTTGGATCCGAGATTGTCATGCTCTTGGCTGTTCCCGGTTCAGAGGATATTGCCAGACAAAAATTGGCCAAAGATATTTTAAATGAGATAATCAGCGAGTGATTCAATATGACTGATAAAAAAACCGATAAGAAAATAAGTCCCGCCTGGATGCCGATTGCCAAGTCCATTGCCATTTGGACGGGTATCACCTTGGGAGTTTTAATCCTTTTGGCCGGCCTGTTGGCGGGCAGTGCTTATGGTTACACGCGCATTTATTCCGGTAAGATTTATCCGGGTATTAAAGTTGCGGGTGTGCGTTTGGATGGCTTGACCAAAGAAGAGGCTAATCTGCAGTTGGATAAGGCGGTTGATCAGGCTTTGGAAAAAGGTTTGATGTTTAGTTTGGATGGGGATCAAGCCATTATTCAAGTAGCCTCGCACAGCGATGTGCCGGATTTGATTCGTTACGATATTAACCGGGCCGTTGAGCAGGCCTATCAAGTGGGCCGTGTTAATCAGATTCCCAAAATCATCATCGAGTTATTGTCAGCCAGAATCAGGTCCAAAAATGTGCCGGTTGAGATTGTGATTGATAACGCGCGTTTGGAAGAATCGCTTAAGTTGCAATACGCGTCCAAACTGCCGGAGCCTGTGAATGCCACTTTCTCCATCCAAACAACTTTCGGGCAGGAGCCAACGGTTAAAGTCATCCCCGAACAGCAGGGTAAAGTTTTGGATTTGGATGGAGTGTTTGAAAAAATAAGACAGCAAGCCGAGGCTTTGGCTTTTCAAAATATTAACCTGCGCTTGAAAACCGTGGAGGCTGATAAGCTGGCCAAGGATTTACAGCCCTTGATAGATCAGGTTCAAGAAATTTTAAGTCGTCCTGCTTTGAGTTTTATTTACGACGACAAAACATATGCGGTTCCGACTTCGACTTTGGCCGAGTGGCTGGTATCTGACCCTGAAGGCAATAACGTGACCATAGACCATGTTCAATTCGCTTCCAGTATCAGGGCTTTGGCCGGGGAGGTGGAAATTGAGAGCAAGAACGGCGTCTTGGAAGTTAAAGATGGGGAGATCGTGTCATTTACGGCTTCAACGGTAGGCCGAAAAATTAATACTGAAAAAACTCTGGAAGAGGTTTTGAGTCATTGGCCCGCCTCTTCGACTTTTCCTTTGGTAGTGGAGGAGAGCCGCGGGGCCATCACGGGCGATGACCTGGAGCAGTTTGGCATCAAAGAGATAATCGGCGTGGGCAAGTCTAATTTTGCAGGTTCTCCCACCAACAGAGTTTTGAATATCAAAAAGGCGACTTATGAAAGAGTGAACGGCACCTTGGTTGCTCCGGGCGAGGAATTCTCGATGCTGAAAAATTTGGGTCCTATCGACGGTAAAAACGGCTGGCTGCCTGAATTGGTCATTAAAGGCAATAAGACCACTCCCGAATACGGCGGTGGACTGTGTCAGATCGGCACGACCATGTTCAGAGGGGCGGTTGATTCGGGTTTGCAAGTCACGGAACGCCGCAATCATTCTTATCGAGTCAGCTATTATGAACCGGCCGGCACGGACGCCACGATTTATGAGCCGTCGCCCGATTTTAAATTTAAGAATGATACGGGCAAGCATATATTGATTAATGCCTACATTCAAGGAACGGAAGTGGTTTTTGAAATATGGGGAACCAAAGATGGCCGGAAGGTGACGCAAACCAAGCCCAGGATTTATAACATTGTAGCCGCTCCTCCCACCAAGCTGATAGAAACCGAGGATTTGGCCCCGGGCAAGAAAAAATGCACCGAATCAGCCCATGCCGGCGCGGATGCTGAATTTTCCACCACCATTGAATACGCGGACGGCCGTACCAGGGAAGAGACTTTTACCAGTCATTATCGGCCTTGGGGAGCGGTTTGTTTGATTGGTGTAGAGAAGTTGAGTGAGAGCACGGATGAAAAAACGGATACGGCGGGTGAATAACAGTTGAGCCTTCCGTCATCCTCGCGTTTTATCCGTCATGCTGAATTCAGTTCAGCATCTCGCTTCTCATTAACGGAAAACAACAGTTTTTAGGTGTAGGGATCCTGAAACCCCACTATGTCTTACAACTTCGAGGGGCGCGGCAAGTTCAGGATGACGTCCCACTTTATGTCATCCTCGCGTCTTGTCCCACGAAGCCATAGCGAAGTGGGAAGGCGGGGATCCAGTTTTTAAGCTACTGGATTCCCGATTTAATTATTTAGTTCTTATGGTCTAATAGCCACTTAGCCGGGAATGACAATGTTGGTTTTGACGTAGGATGTTTTAATGATTTAGTGTTGAGATCCTGAAACAAGTTCAGGATGACGGAGGGTTCAGGGCAATGGAAGGTTCATGACGTAGAACGCAGGACGAGCGACGTAGAACGTTAAGGATGCCGTTTAAGGTAGATTCCCGATTTAATTATTTAGCCCTTTAAGTCAATCCGCTACTTAGCCGGGAATGACAGTGGGGGGCAGACGTAGGACGACTGGGACGTGCGACGTGCGACGTGTTATACTGTGTTCAGTATGCATTTATCAAATTCAAGCGAGTGGATGTCCGCGTCCGAAGATGAAGGACAGTTGTCTGTGGATGTGTATCGGGATCAGGACATGCTGGTGATCCGTTCTTTGGTGGCCGGAGTGGCGCCTGATGACCTGGATGTGTCCATCAGCAGTGATTTGCTGACTATCCGCGGAACCAGAGAATATGACAAAAAAATGTCAGCCGAGAGTGTTTTTTATCAGGAATGCTATTGGGGTTCATTCAGCCGGTCCATAGTTTTGCCTTTCCATGTGGCGGCCGACGCGGCCGAAGCCAAAATTAAGAACGGTTTGTTGGAAATCAGAATCCCCATCAAACAAGACGGCCGTCAGGTTAAGGTGAAATGGGCATAAAATCAATTAAAAATTAAAAATTACGAATTACGAATCATCAGGATTGATACCAGTAATTTTTAATTCGTAATTCGTAATTCGTGATTGGTATTTTGTCCCCAGTTAGGCTTAAAAAGCCGTTTTTTTTTATAAACACCCGTGTTATCATATGTGAGCCGTATGCAGGAGGATTCCCACGGTTTTATCACAGCCTTAAAAACGCATTGGCAGAGCTTGGAGCAAAAACAAAAGGCATTTTTTGCTGTTTTTGTGTTGTTTTCGTTTATGGCTCTTATTTTTTCTTATGTTTCAGTTAGAGAAGGTATCAGTGCGCCATTTAGGGTGTCGATGAAAGAGGCATCCAAGAACGTGGAGTTGCTTAAAGATCCGGCCGAAGAACAAGAGGCTCTGGCCAAGCGCATTGATTCAGATGGAGACGGTTTATCGGATTGGGATGAACAGAATGTCTACAAAAGTTCGCCTTATTTATGGAGCACGGCCGGGGACGGTGTGCCGGATAATATCAAGGTTGCCATGGGTGAGAATCCGTTGTGTAAATCGGGAGAGCCTTGCACGGCTCAAGCCATGAAGTTTGATTTGCCTACAGGTTCGTTTCCTTTGATGGAGATGTCGGGTCAGCCCAATGTTAATGAGCAGTTGAGTGAGATTCTGATGGGCGAAAATCAGGTGGGCGAGAATTTCAGGAGTACGGCTGATGAGGCCGGTGTTGAATATGACTTGGATGCCATTCCGCGGGATGCGGCTTTGTTAAGACAAGCTTTGATGCAAACCGGCCGGGTGGATCAAGCGAAATTGGACAGCCTGACCGATGATGAGCTGTTGCGGTTTTTTGACGAAGCCAAGGCCGAAATAATTGCCAATAATCCGGCCCTTAATTCAACCACCGGCACTAAGCAAAACCCATAAAGTATGTTGTTTGGAATAAAAAATAAAACCATTGGCCGGGCAGCAGCTTCGTTGCTGTTATTGCTTTTTGTCACCGCCTTTTTTGTTCCGTTGTTTGAAGCGCGTGCTCAAGCTTACGGTCAGATAGATCCCACCAGTCCGGTCGGTCCCTATCCGGATGCCGGTTTGCAGCTTATTTCTGAAATAACAGTGGGTGATGTTCCGGGCGCAGGCTTGAAGGTCAGTGACGGCGGATTAAGGGCCGCAGCCATCGCCGAAGCTAAAGACAAGGTTAGGCTGGCTTCTCAAGAATGGTGGTTTCGCCGGGCTGAATATTTAAAACAACAGTGGGGCATGCGCGTGGCCACGGCTCTGTTTGGGGGCTTGATTGATGCCATGTCCATGATTGCTCAGCGTATAGCCTACGAAGCGGCCAGTGATTTGCTGACCGGCAACCCGGGCGATGAACCGCGTTTTTGGTCAGATCCTTTCGGTACTTGGCTGGAGAATCAAGCTGATGATTTGAGCAGTCAGTTTATTGATAGATTGGATACCATTGTGGGCGATTGGACTCAAGCCACCATGGATGAAGAATTCAGATTCAGCTTTTGTACTCCACCCGATCCTTTGTCGGCTAAGTTATCTTTGGGTATCGGCGAGGCCATGCGTTTGGGCAGAAGAGCTTGCGGTTACAAACAAGTGGCTGAAAATTTCGCGGCCGTCAAAGATATGATTGAATCGCGGGATGCCTTGCAATTGCATCGTCCGTCCGTGGCTTACGGAGCCAGTGATTTGTCCGTGGGCGTGGAAATGAACAGTGCTTATTTTAATTACATGCTAAAGGGTAATGCGGATTCGGTTTTGGAGCGCAACGAAAACAAGGGCTGGAAAGCCGTAACCGATGCCGTGTCCGGTAAAATCAGCCTCCCAACCGCTTTGGCCGAGGACAGCTATAAGCAAATGTCGCCCTTAAGCATGACAGCTCAAACTGAAGGCCAACAGAAAGCTGCTATTTTGGGCAATTATTTTTTGGTAGGTTTGGAAAACATTCCATTGTTGGCTTTGAATACTTTTACCAATACTTTGATCGTTGGTCTTTTGCATAAGTGGCTGGATCCTTCCGGGCCTGGGGTGGGTGGAATCGGAGGAACCACGCCTGAAGAAATTCGTTTGCAGTTTGAAGCCTTAAAAAATGTGGATGCTTCGGGTGAAGCCCAGGATTTATATCAGCGCAAAGAGTTTGCCAAGGCACTGGGTGATTATTTGTTGCCCAACTTCGCCTCATCGGATGATTTGGATATCATTACCGAGTTGACCACCTGCAACACCCCGCGCAAGCGCTTTAATTGCGCCATGGATCAGGCTTTGGGCGTGGCCATACAAGTGGGCACCAAAGACGGAGCTTTGACCGTGGGCCGGGCCGTGGGTTTGGGTTCGGAAGGCGCATCTTTTTCGCCGTCCAGCCAGGCTTTGCACGCGGATTGGGAATTGATTCCGGAGAATGATATTAAAAACAATACCGATCCCACCTGCGCGCAAAGAGCTTATTGCGCGGGTAATTTAAAGAAGATGCGTTTGTCGCGCATCATCCCTGTTGGCTGGGAAATGGCCGCCAATTCGGCTTACAATGTTAAAAAGAACGGGCGTTATATCACTTTAGGCGAAGTTATCCGCGGTTTTTATGATTGTAATGCTCAAGGCGAGTTGGACAAAGATCATCCCTGGTGCCATTTGATAGATCCGAATTGGGTTTTGACCGCGCCCAAGTATCAGTGCCGGGCCAAAGGTTATGGAGATGCTATTTTGCCGGAAATCGGCAGCCGCTTGGAAGAGTGCGGCGACATGGTCAGTTGTTTGGGAACCTCACAAACCGGCGAGTGCACCGGCGGTTATGGTTATTGCTTGGCTGAAAGACCGGTTTGGAAATTCGAATCCAGAGAATGCGATCCTCAATTCGTGAGTTGCCGGACTTATAACTATACCGGCGGACAGGTTTCTGTTTTGCGCAATACCGTGGACCGGGGCAAGTGTTCGGAAGAGAACATGAGTTGTATGTGGTATGCCACGGAGCGCTATGCTTATGACGCGCAAACGCCCGATGGTTTGTGGGTGGGCACGGCCACCACCGGTCCGCGCCTGTATATGGATAACGGAGTCGAACCTTGTTCGTCTGAAGGTTGTACCAAAGTCTATCAAACCGAATTCGGTAAGAGCGCTTTAAATTTGGTGGCCAACTCTTCTTTTGAAAATGCGGTCACCACGGAAAACGCCGGAGTTACCCAATTCTTATATTTTGAAGCTTGGCAAAGCGAGGCGCTTAATCAGTGCCTGGGAACAATCGAGTTAACATCTGAATCCAATTCAGGGGCTTATTCCAGCGGTTTGATTAATTCGGGCTTTAACGGTTGTTCGGCTCAAACCCAGATGGTGAGCGTTTATCCAAACAGAAATTATACTTTGTCTTTTTATTACAAGGCTAAAGCCGGTTCGGTTTTGCCCGCCTTTCCGGCGACATCCTTTTTCATGAAACTCGTGGGTCAGGATTATCAAATCACGGGCAGTAACGTGACCACCTACGAGAATTGTTCTTGGGATGGTAATAGTCAGTCTTTGTTGTTTTCAGGTTTTGCACAAGATGATGATTGGCACAGATTGACATGTAATTTCATTTCTCCGAACGAGGCTGAAAAAATTTATCTCTCCTTTGAGATGAATTCCAATATTTATTTTGATGACATTCAGCTGGAAGAGAGTGAGGTGCCCACGCCGTTTATTGACGGCTTGGCCACTGGTTTGAAGGAAATGTATTTAAAGATTGCTCCGGATGAATATAAGTGCACGGGCAATGATCAGACGGACCATCCGGCTTGCGCCCGTTTCGCGCGTGTTTGCAGTCAAATAGATGTGGGTTGCCAAGGTTATACGGAAGTGGACAATCCTTGGTCGGTTGAGATTCCGGCCAAGCTGTCCGCGCAAGATTTATGTCCGCCTATTTGTGCCGGCTATGGCGAATATCGCAAGCTGGCTTCTTCTTTTGATCTGGTCAGGAATCCGGCTGATCCGGACTTTGATGACCCGGAGGATGAGACCGTGGCTTTCTTTATTCCTTCTTTGGCCGATAAATGCAGTTTGCAGGATGTGGGCTGTGAGCCTTTTACCAACATGGAGGCGGCTTCGGCCGGCGGGGAGAGCGTGGATTATTATAAAGATGTTCGTTTGTGCCAAAAGCCCAATGAAAAATCAGCCACTTATTTTACCTGGGAAGGTTCGGATGTCAGCGGTTATCAGCTGCGCACTTGGTCTTTGATTTCTTCGGCCACGGATCCGGCCCTGCTTGATTCGAGCGCGCCTTTGATTCAAGAGAGAGCTACGTTGCTGGGCTATATTAAAGATCCGGCCAATTGTAATGATTTGAGTTGGGAAGCCGGTTTGGATCCGGACTGCAGACAATTTTATGATGCGGCCGGCAATGTGCATTATGCTTATTATTCGCAGACCGTGTCTTCGGACGCACGCTGTACGGAATTCAGAAAGGACGAATCTTCTTTGGCTGATTGCCAAAAAACGGGCGGTGAATTCGTGGCTTCGGGCTCGTCTTGCACTTATCATGTCTTGCCTTCGGAAAGCCTGACTTGCCCGTCCATAGCCGGCGGGTGTCGAGCTTATCTCGGTCCCACGGGCCGCAATGCCGTGAATGTGTTTGAAGATACTTTTGCCACGGGCACGAGTGTAGCCTTTGCCCCGCAAACCGGCTCCACCTTGGACATGCGTTTTTCGGATGAATCGGTTTTAGTGGGTGACAGATCTTTACGCTTGGAAGCTCCGGCCGGTCAGAACGTGGATGTGGTTTTGAAGCTGGCCCTGTCAACCGTTGATTCTTTAATGAGGGTATCTTTTTGGGCCAAGACCGACCACACTAAAGGCGCGGGGCACAGCCCGGCCGTGGTCAGAGTTGACGGTCAGGAAGTGGGTACTTTTTATCCGGATATCAATTGGGCCAGGTTTGAATTCGGTCCGTTCGCGCCCGGCGCCAATCCCATGGAAATTGAAATCATTTCTCCCAGCAATTTAAATCAGGATAATCTTTTATATATTGATACGTTTAGCGTGGATGAATTGCGTGATATCCAGTTTGTCAGAAAGAATCGCTGGGCCATACCTTTGGCTTGCGATGCCACGTCCGAAGGCACGCCTTTGCCTAGAGCCATGGTGGGCTGCCGTGCCTATAACGACAGAGACGGGAACACGGCCTATGCCCGCAATTTCAGCGGTTTGTGCCGGGAGACGGCTATCGGCTGTAAGGGCTTCATAGATACGAACAGCGAGACCTATACTTATCCCAGGACCTATAATGTGACGGGTACGCCCTTGCCTTCGGATTTTAATTCACCCAATTATCGTAAAACACAAGACGGTAAGAATTACGAAGAGCAATTTTACGGCGACTGGTCCTTTACCGGCCAAGGCTACCGCTATTATTACGCCATTGATGACTCACGGGCGCGCTGTACGGCCTCGGAGAACGGTTGCCGGGCCTATGGCAAACCCGTCTTCCGCCAAGACCGCCAGCAGTTGGAGACCGCGGGTTTTGAGATTAACCCCTCGGACATCAATGTTTATCAAAATCAAACTCAAGCTTATAAGTTTGAAACGGTTTTGCTTAAACAGAATTTGGACGCACTCTTGGACGAGAACGGTGAACCTAATCTGGCTTGCCGCAAAGATGAGTTGTTCTGCGACCGTTTCCAGAGCGGCAACATCACCGAATATTTCCGCGATCCGGGCAATCAAAAATGCGTCTGGCACAAAGTCAAAAGACTGGAAAAGAACGAAGCTTACAACATTCCGGCCGACGGAGAATATTCAGGTTGGTTCAGAGAAGGCACTGACATCCCTTGCTATCCGTCTTTCCTGGCTTCGGGCAATGAGTATTTGCTCAAATACTCGGCTGAAGACGCGTATGCCGGCTGGGTGGGCCAGTGCCCGCTCGATCAAAGCGAATGCACGGAATTTGTGGATCCCAACGATACTTCGGATACCAACCGTCCGGACGGCAGGCCGTATTACATGATCAACGGACCCAAACTGGATAAGCGTTCTTGCGGGGGCGTGGCTGATCCTTTATCGGGTTGTGTTTTGTTCAGAGATAAAAGTGTGGGTACTTTGGAGGCTAACAGCCGGGCCACGTATGAAAAAGTTATGTCAGAGCGCGGAGCTCCGCAAACGCCCATTGATTGCGCCGGCGATCCTGAAAATGAGTTCTGTCAAAAAGTCGGAGCCGGTGTTTGCGAATCGCGGGACGTGAATTTTAACGGACTGCCTTGCCAGGACAACGGCCAATGCGGAGGCGGGGTCTGTCAATTTAATGATTCCAACGTGGTCATCAAGGTTAAAATGGATCGCGAGTGCGCCCGCTGGATGGGTTGCCGCACGGGTGAAACGGTTTATGATCCGGGCCAGCAAAAATTCGTCACACAATGCACTGATTTTGAGATTTGCCAAAAGAACGGCGGGAGCACGGAAGATATTTATTGCGCCGAGTTTACGGACAGAGACAAAGAAAATTATCTGACGGTCGGCCAGTTCGTGACTCCGGAAAGTTACAGCTCCAGAGAAGTGGGTTTTGGCAAGCTGGATTATGCCGGTTATGTGGCGCCCAATCATTATTTGCTGGCCGATACGGTGGCCAGGTCCGTAGGCTTTGATTTGTTGGAAACCGAGCACGCGCAATTGGCTGATAAATACAAAACAGATAAGCGCTTGATGGCGGCCATGCCTGTCGGTTTAATGCAGAATGTGATTGGTGAACGCTGTCAGGATCCGCGTACTGGCCGCACCGGCTACGTGAAAGATGGTAATTGCTATTTGCCCGTATCCGAAGCGGTTTCCTATTTGCAGGCCGCGCAAGGTCAATTAGTGGACACTAATTTGGACGCTGATCAGGTGCTGGAAGAATTGAAGAGAGGTATTAACATCAACAACGCCAGATTCCAAGCCGTGATGCCGGCCGCCGAATGTCAGATTTATCCGGAAGAGAGTTCGCCTTTGTCCACCTACTTTGTGCAGACTTGGAACATGGATACCAATCCGCCCACGCCCAAAGAAATGGTGCCGGGTTTCGCGTCCGCCAAGACCTGCGTGTACGGCGAAGACTGTTCTTGTTCATACCGCAAAGCCAGATACTCGGACGGCACGGAATTGTATTACGGTTTATACGGTGCTTCTCCCACAGTGGGTATCTGTAAGGGCGGCACCAAAGCCGGACAACCTTGCGTTAACCGTCAGTTCATTCCCAATGCGGGCGGCAAGATGCTGTATTCCCAAGAAGTCTTGGGTGATTTTGAACCTTGCGGTCCGGGCGGTACCTGCCAGGAATTCCAAGACTTGGTTATAGTCAACGGCAAGTATGCTTATTGTTTTGAACGTGATTTGACCAGAACGGTTGACGCGCCTCAAGCTCTGGCTCCTTGTTTGACCTGGGCCCCGTTAAATCCGGTGGGTCGTTACAATCCGGCGCACAATGCCGTCACCGCGGGCTACATGCCGCCGCAGGGCAGAGGTGAATATTTTTGTGTGGCCGGCACACAGAATCAAACAATCAGCGATTTTGATCATCAAACCAATGTTTATAATTCAAGCTTGCGGGTCAACGAAGGTATGGATTTTCAGGCTCCCGGCTTTACCAGTAACTTGGCTTGTTCTTATAGGCGGGTTATGACTCAAAAAAGCGGGAGTGCTTACGCCAATACTTTCTTGCACGGCAATAATAATGTCGGAACTCAAAAAAATATCGGGGATAGTGTTTCATGGTTAAATATTCATGATGCTTGCCGCAGAACCATGCTTTGTCAGGGCAAAGTCAAAGAACATGTTTGTAGCGATGACGAAGGTTTGTGGATTCAAACTGGTCCAGATCATGAAAAGACATATTCTGAATATTTTATCCCTTATAGACCGGCTTTGGAGAAATATCAAAATGAATCATATTATGATTATCATTATGGCATGTTCAGGTTCTTTCCGGTTAAAACTCCGGATGCTTACAGTTGTAAATGGAACCCGGTTTGGATAGGTGAAAATCATGTCCCGCTGGCTTCCGATGGATTTAGTTGTTCGGGTTATTTGCAGGAGGTGCTGTCCAAGTCCAATCAGTTTTATCAAACTTTCACTGAAAAATTCCCGGGTATTTTGGATAGACGGAGCGAAGACTTTTTACGCGACTCTTCAGACACGCCTTTAAGATTGAGATGTCAATTTGAGGAAGCGGGGACGGGTAATGGTTGTTATTACAAATTTTGGGAAGTCAATTACAATGTTGAGTCCACTGACAGGCGTTTTTCTTATCCCAAAGACACCTATGAAGATCAGTTAGCCGTTTCCAATCCTATTAATCCCGCTTCTGATCCGGGCTTTCTTAATCCATCTAAGATGAATGTGGACCGTTGTTCAGCGGATCATCCTTATTTTTCCATTAGGGCCATGTTCCAAAATGTGAATTTGATGGAAAATTCTTTATCCAGCAGTATGGCTGAAGATAGGGAAATGAATGGTCCGTGGCAATTTGTGGGTTTTTGGGTAACAGCCTGCGCGCCATACCAATTTTTATCCGGTGGTACCAGTTATACTTACAGTGACAGTGCCTTAATGTATCTCAAGTTGCAGGAAGTAAAAGTAGATGCTTGCAATTTTGTAGCTCAGACAGTAGATCCTTATTCCAGGGAGAGTATTCCATTTGCTGACAGGGTTTGGTCGGGCGGAGCCTTTGTAGTGCCCTATATCGGCGCCAAATATTCTCGTATTAATGAACCTTTTGGTTCAGCTGTAGCGGCTGCGGTGATTGGCAAAGATCCCATGATCATGGGTGACTCCATACCCGCTTCGTCAGATCCGCGACGGTCACCCACTTTTCCGGACAGCGGCCAGGGCATGGCGGCGGATTTTGTGGGAACGGATATGGATTCTTGGTTTTCATTGACCAATTTATTTGCCAGAATTTACGGTATTTGGAAATGGGATACCAATCAAATATATCCTGATACACCGGTTTGTGCTGATTGGCCTGATAAAAAAGGCACGGATTTAAGTTCCATGCCGGTTTGCATGTATACCAATTCAGCTACTCTAACCAAGGAGCAGGCTTTGGAGAATATCAAGTTGTGCTCGGGTTGGGATAGTGCCGTTGAAGTAAAAAATCCGGAAGATTTCGATGGTTTGTGGCGTTGCAATGCATTATCGGGTGTCAATCGTGGATTGTCTTGCGGTCGTGACCCATCAAGTGATAAGAATACTGATCCTTTGTGTCATAATGCACCGGTCATGTTCTATTCATATACTGGAGAAAAGGGGACTTTGAGATTGGAAAAAGAATTGTATGGTTCTTGCCAAGTGCAAATACAAAATAGTCGGCCAGTGGTGGCTATTCAGGGTTATAATATTCACGGTGAAGGTATAAAAATGTCTCTTAATAGCAGAAAATCCCAATGTACCAGGGGATTGATACAGCAGGGTGAGGACGTGTGGATGCTGAAACCGGATTTGAACTTGAATGTGCCTTGGACAACGATAACCAAGCAAAATATCACCATGACCGAGGATGAGTATAACAAAACAGGTGTGGGCGGTTATTATCAGGACTATCTTTACACGGCTGAAAATATACAAAAATTTGTTGATTTTTTGATTAATCGTTCATATGATGTAATTTTTCGTGACTGGTCTTTGGGTTTTGTTTTCTGTTCCAACGAAGCCTCCATTCCATACAAAGATCATGTTTATACTAAGATAAAAAACGAACAGCCGGTTATCGTGGACATCGGTCAGGTTGCTGAATATCTTTTGGATTATGTCAACGAGGCCCGGACAGCCAAAGTCACGGTAGAATCTTACGCGGAACGTCAGTCCACTGATCCTACGGCGCCTAACTTTGATAGTGTCTTGGGGCTTAATAATAATTTAGAAGCGCGTATTGCCAATGATATTGTTAAAGATTATTTTTCATCTCATATAGACGGTAATGGTAATTTGGTTTTGGATTCGGATGAGGTGCTGACCGTTAACATGAACCAGGTTATATCTGGATTTCCGCCGCAATTAACCACGCCTGATCCCAAGAAGGTGGGCACGCGTTCGACTGAAAGATTGCTCGAAGTGATCGATGCCTTGGCCGGCACTGTCAGCCAATATAATAAGGAGGAATATCTGATTCCGAGAATGGTTAATTTTGGACCGTTTGATTATCAGAGTATTACCGGCCAGACCGGAGATAAGAGTCAGGACGCGCGTGTCTATGTGTGCGGCAGCGATTCGGTTGAACCGGGTCTAAGGTGCCGTCCCGATTATCAAAATCCTTTGGGTAATGGAATCTATGAATCGAAGGATTGTCCCAAGGTCATTAAACCTTCTCCTCATCAAACACTTAGCTTGGCCAACATAGGAGATGTATTGGAAGTAAAAAATGTGGTGTTTAATGAAAATGCGGAGGGCGCGACCGGTTTGGGTATACCTTGGGATGTTAATTTCCCCAAGCAGGGCTTTTGTTTTAAGGGTTTGGCCAGCAATGGAGGTAATGTGAATATATCGCCCAGCGAGTTTTATAATTGGATATATCATACTGTGATGACAGATAATAAAAATACGGCCACTTACGCGGATGATCCGTATAAAGATTTTTTCCCAAATACCGGCTATTGCTTGGGCTTTAATACGGCCTCCAGGTGTGTCACTAATAACGATTGCACCTTTAATACCAATCAATGGTGGGGTATGCACGACGAAACCGGAGGGCTTAATTCGAGTTATTACGCGGGTCTGAATGAATTAAAGATTTTTGACGACAGTCAATCTTCCACTAACCCCACTCGAGCTGTGCGAACGGATGCCTTGAGTGTTAGATTGCCCACTCCTTATAAATCAGGCGCTATTAATAATCCGACTTTTGAGCAAGTGGCGGAAAAGTTTACCATGGAAATAAAAACTCCACCCCTTGTTTTGAATAATTACCTTTTAAGAGATGCTTATTGGACGCTTAAGAGATTAGTGGTTGGAAGAATTGATACTGGCATGGAAGGACTTGACCCTGGCGGTGAAAAGGATATAGAGATTAATGAAATACAAATGAATGATCAGGTTTGCGGCTCCTCTGGTAATCGTCTATGCGTGTATTTTGAACAGCTGGAAGGCCTTTATGAAAAAGTTTCTTCGTGGCTGGATCACTATACCAGGAACGAGCTGGGTGAATGGAGTTTGTATTTTATTTGTAATGGTGATTGTTCTAATAAAGCTTATATATCATTTAGTTTTCAGGGATTTTTGGAAGCCATGGGATTTTTGTTAAGGACTTCTTATATACAGGTGCCCAATGAATATGCGGCTCGTTTTGAGGAAATCTATGCAGCTGCTTACGAGCATAATAAAGACCCGCAAGCTACTTTTGACCGGCGGGTTACTTTAGCTCCCTTTGTGGTTGATTTTTGGCCAAGATTCATAGGGTCTTTGGGTTATTCTGGTTCGGGGAATATCTACTACCACCCAGACAGTGAAATTGTGGGAGCTTGGGGAAATGATGATGCTGATGATTACGATATGGGTTGGAACGGTGGTTATGAAGGTTTGGTGTTCTACAATCAGGGACAGATGTATTTGGCGAACCATCGTTATTTTACGGATGATGGTGAAGGGACATTATATTTAAAAGATATTATTCGAGAGCCGGATGGTAATTTGGCTTTGCCGGAGAAGATTAATCAAACCTTTTTCTGGAAGGGCATGAATTTTAGCAATGTTTTCAGTTCCCTTAAAGACGGAGCTTGTCATCAGGCTGACTTTAAGGCAAAGACGGGCACGGCTTGGCTCGTGAATATGTATAGCGGCTCTCGTATTGCAAGAGGGGGGCCGGATTTTGGTTGGCGGTTGAGTCAGTATTTTGATCTTTGTGATTATTTTGGCTTTGCGGATAAGTATCGCGGGGCGCTGGAAGATTTTATAAATCACAGATTGGATATTATCAATCAGTCCAGCTATACTTCGCAAGATGCTTCAACCAGGATAGAGCTGGCTCGATCCAATTTGTTTTTATCTGATGCCAATCGCAATTCCATGCAGTATGATTATTACGATAAAGTGGGTTGGGGTTTGGTTATGCGTGAAGATCATGAGGCCTTTAATCTGTATCCCGGGGTTATTCCGGCGGGCGTAGCCGAAGATCCTAAGAACAATGTGTATTTGCCGGCTCATTGCGAACCCGCGGTGGGAGCTATTGACGAATACTCCAAGTTTGAAGATTTTGCCGCGAATAATGATTTTCCATATACGGGCACTCTGGATGAATGGAAGAGTGAAGAAAATTGGTCAGACAGAGCGTATGATAACAATATTTGGCTTACCCCCAGAAAGACTAATCGAGCTTGGGATGCAACCTTGATTAGAGGACGACTGTTTTTGATGCCATGGACAGATACATATCATACGGCTTCGGTCGAAGATTTTCATCCGGAGCATGGTTTAAGAATTGAAGAGGATGAATCAGCTTCTTTGTTCAAAGCTACGTATTCTTTGGCCGGTGAGAATCAACCTTTTACGGAGTCTGATTTTGTAGGAGTGATTAACGGCAATGAGCCGGCAGGATCGTTCCGCACCGCTTGGGAATGTTTAAGAACGGGTCATAAAGTCTTTATCAGCAAGGATGAGTGTAACCAGGATTTGATCGATAAAGGTTGGGATTATGATGAGTATTATGACATGTTATCGCCTCAAAATGCGTTCATAGGCGATCCGGAAATAGCGGTTAGAGATTTGTGTACCTATACCAAGGATCTTCCCGAATGCACGGATGGTATGGATGGAACCTTTTTGCCGCCGGACTACGTGAGGGAATGTATTCCTAATTCCGCTAATCCGGATGAGGATTGCGATAGGTGTACCGCCTTACCCGGCTTTAAGTCGTTTGTCAATAAATACACGTCTTATGAATTGGGTAATCCTGTGTCAACTAATCGCAGGGCATCATCAGGCAATAAGACGACCATATTAAAGGAATATCCCTCAGCGACTGATGTGACCTCCGGCCTGGATGACTTTGAGTATTTAGCTGATTATTCCAATACATATCAAAAGGGAGAGCTGATAGCTTATTATCAGCCCATGCCTCCCAGGGTGGCGGCTCCGGATGCTTTCAGATTAGCTAACAGCGCTAATGCCCCATCGGTGTATTATTTGGACACTTTTAGTGTTAATAACAATATTCAAGGGGTTAGTTATCTGGGTTCTGATAAAGGTATGGCCACGGTGCGCTTTTACGCCTGGGCCGCGCACGATCAAGCGCCTTTGCGCAAGATTGTGATTGATTGGGGTGACGGACAAACTACAGTCATCGATGATGCTAAGTTGAAAAATCGCAAACCAATTTGCAATACTGACAGAGAGTGCAGCCTGGTTCCTGGTTTGGCTTGCACTAGTGATGCTGATTGTCCGCCGGCTACCGGCTCTTGTTTGCGGACCGGCCGTTGCGAGGATACGGATGAATTCTGTTATGAGCAAAGCGGTTGTGGTTTAAATGCTCTATGCAAAACCAGAGTTCTCTTCGGCAACAGCAGTGAGGCTTGTCAGCAAGGCTATTTCGAGTTCACGCACGTTTACGAAACCAAGCCGGCTTTGCCTGATTGCGGTACTACAGCCCGGTGCCAGTATGAACCTAATAAATTTGCCGGCGATTGTCGTCCCGGAGAAGGTACCAACGAACGCATGGCGCCGAAGGATGGCTGTTACGATGCTAATTTGAACATGGTACGCTACACACCCAGAGTCATGGTCATGGATAACTGGAATTGGTGTACAGGCAACTGCAAGGAGCCGGTTGAACCCACGCCTTTCAACTTTAATAATTTGAACAGATATCCGATTCGACATCCCAATTTGGGCTGCTGGGACGGTACTTCGGTTAGATACAATACTGATCCTTCAGCTAAAGATTCGCCTTACCCCAATGAATGCAGTGAGAATAATGAGGTTGGCCGGCCATGGGTGGTTTTTCAAGGTTCGGTTGAGTTGAGCGTAATGGAAAATAATTAGTTAAATATCTTTGATTAGTAACCCTCGCATTATGAAATTCAACAAAACACTGCTCATCGCCTTGTTTTTGGCTATAGGCTTGCTCAACGCCGGCAGAGCACAGGCTCTTACCTTTTATCAATTCAGTTTTATCAAATTGCTCCCCGGTTTGAATCTGAATATCTCCATGATACCCAGGACCATCTTAACCAAAATGAGCTTTGGTTATAACTTAACC
>Ga0116156_10000354_pt1 | contig 50376 bp, 37 predicted proteins | sample AD_UKC045_MetaG_FD_89891 | JGI IMG/M metagenome (GOLD analysis project Ga0116156, IMG submission 89891) | Active sludge microbial communities of municipal wastewater-treating anaerobic digesters from USA - AD_UKC045_MetaG | ecosystem: Engineered > Bioreactor > Anaerobic > Digestate | place: USA...
CGAACATGTGTTCCTGTTTTTCTAAGCGGCGTGTGGGCATGGTGGTCTCTCCTTGGTTGGACGCCGCCAATATACGAAATTTCTAGTTCGCCACGCATATGTACTTCACAGGGTGGATACGAATCCAAAGAAGTGAACCGCCGAAATTTTCTCAGCACCAGCCTGACCGGCGCTGTAGCGCTGGCGGCAGCGGCAGGAATCCCAACTATTTGTCAATGCAGGATGTGCCTATTGCTGCGCTCCTTCTTCTTGTTATCGTCCATATTTTTTACTGCCAACGGCATGGCCGGACAAATCACAGGCCGAGTGATTACGCGGGAAGGCAAAGCGATACCTCATGCAGTCGTGCAGGTGATGGGTGTGCAGCAAGTCAGCGCGGATAGAACCGGTCATTTTATCACCAAACCCTTGACGCCTGGTGAATATACCCTAAAGATCTCTCATATCGGTTTCGAACAGAAAATCATCCTCAACATCCGCATAAGCGAAGAACCGTTCCGTGACCTTGGTGATCTGGTTATGGAAAACCGGATCATGCCGCTGGGTGAGATGATTGTATCGGCGACACGGGTTTCTGCGCCGAGCTTTGTTGATTCCGCTCCGCTTAATCTTATTCCATTTTCGCGAGTGCAGGAAAGGGCTGCCAAGACCTCGGCCGAGGCGTTGCGTGAAGAGGCCGGAATTTCCGTTCAAAAAACCAATCATGGCGGCGGGTCAGCCATTATCCGCGGATTGAGTTCCAACCAAATTTTGCTGCTTGTCGACGGCGTTCGACTCAATAACTCGACCTATCGGCTCGGCAATCATCAATATTTGACCACCATAGATCCAAACATGCTGGAGCAGATAGAGGTCGTGCGCGGTCCAAACTCTGTTTTGTACGGCAGCGATGCATTGGGCGGAACTATAAATCTTGTCACCAGAACGCCTTCCTTTGCTGCAAGCGGCTGTGAATTGACCTATGGATTGCTCAACCGTTTTGCGTCCGCTGATCACGAAAAAACCACTGCAGGCGCCCTTTCCATTTCCGGCAAACGGGTAGCGATAGATTTGGGCGGCAGTTATAAAAACTATGATGATTTGCGGCGCGGCGCCAATAGCGCTCATCAGGAATTGGAAAAGTCAAAAAACGGCGCGGTGCAATCGCCAAGCGGTTTTTACGCTTATGATGCAAACGGAAAGCTGGTATACAATCCCCATCATCAGCAATGCTGGACCCTGGCCTATCAGTCCTGTCGGCAAATCCGTGTGCCGCGCTATGATAAATACGAGCTGGAAGATTATTATCGCTGGGTATATCATCCGCAAAAACGCGATTTGCTCTATCTGAATTTCAAAGATCATTCTCGAATAAAGTGGCTGGGCGATGTGCAAACCTTCGTTTCCTGGCAGAGACAGGAGGAGGGCCGGGAGCAGCAAAAACGGATGGATACGGATTTAACAGTAGAAAATGATATCGTACATACCTTGGGCGCCAGCGTGCAATTTAATCCGGTGTTTGCCGATCATTCGGTCATGTATGGAGTCGAAGGATATAAGGATTTTATAAAAAGCAACGCCTATAAAACAATCGCCATGTCGCAAGCAATGCAATGGCAACCTCGCGGCCGTTATCCGGATGGTTCAGAGTATACAACCTCTGGGCTGTTTATTCAAGATCAATGGCAGATCGATCCATACTTTAAAGTGAGGCTGGGCACGCGTTTCTCTTATTTTAACGCCCATTTCATGGGCGATGCCCAAAAAGTCGTACAGCAATTCAAAGCGTATACTGCAAGTTTGGGCGCGGTTTATTCAGTGACCACTTTTTGCAATCTAGTCGGCAATGTCGGACAGGCATTTCGCGCGCCCAATCTCAGCGACATCGCCAAACTGGGCGAATCCAAGGGAAATATCTATGAAGTGCCCAATTACCGTCTCGAACCGGAAAAAGTGTTGAATGTCGATATTGGTTTCAAGATCAACGCCAGACCATTGAAATTAGATTGTTCAGCTTATTATGCAAAAATTTACGATCTGCTAGCCAGCGCTGAGGCAAGCTATCATGGTTCGAAAACCATCGTGCTGAATGGCATCGCCTATCGGATAAAATCCAAACAGAATATCGGTCAGGCTTATATAAGAGGTTTAGAAGCGTCGTTTGCTTGCCAGATTTATAAAAAATTGAATTTTCATGGAAATATTTGTTCTACAATTGGGCACAATACCACTTTGCATGAACCTGTCGGCGGGATTCCCCCGGCATTCGGCTTGTTCGGATTTAAGCTGGCGTCAGAAAGATATTTTCTATCCGTCTATACTCGATTTGCCTCTCGTCAAAACCGATTGTCCAGCGATGACTGTGACGATCCGCGTATTCCGGTCGACGGCACCCCGGGGTGGCAGATTTTCAACCTGCGCTTTGGCGGTTATGCATTCCCCTGCTGCCGATGGCGGTTAGGTGTAGAGAATATTTTTGATGTGAATTATCGGGAGCATGGATCCGGGATTAATGGGCCGGGGAGGAATGTCATCATCAGTTTAGAGCTGGGCTCCGGTCCAGGCAATAAATAGATTATTGCCTGACAGGGCTGTCTGGACTGCCCCGTAAAAGTGGATACATGATCAAGTTGCCGGGTTAACTCTTTCAAGCTGTAACCCAAGTTCGACAGTTGTAGGCAAAAATCGGCCTGTTGGAACAAGATAAATTGAATAAAAATAGCAAATCGACTGTCAAAAAGCGCGAAATAGTGTAGGCACATGAGATTACAATAAGTACTTGAGAATAATGTTTATTATGCCTGTATTATAGGCATGTACATAAGACAGATTACACGCAAAAACAAAGACGGCTCCAAAGTCACCTACGTCCAGCCAGCCCACGATGAGCGCGACCCCGAAAAAGGCTGCGCCGTGGCCAAAATTCTCTTCAACTTTGGACGCATCGATGATCTGGATGTCGATCAGCTCAAGCGTTTGGTCGGAAGCATCTCGCGCTTTCTGTCGCCAGAAGATGCCCTTGAAGCCAAAGCGGCTCTTAATCTGGGCGCCAGTAATGTCAAATTAAAATCCTGCCGCAGCTATGGCGGCATCTATCTTTTAGCTGCACTCTGGCAGCAGCTTCACCTCAAGCAAATCCTGGAAAAGGATCTCAAAGGGAGCAAATACCAGGTGCCGATCAGCAAAGCCGTATTTGCCATGGTGGCCGACCGCTGTCTGGCGCCCTCGAGCAAACTGGCTATTACAGAGTGGATCGAGCGCGACGTTCACGTACCAGGCCTGGAAGAGATCGAGGTACAGGGTGCTTTACCGGGCCATGGATTATCTTCTCGAGCGTCAGGAAGAACTGGAAAAAGAGATATTCTGGTCGGTATCCACACTTTTAAATCTGGAAGTTGATCTGCTGTTCTTTGATACCACCTCGACCTATTTTGAGACTGAGAATCAAACGGACCTGAAGAAGCGTGGCTATTCCAAAGACAATTTGCGCTATCTGCAAAGGGCTGGTGGACATTACATTGTCGGCCGTAAGCTGAAAAGCGGTGAACCAGCCGCGGAACTGGCTTTGGCTCGCAAGGGGCACTATACCCAGATCAAGGAAAACCTTCGAGCCCGCGAAGTTAGTTTGGGCGGTGATGGTGAAAAACGCAAGAGGCTCGTGCTGGTCCGAAACAGCGATGAAGAGAAGAAACAGTTACTGGTTCGTCAGCAGATCGTCGAGACCATAGAAGAAATGCTTGAAAAGATCAACAACCGCAAAGGGCATGCGCATACCAAAGCCACTTGTGCGCTCAAATCACACGCGGTATATGGCAAATATGTGAAAGAACTGCAGGACGGCCGTCTCAAACTGGATAAAAGCAAGGCGGCTGATGAGAGCCGCTACGACGGCAAGTTCCTGATTAAAACCAGCGACGATACACTGTCTTTGCGTGATGTCGTGCTAAGCTACAAACAACTTAATGACGTGGAAAAAGCATTTCGCACGCTCAAGACCACGCTCGATCTACGACCCAATTATCATAGCAAAGATGAGCGGATTCGCTGTCATATCTTCCTTTGCTTTTTAGCTCTGGTGTTGGTACGAATTGTCGAGAACAAGACGAAACGGTCGTGGCCGTCGGTTCGTCAGGAAATGGCGCGCTTGTTTCTTGGCGAACTGATAATCGAAAAGCAACACATCCAGCAGTTGACCGAGCTTACGAAAAACCAAAAGGAAATCTTGGCCAAACTCGGTATTGCAGAGCCACAATCTATTGTAGACATACGCTAAAGCTGATTCTGTAGTAACACGCGTGTACTACGCTTTTCGAGCTTATTATGTTGTATTATAGGGATTAATCCCTATTCTTTTTTGCCTACTACTGTCGAACTTGGGCTTTAAAAGAAAGAGAAAAATATCAATATATGTTTTAATCCGCTCACCTTAACAACCTCACAATTATTTTTAAATACTTTAAGTATGTATGTTTATATAGTTTGTGCTTTTAGCGAGAATCAATTAAGACTTGCTGAAGTGATTAAACCTACTTGTTTTGGTTTCTTTTCCAAATCAATTTTTTGAGAATCCCGGTCTTGATAAAACTCATCTGAAGTAATTGTTCTTATCTATCTCCGAGATAAGGTGTTTTGAATCTAGATAAATCTCTATTTGTTTCACGTTCAATATGATCTCTGAGCTGTGCAGGATGAATTCCTGCTTGAATTAATTCATCAACAGAATATGTTCTGGTTGGACCTATTGTAATTTCTTTTGAAAAATCCCTTTGCTCAAATCCTTTCTTCTGGCCAGGACCTAGATATTCTAGAATCATCCATGATTTTCTATCCCAGGGTGTGAGGTCATAAATATTATTGTCGAGCCTTTCTTTTAAAAAATTAATGACACTAAAAATGCCGGCATAAGGTCCCACAGATCCAGCAAATCTTCCAGCATCATTTAATCCTGTAAATAACTCATGAGGAAGAGAGCAAAGAAAAACAGAATCTGGAAGCTGATTGTGAAATGTGGACCTGGCATAAAAAATTATTCCTGTATTTTTGTCTAATTCGGTTGATGTGGCAGCTTGCTCACTTTCGGGATTTGAAAACTGTAAAAAATCTACAACATAGATGCCTTTTGTTCCATACTCAGGAGGATTTGTTCCGACTTCAACAACAGGATTTACTAAAAACCCATTCAATCCTGCGGCAAAACTTCCTTTTATGTATTTTTCAATTATTCCTGGCCAATGTTTTTTTCCTTCAGGAATGTTCCTTATATCTATATAAAAGTGCGGTTGTTCAGTCATTATACATGCCTGACCGCCCTCATAATACATTTTGAACATCTTCTCAAATACTTCTTTTTGCAGAGGTGTAAAGTTAATTTTATCGACAACAAAAACAGGCAATGTTTGATTATTCCCTTTAACATCAAACAATCCTAGTTTCATCTCGTAAACTTTATCTGATTCTTGAACAATCAATCTATATTGACCTGCAAACATCTTTAATTCTGCAAAGCCGTTCTGTGTTATTACATCCAGTGTGTCTCTAAGACCTATTGCAGATATTTTAGGAGAATAAAATGTTGAATCAAGAAGACCTAAAACATTAAATCTGACATCAACCAAGTTATCTAAGGGCACGTTTCCTAAATTAACGTCTTTAGAGCCACTCAACTTAACAGATTGTCCTGGAATAGCAGGATTATTTCCCTTAAAAACAACACTGTCTGCATTGATTGAAAATCCAGAACCGACTTTTGAAGAATCTACTGAATAAATTAAAGTGAAATTTCCATTAGCATCCGAACTTCCCTTAACTGTCTCAACACCTCTGTTTACTGTAAAGTAAGCAGTTATATCGTCGGCAGATATTCCATCTCCATAAACGTCAATTGTTTTTCCGTTAATGGTTATTTGTGAAGGTGCTTGATTGACATTCAATGTTCCTAAGTTGACAGAAGAACCATTGACTATTTTTTCCAAAGGCAAAACAACAGGAATCACTCTGTTTCCGGAAATGCGTGCACTATTGATAATTAATTTGTCAGCATCACTATAAACACCCTGCTGAAGAGGAATCTGAAAGTTGACTGAACCATCTGGAGAAGATTTCGCAGTAAATGTCCAGGGATTTTCTCCTCTTTTTCCGGATAAAATCACATCTGCTCCAGAGACAGGTTTTCCGTCGTTAGTGTAAATTTTTGCAGTACCATCCTCAATCAAAAGATAAACAGAAGGAATATCAATACTTTTTCTGACTTCTTCGCCATCAATAGGTATGTTTCTTATCACTCTTCTTGCCATCATGTCCGATGAAGGACCGGTAACAACACTATCTATATTTGCAATACCTGATGAACTTGCGGTTGTAGTGACGTTAACATCATCATTGCCTCTAGGCTCTAGAACGATTAATTTTTTTGTATATTGGCCAGAGCCTGTCTTAACAACAAGAAAATAACATCCGCTAGCAATCCTGCTTGGTAAACCGAAATCTATTTTGGTTTGTCCTTCAGGAACAGTTCCTTCGTATAGGTCATTTGTTTGTCTACCGTCAACATCCACTAAATCAACATCCAATTTGCCTGCAGGATGTTTTATTTTCACAGTAGAATGTTTGTTGGCAGGGCACGGATATAAATTCGAAACACGGCCGTTAAAATCATTATCAGGCATGCCGTTAGGGAGTGTCACAGAAAGATTCCCTGATTCGTCTGAAACGCCACTAATAGGTTCGTTTAAACCATTATAGTAAATCTCTGTCGGGACAGGTCTTTTTATAGGAACTCCTCCAGAAGTAAAACTAAAATAAGCCTTCACATCTTTAGCTACAGATGCAAGAGGTAAAGCTAGCATTGTTCCAAAAAACATTGCCTTCTTAACAATACTTGTCAATCCCATACTAATCGCATACTTATTAATTGATAATTGATAGGAAATTTGATTTTTCTGGGGCTGTAAAAATCGAAGATATCCATTGATAGGAATTGATAGGAAATTTGCTTTTTCTGGGGCTGTAAAAATCGAGGATATTCATTCTCTGTCAAGCGCCTGATACCCCATTTTCAGGGCGCCAAACCATATCCGGCACCCTCACCGCTTCTTTCTCGCCGGTAAGTTAGTAAATCTGAATCCGGAAATCAAGCAAATTCGCTGAAAAGCATACAGATAGGCGATATCTCTGCAATATCTCTGCAGGAACAACTTGCGCAGAAACCAAGGAAGGACTCTATATGCAGACACGCTCACAATATCTATAATCGTAACACCGCTCACCCTCTGCAGCTCTGCATTCGACTGCTGGCGGCGGCCGGTAATCCATCTCCCTTCGACACGCTCAGGGCAGGCTCTTCCACAGCCCACAGTGTGAAATATTTTTTCAACCTCGGCCTCCTCACATTTATTAATAAAACAATGATGTTCAATACCCACCACTGCCGGTGGCTAACCGGCGCAAAGACTTCCCCCGCCAGCCGCACACACGCCATACCTTGTCCTTTAATACGCTGACGAATTATGGGTATAGCGTATGCTGAAAAATTACAGAAAACGCCGTAAAGGTTAAATTAGCGGCGCGTTTACAAATGACTTGATATCAAATCGGCAAAAAGCTATATTTAAACGATGCAGGAAGATTGTCCAAACAGCGGCTGGAGCTGCTGACCGATGGTTGGGAGCGTTCTGGAAAATTGGCTGGTAGGCTTCACGCTGTGCGGCGTACCAAAATCAGCGAGTTTTCCGCTTGGCTAATCTGTGACTCACGCATAACCATTTACTAAGTGCTTTGCACCGTCATTGGACAGGAAAATCAATTTACATTTTAAAGAAAGTAACATGAAAAAATCAGGAAGTTATAATTTTCAACGTTTGGATAAATCGCAATTATCCGTACATCCCTTAACGGACGAAGTAGACGATCGAGACTATTGGTATTCCAAATCGCCACAGAAAAGACTAGAGCACCTTGAAATGTTGAGGACATTGAATTATGGCCATCTCGCTTCATCCCGACTTCAAAGACTTTTTGAAATTGCTGAACTCTCATAAAGTGGATTATTTACTGATAGGTGGATATGCAGTAGGCTACCATGGGTTTCCTCGTGCAACGGCGGACATCGATATCTGGATCGCCATTAATCCACAGAATGCAGCAAAAATGGTGAAAGTATTAACAAAGTTCGGTTTTAAGGTTCCCGAGTTATCTACCGATTTATTTCTGCATAAAAATAAAATCGTGAGGCTTGGAAACGCACCTGTTCGAATTGAGGTTTTCACCAGCATTTCAGGTGTTGATTTCGATGAATGCTTCCAGAATAAAACAATCGCCATCATCGATCATGTGAAAGTGAACATCATTAATTTAAAAGACCTAAGAAAAATAAAAAAGCAAGCGGCCGAGAAAAAGATTTAATTGATCTAAAGAAATTACCCTGAATTTCCCCCTGTTGTCATCAAAAGATGTTTTAATACATCTTCGAGACGACGCGAGCAAAGTGCGGATTCAAATCGACAGATTTAGAGAGGAAATGACCTTTATAAAGTCTAACTGCCCGACAATACTTGCCTTTGGTAAGCAAACATATGACTTGCTATATCGTGGCCTCAAACGAAAAGAGTATACTTCATTGGCTCAGTTGACTCATTATAGTCATCAGATATCCAAAGAAAATTAAAGGGAAGATGTCTTTAAATGATTGGGTACACCGTAAGAAGCTTAGGGGCCTGACCATGCTGTGCTCGGTGGCATCCGACGAAAAGCTCAGCGGATGGTCTGAGCTAGAATTTATTTAAAAATTTCTAATGATCTTAAAGATAAACGAATTATACAGCATGGCCTATATTCAGAAAATAAAAACGAAAAAGGGAACAGCGCACCGAGTCGTTTGGTCGCTAAATGGCATAAAACAAAAAATACTTTCCAGTCTGGTCGTACAGCAGGATCCCTCCTACGGCAGTTTAAATCCCGCAGTTTGATAGAAAAGCCCCTAGTTCGACCGTCTTCGCAAAGGGTGGTGTATTTTGAAGTGCCCCTGGGTGGTGCATTTCAAGTTCCCCCTGACAGCGGCAATGCCCGGGGACGCCTGTACGAGTTCGGCCACCCTTCCAGGGCTTGACTCCATGGATCATGTTTTCCCAGGGCTTCCGCCCTGGATTATGACCGTATGCCGCTTCGCGGCTTTACCTGTATGGCCCAGCTTGTCATATTGCCGAGCGGAATGAAAAAACAAAAAGGGATCAACCAAATGATTGATCCCTTTTTTTAGTAGCGGGGGCAGGATTTGAACCTACGACCTTTGGGTTATGAGCCCAACGAGCTACCAGGCTGCTCCACCCCGCGATGTGTTGTTTTTCTTAGCTTGTCAGCTTTAAGATAAGGCGGCATAAGAGTAACTTTTATGCACATCCTTTCCTTTTCGTCGTATAATATACGATATATTTTTTGTAAAGTCAAGGCAAATAACCTTCTGAAGGTCAGGGCCTTGCGAAGGTTAGCTGAATCTCAATACAACCGGCGCCATTCGTTCCAGCCTGGTCTTTACCGTGAGGGTGCGACCTTTGCGCTGGACCGCCGCAGGTTTCCACCGGCCGTCCGCTTGCAAAAGCTCGATTTTCGCCTTGATCCATTCAGGCGCCACATCCAACGCCAGCGAATCATAGGGATCAGAATTCAGACTGATGAGAGTCGCCACAGCATAAACGTTCGACCGGGCTTGATTAAAAATGCACATGACATTGGGTGTTTGTCTGACAAAAACCGGCAACGGCCTCTTGCCCAACCACTCGATGGTGTGACGTACGAGCTCCTTTTTTTTATAATTGAACAGAGCGGAAGAACGATTGCCGCTCAGCTTGAACGCCATGACGGCCACTCGGCCGCCCCACTTGTTTTCATATCGTATCATCCCCGGAATCACTGGACGCTCTTGAGGATCGAGGAAATCAGTGATCACAGCAGCGTCCGCACTAGGCTGCAATTCAAAAAACGAACCTCCCTCGCTCCCCGCCGGGGAAAAGATCAGGTTGTACATCAATCTGCCTTGCATAGAAGGATAAACCTCCGGCGTGCGCACGCCTTCATAGCAAAAATCAGCCGTCTGGCCCGGAAAGATCTTTGCCCCCAACAGCTCGCCCCAGCCTTTTTGCTGCAAAATATGAGCCGCCTCGCCATCCATGAACAGACCGCCGCGCAACAGCGCTTCGATCTCCGCTTCATCCAACGCGGCCGCCATGACGCCGGACAACAGCTTGACCGCGCCGTTGGTCGACGTATACGGAATGCCGAACCGACCAGCCACCCGCACCCAATCATTGAACGGAACGCCGGGATTGCCTCCTTTATAGGGATTAACGATATGCCCGAAAGGCCGGTGCAGTATTTCACAGCCCGCAACCGGGCAGTCTTTTACCGCTTGTTTAAATTCTGAAAAACGTTTCACCTCATCGCGAAACATCTCTAGATATCCGCGCTCCTCCATGGGATGATCGAGATATTGCGTGGCATAAAACAACGAATCCTCCAAGCCATAGGCAAACGCCGCGGTCATCAGGCTGCGGATTTTCGCTGCCGACATAAAAAAACGGGTGTGCGGATAAGTATCGGACTCGTGAAAACATTCGAACTCGGCGGGCAGGCGCTGACGGCTGTACAGTGCGTGAAAGATGTTTTCAGGCAAAGACAGCGCATCATCCGAGGAATAGCTGGAACCATACAACCGCACAGCCGGACGGGTGTTGCCGGCAAAGGCTCTGGTCACCGCCTCGGTAAAATCACCGTCAAAATCGGTCATGCCCGACTGGCACAGAGCAATGCGGGTTTCCGGAGCGATCGCATCGATCTTTTTACGGATCACCACAGCCAGTTCCACCAGGCTGTCGCGGCTCAGCTCAGCCCAAGCGCGCCGCAGCCTGAGACTCTCAGGGGTCACTTGTTTGAAAATCTCCAACAGCTCTTCCCTGGTATAGGACCGGTTCTGTCGTCGAGCAAACGCCGCCAGATGATGAGGACAAAAACAACCGAATCGGATCGAAGGCGGCTGCCAGCTCAGCTCATAGTCATCCTCGAACTGCACCATGAACGGCCGAGCGATTCTAACCACCGTGGCGACGTCGTCGCTGAACTCCTCACTGAAATCCGGGCAGAGCGGACAAGGCGTGGTTTCAGAGACCGTTCCATTGAGATCCGTGATGTACTGAAAGCCTTTCTTGAATCCAGATCGCAACGAAGGCGCGCACCACCAACCCACCTCCAGACCGTATGGAGCAAGATGATTTTTAACCTCCAGCACCTGCTCCCCTATTTGGCGATAAACCTGCGGCGATGGAAAACCGCTCAGTCTCACCTCCTCCATGGGGGCGGTCAACAGAAAACGCCGTAATCCGCTCAACCGGTTTATCTGAATCATCTGCTGGAACATAAATTCTTTGCGATTGTAATAAAACCGGAACGGCACGATGGGATCGATGCCTGGTTCGGGCGCCGTCGCTGACGGCTCATCAGCCGGCTTGGCGGGCAACCGCTTTGGCGGGTGTAAAGCCATCGCGGCAGCGGACAGTCCGATAAAGTCTCTTCGTTTCATAGTACCTCGTTGGTAAGGTGGTTCTGAATCCAGTTCTTTCACTTGGCCGCGCAGGCCTGCGACGCCGGCGCAAGCAGATGGTCTGCTGGAACCGAGATCCTGGCGATGATAATCAGAGCAGAACGGATCAAAGCGCAAGCGATGCAGAGTTGTTGATGGCCAGAATCTCCTTACGGCCGCTGACTCCGCAGCTGTTGTGAAATCTCCTCCCACATCTCCCGCTCCTCTCTGTAGCGGTCGAAAAAAACCTCGCAGAGGTGGTCGATGCGCATGCTGGGCCGTCCGGCAAGGGTATAGGCGGGCCACTCCGGCTGGCCCTGGGCAGCGGGTTTTCCGCAGCGGGCAAAAGTGGTCCACATTCCGGCCATGTTGCGCGCAGCGGCAAAACGCTGCGGACGATTGCCCGGCCAACCTTTCTCCAGCTCGCCGGCTGGAGGCGGAACCACATTGGCGAATTTAAAGAGAATATCCATGGCGTGACAGGCGCCGAGGGCATATTCGGTGCCGGGAATTCTGAACTCGGATTGATAGCCGAACTGATAGAGAAAAGCGGGAGCCCCTTTTTGCCCGGCCTTTTTGCTTGCAATCTCCAGCGAGCCGATGCCGCTGAAATCCATGGATCGGATCGCCACATAGATCTCGCCGGCGAAGGCCTGCGGCCGGGTTCGCCGATAAGTGCTGATCATTCGCCCGGCAACCGGGCCATATTCGGCCTCCACCCGCTTGAGCAGAGACGCCTGATCCAATTGCACGGCCGCGGTGTCCCCTGCCGCCATGGCGAAAAAAGTGAACTCATCCTCGTTCCAGCCCACCATCAGCGGCTTGTGGCGCGAAATCTCCGGCGCTACGGGATCAAAGGGATGAGCCGGCAGCACTTTTCCATCCACTACGGGGCCGAATTCACCGAGTCCGGCAGCGCTGCTCCACAGCGTTCTTTTCAGCCTGGCGTGGGCGGTCTTTTGCTGCAGCCGCAGCTGCACCGCCAAAAGATCAGCGGCAGGGATGTCCAACAGCCTGCGCCATTTGCCGACTGTGAGCCCAAATTCATTCAACAGCATCCAGGTGGTCTCAGCGGCAACGTCAGGTTCAGCCATGCGCACCCCTGGACCGCTTTCGATAGAGGCTTTATGAAAATAAGGCGCTGCTGCGGGCATGGCAAAGAGGCAGGATGTTTTTCCGCCGCCGCCGGATTCGCCGAAGATCATGACATTGTCCGGATCGCCGCCGAAACAGGCGATATTATCATGCACCCACTTTAGCCCTTCCACGATATCCAGCACGCCCCGGCAACCGGAACCAATGTATTCTTCGCCGGCCACTTCATCCAGATAGAGAAAGCCCAGCAGTCCCAGGCGGTGATTGGTCTGCACCACCACCACATCAAAAAGCCGCGCAAGGTTCGCGCCGTCCTGCGCAACGCTGCCGCCCGATCCGCTGGTGTAACCGCCGCCGTGATTGTAGAACATCACCGGACGTTTTCCGTCATCCAACGCCGGGGTCCAGATGTTGAGCACCAGGCACTCTTCGTCGGCAGCCGGCTCGTCGATGCCATAGGTTTGATGGCCGGGCTGGATGGCAGGAGGGCCCAGCCGTAGGGCATCGCGAACGCCTTTCCACGGTTGCACTGCCGACGGCGCCAGAAATCGGCGACGGCCGGAAACCCGTCCGCCATAGGGGATGCCTTTGAAAATGGCCACGCCGTCTTCACGCCGGCCGCAAAGCTTGCCATGAGCGATTTCGACCACCGCCTTTTCGGGCTGGGCGATGCCGAATCGGCTCCTGCCGCAAACCAGGGCGCCGGCCGCCAGCGGCGCTTGCGCGATAAATCGGCGACGGGTCAAAGAAACCAAGTTTGATATTTCCTGCTTTTTCAACTGCAGTTTACAAAGGGCACGAAGAATTTTCAATTTGATGAAGGATCAAATAAAATCATATCTCTGCCATCGAGGTGCATCGACATTTAAGACCTGGATGATTGGAATCCGCTTATGCGCAAGGTCTTGCAAGAGCATTTTCTCTGGCTGTCGCGCGCTCTTGTGCGACCAGCCGGCGAATGGCAGGGATGAAAAACGAAATCACGCCGACCAAGCCGATGATGGCGCCGGCGATGATAAAGGCGTTGGTGATGCCGATGGAATCGGCGATAAAGCCGGTCTGCAGCAGTCCAATCATGGCCGGCAAGAGCGTGATGCTGCCATGTATGGAAAACACCCTTCCCAGAGCGGCCGGATTTACCAGAGTCTGCAGCACCACGGTGAACGCGCTGAAAAAAACCGCGCCCGAGATGCCGGCGAGAAAGGTCAGAAAAACAAAAAACGGAAATCCATCCGACGTCAACACTCCGGAAAAGAGAAACGTCAAACCCAGCAACACATACATGGCATTGATCTGAATGACGTTGCTGATTTTGGGCTTAAAAATTCCCAGCAACGCGCCGCCCAGCAGCATGCCGAGGCCCCAGGCGATCTCTACGGCGCTCATCTCATAGGTGCCGCCGGAAAAGTGGTTGAGAGTCATCAATGGAAACAGCACACTGACAGGCATAAGGAAAAAATTGGCCACGATCATAAAGATGAACAGCCACAGCAAACCGGCGTTGCGGGTGATCTCCCGCAATCCCTGCTTCATCTCGTTGAGCAGATCAGGCGCCTGCGCGACCGCAGGCTTAGCCGGATTGGGAATATGAATCAGCAGCAGCGAGATACAGCCGATGGCGGCGCCGATGACGTCGAACAAGAGCACATAGGTCATGTTCAACATGCTGATCAACACGGCGGCCAGGGCCGGGCCGGCGATGGTGCTGATGGACTGGATGACTTGATTGATGCCGGCCACGCGCAAAAGTTCAGTCTCCGGCGCCAGCAGCGGCACGGACGCCTGCATGGCCGGCACATGAAAAGCGCTGCCGATGGAACGAAGGGCGAGCAGGCTATAGAGGTGCAACAGCTTGACCTGGCCGAAAAAAAACAGCAAAGCCATGATCGCCGAACAGACGGCGATGAACAGGTCCGCGGCCACCATGATGCGCTTGCGATCCCAGCGATCGATCAGCACGCCGGTGAACAGTCCCAACACCAGTTGCGGCAGCAGGCTGGCGATGGTGGACACCGCCAGCACTTCGGCGGAGCCGGTCTCGATGCTTAACCAGAATACCACCGCATAACCGACCACGGCGCTGCTCAGCGTGGAGAACAGCTGACCGGTCCAAAGGATGGCAAAAACTTGTTTCCAAGAAGACATGGTCGATTAAACTTTTCTGATCAATTCCCGTGCGGACCAGGCCGACCCTTTTCCCCACCGCTGCGCTGAAAGGATTAAAGCCGGCCGCCGCAGTATTTGCAATGCTTGGCGTCATAGTCGTGTCCTTCAGCGCCGCAAGCCGGGCAGGCCTGGGTGGAGACCTTTTTTTTGCTCGCCTGAGAGATCTCGACCGTAACAATGCCGGTGGGCACAGCCAGAATGGCATAGCCCAGCATCATGATGATCGAAGCCAGCATTTTACCGGCTGCAGTCTGCGGAGCCAGATCGCCGTAGCCGACCGTGGTCATGGTAACGATGGCCCAATAGATGCTGGTCGGGATGCTGGTGTAGCCATTCGCCTCCCCCTCCACCACATAAATCAGCGATCCCATAATGACCGCGAGCAGCAAGACGGTCAGCAGAAACACGCTGATCTTGCGCCGGCTGGCCATCAAAGCGGTCAAAATAACATCGGCTTCGCTCAGATACTCGGACAGCTTGAGCACGCGGAAAATGCGCAGCAACCGCATGATGCGGAACGTCAAAAAATACTGGCCGCCTGGAAACACCAGGCTGAAGTAGGTGGGTACAATCGCCAACAGATCGATGATGCCGTAAAAGCTGATGGCATAACGCAAAGGTTGTTTGAGGCTGTACAGTCGCAGTCCATATTCGATGGTAAAGAGGATGGTAAAAAACCATTCGAGAAACAGCAACAGCGATCCGTAGCGATCCCTGATGCTGTGCACGCTGTCCAGCAACGCGGTGGTTACGCTGATAAGAATGATGTTGATCAGAATAATATTAAAGGTGCGGCCCGCCTTGGTGTCAGACTCAAAAATGAGCTGATGTAAAAGGCTGCGCAAACGGTTTTCCGGACGATTAATACATCCGCTTGTCATAATCGATTCCTAGGCAAATGAATGTTGACAAAGACCTGCCCCCGGTTACCTGAAGCGAGGGATGTATGGTTCAGGCCATGCAGGCGGCTGTTGCGCATCGGCATTGTCGACGGCCTTAGCGTGAACGCCGATCAAAGCATCTTTCCACCAGCGCCCGGCTGCGCGGACGGCCATGAGCCGGCAGAAACAGCGAGCAGCGGGTGCGCAGCAGTTTTGCCCAGCTCTGCAGCAGCAAGCCGGAATCCTGCAAAAAGGGTGGAAACGCGGTCCCGGGAAACACGCCAAACAGGGTGTCTCCGACTAGAGCGATCTCGTCGTCGACGATGACGCTCACAGAGCCCGGCGTGTGACCAGGGGTGTGCAGCACATAGCCGTTGCAGCCTAGGGGCTGCAGATCCATTTTTTCCTGTACCAGAATGTCTGCTTCAACCGGCTGATATTGAAAGCGGACCAGCAACGGCTTTTGCAGAGAATCGGTCAGCCATCGGATCAGACCATAACCACCCCGGATTGCAGGGCTATTACCCTGCTGCAAATAGGCTGCTTCGAGGCAATGGACCACCACCGCCGCGCCAAAGACGTGCTGAAGGTTGGCGGCATTCTCGGCATGGTCAAAGTGGCTGTGCGTCAACACCAGCGCGCTTAAAGAACGCTCCGTCACTCCCAGGCGAAGAAGGCGGTTTTTCAAATCGCTCCAGCGGTTCTCCCGGCCGGCATCGACCAAAAGGAAGCGAGCGCCGGAGTCAACCAGATAACAATTGCAGCGGCGTTCCAGAATCCGGTGGATCTTTTGACCGCTGTGGGTGGTCCAGGTTTTCATATCGGCTGATCCGAATTGATGCAGAGCGCACCCGCGATAAGGCCGCCAGTTTTCCTGGGGCATGTCGCCTTTGGTTGCTAGGAAAACAGCAAAAGCGAATCGTTCTTTTCGCTCTTGATGCGGCCGGCTGCTTCTATGGCCAAATGCAGGAACGGCAGCGCCGCGGTTCGCACGGGCCCAGGCCAGTTTCGCCATGGCGCCTGTAAAAAAATATAGCGCTTTCACGATTCGGGATCAAGACAATAATGGCGCAACGGCCGACGCTTTGGCCGCAGCCGGGAGCGGTCTGTCCACGCAATGCGCGGCTGTTTGTAGAGACACAGTAAAAATTGATATTTTAGTTGCAATACTTTTCATATATTAAAATGCAATGCTCACCCATTCACTCTATCATAAGGGAGCTGTCTATGTTTCGTATCGCCGCTTGGATCATTCTTTGTGCGACGTCCTTGGGGGCTGCTGCAGATTGGAAGCTCGTCTGGTCCGACGAGTTCGACCGGCCCGGGCTGCCGGATCCAGCTAAATGGAGTCATGAGGTTGGATTTATCCGCAACCATGAGCTGCAATTCTACACCAAGAACCGCAGCAAGAACTGCCGGGTTCACGATGGAAAGTTGATCATCCAGGCGCGGAAAGAAAAGTTTAAAAATCCTGATTATGATCGTAAAAGTCCGGACTGGAAAAAATCGCGCAAACACTCGGACTATACTTCAGCCAGCCTGATCACCCGGGGCAAGGGGGAATGGACTTTCGGCCGCATCGAAGTGTGCGCCAAACTGCCGACCGGCAGAGGCACCTGGCCGGCCGCGTGGATGCTGGGCAGCGATTTCGGCCCTACGCCATGGCCTGATTGCGGCGAGATCGATATTATGGAAAATGTCGGCTACGATCCGGAGACGATCCATGCCAACATCCACACCAAAGCCTACAACCATGTGCTGCAGACCAACAAGGGCGCCAAATTGGTCGTTCCCAGACCGTGGGAGACTTTCCATGTCTATGCGGTGGAGTGGTTTCCGGATCATATGGACTTTTTTGTCGACGAGGTCAAATACTTTTCATTTGCCAATGAAGGACAGGGGAACGATACCTGGCCTTATGATAAACCGCATTATCTGATTTTGAATTTCGCCGTCGGCGGAGACTGGGGAGGCGCCAAGGGCGTGGATCCGAAAATTTTTCCGCAAGAGTATGTCATCGATTATGTCCGCGTCTATCAACAGTAGGCAGACCAGCAAGTCCGCGTATCGTTCATGCACCGGCCTTGGGATCCCAGTACACCCCCACTTCTGAGAGCAGCGGACAGGCGCGGCTTTTTTCCAGCACAATGCGCAGCCGAGTGGTTTGCGTCCGGCGAAAGCGATCCAGCTTTTTGTTGCCGATGGTCGCGCCGGAGGTAAGGGTTGTCCACCCTGTTTCGCCCCAGGCGTCGACACGGTAGCTTTCAATGCGCTGGCCCAGAACCACCGGCTCGCGCAGACAAATGATATTAAAAACCTGGGCTTTCGGCCAGGTCAACTCCAGAGCTGCATGCGTTGCCGAATCATCGGTCGCCCAATAAGTGTCCTGCCGCTCATCCAGAACCCGGCTGGCGGCAAAATCAGCATCCCCGCCGCGGCTCTGCTCCGCAGTGATGCGCGCCGTAAGCGCCAGATTGTCGGCAAACAGGGCGTTCAACCGTTGGCGAAAATCGCGCAACACCGCCGCATCTCGAGCGTCAATCCGTCCTGAGCGATCAGGCGGCACGTTCAACAACAGCACGCCGTTCCGCCCGACGGATTTGAAATAAATATCAACCAATTCATCCACGGTTTTCGGCGCCTGATTCGGATGCCAAAACCAGCCCTTGCGAATGGACACATCGCACTCGCCTGGAACCCAATCTGCACCGTTTCTGTCACCGCTGTTTAAATAATCCTTTTGTGAACCGCCGATCTTTACCCGGCTTTTGTCCAACATGGACCAACAGGTTTCGCCGGCGTGGCCGTTTTCATTGCCGATCCAGCGCACATCCGGACCTGCGTCCGAAAACATCACCGCCTGTGGTTGCAGTTGTCGAACCAGCGCCCAAAAGGCCGGAAAGTCATAGACCTGGCGTTTTCCATTAGGGCCTTCGCCGCAAGCGCCGTCGAACCAAACCTCATGTACCGGACCGTATTGGGTCAGCAGTTCGTGCAGCTGAGCCAGGTAGTGCTGGTTGTAGGCCGCCCCCTGACCATAGCTCGGCTCATGCCGGTCCCATGGGGAGAGATAGAGCCCCATCTTGAGGCCGAATTTCTTGCATGCCCGCGACAGTTCCTCCACCACATCGCCCTGGCCGTTTTTCCATGGACTGTTTTTCACCGAATGAGCGGTGTAGCGGCTGGGCCAGAGACAAAAACCGTCGTGATGTTTGGCGGTCAGGATCAATGTCTTAAAGCCGCCATCCCGCGCCACCCTTGCCCACTGCTGCGCATCCAGCTGATCTGGATTGAACAGCGCCGGTGATTCTGTGCCATCCCCCCACTCCCGGTCTGTGAAGGTGTTGACGCCGAAATGGAGGAACAGGATCATTTCCGAGTTTTGCCACTGCATCTGCCGTGCTGTAGGGATCGGAAGCAGGGGCATGGGCGGCTTGGCGGGTTGGGCTGCCTGAGTAATGCTGATAGAAATCAACAGCTGGAGAATTTTTTTCAATAAAGTCATGCTGGTTTTCTCATGATTAAGGTCAATGGATGACGCCCAGATACACATACTCCAGCGTAACCCTAGTTTCGGCAACGACCAACAACTGATTCACCGACTGCAGCCATGACGGCGAGACGCTGAAGGTCAGAACCCGATCAGCGGTATGAAACGGCGGTTTCGTTTCTAAAGTAAACGGCCAGGCGAATTGCGCGGAGGCGATGAGCTCCAGACTTTGATCATTCAATTCCACATAGACTCTGTCCGGATCCAGCTTTTCCTTGGCCTGCAGCCAGAGATACACCGCTTTCGGCCCCTTGGTTTCCGGCGTATGCAGCGTGATGGCGCGCGGCTGTCCGGGCGATAGGGCGATGGGCAGGGCGCCGTTCGGGCCGGCGCTGTTCACAGCCGCCTCTCCGGGACCCCAGGCATAGAGTTTAGATTGACTCGCCAATACTTCCATGGAACTGATCCCTTTAAATACATCCAGGGGAATCGCTGCAGTGCTGCTGAGATACATGCCCTCGGCGCCATTGTCAAAGAGCGTTGCAGCCGCGGCCCGCACGGTCGCCTCAGCCATGGGTTGTCCGCCCAGCGTGCCGCCTAGCATTGCATACACCGGAGTCCGGTCGCAGACCGCCTTGAACTCCCAGACAGGGATTTCGGTGTCTGTGGATTGCAGCGGGACGACGGTGAGGAAATCAACCCAGTCGAATCGGCACCAGTCAGCCACTGCCAGTCCGGCGGCGGTGCAGCCCTGCAGGGTAGATGGAATGCGGGCAGAGACCAGAATGGAGTGGTTTCGGCGGTCGCCGATCTCACGCGTCAAGGCGCGCACTTGCTCGATAAAGCGATTCATGATCGCACTGTTTTTTTCCTGCTGGGAAAGGAAAAGCGGATAACGGCTGAAATCCAGTTCAATGCCGTCCAACGGATAGCGCTCACACGCCTCCCGCAGCAGAGAGAGATAGTAATCGCGCACCTGGTCTACGGCGAAATTGAACGCATAGGCGGAAGCGCTCCCCTCTCGGCTCAGGCGATAAGCGGGATATTGTTTCCAAAAAGCGCTCAACAGCGGGCTGTTGCTCCGATCGATCTGCAATCGATCGTTCATGCGCAGGGAAATCACGCCCTCCAAACCGCGCAGACGCGCCCGGCGCAGAAACAGCTCGATCGGATCCTGCTGGGCTTGCAGCAGCCGGTGTAGATTATCGCTGCACTTTTTATGCATGGAATCGGTTTTCGACCGCCGGAGTGCGCGGTCGCCGTAGGTAAAAACATCAGCCGTTCGGCTGGGCCAGGCCAAGTTCTGCCCCAGATGGGCGGAAAGAACCAGCGTGGTCACACCGGCATTGGCCGCCTCATCGGTGAGACGATGAATGTCCTCGACCGTGACCGTATCCCGGCTGGAAAGAAATTCCATCAGATCCTGTTGATACAGAGAGCGTGGGCGTACGGCCGGTTCGTCCATCTGCTCCTGCACTTCGCTCCAAGGTTGAAACACTTTGTGAATGGGAATCGGCTCAAAGCCGAGCTGAAAAGCCGGGGAATCGGGTTGCAGGCGGAAATCGTCATGATCCGCGTCAAGGAACAGCGGATCCGCGATGATCGAATGGCGGTCCATGCCGCGGTTTTGCCAGGCGGAAAAGCTCAGCGTGTCAAAGCAGATGGGCCGGCGGTTTGCCTGCCAATAGAGATTGTGGTCGAATAAAAAATGAAAATCATCAAAGCGGCCCTCGAGCAGCTTGCCGCTGTTCCAATAAACGATGTTTTTTTCAAAAGAAAAGCTGGTGTGCTCCTCCCGGCGGGAGCGCTGGATCTGAAAATTGCGGGCATGGCAAAAGATATTATTGCGAACAATGTTTTCTTTGCCATAATGCTGATGAAACCCGCCGTGGGTGGTGCGGTAGACCAGATTTTCTTCCGCCAGGATATAGGTGCTGCCCTCATCAAAATAGATGCCCCAGCCGCCGTAACGCAATCCGGCGATGTCGTGAAACAGATTCTGCCGGATGAGGGTGCCGGGTTGGGCGCCGAGCGTGTAGATGCCGGCCATGTCGCTTAGGATCGGTCCGTCGCCGTTGCTCAAAACGCCGATGTGATGCACATGGTTGAGCTCCACCCGGTTTGCGGCCGCCAGCGCCTCGCCATATCCCCAGGTCCAGCCGATGGAGATGCCGGTGTAATAAAAATCATGAATGTGATTATGGATGATGCGGTTGTTGTAGCTCTGCCCGATCCAGATGCCGATGGCGCTGTGAAAAACCCGTCCGCCGTCATGGATATGGCAGTCCAGTACCTCCTGGTCATGGGTCTGATCTGCTGGTGAAGGACGCAGAACCGTCTCGCCGATTTTTACGCCGCCGGCGGCCAGATCGCCGATCTCACAATGGCGGAGCCGGTTATGGCTGCACGCCCTGGCCCATTCGACGCCATATCCTCCCAGATGCAGCAACCGGCATTTGTTCATCTCGATGAAGCGGCAGCCCTGGCCATAGATGGCGGCGACCACCCCTACCGCAGCCTGAGGGAAACCGCCGACCTCTATGTCCGGCCGGGCGTGACTCCAGGTGGATTTGAAATCCGCAGGAAAATACCACTCCGTATGGCTGAAAGTGATGTTCTGCCAAAGCACCTGCTGCACATAACGGCTGGAATCCGGGTTTCCCTGAAAGCAAAGCAGACTGGTCAGTCGCGGAGCGATGACCTGCAACGTAGCAGGATCCTCCCCCTCTTTGGGCATATAATAGAGCAGGCCCTTTTTGCGATCCAGGTACCATTCCCCCGGCTGATCCAGAGCGCTGAAGGCGTTTTCGACATAGTAAAGATCTTTTTCATCGAGGCGGAACAGCGATTGCTTGGAGAAATACAGCATACGGCCGTCTTTATCAATCCGTTGAATCGGCAACCGGGATTCAACCCAGCGATTCATCACCACGATTTCATCGCCGGGTACGAGGCCTGGCGGTAGGTCGTCCGCCGCATAGCCGAACTGCACATCCCCTTCGGACCACTGGCTCTGTTCGGATCGCTGCGCCAAACGCTGCACTTGCAAATAGCCCTGATTCGGATGGCGTGCAGGCCCATGGCGGACGCCGTCGATCCACAGCTGGTGAAAAGACCAGGCGCCGGTTTTCACCTCTTCGAGTTCAGTCACCCACATGGGACGTTTATTGACCTGTTTCTTTTTCCAACCCTTGATCAATCTGCCGCCGCTGAGGACGGGATTTTCCTCGCCGTAGCTGCGAAAGGTAAGAGGCGCCCCCTCCACGCCTGAATCCTCCGGCGTCAAAACCAGCGGGCGCGACAGGAAATGAATGCCGCTGCGCAGATAAACAGTGACCGGTTCCGCCGGCCGGCCGGCTCTTGCCGAACGCGCCAAGGTCAACGCTTTTTCCAAGGTCGCCAAAGGCTGTTCCATGGAACCGGAATTGGCGTCTGAGCCGTTGGGCGCCACATACAAAGAGGTTTCTGCAAACAGCCCCTGTCCCATTAGGGTGCAGAGGATTGCAGCCAAACAGGCTTTGATTGAATTCACGCTTCAGCCCCTCTTGTTTTCTGTTCTCGCATGATACGCCACTGCCGGCCGATGAACTCGCAATTGCTGCTGCGTCGTCCCACCCGCTCGATGACGCTGTCCGTATTCAGCAGAGCGGCGCGCAGCGAGGCAACCGGCCGGTCATTTTGCCATACGGCCTGCATGCGGCAGGCATAGCGGCCGATCTGTTTTTCTTCGCCGCTGAACGGCAAGGGATCCGAACCTGCCAGAATATGAAAACCGGATCGGTGCGCGCTGCGCATCAAACAGGGAGTGCTCCACAGCGCGGGCCGCATGGTCGTATCGCCGATGAGCAGTTGATCGGGCTTGAATCGCTGCAATAGAGCGACCACCGCCTTTCCACGGCTGAACAGCCATTTGCCGGGCGCCCAGTTCAGCGCCGGCACGCCACCGGCTTGATGAACACGGTCGATGATCTCTGCGGCGGCGTACTGCCGGTCCGGCAAGTGCAAGGTGCAGGCAAGGGCGCACACTTCCAGCGATTCCCGGCTGACAATCTGGCGGCCGGCGATGAGAAAAAACGTCTCTTGGCCAGGCGAGGTGATCTTGATCGCCGGCTCTTCAGCCAGGCGATCCAGCGAATACCCCGCGGGCAGACGGTCAGCAGCCAGATTCTCGAAAAAGCGGCAATCAGATCGCTCGGTCAACAGAAGCAGCTGCGGGCCCGCTGATCCACCGCTGAGGGCGGACAAGTTTTGCGAGGCATGGGTGAATGCCTCCTTTAGATCGAACTGCGGATACAGGTGAACATGCGCGTCTAAAAGTATAGGCTCCATCTTTAACCCTAAGAAAGTGCAACGATCACATCTCGTTCGAACAATATAGAAAGGCAGGGACAATAAAGCAACAGCAAATCACAGCAAAAAAAATGGGTGGTACCGAGATACCACCCATTCGCCGTCCAGATGCGCCCCGGCCGTTTCTTCAGGCGGAGACTCACTGCAGTTTGATCATTTTACGCAGTTGCCGTCCCTGGTCTGTCTGCAGGCTGAGCAGGTAAACGCCGCCGGCAGCGGTCAGACCCTGGTCATCTGCGCCATCCCAGTGAAACCGGTAAAATCCCGGTTCATAGTAACCGCTTACCAGAGTCCTCACTCGCTGACCGATCATATTGTAAACGCACAGAGTGATGCGTCGTGGTTCACCGGCGGGTATTTGAAAACTGAATTCAGTGGAGGGATTGAACGGATTCGGATAATTTTGCGATAGAATCAGAGAGGCCGGCGCAGCGACGGCCACGGTGATCGCAGAGGACAGCTCAGCGGCGCCGTCCACGTCCACTTGCTTGAGCTGATAGCGATACGACCCCGCCTTGGAGATGGGATCTTCAAATCCGTACGTCAGGGTACGGTTGGTGGTGCCGTTGCCTTTGACAAAACCAATGTTCTTCCACTCCCCCTCTTTGCCGTCCTGGCGCAGGACCTCAAAGCCATAGTTGTTGGTTTCCGAGGCGGTTGTCCAATTCAGCGTAACCACGCCGTTTGCCGCACGACCGCTGAACGAGGCCAGCTCCACCGGGATCACAAACGACCGGGCGCTTACCACACGTTGCAGGGGCTGATGGCGTTGATTTACCAGCGAGTCCACCAGAGGAGTGATGGTGTGACTGCCGCCCAGATAAAAAGAGGTCTGATAAAGATGCAGCGTTCCGGTCAGTTTGTTCATTTCGTCGGTTAGCAAAATGCCGCTGTCCCCATAAGAGGCGCCATCGCCGGTGTCCGTGATGTCCACAGTGCTGTCATCCCTATAATAAATCTCTTGGGTTGCAGCCGAGGAGATGGAATCGATCATGGTCACAACAGACCCGAAAGATCCCTGAATGAGCTGCCAGTTGAGCAGCGTTGTGGAATAGGTTTTATTCACCGCATCATTGACGCCGTTGATGACGATATCTGAATTGTAGCGATTGTAAAACTTGCAGCTGTTCACGCTGCTGTTCAAATCCAACGATTGACGCAGTGTTTCAAGCCCATAGATCAAGCGCAGACTATCCTGGGTGAGAATCGTGATGCTGTGAAAGGGGTAATAGATGTTGTCCACCCTCAGGGGCGAAACGGGAAAAGTGCGCAAAAGGCATTTGAAATCCAACCGGCGAAAGGCGCGGATCCGGCCGGCTTTGGCGGTCAGCAGCGAATCATTCAACGCCGTGTCCTCGGTCTCAGAGTACAGATATGCGCCGGTGCCATAGAATTTTCCGTTGTAGCGAATTTTCCAGCGATCGAGAATATCCGCGCTCTGGGCTGCGCCATTACGCAACGCCAGATAATCCGGAATGGCAGCGCTGTTATGTCCGAGGATGTAGCCTTTCGCCCTGATGGTATCGTTGGCCGCGCCGGCGGGCGCCGGCACATAGCTCATATATCCCTTTACCGCTGGATCGATCGCCAAGGTGGAGGAGCGGTAGAGATAGGCATAGCCGTTTCGGTTCGGGCTCAGAGAAGTGTTGATCGCCTTGATTTGATAGCGTTGGTACATCATGGATTCAGAATCTGCGATCCACTGATGGTCCGCCGCACTGTCCCCCATATCAGCAGCCATAAAGCAGATTTCATCCTGGCTGTTGAGGAGCATATTGCCGCTGCCCCAAAAAGTTCCATCATCCTTCTCGTCGATTTGAAAAGCGATCTGCTTCCATGCGCCGTTGACAAAGCTGTAGACATAGAGTTCCTGCACCGGAGCGTTGAGGAACAAGGTCATTTCGCTGCCCGTGACCACGACAGGCTCATAGGGCCGCGCCAGGTCCACCGCGCAGGGTGAAGATTGAAGCAAAACTGTCAGAAAGAGTGCAGCGCCCAGTGGTGCCGTGCGCAAAAGTCTCATACTTTCCTCCTCAGGAAAGAGTAGAAACATTCATACTCTACGGGGCTGAAGTCGGTTCACAAGATTGGATCTATACTTGCACGATTTATGCCAATTCTTGGGACTGCGCCTGCCATGCTGGTTGAACACCCCGCCCATATCTATTTTGTTTTTAATAGATTTAATGCCATCAAACGTCCGCTGAATTCCGGGCTGTTCTCTCCGCGCCGTCCTTTGCCAGGAAATTCTGTCACAGGCGGAAGCAATGTATCAACGCGATACATGGAAAAACACATTATATTGCATTATACAAAATTTTGTTCATTTTTAAAAGAAAAATCACCGGCCAGAACCGCGGAGAAAAACCAAACCACGTAGGAAGCGAAAAAAATGGCGGCAGGTATCATCGGGTCTAGGGAGGGAGAACAGATTGCTGTCGAAAATAGTCGACAAATTTTACAATAACGACCAGGCGCCTGAGAGGATGACAAGAAAAAGCCGGTGCACTCAATCGACTTGGGGCACAGCGCTGTCTAAATGGTGATGAACAATGGCGGTGAGTTTTTGCTTGACGCCGGACAACGGAAAGACCGGCTGCTGCGGATAATCAGTCTGATCGATCATGGCTAAAAAAATCCCCGCCTCCCGATCATTCAGCCTGATGTCCACGGTCAGCAGGCTGTCGGAAAAGAGCGCCGCCTGCTTGACGCCGGCATGGAGTTTGGCGGCCAAAGGCGCCAGCCTTTCGACATCGCTGCCAGTGACCTGCATCCGGTTGAACAAATTAGACAGGCTTTCGATTTCACTGCGGCTAAAGCCGACCGCAGGCTCTTTGGGCAGCAAATTCACGCTCAAGCTCAGGACGAACAAAGAGCTCATCATGGCCAACACCGACAATATTTTCAGCATAAGCTTTTCCTCTCATTTCAACACTACAGCTTATTCAAAAAACATGCCAGTTTCAGGGTGATTTTACTGCCTAATTTATTTCAATTACACAGTCTAATCCCACAGCGGACCGGACAGTGTCCCGCAAATGGGACAATGGCTGTCGCTGCACGCCACAGTTTAACGGAAGGCAACCCCTGCAAGCCGAACTAACGCAGTGCGCTCTCCAAAGCCGTAGCCTGATCCGTAGCGGCATCGCGATATTTGACGATCACAGCACAATACAGGGACAACTGCTCACGGACGGCATAGGCATTGGAGCGAATCGGCCTGCTGCCAGCCACCACCACGGCGTTCTCCGGAATCACCAAAGGCGAGCTGCGGTCTCCGCGCAGCACTCGTTCATGGACCAGATCATAGACCGGTATCGAACGGGTGAGAATTGTGCCTGCGCCCAGGACTGCGCCCCGGCGGACGAGCGTGCCTTCGTAAACTCCGCAGTTGCCGCCCACCAACACATCATCCTCAATGATCACCGGCGCTGCTCCAACCGGCTCGAGCACACCGCCGATCTGAGCGGCTGCGCTGACATGCACCCGCCGGCCGATCTGAGCGCAGGAGCCGATCAGCGCATGGGAATCGATCATACTGCTCTGGCCGACGTAAGCGCCGACATTGATATAAGCCGGCGGCATGATCACCACCCCCGGCGCCAGGTAGCAACCGCTGCGCGCACTGCTGCCGCCGGGCACCAGGCGCACCTGATCCTCCAGAGACAACGGTCTCATCGGAAAGGTGTGCTTGTCGAAAAAACTCCACGCCGGCGCCGCCGGATATTCGCAAAGCCGGCCCCAGCGAAAGCCCAACAGAATGCCCATTTTGACCCAGGCGTTCACCCGCCACTCGCTGCCGTCGGGCTCAGCGGCGCGGATCAGGCCCTGGTTCAATTGATCGAGAAAGAGGAGAAAGAGTTCGGCGAACTCCTGCGGCGCTGTTTCCGTTTTCTCTTCGTACCAGGTTTCGATCCGCTTTTGCAGGGAGATCATCTTATGCTCCTCAGATGAGTTTAAGGTCGACCAGACATCGACGCAGCTTTTCCCGGTTTTCCGCGCTCATGCCCACAAGCGGCAGACGGAAATTTTCCTCCAGCAGCCCCATCATCGCCATGGCGGTTTTTACCGGAATGGGATTGCTCTCAATGAAATTCAGCTCCATCAGCGGCATGAGAAAATGGTGCAGCTCTTGGCTGCGCTGCCAGTCGCCGTTGAAAGCGGACCAGACCATCTCATGCAAAAGAGCGGGCGTCTCGTTGGCCACCACCGAAATCACGCCGTCGCCGCCCACAGAAAGCACCGGCAAAGTAATCGCATCATCGCCGGAGAAGAGCATGAATCCTTGGGGCCGAATGCGCAGAATCTCCATGATCTGTGAGATGTTGCCGCTCGCCTCCTTGACGCCGATGATGTTGGGAAGTTGCGCCAAACGCATCAGGGTCGCGGGTTGGAGATTGACGCCGGTGCGACCGGGCACATTGTAAACGATCAACGGCAACCGAATCGCCTCAGAAATGGCGCGAAAATGCTGATACAATCCCTCTTGATTCGGTTTGTTGTAATAGGGACAGACCGACAGCACCGCTGCAGCGCCGGTCTGCTCCGCGTAGCGGCTGAGATCGATGGCCTCGTGCGTAGCGTTGCTGCCTGCACCGCAGATCACCGGAACCCGATTCGCGGCCTGATCGATCACAATCTCCATCACTCGATGGTGTTCTTCGTGGCTCAGGGTAGCGCTCTCACCCGTGGTGCCGCAGGCCAGCAGGACATCTGTGCCCTGGCTGATCTGCCAGTCCACCAGGCGGCGCAATCGGACTTCATCGATTCGCTTCTGATCGTCAAAAGGCGTGACCAGCGCAACGATAGTGCCGCGCAGCTTTTTTACGTCCATCATAGGGATCCTTTCATATAGTTTTTTTTCAACATCGTCCGGCCATAAAATCGTCCATGGTGTAAATGCCGCGGCGGTCGGCAATCCAATGGGCCGCCTGCAGCGCTCCATAGGCAAAGGCCTCGCGGCCGAACGCCTGATGTCTCAGGGTGATCTGATCGAACGATGAATCGAAACCGACCTCATGGGTGCCGGGCACGCGGCCGACGCGCGTGGAGGAGACATGCAGAGTGTGGCTAGGGATTTTTCCCGACGGCGCGGCGGTCAACAGCCCGGTTTTCTGCGGCATAACCTCGAGCAGCGCATGGGCCAGAGTCATAGCGGTCCCACTGGGACTGTCCGCCTTGCCGCTGTGATGCCACTCGTGGACATAGACGTCATACTGCGCTTCGCCGCCATAGAGCCGGCCGGCGGTTTTAACCAATTGGAGAAAACGATAAACGCCCATGGAAAAATTAGAGCTGTACACCATCGTCAGATTGGGGATGGTTCGCACCCGCTCGAGCTGCGCCAGCCAACCGGTCGTGCCTTCTACCACAGGCAGAGAAAGCGCTGCTGCAGCGGTCAGATTGGCGACAACAGCGTCGGCGCTGCTGAAATCGATCAACACGCGGGCGCCGGCTGCATCAGAGTTCGCTCTCAATTCTGAGCCCTGCTCAAAACGGACGCAGATCTCATCTCCCAGCGTGGACGCCAGTCGCTCCACCTCATGGCCCATGCGGCCGCTGCCCAGCAAACCTATTTTCATAATACTCCTCCGCTTCAGTTTACGACAAAGATCTCTGGATCCAGTGGACCGCTGAAAAAACGCTTATGCAAGGACCGCACGACGACCGGCAAATCGCGCTCATCCACCACAAAACTGATGTTGATCTCGGACGCTCCTTGGGAGATCAGATGGATGGGGATGTCGCTCAGAATGGAAAAAATGAGCCCCGGCATGCCGGCGGTCCTGCGCATGCGCTGGCCGACCAGACAGACGATGGCCTTGTGGCTCTGCACCTCCAATTGACTGAAATGGCTCAGATCACGCTGGATCTCGGCCAGCCGGTCCTTCTGATCGATGGTCACGGACACGCTGACTTCGGAAGTGGTCACTAAATCCACGCTGGTTTGATAGCGGTTAAAAATTTCAAATATCGAAGATAAAAAACCGTAGGCCATCAACATGCGCGTGGAGGTCACGGTCACCACCGTAATATCCTCTTTGTAGGCGATGGACTTTACTACGCACTCTTTGCTGTCGCTCTCTATGAGTTTGGGCGAGATCAAAGTGCCGTCCGCCTCCGGCCGCTGCGAATTGAGCACCGAGACCGGAATGTTCTTGCCCACCGCGGGCAACAAACTGGCCGGATGCAGCACTTTGGCGCCAAAATAGGCCAACTCCGCTGCTTCCTGAAAAGTCATTCTGCGGATGCGTTTGGCTTCCGGAACCAGCGTGGGATCGGCGGTGAGCACGCCGTCCACATCGGTCCAGATCTCCACCGCTGCCGCATTCAGCATGGCGCCGATCAAAGTGGCGGAGTAATCCGATCCCCCCCGGCCCAGGGTGGTGGTTCGGCCGTCGGCATCGGCGCCGACAAATCCCTGCATCACCGGCACCACTGCGCGGTTGACCAAGGGCATCAGCGTTTTGCGCGCCTGCTCCCTGGCAGCATCCCACTGCGGCTGTGCTTTGCCGAACTGCGAATCTGTGATCATCACCTTACGGCTGTCGATCATGACCGAGTCTATGCCGAAAGAACACAAAAAGCGGCTCAGGATATGGGCAGACAGCAGTTCCCCCAAGCTCAGCAGCTCATCCGAGACCGGTTTGGGCGTGTAGCCGGCCTGTATGATGGTCTCGACCAGCTTTTTCAGTTGCTGCTCCACTTCGAGGAGCAGAGTGCGCAGCCCGGCATCGTTTTCCAACCCCAGCTGATGCAGCAGGGTCCGGTGTTGGGCTGACAGCTCGAGAATCAGCTTGAACGCCTTTATTCGATCCCTTTGCGCAGCGGAGCGGCCGATGGCCACCAGTACGTCGGTGACCTGGCCGATGGCTGACACGATCACGATCGGAGATCGCGCCAGACGGCTTTGGACAATACGTCCGGCCCGACGCATCGCCTCTGCCGAGCCCACTGAGGTACCGCCGAATTTCATAACCAGCATAAAAGATCACCTTATGGTCTGATCCAGTAAATCAAGAACCAATTTTTCATACAAATCACAGGCTGCGAGCAGTTCGTCCACGCCGACTTGCTCATCCTCCCGATGTGCGAAATGGATGGAACCAGGGCCCAGCATTAAAACGCGGGCCAAGGACGCCAAATAGGCGGCGTCAGAACCGAAGGAAACGGTCTTGACTGGATAGCCCGGCAGAGTGAACAGCCGCTGTGGATGAGAGGCGCTCAGCACTTCGATTCGAACCTCTTCATCCTTATAGCGCTCCAATTGATCGCAGATCTCCGACGGGTCAGAAGCGAGCCGGAATATGCCATCGGCCTGCGCATAATCGGCGATGATATTAGCGCCATTGCCGCCCTGAATGCGGCCGATGTTCACAACAGTTTTGCCGAACTCGGCATCCTCCCCCCAATCGCGATGCAGCCAGGTGGAGAGGATTTGCGTCAAGCGATGGATCGCCGAGCTGCCGCGCTCCGGATAGCCCGAATGACCGCTGCGGCCGCGGACGGTAATGCGAAAGACCAATGATCCTTTCTGATGGCTGACCAGATGATTATCCGTGGGTTCACCGAGAATGATATACTCGCCGGTCACACCGGACCGCGCCAGCATTTTAGCGCCGTCGGAATCGTGCTCTTCACCGACGACCAGCAACAGGCCCACGTTGGCAGCCGGTTGGCGACGCAACCGCTCCACGACCGACAGCATGGCCCACAGGCTGCCTTTGGCGTCGCAAGCGCCGCGGCCATAGATGCGCCCACCCTCTTCGCGATAGCCCATAAACGGTTCCACAGTATCCAGGTGGGTGCAAAACCACACAGCCGGCGACGGACTGGCCCGCACGATGAGGTTAAAGCGCTCTGCGCAAACCTCCTGCCGCTCCACCTGATAACCGCGCTGCAGCAGCCATTGGCATAGCCAGCGGCCGAGCTCCGGTTCACGGCCGGTAGAGGAGTCGATATCGATCAGGGTTTTGAGCAAATCTAACATGATGGATGCACAACGGCAGAGGGGTGGAGAGCCGGGACGTCGAGGCAGGCAAAAAAAAACGATCGGACGGGAAAAAGCCGCGTCGGATCGATTCGAGAGACTGGCCTTCAACACGTCAGTTAATTAGCTCTCCACGGATGAGACTCCGTGACAGTACGGCGGCTTTTTACACGCCGTCCCAACGGCTGCGGTGTGGTACCGCACCATTTCGGCCCCTTTCCCTCCCGACCGGTCGTATCTCGATTCCACGCATCGAACGATCGATCGTTCTTGATCGGGGCGCCTCTATTTAACTGGGTGGTTACAACGTTATTTATGAAAAGCTGCGCAGAAAAGCAAGTGTTTTTTTCTGCGGTTAATTGCCGTAGACGAAATCCTGTTTGCGGATGCCGAGTTTTTTCATCTTGAACCGCAGGTTGGGCTCCGAGATGTTCAGCACCTGAGCGGCGCGCGACTGGTTGCCGGCAAATTTGCGCAGGGCGCGTTCGATCAGCTCTTTTTCCAGTTTGGCTACGGCGATGCCCAGGCTCTGCAACTCCAGCCGGCTGAATTGCTGTTGGTCGTTGAAGAAGGGAAGCGCCTGCGGCAGCAGTTCGGTCTCCGGCGAGGCGAGGACCAGACTGCGCACTACATTTTCCAGTTCTTTGACATTGCCCGGCCATTCGTATTTGAGCATCTGATTAAAGATTTCAAAGTTGATCGGAGGAACCGGCCTGCCGAGATCATGGCAGATCCGCTTGAGATAATGCTCAAACAGGACCGGAATGTCCTGCCGGCGATCCTTCAGGGCAGGCACTCGGATCGTCGATTCGGACAGAGATAGGAAGAGTTCGGCAGAGATGGCCTGCTGACGTGCATCGGTGTGCATGCGCGTCGAAGTGGTGCTGATCAGACGGAAATTCAACTGCACAGGATGCTCCAGCATCCAGTACCCGCGCTTGACAAAGGCCATCAATTTTTTTTGCGAATCGGCGCTCAATTGATCGACATTCTCGACGATCATCAGGCCGGTCAGGTCTTTCAGCGAGGCCGTCTCTTTCACCTGTTGCCGGATCTGCGTGGTCACCTCATGATCGAAAGCGGCGTTCAATTTCGCCGCATCCGTTTCAATCAGACAGCCGCCGGCCAGCGGGCTCATCTCGAATACCATGCGGGCGATGGTCAGTTTCTCGGTGCCGCTGTCGCCGACGATCAGCAGATGCTGTCGGCTTTTTGCCAGCGCGGTCAGCGACTTGCGAATCTGATCCATCTCTGGAGAATTTCCAATGAGCCGTTCATCCTGAACCGTTTGATTGCGACTGTTTTTCATGGTCTTCGCCCCTTTCCTGAGTGTTTCTATTTGATGAATTTTTTATTCAGAATCTGGCCGTCCTGGCAGGTCGAATAAATGAAATAGTAATAGATGTTCCAAACCAGGGCGATCGCCAGCAACATCATAAAAAGCTTGATCGTGATATAAAAGGACTTTGCCAGGCCGGAGATCAGCACCAGCCCTATTCCAAAGGAAAACTGAAACAGAACATTTTGGCTGCTGAAGGTCGTCTTGATCAACTCGACGATGACGTCTCTGTTATGGCTCTTCAGAACCACAGGAATGGAGATGCCATAGTGCGGGTTGAACATGAATTGCTCGCGCAGCGCATGCTCGGGCGAGAACAACGAGATCAACCTCAAGAAAAAAGCCGCCAGCAGAATCAACAGGCACAACATGGCAAAGTATTGATCCAGTCCGTAGACATTCAACTGATACAAGGCGACCAGAATATCGATGACGTCGCAAATGATGCTGAGCAACAATCCGATGACCAAGGTATGAAGAAAGGCGCCGTTGGGACGTTGTGTGAACAGCAGAACCGCACAGTACAGGAGGAGGAGCAGGATGATAGCCGCATCCAGCCGCAGGATGTGCGGCAGGATGCCGGGTGGGCCGGCTTTAAAAGGAAATCGACTGACCGTCAACGCCTGATGCCAAAAGTCCGCGTTCAGCCCCACCGCCGCCGCCACAGACAGGGCGTAATTGACGCCCCTGGGCCAGCGCCAGAAAAGGTATCGGAGCGTGAGGTAACACGCTCCGATCAACAACAGAGTATAAAAAACCGCCCAATTGTAAAAGGATAGATAGTAGCTGAGGATGTTGTCCCCAAAGAGGCCCTGCTTTCCGGTGAACGGAATGATCAGACCCGCTGCGGTGAAAAGAAAAGTAAAACCAAAATGACCGTACACATCCCGGAACAAGCGATCCCGCCCAACGATGTACAGAGCGACAACGCCCAAAAGGAAATACAAGGAAAAATTCGCCCAACTCATAAAGGGACGTGGTTCGTGCGGCAGGTAATACAGGAGATTGAGGCCTCCTAAAAACAGGATCCACAGGGCCAGCGCCCTCTTGATGATTTGAGCAAGCGTTAACGAAGACCCGAGCATTTTCTCAGTGCATTTCCGTTCAATTTAAAGTATCCGGCGGCGACGGCAACGGATTGGGGTTGATCGTGCTTACATACGCAGCCTCCCGGGCTGCCTCTTCCGTTTCGGTAATAATAATTATCCTTTCTTCGCCAAATTTAGCATCATTTTGGATAAAAACAAGCGTTTTTTCGTCTGAACCGCTGTCCGAGGAGTAGATATCGGTGACAACGATCAAACTAAAAAAAAACAAGATCCCCAAAAAAACCGAAATCAACATTTTTTTTGCATTGCGGTTCATTTTAAACTCCTGTCAATAGGTTGAGTGGCTTTTGGTTAACTGTATATTCGGGTCTTCGCTATCATACGCAAAAATTGACGAAAAAACAATTAAATTCGTCCATATCGCAGATTTGATCAGCCGGCTGCCGGCAAAAGCCGGCGGCCTGCAACACAACCAGGCCGCAGTATGTGACGAAAAATTGATTGATTATTAATACCGCCATATAGGGATTTTGGCGAAAATCGGCCGGCTTTTTCTGTTGCAGCGCACAGGCAGAAAGAAAGAGAATCTGTTTTGTTTATTCCGGATTCTTTGCTATCTTTGCATAATTTTCATGAAAGGAGAAGCCAGCATGGGCGGTTTTTTCGGCGTTGTTTCGACTCAGGATTGCATACAAGACCTTTTCTACGGCACAGACTATCATTCGCATCTCGGCACGCGACGGGCCGGTCTGGCGGTGCAGGGCAGCCTCGGCATCAGCCGTTCCATCCACAACATTGAGAACTCGCCGTTCCGTTCCAAATTCACCGAGGACATCGACAAACTCAGCGGCCGCATCGGCATCGGCGTGATCAGCGATTTCGAGGCGCAGCCGCTGCTCATCGGCTCCCACCTGGGCGCCTACGCCATCGCCACCGTGGGCCGGATCAGCAATCTCGACGAGCTGGTGCAGCAGACCCTGTCGGACCGGCGCGCTCACTTTTCAGAGATGAGCGGCAACCGCACTAATCCCACAGAACTGGTCGCCACCATCATCAATCAGGAGGATTCTCTGGAGGCTGGCATCGAAAAGGTGCAGGAGGTCATCCAGGGTTCTTGCTCGCTGCTGGTGCTGACCGACAAGGCGATCTATGCCGGCCGCGACCGAAGCGGAAGAACACCCATCAGTTTGGGGAAAAAGGAGACGGGATTCGCGGTGACGTTCGAAAGCTGCGCATTTTCCAATCTGGGCTATCACTTTCTCCGCGATCTGGGTCCCGGCGAGATCGTGCGCATCACGGCGGAGGGCCTGGAAGTGCTGAGAGCCCCGCTGAAAAAAATGAAAATCTGTTCATTCCTCTACATTTATTACGGCTATCCGTCCAGCAGCTACGAGGGTGTGAATGTCGAATGGGTGCGCAACCGCTGCGGCGCAGCGCTGGCGCGCTCCGACAAGGTCTCCATCGACCTGGTCGGCGGCATTCCGGATTCCGGGGTGGCCCACGCGCTGGGCTATTCCAACCAGTCCGGCGTCCCCTATCAGCGCGGATTCGTCAAATACACGCCGACCTGGCCGCGCAGCTTTATGCCGCCGAATCAGCAGATGCGCGATCTGATCGCCGCCATGAAACTGATGCCCATCCAGGAGATCATCAAGGGAAAGCGCACGCTGTGGTGCGAGGACTCGATCGTTCGCGGTACACAGCTCAAAGACACCATTCAACGGTTGTATGACTGCGGCGCCAAGGAGGTGCACATGCGCGTCGCCTGTCCGCCGCTGCTGTACATCTGCCCCTATCTCAACTTTTCCCAGTCGCGCTCCGAACTAGACCTAGCCGCCCGCCAGGCTATTCTGGCGGTGCACGGCGCACCGGTGGATTCGCTGGAGGCGTATCAGCAGCCGGGAACCGAAGCCTACAACGCCATGGTCAGCCAGATCCAGGAACGGCTGCACCTGACCTCGCTGAAATATCAAACCATGGAGGACATGGTGGAGGCTATCAGCTTAGGGAAAGAAAAACTGTGCACCTTCTGCTGGAACGGCCAGGGCTGATCGCTTCACCCAGCGGGCGTTTCTTCAGGAAGCAACGACTATTTGAAGGCGGCTTTTGCCGCCTTTTTTTTGAAACAGCGATCGGCAAAATCCAGATACTGTTGCCAATCGTAATCGGTCACATCATGCTTGCCTGTTCGTATGTGATAACGCACTCCGTCGCCCACCGGCGTATTGACCGCCGGCATCGAGCCGGCATTCAGGCCGGCGTTGCCAAGCAGGTGAAAAACAGGATCCGCGGCCTTTGCACAGAGAAATTCGCCTTTAGGATCCGCCCAGCGATCCTGTTCTGCACTGGCGATGTACAAAGGCCGCGGCGCAATCAGCGCCAGCAAAAAGTGCTGATCCAGGGGCAGGTCCTGCTCCCGGCCGTTATAGCGTTTAAAGCGGTCGCAGAACCAGTGGGGGAAACCGGTGTTGATCCGCTCCACCGTTTCGCCATAAATCCGTTTCGACAGCGCAGCGCCGCCGCAGCCGGAATTGTTCGAAATCACCAGGGCGAACCGCTGATCCTGGGCCCCGGCCCAAAGAGCGGCTTTGCCCAGCCGGGAGTGCCCGATCACAGCGATCTGACGGCTGTTGATCCCCGGCTCCTTGACCAAATAGTCCATAGCCCGTGAAAGACCCCAGGCCCAGGCGCCGATGGCGCCCCATTCATCCTCCATCGGCCTCGTTTGCTTCTGACTATAGTACAGCGGATGCACGCCGTTTTTAAATCCATCATCGTAATCAGGATCCAGATCGCCGTAATAGATGGTGGCCAGGCCATACCCCCGCTCCACGATCATCTCCACCGGCCAGCGCCGCGCCTTGACGCCTCGCGTTTTTTCGCTCGCGCGATTATTGAACACGCCGTAGAGCGAATCATTCCGCATCCAAACCTGCGTCAGTTGGATTTCCGGATCCGGATGGATGGACTGGTTGCCGTTAAAATTCAGACCGAGAAACAGCGGCGCAGGCCCGCGCCGGCCGCGGGGCAAATAGAGCAATATTGTCATCACCACTCGCGCGCCGCCTGAGGCGTACTCCAGAATCACCTCTTTGCATTGGGCTTTGCCGTTCAAGGCGACACGGACCTTGCGCTCGGTTTTGACGATCTTGAGCTTTTTCGCTGCCGGCGTTCGGCCGTAAACCTCCTGCTCCAGGAGACGGAGTACCTCCGGTCGCCGTTTCGACCACCAGTCGGCAGCCGAGGTCACCAGCGTGCCATCGCTGCAGAGCAGGGGATCCGGCAGCACATAGGCTGGTACATTGGCCTCGTCATAGTTGGCGTCGGCAGGCTGACCGAGGCAAAGGCTGTATGCAGCCACTGTACAAGAGACAAAGAAACGCAGGGGGGTCATGGCTCCTCCAGTTCATGCGACAAGTACGACAAAATAAGCCAATTTTTCATTTTTTTCCAGCCCTTTTCTTCAGCAGCGAAGAAACGGATGAAGAGAAAAAAATGAAAAAAACAATAATTTCTCTTGCGTATATTGTAATTAATAGGTATATTAACCCACATAATAACTGTACACCATAGAAATGCTTTTTCTGCATGCTTTACAAGTCGATAGCTCTTGTGTCAGATCTTGAAACACGTATAGATTAATCAAATCGCAGCCGTGGTGGATGTTTACGCCTAGGTATGCGATTTTTTTTTGCATAGCAGAATCGAAGCAAGTGTACACTTTTCGTCGCAGCGGCGAAAATTTTTTACAAAACGAAAGGGAAACAAAGAATGGAACAGGGAACCGTAAAATGGTTTAATTCCGAAAAAGGCTACGGTTTTATCCAACGCCCCAACGGCGCCGACGTTTTTGTACACTACAAAGCGATCACCGGTGAAGGCTTCAAAGCCCTGAACGAAGGCGACAAGGTTCAGTTCGACGTTGAAAAAGGCCCCAAAGGCCTTCAGGCCACCAACGTCAGCAAGATCTAACCTCGGAAACAACCGTTCTTAGCTAATCGGTTCTGACCGATGTGACAAAGCCTTGCAGAAAATTCTGCAAGGCTTTTTTTTCCTTCGGACCGGAGCGGCGATCAAGACATAGAGCCGTCCATCCGCTGCGCCACCAGTTGGGCGATGTCCAAAACCTGTGGGCCGGTACCCCCTTCTCGCTCCTGGCTGGCATCCGCCAGCATGCTCAGGCAGAACGGACAGGCCGTGGCGACCTGCTCCGCACCAATGGCCTCCGCCTCGGCCAGGCGCAGCCGGTTGATACGCTCCCCCACCCCCTCCTCCATAAACATGCGGCCGCCGCCGGCTCCGCAGCAAAAGCTTTGGTTGCCATGACGCGGCATCTCCATACACGGTCCCCCCTGCACCGCTTTGAGCACCTGCCGCGGCGCCTGATAGATTCCATTGTAGCGGCCCAAATAGCAGGAATCATGATACACGATGCGCTTGGACACATCTCCAATTTTAATCCGTCCGCTGCGCAACAGCTCGGCGATCAGCTCGCTGTGGTGGACCACCTCGAACCGTCCTCCAAACGCCTCATACTCATTTTTAATCATGTGATATCCGTGCGGACAGGCGGTCAACACCCGCTTGAATCGATAGCGGCTCAAAACAGCCACGTTCTCCTCAGCCAGCATCTGGGCGACGTACTCGTTGCCGCTGCGCCGGGCGGGATCGCCGCAACACTTTTCCTCTGTGCCTAAAATCGCAAAATCAACGCCCGCGGCGATCAGGATCTTTGCCAGGGCGCGTGAGCTTTGTTTGCCGCGATCGTCGAAAGCACCGGCGCAGCCGACGAACCACAGATATTCCGCCTCTCCGCGCTCCGCCATCAATGGAACAGCCAGCCCTTCGCTCCAACGGGCCCGTTCATGGGCGCCGATGTTCCACGGATTGGCGTTGGTCTCCAGACCGCGAAAAGCGGGATTCAACTCTACGGGAAAGGCACTCGCCATCATCACTTGAGCCCGCCGCAGTTCCACCAAAGTGGGGATGTGTTCATTCATGACCGGGCAGACTTGCATGCAAGCGCCGCAGGTGGTGCAGGCCCAGAGTTCTTCCGGCGTCACCCACTGAGCCATAATCGGCTGGCAAGGCGATTCACCGCGCAGCAAGGTTGTTTTTTCCTCAAGGAGCTGTTTGCGCAGGTGCATCATCACCGCTTTCGGCGACAGCGGCTTGCCGCTCTGATAGGCTGGGCAAACATCCTGACAGCGGCCGCAATCCACGCACGACATAAAATCAAGCAATGCCTTCCAGGGCAGTTGGGTCAGACGGGTTGCGCCGAACTCTTCGCTTTTATCGAAATCACTCTTGTGTAAAAAGCCGAGCGGTCGGCGCGAACGAAAAAAAAGATTCACCGGTCCGGCGAGCAGATGCAAATGTTTGGATTGGGGGATCAGCAGCAGAAAGCCGAGCACCATGAGGATGTGCAGCCACCACAGCAGGCGGCTCCAGCCGGCCCATGCGGCTGGTTCGAGTCCGCTGAACAGCCCGGCGGCGACCGGTGTGAACGGCAAGCCGGGGACAAAAAATTTTCCCGCGGCAAGACCCTCAACCCCCTGTCCCAACAGATAGGTGGCCATGAGTCCAAAGATCAACGCCAACACCGCCGCACTGTGCCAGGGGGGTGAAAGCGGTTGCGGACGGATCAGCCCCTCCGGCCGCATTAGGTAACGCCGGATCGCCAGCCCCGCCACCCCGATCATGGTGAGCAGGGCAATCCAATCCACGGCAATAAACCATAGGGTGTTCAAGCGATTGTGTCCCAGCAGGGAGAAATCACGGACAAACGCGCCGATCACCTGGTTCAACGTGGCCACGCTGAACAGCACAAATCCCCAAAACACCAGTGCATGCAGCAGTCCGACCACAGGCCGGTTTCGCATGGCGCAGGTCTGGCTAGCCACTTTGACCGTCATGTGTATGAGCCGTTCCCAAGGACGATCCCAGCGTGCGTCATCCTGCGTGCCGCAGCGGACCAGCCGAATGCGGATGAGGATTTCCCGACAAAAATAGCCGATGCAGGCCAGCAGCAGCCCGAGCAGAATCAAACGTTCCAGTGCAGTTCGCATATCCGGGCGCTCCTGTCACGCTGAACGTTTTTTTATTTCAGCGGTCAACGCCGGCACGATCTCGAACAGATCCCCGAGAAGACCATAATCGGCGCGTTGAAAGATGGGCGCGTTCGGATCCTTGTTGATGGCCACAATGCAGCGGCTGCCGGACATGCCGGCCCAGTGTTGAATGGAACCTGAGGCGCCGATCATAAAATAGAGATTCGGTGAAACCACTTTGCCGGTCTGTCCCACCTGTTCCCGGTGCGGCCGCCAGCCGCTGTCCACCACCGCCCGCGTGGCGCCCACTGCGCCGCCGAGCGCATCCGCCAATTCCTCCACCAGGGTAAAATTTTCCGCGCTGCGCAGCCCGCGACCGCCGGTGACGACCACGTCGGCATCCGCCACATCCATCCGGCCGGCATCAGGCGCAGCCGCCGGCGTCACCTGCAGTGGAAAAGCGCTGTCAGGGACGGGCAGCGGTTCAGGCGCAATCTCAGCGCCCGGCCGCCGTTCGATGATTGGAAAAACGCCGGCGCGCAGCGATAACACTTTCCTGTTTCCGTTCACGACGAACCGGCCCAGCACTTTGCCGGCAAACAGGGGCTTGGTCGCTGTTAACGTCCCATTCTGCATCGTCACCTCGGTGCAGTCCGCCAGGCAGGGCGCAGACAATGCAACGGCCACCCGCGGCGCCAGGTCCCGGCCCATGGCAGTGGCTGAAAATAGAAGCAGATCCGCGCCGCAGGCCTGCACAGCATTGAGCACCACTTGCTTGTATAGGTCCGGATGATAGACGCCCAATCTGGGATCTAGGGCTGCAAACAGACGATCCGCTCCGCACGCCGCCAAAGACGCGCTGTCGTCCACCGCAGCGCTGGAAGGCAACAGCACCGCCACGCGATCGCCATCGCGCGCCGCCAGACCCGCGGCCGCGGTCAAAACCTCCAAAGTCGCATTCCGGATTCGATGATTTTTCTCTTCAGCGATTACAAGTATCGTGGACATTGACGCACAACCTCCTTATGAAAAAAACTCAAAGTACTTTGGCCTCTTCTTTCAACAGCCTGATCAACTCGGGCACGGCCGCAGCCCCTTCGCCGATGACGCGGCCCGCCTGTCGTTGAGCCGGCAGAGCGAGGCCATGCACCTCGATGGCGGCGGGCGTAAGAACAGCCGGCTGCACCGGGATCTCCCGTTTTTTGGCAGCCATTACGCCGCGAATCGAAGGATACCGCGGTTCATTCAACCCCTTTTGGCAGGTTATCACCAACGGCAGCGGTGCAGTCAATCCCTCGATGCCTTTCTCCCCCTCCCGTTCGGCGACAGCCAAACCTCCCTGCACCTTCAGCCGGGTGATCACCGTCATGCAGGGAATCTGCAACATCTCGGCCAGCATGGGGCCGATCTCTCCATTGCCGTCGTCGATGGTCTCCTTGCCGAGCAGGATCAGATCGAACGGCTCCTTTTTAATGGCATCAGCCAGAGCTCCGGCCAGCGCCAGTGCGTCATACACCGGGGCTTCGGTTTTGAGCAGCAGCACTTCGTCCGCCCCCATGGCGCAGGCGCTGCGCAATGCTTCAATGGTCCGTTCCGGCCCCACTCCGATGACTTTGACCAGCGACTCGTTGCCGGTCTCTTTGATCCGCAATGCCTCTTCAACGGCAAACTCATCGTAGGGATTCATGATGAATTTGACTCCAGTCTCTACAATGCTTTTGCCGTCAGCGCTGATCTGGATGGAGGCCTCGGTATCCGCCACCTGTTTAATGCACACGATAATTCGCACGGGATGTCTCACAATTGGTTAAACGGTTTGCCTGCAGTTTTTGTCTGCCAGGGATTAAGCTCATAAAAAAACCGGCCAACTGCCCAAGCCGGTTTACAAGTTGAAAAAAAAAGAATCAGGTCCAGATCAACCGATCACTGTTTAGCCACGCCCCGAAGGATGATCGCGCTGATCTGCTGCGCGGAAGCAGCCAGGTGAATGCGTTTGGTTTTGGACAGCGTCCAATTTGTGGCGATTTGATCCACCGCGCCGAACAGCACCTGCTTGAAAATGGAAGGATTGATGTCGTCGCGAAATTCTTTTTGCGCCTGTCCGAGTTTAAAAATATCGCCGATGATGGCCAGATATTCCCGAAAGCGCGTTCCTTCGTATCCATGCAAAAACTTGCTGCTTTGCCGCAATTCCACCTGCATCAGCTGGGCCATGTCCGGATGGTCTTGAATCAAGTTTAAATGCTGGTTGATGAACACGATCAGCTTGTCGGTGGCGGATTCATGGGCGGTCAGTTCCTGCCGCATATGCTCGATGATGGGCAGCATCTCTTCTTCAAAAATGGAGATCATCAGATCGTCTTTATTTTCGAAATAGAGATAGATGGTGCCGGTGGCTACATCCGCGACCTTGGCGATCTCTTCGACCTTGGCGAGAAAAAAGCCATCGCGCGCAAAGACCTTGATGGCTGCTTTCAGTATTCTTTCGCGCTTGTCGGTAGTCATCTCTCCGCCTCCCTGAAAAGGATTCATTTTGGATTAATTTAAATAAAATAATAAAAAAAGCAAACAGAATCCTCACAATACTGAATTATTTTGAACAAAATTCATTTTTATATTGACTCTGGTCTAATTTTTCACTAAAATTTACCCTCGTAACGCAGAACAACCGTCACATATTGAATCGAGGAGGAGTAATGAAGAAAGCCATCGTTTTGCTGCTGCTGATCGGTTCGGCAACCATGGTCCTTGCCGCCGGGGTGGACTTGACCGGCGTCGGTGTTCGTTCAACGAGTCTGGGAGGCAATTATCGGGCTATTTCCAACGATTGGAGCGGTATGTTCTGGAATCCGGCGGGATTGGTCTGGAGCAAGGGCCTCAAGGCCGGCGCCAGCGTGGAGATGATCACTCCGTCCAGCACCTATTCCTCCGCTGCCATAGGTGGAATGCAGTTCAGCGGCACCTCCAGCACAGCGATCGAAAACGAGAGCAAGAGGTTCCTGATGCCCGCTGCCGGCGTTTATTACAGCAATGAAAAATTTGCCGTGGGTTTGGGTTTTTGGGCGCCGTTTGGTCTGGGAGCAAAATGGGATCTGCTCAACACCACTCAATACAACCTCGCTTACCCTAAATTCGAGTTTGAAGACGATCTTAAAGTGCTGGCACTGCAACCCACGTTTTCCTACAAGCTGAACGATCGTTTCTCTGTCGGCGTCGGCCTGACTCTGCTCTATGCAGACATCTCCATCCGCAAACCCAATTTCAGCCCGAACCCGATCACGTTCAAGCCCGAGTACGCCATGTTGAAAAACGCGCTCGGCGCCTCCGCCCTTTCGCCCTTTGATCACTTTCTCACCGAGGCGAACCTCGAGGGCAACGGCATGGGCTTTGGTTTGAGCTTTGGCTTGCAGTTTAAACCGGTTGAAAGCCTGGCGCTGGGCGCTTCGGTCAAATGGTACAACACTCTTGGTTTAGAAGGCACGATTCTCGCCGACACCTATTATGCCAAAGATCCGGGCAACGTCAAACCCACTCTCGATCAGCTGCTGTCGCTGAATATGATCACTCAGGCCCAGTACGCCAGCTTGGCCGGCGCCTACTCGGGCGTCAAAGCGACTGCGATCCCCAAAACCGATGTTACGGCCGATCTGCCGCTGCCCACCAACATCGGCGTCGGCTTTGCCTATACAGGGATCAACAAGCTGCTCATCACCGGCGATATGGCGTTGACCCAGTGGTCTGCCTGGGACGTGATCGAAATCAAGGCCGACGGCAACAAGATCAGTGAATTAAAAGAAAATTGGGAAAACGGCATCCGCATGGGCCTGGGCCTCGAGTACGGCTTGCCCTTCTCCAACGCCAAGCTGCGCGCCGCGTTTTATTCCGAACCCAACGCCGCTGCCGACGAAACCATGAACCCCACCATTCCAGACATCAACCGGCGCAATGTCGTGGTCTTTGGTCTCGGTTTTCCGCTCGGACCGGTGGAAGTCGGCTTGATGTATGAACATATGTTCATCGGAGATAAAACCGTCGCGTGGTCGCCGGCGGTCGTGCCCTTTGAAAATTTGGGCGGCATTTACTCCATGTCGGTCAACAACATCATGTTTGGCATTGATTATAATTTTTAGCGTGCAGCAGCACCACGCGCTTTCCGCCAAGCCCTTGCCCCTGCGGCAGGGGCTTTTTTTATGCACAGGCCCGGACAAGCCGTCCATAAAGCAAATGCTTGGTTTTTAGCCTGTTTTTTTGTATTTTTTATCCGGTCTATGGCCGCAACGATTGCTGAATTCTTTCTGGAATCTGCGATGAGAAAAGGACTTTTTCTGATCACCGGTCTGCTGGCCCTGGGCGGCTGTTCTCTGGACGACGGCCTGCAGCCGACCCGCAGCGGCTTTAGCGGCACGATCCGCTTCAAGAACGCATGGCCGGCGCAGACCGATCAGGTGCTGGTGGTGGCGGCCACGCGATTTCCCCCCAGCGCCATTGCAGATATCGTGATGAGCGATCCGCTGCCCTTACACCAGGACTCGGTGGATTATACGCTGTTCACCACTCCGCAGCTGTTTGCGGCAGTGGGTGTAGTGTGGAAGGAAAAAAATCAGCCCTGGGATGTAACCAACCTCATCGGCCTCTACTTCGACAGCGACAATCTGTTCAATCCTGGCAAAGTCCATGTCCGCAACCGCGACGAGATGGTGGAAAACATCGACATCGAAGCGGATTTATCTAAAGCTAAACGTAAAGTCACAAGCGGCATCGAAGGTATGCTGCGCACCCGCGGCGAGTGGCCGCCGGCCAGCCAATCGTTGCTCATGGTGGCTTCTAAACCGATCTTGCCTTTCGGACTGCTGGACATCTCGCTGGGACAACCGATAGAGGCGCCTTTCGACTCCAGCCGGTTTTTCCTCAATCTGCAGCCGGGCACCTATCGCCTGGTGGGGGCGTTGCTCATAGAAAAAGGCGCTGACATCGGCCTCTCCAGCGTCGTCGGCCTGTATTATAAAAAAGCGGGCGATCTCTTCCCAGGCGCCATCACCATAGCCAGTGATACCACCATCATTCGGGGAGTGGAGATCCACATCGATTTTAACAAAAGGCCGTTTGCCGGATAAGGGTTTGGCGATGAAACAACTGTACCCCCTTTTGTTGCTCTTTGCAACGTTTGTTTTCAGTCAGACTGAAGGCCGATTGTCCGGTCAGGCGGTGGATGCAAAAACCGGCGAACCGTTGCCCGGCGTCAACATCCTGCTGGTCGACACCGCCATCGGCCAGGCGACCGACCTGTCCGGCCGCTTTGAGTTGAGCGGCATCCCCGCAGGCGTCTACACGTTGCGAGCCAGCATGGTCGGCTATCGCTCCTTGCAGATACGGAGCATTCACATTCCCGCGAAACCAGGCGCCCGGTTTACCCTGGCCCTGGAGCCCATCCTGATCCAGGAGGCCGACGTCGTAGTCACAGCGGCAAAGCGGCGGCAGAGCATACAGGACTCGCCCAACAGCGTGGGCGTGCTCACCAGCCGCGATCTGGTGCAAAAAAACGAAATTTACCTGGATAAAATGCTGGAGAACGCCTCAGGGGTCAACTTTATAGGTTCTCAGATCAACATCCGCGGTTCCTCCGGCTATAACTATGGCGCAGGAACACGGGTGTTGATGCTGATCGACGGCGTGCCGGTGCTGCCCGGCGACAGCGGCGATCTGAAATGGGATCTGGTACCCGCCACCCAGGTGGAACGGGTGGAAATCATCAAAGGCGCGGGTTCGGCGCTCTATGGTTCCAGCGCCCTGGGCGGGGTGGTCAACATTATCACCAAATCCGCCACCGACCGGCCGCTCACCCATCTGCGCTTTTCCGCCGGCCTGTACGACAAGCCCTCTTTTCCCGAGTGGCGCTGGACCGACCGCCTGCTCCATTTCGACGATATGGATGTGGACCACTCCCGCCGCATCGGTAAAAGCCAAATTCTGCTGGCTGCGGGGCGCCACCAGTCCACCGGCTACAGCCAGAACGGATCCTACCAGCGCATGAACGGCTCATTCAAATGGTTCCGCCCGGTTTCCACCCATGCCAACCTCACCCTGGCGGCCAATTGGGAGGCCGGCAAGCGCGGCACCGGCCTGATGTGGCGCAGCCAGCGCCGCGCCTTGGAAGTATCGCCGGAAGCGGTGGGAGATCATACCCATTCCGACAAACTCAGCGTCAATGCCTTTCATCAGTGGGCAGCGCGCAGCACTCTGGCGGTGAAAACTCGGCTCTCCTATTTCCGCAATTATTGGAAAAACATTTTCCATGACAATATCACCGCCTCCACAGCGCAAAAGTTCGGCTTGGAGATCCAAGGCGACTATCAGCGATCCGCGGTCCATGTGCTCACCTTTGGTACAGAGGAGACCTGGGATCAGGTGCAGTCCGGACTAGTGGGAAATCATGACCAGTATGGCCTTTCCGCTTATGTGCAGGATGAACGGCGCCTTCTCCGCACCCTTTCCCTCACCCTGGGAGGCCGCTACGATTATCAGCACATTGATACTGGATTCCGGGATGAAAAATTCAGTCCTAAAGCGGGGTTGGTCTGGCAGGCGCATTCATCGATCTCCGCCCGCTTTTCCTCAGGCAAAGGGTTCCGTGCCGCCAGTATGTCGGAACGGTTTTCCGACTCGATTTATTCAGGGCTGAGGCTGGCGCCCAATCCCGAACTGCGTTCAGAGACCGCTTGGTCCCATGAGATCGGCGCCAACATTCGTCTGGGCACTCTCATGAATCTGGACATCGCCGGCTTCAGCAGCGATTACTGGAACCTGATCGAACCGGTGCCGGACGAAGCGCAAAACATTCAGTTCATCAATGTCACCCGTGCCCGGATCTCAGGCCTGGAAACTATGGCCAAATTCAACCCCGGGATCCGCGGTTTGACCTGCGATGTGAGCTATACGCTGATGAATCCCCGGGACCTGTCGTTGAATGAAACGCTGGCTTATCGTCCCCGGCGGCTGCTGCAAACCGGTCTGGCCTATCAGTTCGGCCCTGTGGAGCTGAGCGTAGACTATCGCTATATCTCGCGACTGGATCAAGTCAAACTCTATCCCATGGACGACCGCGTGGCGCAAAAAACCGTCGACCTGCATATAGGCTTTCAATGGCAGGCCTGGCATCTCAGCGGCCATGTGTACAATCTTTTCAACCACAATCACACCCAGATGGAAAGAACCCTGATGCCGATCCGTCATTTTGTCCTGACTCTACGGGCCGCGGTCTGAGCTAAGCCGCACCGGCTCTGCGTGAATAAAAGCCCATTTTTAAGTCGACGGAGCGGCAGTAAAGATTACCCCATAGCGAAGGAAAGGAACAGGATGGAACCGACTCGCATATTTTTTGATGTGGAAGCTAACGGAAAATCGCTGGGACGCATCGTGATCGAATTGTTTACAGACACGGTGCCTAAAACCGCGGAAAATTTTCGCGCCCTTTGTACAGGAGAAAAAGGCTTTGGCTTCAAAGGCAGCCTATTTCATCGCATTATTCCGCAATTCATGATTCAGGGCGGTGATTTCACCAACCACAACGGCACCGGCGGCCGATCGATCTACGGAACCAAGTTCGCGGACGAAAATTTTCAGCTCAAGCACACCGGGCCGGGAATCGTCTCCATGGCCAACGCCGGACCCAACACCAATGGCTCGCAGTTCTTCATCACCACGGTGAAAACCGCCTGGCTGGACGGAAAACATGTGGTGTTCGGCAAAGTGATCGAGGGCATGGAAGTGGTAACAGCGGTGGAAGCGTTGGGCTCATCCAGCGGCAAGCCGCAGCAGACTGTGCGGATCAGAGAGTGCGGTCAGATGGAAAATAAATCATAAACGCTCACAGGGTGGGCTGGCGTCCGTCCACCCTGTTCCACTCAGCCAAGTCCATGGCCTCCATTGTGGCAAAGCGCCGCATGGCATCTTCAATCGCAACTGCTTCGCTTTTTTCACTCCTGCTCCACTGAACGCTGACGGGTCCAATAGCGTTCGATCTGCTCCAGGCTTTTCCCCTTGGTCTCCGGCACCCATTTGGCGAAAAAGAGGGTGGCCAGCAGGCAGATGGCGGAAAAGGTAAAAAATCCAGTATGCGCGCCGAAAGAGGCGACATACCAAGGAAAGAGAAACACACTGACGAAATTGGTCGCCCAGTTCACGAACGTGGCGATCGACATGGCGCGGCCGCGCACGCGGTTGGGAAAGATCTCGCCGGTGATGACCCAGATCACAGCGCAGATGGACAATGCCACGCACGCCATGTAGCCGCCCAGAGCCACTCCGATCCACAGCGCCGATTTTACCTCCAGAGTAAATTGCAGAGCAATGACCGACAGCCACAGGGTTACGAAAGCCATACCGCCGACCAGCAGCGGCCTTCGGCCCCAGTGATCGATCTTCCACAACGCCAACAGCGTAAAAACCAGATTGATGAAACCGATGATGACCTGATAGGAGAGCGCTCCGCCGAGGTTGACTCCGGCCTGTTCCAGTACGATAGGGCCGTAATAGATTACGATGTTCACGCCGGTCAGCTGGCCGAAAAACGACAATCCGATGCCCACCAGCAGCGCCCGACGCAGACCAGGTCTGAAAAGTTCGGCCAGCCTGCCCTCCTCTGCAGCCAGCGCGGCCTGGATCTCCTGCCACTCAGCGGCAGCCGTTTCCGGACCGTTGATCCGGTTCAGGATCGAGCGCCCTTCACTGGCCCTAGCGTGCGCGATCAGCCAGCGCGGGCTCTCTGGAATGCCGAACAGCAGCAGGAGAAACAGGAGTCCTGGGATCATCTCTGCGCCGAACATGGCGCGCCAAACTTCGGTGATCATCACCCGCCTTGCCAGGTCCCACCCCATCAACGCCTGGCTGTGGCTCTGAGAAAAATTCAGCAGCCACCAGTTTGAATAATAGGACAGCAGAATGCCGATGACAACAGAGAGCTGGTAGAACGCCACCAGGCGGCCGCGCATCCACGGCGGCGCCAGCTCCGAGATATACAGCGGCGCCAACACAGAGGCGATGCCGACGCCGAGCCCGCCGAGCAGACGCGCGCTGATCAACACGGCAAAGTTCGGCGGCAGGCAGGAGCCGGCAGCGGAGATCAGCAGCAACAGTGAAGCGATGATCAGTAGAGGCCGGCGGCCGAGTCGATCACTGAGGGATCCACCCAGAAGCGCGCCTAAAAGACAGCCCACCAGCGCCGAACTGCCGAACCAGCCGACCTGAAGCTTGCTCAGACTGAACTGCGCTTCAACCATGGAGAACGTCCCGGAGATCACCGCAGTGTCAAAGCCGAACAGCAAGCCCCCCAGAGAGGCGACAAAACAAATCCGCGCCAGATAAAAACGAGCGCTGAAAGACGGCAAAGTAGTCGGCATAGGTCCCTCGCTGGATGATGGGCTTTGGCGACAGACAGAACGCTTGGAAAAAAAAGCTGCAGACCGCACCTTAGTGCCGGATGAAGGATATTCGAATGCCCTGATGATCACTGGATCAGCTTTTCAACCCAGGCTTTGACCGCTTTAGCCGGCCGTTCTGTCTCGACCACCTGCAGTCGGGGATTGGCCGCCAAAGCCGGGGCGAATATCCGTCGCCGGGCAGGCTCGTTCAAAGGGCGCTTGCACGCATCCAGCGGATTTATCAGCAGAACGGGCCTTTTCCATTCAGCCAGCAGTTCGGGTAAATCATAATATTTAAGCACATTGGGTAAAAAATCTTCGTGCGACCAAGCATATTGCTCGGAAACAGCTAGGGATTCAAAACACGCCAGCCCGGCGATGGAGCAAAGGCCGATCACCGATTCGTCCAAAGCCGCAACATGCTGGGCCACCACGCCGCCCATGCCATGGCCAGCGACGATGATTCGATTCGGATCAACCCTGTTGATGTTGCGGAGAAAAGCCAGGGCCGAAAGTCCGTCACGAAAGCGCATGGCGGTGATAGGATCGCCGTTGGCGGCGGAGACATAAGAGATCCAGCGGGAGCTGTGGCCCCAAGAGGCCATTTCATAGGGAAGCTGTGCAGGCTGAGTGTCGCCCCAGCCGCGCAAATCCACTGTCAGCACAGCAAGGTCCGCTGGTTGGCTGTCCAAAAAGCCAACGGCCTGGGCCAGAATGTTCTCCTGGTGCAGTTCGGTCCAGCGGCCGCGATCATCAAAAAAGAGCATTCCGGCGATCCGGTTCGCGTGCGCCAAAGGGACGAGCAAGGTGGCCGGCAGCTCGATGCCCTGCTCTGCCTGCAGAATGAACTCCTGCAGCTCATGCGCCCAGACTCGAAAAGGTGTATCCATCCTGTGAAGTACATCTGCTCGCCCAGCTAATTTCTTCGTATATTATCTCCGTACAAACCAGGAGATATTACGATGCCAACGAATCAAGCGCAAAAGCAAGGGCGGATGTTTGCCA